>Ga0326728_10019972_pt1 | contig 12885 bp, 12 predicted proteins | sample MB3enrmetagenome_FD_207602 | JGI IMG/M metagenome (GOLD analysis project Ga0326728, IMG submission 207602) | Lab enriched peat soil microbial communities from McLean, Ithaca, NY, United States - MB31MN | ecosystem: Environmental > Terrestrial > Soil > Wetlands > Peat | place: USA: New York...
CGTCGGCGGCCCACTCCTTTCCATCCTTGTACGCGACAACCCGCAATGTCCCCGGCTGATACACCACATCGTCCCAGCGCAAGCGGTATTCGTATTGCGCCTTCTTCTTGCGCCCGAGCGATTGGCCATTGAGGAACAATTCGGCCTCGTCGCCGGAGGTATAGACATGCACCGGCGTCACCTGGCCCACGCGCTCCGGCCACGTCCAATGCGGCAGGATGTGCGCCATCTTCAAATCCGGCCGCCAGTGGGCCTGATAAATATAGAACCGGTCCTTCTTGAACCCGGCCAGATCAATGATGCCGAAATAGGAACTGCGCGAATTAAACGGGGTCGGCTCGCCCAGGTAATCCCACCCTGTCCAGACAAACTCCCCGCCTACAAACGGAAACCGGTCCTGCGCCGCGAACTCCTTGTCCGGCGACGTGGCCCAACCCGGGAAATAGAGATCGTAGGAACTCATCTGGCGATTGGGCGCGTCTTCCCCGAAATTGGCCGGGTCTTGCCCGAAATTCCCGCCGGCGACGGCGCCAAACTGATTTGTCGTAACCGGGAACGTATAGACGCCCCGGCTGCTGATGGTGGATTCGGTCTCGCTGCCATAGACGAAATTGGTCGGGAAGCTGGCGTGAAAAACGGGGTACTGGGGATTGGTCGAATTGCCGCTGCCCGCGCCTTGATAATTCAGGCCCAGCACGTCAATCGCCTTCGGGAACGGGCTGTTGGCCCGCGCGCTGTTCTCCGCGGAAGTGGTCGGCCGGGTCGGGTCCTCTTCATGCACGATGTCCGTCAGATTCTGCGCCACCGCCGCCCCCGTCGCGCCTTGTCCCTGTTCTCCCACTTCGTTGCCGATGCTCCACATGATGACGCAAGGATGATTGCGGTCCCGCCGCACTTGCGCCCGCATATCCTGTTGGTGCCAGTCCGCGAAGAGGAGGTGGTAATCCAAGGCGGTCTTGCCCGACAGCCAGCAGTCAAAGGCCTCGTCCATCACGACCAGTCCCATTTCGTCCGCCAGATCGAGCAACTCCGGGGCAGGCGGATTGTGGCTGGTGCGAATCGCGTTGCAGCCCATTTCCACCAGCGTCTCAAGCTGCCGCTGCAAGGCCCGGCGGTTGATCGCCGATCCCAGCGCCCCCAAATCATGATGATCGCACACCCCGTTGAATTTGAGATGCTGGCCGTTGATGAAGAATCCTTCGTTTGGATCAAACTTCAGCGTCCGAATGCCAAACGGGGTCTCGTAAGAATCCACCGCCTGCCCGCCCTGCCGCACCGTTGTCACCGCCACGTAACGATTCGGCTTCTGCGCCGGATACGGCCCCCACAGGTTGGGTCTCACCACCGTCGTCATGCCTTCCGTCATCGCGCTTCCCCCCGGCGCGACCTGGACGCTGGCGGCCGGGATTGCCGCCACGGCCGGCCCGGTCTTGTTCCCATCCGCATCCAGCGCGAAGATTTCCGTGGCGACGGTGACCTGCGCGTTCTCCTTGGAACTGTTGTCCACCGTCACTTTCAAATTGACCGTGGCCGAGGCCGCGGAGGCGTCGGGCGTCGTCACGTACGTTCCCCAATGGCCGACATGCACCGGCCCGGTCTTCACCAGCCACACATTCCGGTAAATCCCGCCTCCGGGATACCAGCGCGACGAAGTCGGCGGATTATCCAGCCGGATCACCAACTCGTTGTTCTCTCCCGGCTTGGCGTAAGGCGTCAAGTCCACCCGCCACGACTCGTAACCGTAAGGCCAGCCCCCGACGAACTGCCCGTTCAACCAGACAGTCGAGTAAGCCATCGCCCCGTCCACATCCAGAAAGATGGATTTGCCCGCGTCCGTTCCCGGCAGGTCCAGCTTCTTCCGATACCACCCAACGCCGAAAAACGGCAGCTTCCCCGTCCCCCCGTCGCCATTGGTAATCCAAGGGCCTGTGATGGCCCAATCATGCGGCAAATTCAGGCGCTGCCAGGAACTGTCGTCAAAACCGGGCTGCACGTAGGCCACATCCCCCCCCAAATTGCCCGCCGGCCTAGCGTGGCGTTCCGCGGGGTCTTTGATCAGGTCATTCCCCGTGGGCAGAATCCACTGTTTGATCACCGCCGGAACGGGTGCCGGGGCGGGGGCTGGAGCTTCATTGGTCGCCGCGGCTGGCGCCTCCCCTCCACGCCGTCCCCGTCCCCGTCCTCCCCGTCCCGTCGGGCGCACATCATAGAGCAAGCTGACTTGATTTCCGTCCGGGTCGCCCTTGGTGAACCGCCAGTCCATATCCAGCGAGAGGCGTTGCCGCGGGGAACCCGGCGTGGCGGCCTGGGCGGCGGCGGGATTATTGGGGAGCGCCAGAAGGAGCGCTGTTCCGAGAACCGCCCCAGGCACGATGAAGTTGACCTTGTGGCGGCAAATAAATTGAAAGCAGGTATTCTGTGACATGCCCCGATCATACCAAACGTTTTTCTCCGCGCCAGAACTTTTTCCCAAAAAAACATAATGCGTCTGTGATGGCGGGGAAAGGTTGGCAGGGCGGGCAGCTCCCCCATAGGCGCTAACTTACGTAATCTTTTCCCAGAGATATCGGCTGCGCCAAGGCAGCAAACTCCTTTATCGGGAGCCGGCCTTTCTCATCACCACCGACCTGACCACCCCGGCGGTCGAATTGATTGCCGCCTACCTGGCGCGTTGGGAAGTGGAAGTCAACTTCCGCGACGAGAAAACTCTCTTGGGCGTGGGCCAGGCCCAAGTGTGCAATCCCCAAGCCGTGGCCCGGGCCCCGGCCTTCCTGGTGGCCTGCTATGCCATGCTCTTGTGGAGCGGCATTCGCGTCCTCGGCGACCGGCGCACCGAGGCCTTTGATCCCTTGCCCGCATGGCGCAAGGCCCAACCGGCCCGCCCTTCGACCCGGGACCTGATCCGGCTTTTGCAATGCCAAGCTGCTGACTGTCAATTCAATCAGATGCGAAATTGAAAATTGATTAACACGTCCCGAAAATGCGAAGCAAACCCCCATAACCTTTGCCAAAGTCCAGCGGCGCGCACGGAGTGCGCGCCCTACCGTCCATAACTGGCCATTGCTGCAAACGGGCTTTTGACAATGGCGCGGCGAACGGGTAGCGTTTTGGCAATGGAACCGTTGCATGCGCCGTGGCGAATTGACTATATTCTGGGGCCGAAACCCGCCCCGGCGGGCGCCGACGTCTTCAGCCGCATCGCCCAATCCCAGGACGACGAAGCTAATTATGTCATCGTGCGCGAGCGGAGTTGTTACGCCGTGCTCAATCGCTACCCTTACGCCGGCGGTCATTTGCTGGTCGTTCCCTACAAAAAGACGCCGGACCTCAACGGACTGACCGAGGAGGAGTTGGGCGACTTGATGAAGTTGACGCGCCGCTGCCTCAACGCCCTCGCGCGCGTGATGAAACCGGACGGCTTCAACATCGGCTTGAACCTGGGCACGGTGGCGGGCGCGGGCATCACCGATCATGTGCATTTCCATGTCGTGCCGCGCTGGAACGGCGACACCAATTTCATGCCCGTGCTCGCCGGCACCACCGTGCTGCCCCAGGCGCTGGCCGAGGTCGCGGCGAAATTGCGCGCCGAACTGGCGCGGTGAGGCGGGCCGCAAACCCCTGATTCATGCCCTCCGAAACCGTGCATTTTGAAAACCCGCGCCTGGCGCAACAACTGTTCAATCACGAGCCGCGCAATCTCCAGGCCCTCGAGGCCGAACTGGCCGTCAAGGCGGTGGCGCGCGAAGACTGGATCAAACTGGAAGGCGCGGTCGAAGATATTGCGCGGGCGCGGGACATGTTCCACTTGCTGGAGAAATCCTTGAAAGCGGGCGGGGTGGTGCGCAACCGCGAGTTTGCCCAGGCTCTCAGCGTGGTGAAAAATGACGGGGTGGCGGCGCTGCGGACCCTCCTGGCCGAGCGCATCGTCACTTCCCCGCGCAAAGCGGCCGTCCTGCCCAAGAGCATCGGGCAGAAGAAATACGTGGACGCCATTCGCGCGCACGATGTGACCTTTGGCATCGGCCCGGCCGGGACGGGCAAGACCTATCTGGCCATGGCCATGGCCCTCTCCGCCTTGCAGGAGGAAAAGGTCGCCCGCATCATCTTGACGCGCCCTGCGGTCGAGGCCGGCGAGGCGCTTGGCTTCCTGCCGGGCGACCTCTACGAAAAAATCACCCCTTACCTGCGGCCGCTGCACGACGCCCTGCACGACATGCTGCCGGCCGAGGAAATCCAAAAGCAGATGGAGCGCGGCGTGATCGAAATCGCGCCCCTGGCCTACATGCGCGGGCGCACCCTCAACCAGGCCTTCATCATCCTGGACGAGGCGCAAAACTCGACGGCGGAACAGATGTTTATGTTCTTGACTCGTCTGGGGATGGGTTCCAAGACGGTCATCACCGGCGACACCACGCAAATTGATTTGCCGGCCCACAAACACTCCGGCCTCCTCGAAGCCCAGCGCGCCCTGCAAAGCATTGACGGCATCGCCATCATCCTGTTCTCCCGCCGCGACATCGTCCGCCATCCGCTCGTCCAGCGCATTATCGCGGCCTACGAAGAACATCGCGGCCGCAATCGCCCCGTGACGCCGGACGCCGGGCGGACCCGGGCCGAGGACGGGGGATAGGCGATGGCACGGACAAAAATCGTTTCGGCCCGCCCCCCGCCTTCCGTGGAAGTGCGCAACCGGCAAACGGCGCGGCGTCTCCATCTCCCGCTGGCGCGGCGATTGGTCCGGCGCATATTGGAGGAATGCCGGCCCCGGCGCGGGCGAGGCGGCGAGAAGGAAAGCCTACGCGCCGGCGGCCAATTGGGTGTTTATTTCATCCATGCCGCCGAGATGGCCCGCTTGAATGAACAGTTCCTGGGCCATGCCGGCTCCACCGATGTGCTCACGTTTGACTACCAGGAAGGCGCGGCGCCGGGCGGATGGTGCGGCGAGATTTTTGTCTCCGTGGACGACGCGCTCGCCAGCGCCCCGCGTTTCCGCGCTTCCTGGCAGTTGGAACTGGCGCGCTACCTGGTCCACGGCGTGTTGCATCTGCGGGGCTACGACGACCGCCGCCCGGCGGCCCGGCGGGAAATGAAAAGGGAAGAAAACCGCGTGCTAAAGGCATTGTCGCGGAGCTTTGATTGGGGCAAACTGGAAGGGCGAAAACATGCCGCTCGACGACAATAATATCCTCAACCGCTGGCGCCGCAATTTTCTGGCGGGCCTGGCGATTTCCATGCCCGGCATCATTTCCATTGCCGTGGTGGTCTGGCTTTTCCAGCACGTTTCCAACGTCACCGACAAGCTGCTGTTCTTTCTGCCCAGGGACTGGACCCATGCCGGGGGCGCGGACGGAAAGATGTATTGGTATTGGAGTTGCGCTGCCGTCTTGCTCGCGGTGTTTCTGATATGCCTGCTCGGGCGTTTCGGGCGCGATTACCTGGGGCGCCAGGCCATCAAGTGGGCGGACAAAGGTCTGATGAGCGTTCCCCTGCTCAACAAAATCTACGGCACGGTCAAGCAGGTCAACGAATCGTTTTCCAACAACAAATCCGCCTTCCAGCAGGTGGTGCTGGTTCCCTTCCCCCACCCCGGCTCGCGCAGCATCGGTTTTGTCACCGGCGAACAACAGAATCTGGGCGCGGAAAAACTGATCAGCGTTTTCGTTCCCACCACTCCCAACCCGACCTCCGGCTTTCTTCTCTTGTTGCCGGAGCGCGCGCTAATCAAAGTGGACATGTCCGTCGCCGACGGCATTAAATTTGTCATCAGTCTGGGGGCCATTTCGCCGGGGCAGCCCGGCCAGGCCCTCTCCGCGCTGCCGCCGGGGGATGAGGACCGGCCGCCGGAAATATGAACTGCGAGCGAGCCACCGGAGTGGTTTTGCGCGTCTGGCCGCTGACGGAGACCAGCCTGATTGTCCACTGGCTGACCGCCGGCCTGGGACGCCTGGCCACGGTGGCCAAGGGGGCGCGGCGCGACCGCTCGCCCTTCCGCGGCCAGTTGGACCTTTTTTATCTGGCGGATTTGAGTTTTGCGCGCAGCCGGCGGTCCGATTTGCATACGTTGCGCGAAGTCAAGCTCCTGGAAACACACCCCGGCCTGCGCCGGGACCTGGCCCTCCTCCAGCAAGCTTCCTACTGCGCCCTGCTCATCGAACAAACCACCGAAACGGAAGCGCCCCTGGGGGCCTTGTTCGATCAATTCACCCGCCTGCTCCTCGCCCTGCCCAAACAGCCGGCCCGCCCGCAGACCATCTTTGCCTTCGAAATAAAATTGCTGGATGGCCTCGGCTTGAAGCCCAACCTGGCGGACACGAAATTGAGCGCGGGCGCCCGGCAAATCCTGGAGCGGATGGCGGAACTGGAATGGGACGCGGTTTTCCGCTTGCGGTTGAGTGCCGCGCAGTCCGAGGAAATCCGCCAATTCCTGCACGGCTTCCTCGTTTTTCATCTGGGAAAAATCCCCGCCGGCCGCCGCGCCGCCCTGGGGGAGGATGGCCCCGCGAGACCGGAATAATTGGTAGTGCCATTAATTTGGGGAGAGCACGCGCCCCCGCGTGCAGGGTTCAGCGCCCTCGCTGAACCCACTCACCGATGTCAGCGACGAGGGCGCGTGCTCTCCCCAAAGAGCCGCCCAATTCGTCGCTGTTTCCGAAATTAAGTCACTGCCCAATAAATCCGTGCATCGCGCCGACGGCATGATATGCTGGATGGATGGAAAAGGCAGTCCGCATATTTCATTCCTTTGCCGAGGCCGAGAAGGCGGATCGCGAGTATTACCGTTCCCTCACGCCCGAACAGCGCCTGGAAATCCTTTTCGACCTGGTCGCCGCCCAACATCCCCATGCAACTGAGCAAAGACTTGAGAGAGTTTGTCGAATTATTAAACTCCAGGAAGATTAAGTGCCTGCTGGTCGGCGGACACGCCGTCGCCCTTCACGGCCATCCGCGCTACACCGGGGATGTGGATTTTTTAATTGACACTTCGGCTGAAAACGCCGCCCGGGTGGCGGCGGCGGTCAGCGATTTTGGATTTGCCGGCCTCGGTCTCAAGGAGGACGATTTTCGCGCGCCCGAAACCGTCATCCAACTTGGGCGCGCTCCGAATCGAATTGACCTCCTCACTTCGGTCGCGGCGGTTTCCTTCGAGGAGGCTTGGAAGACCCGTGTCGAAACCCGCCTCGACGGCTTGCCGGTTTGCGTCATCAGCAAAGAACTGCTGATCCAAAATAAGCTGGCCGCGGCTCGCCCGCAGGACCTGGCGGACGTGGCAAAGCTGCGCGAGATTGACTAAAAATCATCCGAACGATGCCACGAGAGCTTCATTTCTGGAGGCGCGCCCTGTGCTCTGCCAGAGCCTTCTTTGCCAATTCCCGCAATTCGCCTTCCTCGAATGGGGAATGAGGTCCCTTTGCCGCCCGCAACAACTCCGCCTCCAAGCTTTGTTTGGAGACGGTTTTGTCAAGCAGGCAATAGCCGGTCAACGCGGGACGGCGCCGGCATTTTCCTGCTCCGGTTCCCTCCACTTGCCGTGCTCGCGGATCAGGTCCACCAGGCGGTCCACCGCCTCGGCTTCGGGAATGTTGAACTTGACAGGGGTTTTGCCGACGTAAAGGTTGATTTTGTTGGGCGCGCCGCCCACGTAGCCAAAATCGGCGTCGGCCATTTCTCCGGGGCCGTTGACAATGCAGCCCATGATGGCAATTCGCACCCCTTTCAAGTGCGCCGTGCGCTCCTTGATGCGCGCGGTCACGGTCTGCAAATTGAACAGGGTCCGGCCGCAGGAAGGGCACGCCACGTAATCGGTCTTGAAGCTGCGGCAGCCGGCGGCTTGCAAAATGTTGTAGGCCAGACGCAGGCTTTGGCCCGCGCCCGGTTCGCCGCGAACCAGGATGGCGTCGCCAATCCCGTCCGCCAGCAACGAACCGATGACGACGGAAGCCCGCAGCAAGGCAATTTTCGGCTCCGGCGGCGAGGGCTTTAGATGCTCGCCATTGATGCCATCTTTCAAAAGAATCGGATTATTCCTGCCAAGCCGCTTCAATCTCTCAGCCAACAATCGGAAGGCAAATATCGCTGGAAGTCCGATTGCATCTCTCACCGTGACAAGCTGCGTATCACAATTGATGTCAAAGCCCTGTCTCGGGTCAATTTCAGCAACGTTGAGATCTTCGTAGATCGCTTCCGGTTTCACATCGTCTCTCGGACGAATCTTCGGGGCGGCTTTATCCCACGTTGCGCGAGTAACCACGACGCGGATCAGTTGTTTGCCGCCGCATTTTGTGTTTGCATTTAATTCGACTTCCGGCGTTTTCCGTCTTTCAAAATGGAACGGATCAAAAGGAAAAGACTTAGGAAGCTCTTGAGCCCATTCAAAGAGAGTTGTGTCCGGTTTGATTTCGATTGTGAGAATATCAATCTGCGCCAGCAAGTCCGCGCAGACTTCGATTTCGCGGGGGCTATCTTCGGTGAGGGAAACGCGGATGGTGTCGCCCAGGCCGTCGCACAGGAGGGAGCCGATGCCGATGGCGCTTTTGATCCGGCCATCCTCCCCTTCGCCGGCCTCGGTCACGCCGAGGTGGATGGGATAATTCCAGTCCGGTCCCAGTTCCTCCAAACGGGCGACGAGGAGGCGGTAGCACTCGATCATCACCTTGGGGTTGCTCGCCTTCATGGAAAACTTGAAGTTGTGGTAATCGTGCCGGCGCGCGATGCGGGCGAATTCCAGGGCGCTCTCCACCATGCCCAGCGGGGTGTCGCCGTACCGGTTCATGATGCGGTCGCTCAACGAACCGTGATTGGTCCCGATGCGCATCGCGCGCCCGAGTTTCCGGCAGAGCTGGACCAGCGGGGTGAATTGCTCCTCGATCCGCGCCAGCTCGCCGGCGTATTGCCCGTCGCTGTACTCGCGCACGGCGAATTTCTTCTTGTCAGCATAGTTGCCGGGATTGACCCGCACCATCTCCACCCACCGGGCGGCTTCCAGGGCGGCCTCGGGCTTGAAATGGATGTCGGCCACAATCGGCACGAGGCAGTGGCGGGCGCGCAGCCCGGCCACGATGGCCTGGAGGTTGGCCGCGTCCTTGACGCTGGGGGCGGTGATGCGGACGATCTGGCAGCCGGCGGCGGCCAGATCGAGGGTTTGTTGGACACACTCGGCGGTATCCATGGTGTCGCAGGTGATCATGGACTGTTTGACGACGGGATGATCGCCGCCGATGATGACGCCGCCGTGGGCCGGATCGCCCACCACCACTTCGCGGGTGCGGCGTCGCTGGTAGAAGAAAGGCGACGGGCAGTAGCGCATGCCGTTACGGGACCGGGCTGGCCGGGGCCGGGGCGGGTTTGGCGGGCTGCTCGATCTGAGATTCCTGATTGAACAAAACCCGGATGAGCGGGAGCCGTTTCAAATCGAAGAACGTCACGTAGAGCATGAAGGAAATGAGCAGGACGGCGAAGACCGTGGTGGTGTATTCCACCACGCGCACGTCCAGGGGCCGGCGGCGAACCCGCTCCAGCAGCGCCATCAGAATGTGTCCGCCATCCAGCACCGGAATCGGCAGCAGGTTGATGATGGCCAGGTTGATGTTCAGCATCACCAGAAAACTCAGCGCCAGCCGGAAGTTGGTGTTCACCTTCACCGCCAGAAAACTGATGATCCCCACCGGACCGGCCAAATCGCTGGGCTTGACGCCGCTGGAATGGGAATGCAGCAGGGCGTTGAGCGTGCTGGTCAACTGGTCGAGCACGTCGCTGATTTGCGCCCACGGCGTCGGGTAGTCCAGCACGTAAACGTCTTTGCCAAACCCAAAGGTCACGCCGAGCCGGCCTTTCTCGGCCGTCACCTCCGTCGCCGGCGTCACGCTCACGGTCTTGAACTCGCCGCCGCGCTTGACCACCAGCGGGGTCTCATGCCCGGCGCACTTCTGCAACAGATTGGTCAGTTGTTTAAATCCGCTGACCGGCACTCCGGCAAAACTGACGATTTCGTCGTTGGTTTGCAGATGGGCCTTTTCCGCCGGGCTGTCGGCTTTCACGTTCTTGACCACGAGCAGATCGCGCGGGCTTAAATTGAGGGTTTTGACGTCCAAGGCCCCGTTGACGGCGGCCTTCAAGAAGTAAGTATTGGTCTTGCCCTCGTGCTTGATCGCCACCGGCAAGACATTGGTCAGCGCCAGCACCGTGACGTTGTAAACCTCCTCCCAAGTCTTGACCTCCTTGCCGTTGACCGCCACGATCTCGTCGCCGTCATGAATCCCCATTGCCGCTTCCGGCGTGCCCGGTTCCACGTAGCCAATGAGGGACGGATTGACCTGCACGGGCAGGCCGACCTTATAAATGACAGCGGCAATGGCAAAGGCAAACACCACGTTCATAAACGGCCCGGCCGCCGCCACCAGTATTTTCGAGAAAGGCGGCGCGGGGGGGATTTCCTCCTTGCCCGTTTCCCCCTCAATGGCCTGGGAGGTGACCATCTGGGGCAGCTTGACGAAACCGCCCGCCGGAATCCAGCGCACGGAATACTCGATGCCGTCGCGCACCCAGGAAAAAATCTTCGGGCCGAAGCCAATGGCGAAAGCCTCCACTTTGAGGCCGCGCCGGCGCGCCACCCAAAAGTGGCCGAACTCGTGGACGAAGATGGCCGCCCCAAAAAGAAGGACAACCACCGCGCCGATTTTCAAATCATTCAGAATTTCCATGAACCAGAACCGCCCCGCTTGGGCGATCAAGGGAGTGTAACGGATAAAACCGGAAAAGCAAAAGGCAAAATGCGGGAGAAGGAAGGTGCGGCTCAAAAATCTTCGCCAACATGGTGGGGCAGAGCTGCCGCTCTGCCCTGAATTCTTGGGCGGCGCGGCAGCGCCGCCCTACCAAAGACATGAAGATTTTTGTCCTGCGCCCGATGAGAAAAGTCCGCCACCATTCCCGTCCGGCGCGCCCTGGCGCCGCCCCTGACGGCATGTCAACAGGAAAAACCACCGGTGCCGGGAGCTTTCCCGGCGGCTGGCCGGCGGCTGGGCGCGGATTAAAACTCCGGCTCGGTGGTCCAGTCGTTGAGCCGGATGATTTCCTTTACTTTGCGGCGTTCGTAGCGATGTTTGTGCGCCTTGGCGGGCCGTTGGTCGGTCTGGCGGAAGGCGTGTTTGGTGTTGCGGATGGCTTCGTGAATCAAGTTCAGCGTTTTAGTCATAGGGCGTTTTTTTTTTGACCGCATCGCTGCTGACGCCAGCAGGCAATGCTTTCTCAATCGGCCAAAATAAAACGGCACGTGACTTCTTACCCGCACCGCTTCACTGCGTATCTCCCCAAACGGGACGTTCAAATCGTCCCGAATGCCATTGTTCTCTTACACCATTCCGGGCCAATGTCAACCCGAAAGTCACAAATTTGTCACGAATTTGACAAAATTCGGTTCCCAGGATGCCGGCCACGATGAGTTGCCCGCCCGGTTTGAGCCGGGCGCAGATCTTTTCCGCCTGGCTCGAAAGCAAGTCCGCCGAGAGATTGGCGCAAATGACGTCCCATCGCCGCCCGCTGCCCGCGGGCAGGCGGGTGAGGTCCAGGCGGCGGGGCCGCACGCGATCCAGCACGCGGTTCCTGCGGGCATTGTCGCGGCTGACCCGGATGGCTTCGGGATCGAAATCAAAGGCCTGCACGGGCGAGTAGCCCAGTTTGGCGGCGGCGATGGCGAGGATGCCCGACCCGCAGCCCATGTCCAAAAAGGATTGGCCGGCGCCGGGCCGGCGGCAGGCGGCCAATTGTTCCAGGCAAAAGGCGGTGGTGGCATGGTGGCCGGTGCCGAAACTCAGCCCGGGGTCCAGCCGCACCACCCGCTGGCCGGGACGCGCGCGGCGGCGGCTCCAGCCCGGTTTGATGAGCAGCGCGCCGCCGATTTCCACCGGCTGGAAATGGCGCTTCCACGACTCCGCCCAATTCTCGCGCCGAAATTTCCGGATGAGGAGGCCGGCCCGGCCCGGCAACAACCCGCGCAGCGCGCGCCTCAGTCCGGCCCGCGCTTGGCGGGGCGTCGCGCGCAGGGAGGATGGGTAAACGGTGACGGTCTGTTTCCCGTTGCGGGCGTCGTCATAAACCGCGGCGGAGACTTGAAAAGTCTCCTCCAACAAACCGACGACCGCCTCCTCGCGCGCGGCGGAGGCGGTGATGGAGACTTGCCACATGAGATCGCCCTCCGGCGGCGCGCGGCGGGTTTGCGCCGCCGCCTAACCGAGTTTGGTCAGGGTTTGCTTCACGGCGTCGAAATTCGGCAATTCCTTGGGCGTGGCGGTTTGCTCGGCGTATTGCACGACGCCATGCTTGTCAATTACAAAAGCGGCGCGGGCGGCCGTGTCGCCGATGCCGGCCAGGTTGGGAAAAACCACGTCGTAGTCCTTGATCACTTTTTTGTTCAAATCGCTGGCCAGCGGGATGCCGATTTTTTCCTGCTTGGCCCAGGCTTCCTGGGCGAAGGGGGTGTCAATGCTGATGCCGATGACGGCGGCGTTGAGCCGGGCATATTGGCCCAGGCCGGCGCTGATCTCGCACATTTCCTGCGTGCAAACGCCGGTGAAGGCGGCCGGGAAAAAAAGCAGGACGGTGTTCTTCTTGCCGAAATTGTCGCTCAGTTTGACATCCACCAGGCCGGTGGCGGACTTGGATTTCAGCGTGAAGTCGGGAGCTTTGGAACCAATTTTGATAGGCATACAATTATTCTCTTTGTTTAACGATCCATTCGCAATGGTCATATACGATGCGCGGGAGGACATGTCAAACCGCATTTTGGCCAGTGTCGGCGAAAGTTCAAAATGAGAAAAGATGTCGGAGCAAAATGAGAAAAACTTCATAGGGCGTGAGTGCCTAGGACAGCTTGAAGGGATAGTCGTTGGGGGC
>Ga0326728_10019973_pt1 | contig 12884 bp, 6 predicted proteins | sample MB3enrmetagenome_FD_207602 | JGI IMG/M metagenome (GOLD analysis project Ga0326728, IMG submission 207602) | Lab enriched peat soil microbial communities from McLean, Ithaca, NY, United States - MB31MN | ecosystem: Environmental > Terrestrial > Soil > Wetlands > Peat | place: USA: New York...
CTCATGGATTGGCCGAAGCAGCGGGATCGCATTGCGCCCCATTTGGGCAAACTGTGGGACCTCTCGGTCGACAACAATGCGGATTGGCCGAAGGACCCCGAGGTGCGCAAGGCGGGGCTGGCCTTGCGCGAGTTCGCCCTGCACGCCATGACCCCGGCCGCTTTCGTCTACTTGATCGGCGGCGACAAGAAGTACGCACAGGCCGCGTGGGAGATCTTGCACGAGATGGGGCAGGTCAACCGCTGGGGTTGGTTTCCCTGGGAGGGAGCGAACCTGCCGCAGATCGAGGCGGGCATGTTCGCGCGGAACGCCGCCTTCACGCTGGATTTCCTCTGGGACGCCTTGACCCCCGCGCAAAGGCAGCGTGCCCGCGACATCCTCGCCGAAAAATGCGCCGAGCCCTATTTCCGCCTGGTGCTGCACACGCCGGCCATGGGCTTGCACCATCTGCGCAGCAAGAACCAGGGAAACAACGTGCTGTCGGGGGCGCTGATCGCCTGCCTGGCGCTGGGCGATCGTTACCCCAATGCCGACCTCTGGCTGCAGAGCTACGTGCAGACCTTCCACTGGATCCTGACGCACGACGTAGGCTGGGCGGGCCAGCACCTCGAATCGGGCATGCCCGGCTACTGGTCGATCTCCATGCAGAACTTGTACACCGCCGCCGCATGTCTGGCCAACGTGAAGCACGTCGATTTGCGCGGCCATCCGGCCTTCATGGAGGCCACCTATTATCCCACCTACCACGAGAGCACCGTGCCGCCGGTCGGCGCGTTCCAGCTTCCTCTCGACAGGGCGCTCGGCGGCCCGCCGGGCCTGATTGCCGGCAAGCCCATCGAGCTGCCGCACGAGGCCACCTGCGGCCCCTGGTGGTACGACTATGCCGCGCGCTTCCCGCAGTCGGGAGCCGTGCACTTCATCAATCAGCTCATGGTCCGCAAGGGGCCCAAGGGAGAGCTGATGTTCTGCAACAACGACTGCCACCAGACCGGGCACAGCGAAATCCTTACGCTGCTTTGGACGACGCCCGCGCTCTACCGGCCCGATGCACCGCGGCCTACAGAACTCTTCAAGACCACGGATCGCATGACGATGATCCGCTCGGGCTATGGGCTGGGGGAGACCTACCTCTACTTCAACGGCGACCTGTTCCTCTCGGCGCTGGATGAAGTGCTGCTCAGCACCGCCGGCCTCTCCTGGCATTACACCTGGCACGGCTGGCAGGCGGCCGAGTCGGGCATCCAAACCGAGTGCGAGCCGCTGGCGCCCTCGATGCTGGTCAAACGCTCGGCGCACGACCGCGACTTCAGCTACATTCATACGGTCTCCGGCGAGAGCAACATCACCTACTATCGTCCCCAGGGCCAGGACACCTGCTACCGCCGCTATTCCCGGCGGGATCGCGACATCCTCTACGTGCGCGGCGAGCCGGGCTGCGGCTACTTCGTCGTCGTGGACCGCGTCGCTCAGCAGGAGCCGCGCTGGCACGCCACACTCTGGCAAACGTGGAACAACGTCAATGAAAACCGCACGGGCAACTACGGCCGCTTCAAGGTCGAGTCGCCCCGGCGGGTGCGGCTCGAGCGGCCCAACGCCGATCTGAGCCTGGAGTTCGTCGCGCCCCGCAAGCTTACCTTCGAGGTGGAAGCCGCCCCCGGTCAGCCGAACGTCTCCTACATGTATGACCACAACCTGGCCACGCTCCGGGCCCTGGCGGGAGACTGCGGCCCTCCGGCGGGCAGGACGATCACCGTCGAGCCCACGGCCTGGAAAGGCGCGGGGAAGGTCGTTCGCGGCGCAGAGCTGGGCCCCGACGGCCGCCCGTTGGCCTACCGCCTCTCCGGCAAAAACAGCATGGTAGGGCCCAACGGCGAGAGCCGAAATTCCTTCGAGATCGCTGCCGCTCCCTTGGCCGGCCAGCGTTACCGCATGGCCATTCCCTGCCGCAAGACCGATTGCAACACCGATGAGAACCTCTGCTGGCAGATCGACCTGGAACTGCTGGACGGCTCGGGCAAGGCGGTCGCGCTGGACGCCGATCCGCAAGATCCCAAGCGACCGCGGGGCTACAATCTGCCCGGCCAGTATCGGTTGAGCGACCCGCGCTCGATGACCAAAACCACCCCCTGGCTGCAGAGCGACCCCGCGTATTTCGACGTGCCGGCCGAGGCCCGCGTGGCGAAGATTCGCGGCACGCTCCGCGCGGCCCTGTGGTCGCATCCGCCGCACGGGATTACGGAGAACTCGCGGCTGGAGCTGGGGACGCTGGCGATCGAGCCGGTCGGGAGCCCGCCGCGGCGAAAGCAGGAGACCTTCGTGGCGCTGGCCTTTCCGTTGGGAAAAGGCGCCGCTTCGCCCGCCGTCGCCAGCCAATCCCGCGATGGGGCGGCCTATGCGACGGTCCCGCGGGGCAACGGCGTCGCCGACCACGTTGTCGTCGGCAACGGCGCTGCGGTCGCGCTGGACGGCGGCAGCATCGATGCCGGCTTGGCGGTGGTCCGCCGCTCGGGCGGCAGGTCGCAAAAGGTCTTCGCCCTGGATGCCCGGCAGATCGTTCTGGATGGAAAGGTGTTGCTGCGCAGCCCGGCGCCCGTGGACGTTGCCGCTGCGCTGGACGACGCGGGCAGAATCGCCTCCCTCCGCCTGGCCGCCGCGGGGCCGGTAACGCTGACGCTGCAAGGAGGCAGCGTCGAGCTGCCGGCAGGTGCGTTCGTTGCGGGAGCGGACCTGCGCTGCAATCCCGATCCGGCTGCCGCCGTGCTGGCCTGCAATTCGCCGGAAAGCCAGCGGTTGCTCCGGGCCGGCTTACAGCCCCTGTTGGCCCAGAGCACGGCCGATCGCGACGAGCTGGTCCGCCGCGGCATGAAAAACCTGGCGCTCGGCGCCACGGTCACTGCCTCGGCGACGCGCGACCCGCGCTTCCCCCCGCAGCTTGTGATCGACAATAAGACATGGGAATATCCGACCGACGGCTTGCTGGACTACACGCAGGGCGAGCTCTTGACCACGCCCGCCGGCGGCTACGGCGGCGGGGCCCTGCCGCTGGGCGGCAGCGAAGGAGCCCCGCTGACAAGCTGGCCGTTCTATATCCGCCCGACGTACTGGCTGCTGCCGTGCCAGAAAACCGGCTGGATCCAGTTGGAATTGCCGCGGCCCAGCCCGGTGAAAATCGTGCGGCTCTTGAACACCAGCAACGCGGGGGCGAATGATTTTGCGACGATGAAGTACCACGTCGAGTTGTTGGATAACGCGGGCCGCGTAGTCGCCAGCCGGCAGGGCGAATTCGGCAGGCCACTGGATCGCCCATTCCAGGCGGCCTTCAAAATCCCCGCGGCGTTCAGCCGTTACGGCGACACGTTCCGGGGGATGCTCGAGCCGGGAGTCAAAGTGCCCTTCGGCGACGGTTGGCAAACACTGCAATTCCCGCGTGGCCGGGCCGCGCGGTTCGTCAAGGTATATATCGATTCGTACTGGGCGCTTGGCGGCGGGCTGAATGAAATCCAGGTGTATTGACCCGCCGCTTGCCGTTTCACACTCGTGCACAGCGGCCGAGATGGGAGCAACATCCTTGCAAATCAAGACACTAGCTCGCCGGACACGTAACGAAGAATGGCCGTGGGTCCGCACATTCCGCCGTTTGCGGCTGCGCACGAGCGTGGCGACCCTGGCCCTCCTGCCAGCCGTGCTGGCGCTTGCGGCCGTCCCTTGCCGGGCCGCCGATCCGCCGGCCGTGCCGGTCGAGGGCGAGCCCTTCCCGGCAAGCCTCGTGTCCCTGGACGCCGACTGGAGACTTTCTTTTGCGTGTCCCGGCGGCGGGGGAGCCCTCGAATCAAAGCGGACCATTGCGGCCGCGGATTTGGCCTGCTGGGGGGCCTGCCGCGAGCCGGCCCGCGGCCCGCTGGTGCTCCTGGCCGACGGCGGCGTCCTGGCGGCCGACGTTGCCGCCGCTGACAAGGAACGCCTCACGGCCGAGTCCGACCTGCTGGGCACGCTCAAGCTGCCGCTGGAGGTTTTGGCCGGAGTGCTGCTCCGCCTGCCGGCCGACCGCGCCCAACGCGACCTGCTGGTCGAGCGAGTCACCCGTGCGACCGGCGAGTCGGACCGCGTGCTCCTGGACAACGGCGACGAGGTGACGGGGCTGATCGAAGCCATCGGCGACGGCAAGACCCGTATCCGCGCGGACGCCGGACCGCTGGACGTGCCCTTGCGGCAGAGCGTGGCGCTGGTGCTCAATCCCGGCCTGCGGCAGAAGCCGGCCGCAAACCCCCGGACGGCCTGGATCGGCCTGAGCGACGGCAGCCGGCTGCTGGTCACGCGGCTGGTCAGCGAGGGCCCCCGGCTGGCGCTGACCACCGCCGCCGGGCCAACCTGCAAGGTCGAGCTTAAGGACGTGGTCTTTCTGCTGCCGCTCGGGGGCCGGGCCGTCTATCTTTCCGACCTCAAGCCCGCCGAGTACCGCCAGCAGCCTTACCTCGATCTGCCCTGGCCGTATCACGCGGACCGCAACGTGACCGGCGGCCTTTTGCGCTGCGGCGGCCGGCTCTGGCTGAAGGGGCTGGGCGTCCACAGCGCGGCCACGCTCGCCTACACCCTGGACGGCTCGTACCGGCGATTCCAGGCGGAGCTGGGCATCGACGACTCCACCGGCGGCCGCGGCAGCGTCGTCTTTCGTGTCCTGGTGGGCGGCCAATCGAAATACTCCAGCGGCCCGATCCGCGGCGGCACTCCGCCCGCGCCCGTTTCCATTGACTTGGCTGGGGCAAAGCGATTGGAGTTGGTTGTCGACTACGGCGAGCAGGCCGACGTCTTGGACCACGCCGACTGGCTCGGTGCCCGGCTGGTAAAGTGAAGGGCCGAAGCGACCCTTCTGCTTCGCCTGCCACCGGCGCGCCGGTCGCGTTTCGAGCCAAGCCAACCTTGAGCGCTTCTACTATTCTGCCCGCCTCTCCGGCCGCACGGGTTCCTTGGCCGCTGGAATTCCGCGGGTCCAGAGCTCGTACTCGCTCAGGTCGATCTCGTCGCTCCAAGAGACGCCGTAGCCCCCTGGATCAACCTGGACGGTGCGGAAGAACGCCGGATTGGCAAGGAGATTGAACCGCGGGCGGCCAAACAGGAGGCGGCAGTCGTAGATTTTCTCGACGCCGTTCTCGAAGCGAACGAATAGTTCGGCCTGCCCGACGGGTTCCACGTGAACAATCCGGGGAGTCCTGTCCATGGTCTGGTCACTCCAAGCCGGGGAGCTGCCGGAACTCCTGCCGGTTCCACATGTCGAGCAATTCCCGCGCATACAATTCGGCCCATTCCTTGACCAGCCGTTGCGCGCGGGGCGGCAGATCGCCCTCCAACACCTGCTGCGTCTCGATGCCGAACACGGCGTTGAACTCGCCGTAGATCGCGTGGAAATGCGGACTCCCGTGCTCGGATTGACTGAAGTACATCTTGATCACGATGCCGTAAAATCGAGCGATCACGGGCATATGACTCGGCCCTCCCTACGACTATTGTCCTAGATCACCCGACAGCGGTCTAGGGTGGGGACGGGGCATCCGGGTGGCCTGGTTTGCACTCTCCTCACCCCTACAAACGGAGGGTTATGGCGTCCCACGGCGTCTGCCGCCTAGCCGCCATCTTACACGAGCGCCCACCGCGGAAACGATTGAGGCCCGCCGCAGCGGCGGATAGAATGAAGGTCTTGCCTGCCCTTCACCCCCACCTTTCAACTCGGAGAGCACGCTCATGGGCCAGCCCATCACGCGCCGTAGATTATTGAAGCACCTGGCGGCGGGCACCGCCGCGGCCGGCACGGCGGCCTTCGCCGTGCCGAACATTTTGGCCGACCCGGCCCCCAACGCGAAACTGGGCACGGCCGTGATCGGCTGCGTGAACCAGGGCAAGCCGGCCGTCAACGCGGCCGCGGGCGAGCGGCTGGTGGCCTTGTGCGACGTGGACGAGGGCCATCTCGGCAAGGCCCGCGAGTTCCTCCAGCAAACCAACCCCGACCTGAAGACCTCCGGCATCGCCACCTTCTTCGACTATCGCCAGATGTTCGACCGCATCGGCAAGGACATCGACGCGGTGTTCATCGCGGCCCCGGATCACCACCATGCCGTGGCCTCGTTGGCGGCCATGAAACTCGGCAAGCACGTGTACTGCGAGAAGCCGCTGGCCCACAGCATCGGCGAGGTGCGGGCCATGCAGGAGGCTGCACGCAAGTACAAGGTCGTCACGCAGATGGGCAACCACCATCACAGCTCGGAGAGCGTCCGCCGGCTGTGCGAGTACATCTGGGCCGGCGCGATCGGCAACGTGCTGGAGACGTACAGTTGGGCCCGCACGGGCCGCGGCGGCGTGGGCGGGCGGCTGCCCACGGCGCCGGTCCCCGCGGGGCTGCACTGGGACGAGTGGATTGGCCCGGCCGCCTATCGCGACTATCACGCCAAGCTGCACCCGCTGTTGTGGCGGAGCTGGTGGGAGTTCGGCGACGGCTCGGTCGGCGATTGGGGCTGCCACAACCTGGACGGGCCGTTCATGGCCCTGCGGCTGGGCAGCCCCACGAGCGTCGAGGCCCTGGAGCAGATCGGCGGCAGCCGGGAGCGTTTCCCGCTGACCAACGTCATTCGCTGGAGTTTTCCAGCCCGCGGCGATATGCCGCCGGTCAAGGTCCATTGGTACGACGGCTTCCAGGGCACGGCCGAGGCCCTGGCGAAGCTCGACGAGAACAATCCCGAGGGCCAGCACAACCGGCCGCCGATCGTCGATGAGCTGGAAAAGAAATATAACCGCAAGCTGACCGACGGCGGCGTGGTCTTCGTCGGCGACAAGGGCATCCTGGTCACCGGCAATTACTGCGAGAGTCCGCGGCTCTTGCCCGAAGAAAAAATGAAGGCGTTTCCCGTGCCGCCCAAGACGTTGCCCCGGGTCCGCAAGGGCCTGAACCACTACACGGATTTCCTCCGCGCCTGCCGGGAGGGCGGGCAGGCCCCCTCGTCGCATTTCGACTATGCCGGGCCGCTCACGGAGCTGGTCCTCTTGGGCTGCCTGGCCGAGCGGGCCGGCGTCGGGCAGAAGGTCGAGTGGGACCCGCTGGCCATGCGGACCAACCTGCCGGAGCTCGAGCCGCTCGTACACCGGCAGTACCGCAAAGGCTGGGAATTGTAACACGGGCGGCCAAGATTCAAGGACCAAGCTCATGATCTCTCGATCCGTCTGGCTGTGCTTATCCTCCTGTTTATTGGCGCTGGGAAGCATGGCGATCGGCCAGGAACGGGCTTCGACGCCTGACGCGGGCGCTCCGCCGGTCCCGGCCACTCAGGTGGGTGTCGCCGAGGCGAGCGATCACGTTGATCTCGTTGGCCGCACCGAGGCGTTCAAGCAGGCGGAGATCCGTCCGCGCGTGAGCGGATGGCTGACCAAGGTGTTTTTCGCGGCCGGGGCGGCGGTCAAACAGGGCGACCCGCTCGCCGAGATCGATTCCCGCCCCTACCAGGCCGATCTGGACATGCGGCAGGCCGACCTCCAACTGGTTCAGGCCCGCGTGAGGATCGCCGCCGCCGAGTTGGAGAAGGCCAGAGCGGCCGTCGCCGCGGGTGTGGCCCAGCACGATCTCGACCGGCTGGCGGCCAACGTGGAGCAGGCCCAGGTGGCGGTCCAGGCCGCGAAAACCGGACTGGAATTATCCCAGCTCAAGCTCAGCCACACGAGGGTCGCCGCGCCTATCAGCGGCACGATCAGCCGTCCGCTCGTTGACGCGGGGAACCTCGCGACCGCCGACCAAACGCTGCTGGCCACAATTGTCTCGACGGACCCCATCTACGTCGCTTTCGAGGTCGATGAGCGGACGTACCTGCGGCTCCGCCGAATGAAGCCGGCCGATGCCGGCGCAAGGTGGCCGGCGGGATTGCCGGCCCTGTGCGGCCTGGCCGATGAAGAGGGCTTTCCACGCCGCGGCGTCGTCGAGGCGTCGGACGGCCAGTTCAATCCCGTGACCGGCACGATCCGCTGGCGGGCACTGTTTCCGAACCCAGGGAGCCTTCTTCTGCCGGGGATGTTCACCCGCGTGCGCTTAATCACCGTCGCGCCGCAAAAATAGCAGCCTACGCTTCGGCGCGGGTAACCATGCCCCGATGCAAAGGGCAGTACCGCCGCGTTGCGGTGGCCAAAGGAGCGTTGCCGGCCGATGGACGCCAAGTCGTTTTGCTACCGTCTCGCATTCTCCGCCGCTTGCCTCGTGGCGCTGCTTGGCGCGGGCCGTGCCCGGTCCGCCGAGAGCGATGCGGGCCGCGCGCCGACGGGCGAGGCCGTTAAGCCGGGCGATCTGTTGAAGGAGGCCGACGGCCTGGAGCTGCGGTTCGCCTACTTCCCCTCGGCCGGCAAGCTCCGGCTGCTGGTGCTCCGCGCCCCGGCGGAGTTCGTCCGCTGGGAAGCCCAGCTTTCAAGACCCCCGTCCGGCGAGCCCTTGTGCCGCTGGCAAGGGACGCTGCCGTTTGCAAAGGCGGGCGAGACCCTCGCTGCGCCGCAGCTTGGCGAGGGGACTTATGCGCTTGCAGTGGCACTGCTTTCCAAGGACGGCAAGCGGCGTGAAATCAGTCGCACGTTCCAGCGAAAGCGATTCCCCTGGGAGAACAACCCGGCGGGCCGCGAGCGCGTGGTCATCCCGCCGTTTACGCCGCTGCTCGTGGACGAGGGCCGGCAAACGGTAAGCTGCGTGCTCCGCCGGCATCAGCTCGACGGAACAGGACTGTGGAATCAAGTGTCCAGCCAAGGGCGCCTTCTGCTCGCGTCGCCCATGCGGCTGGAAATGGAAGTGGCGGGCAAAGTACACGTGGCCCACGGCGGGCCGCTCACCTTCACCGAGCAGGCTCCGGACCGGGTAGAGGGACGTGCGGCATGGACCGCCGGCCCGCTGCAGGGTCAGACCGAGTTCGCTTTCGATTATGACGGCATGATGAAGGCGACTGTGCGTTTCGGGCAGGCCGAGGAGCGGGTGGACCGGATGCAACTGGTCATTCCGATGAGGACGGACGAGACCTGGCTGATGCACCCGGTTACGGACCTACTGAGATTTCACTATGCCGGCCGCATCCCGCAGGGCAAAGGCCGGCTTTGGGACTACGGGGGCCAACTCCGGGAAGTACAGTACACGGACACTGGCCGGACGGACGCCGGCGGCAAGCTGTGGGACTCGCGTCAGGTGGGCCGCTGGCAGTTGCCCGGACCCTTCGTGCCCTACCTCTGGCTCGGAGGCCCGGAGCGGGGGATCTGCTGGTTTGCCGAGAACGACCGCGACTGGAGTCTCGACCCCGCCGAGCCGTGCCTGGAGGTCCGCAGGGACGGGGCGACGACTTCGCTGGTCGTGCGGCTGGTGACCCGGCCGGTGGCTCTCAAGCGGCCGCGGGCGCTGGTGTTTGGCCTGATGGCCACGCCCGCCAAGCCGATGCCCGACACGCCGGTCAGCTTCCGCCGCTGGTGGCCGGGTTCACCCGACGAGAAGAGCAGGGACGTGGTGGGGGTGGGGCTCATGGGGGCGTGTTACTACTGGGGCGCGGCCGGCCCCTGCTACGGCTTCTATCCGGCGTTTGGGAACTTCGGCATCTATGACGAGTTCGCCCGGCTCCGCAACGGCGGCCGCGCGGACTCGGGCTTCACCGACAAGTGGCTATCGCAGTTCACCGCCCCGCAGTTCCAGCCGCACTTGAAGACTTATCGCGCCCACGTCAACTGGACGGTGAACTTCTTCGCCGGCGGCGGCTGGGGCCGGCCAGCGGCGGCCGCCCAGGCCCGCTACGTGATCCCTTACACCAACGGCCGCGCAATCAATTGGGGCGAGGAAGTCCGCACCTTCCTGGACGAGTGGAGCACCGTGGACATCGCCGACCCCCGCTGGCCGGGCGAGGAGCGCTTTCTTCGCGACCGCAGCGGCGGCTATCAGCTTGCGGCCTATGGAAAGGTCCAGGTGCCGGACGACACCTGCGGCGTGGCCTATGCCGTCGATCCCGTGCCCAGTTGGCAAGACATGGTGCTCTACTACCACAAACGGATGCTGGACACCTTCACCGACGGCATCTACTTCGATAATTATTTCCTCGTGCCCAACTACAACGCGCTCGGGCCGGGCTACGTGGACGACGACGGCAATCTGCGGCCCGGGGTGAGCATCTTCGGCTTCCATGAGCTGACCAAGCGCGTCGCCGTGATGCAGCAGCAGATGGGGCGCCGCCCGCTGGTCTTCCTGCACATGACCAATACGAACATCGTGCCCATGTTGTCGTTCGGCACGCTAATCTTGGACCACGAGTGGCGCGACCAGGGCGATTTCCAGAACAAGGATTGCCAGGAGCGGTTGTACCTGGACGACGACGCCAGCCTGTTGCTGGCCCAGAGCACCGGTTTGCAAAGCGGTTGCCTCGGGGTGTTCCACAATCTGTTCCACGGCGACGAGCGCCTCATCCGCAGTGCCCTGGGGGTCGCGCTGGTACACGAGATGAAACTCGGCGTCGATCCGCTGCCGTTGTCGCAGAAGCTGGCCGGCCAATTGGGCGACTTCGGCTATGGGCTGCCGGGTTGCCGCGTCTGGCGCTACTGGGACGAGCGGCCGCCGATCCGCACGGCGGGCGTGCCCGTCAAAACGCTCACGCTCGCCCAAGGCGGGAAAACCATGATTGTCCTCAGCAGTTTCGGCCCTGCAGGCGAGGTAACCCTGAGCCTCGACCGCAAAGTCCTGGGCCTGGGCGCGGACGCGGCAGCGGTAAACGTCGAGACGGGCGAACCGCTCCAGCGGACAGCCCCGGGTCAGTTCAAGCTGATCATCCCACGACACGATCTGCGCGTGCTGCGCGTGGAAGACTCGCGGGCCTTGAAATAACGCTTCAACCCCATACCACAAGGATCCCGGCACATGAACCGGCAGCCGGCCGCTTGGAATTGGTGCAAGCTCGCTATAGCAGTTCTTCTGCTCGCGACCCGGGCGCCGCTATTACGGGCGGGGGAAGGTGCGATCGAAATCGGCCCCGCCGCTGAGACTCGCGTGCCGCATTGGGACGCCCGCGGACTGGGCCCGTTGGTCTGGCAGGGGATCTCTTGCCTGGACGTGAATGAGAGCGGCAGTTTCCTTGCCGTGGGCACGATTTCCCCGCCGGGCGACCAGAACCTGTTCCTGCTGGACTCCAGCGGCAAGGTCGTCCAGCAACATCGCGCGGGTAACCGCTGGTTGAACGAAGTCGCAGTATCCGGCGACGGCCGCTTCGTTGCCGCGCTGGCGACCACTCCGGAAGGCACGGCCGGCGATACGCCGCGATTCTACGCCTTCTTGCAAGGCAAGGAAGTGGCGCAAGCCTGCGAAGGCTTCAACTTCCGCGACTTCCGTCCGGCCAGTTTCCTGTTCCATTACGGCGACCATTCCAACCATTTACCCCGCATTTCCGCTTGGGCGGGCCGGCAGTGGGTGGTCGCGGGAGACGACATCCTTTACTGGCTTGACCCCGGCGATGCCAAGCTGATCGCCCGGGCACATCTGGGCCAGGGCGTCACTACGGCGATGGCTGCCAGCCCGAGCGGTCCGGCGGTGGTCGGCCGTTACCGCTTCGGCTCGTTCTACACGCCCGGCGAGGCGGCCCAGGACGCCGGCGGACGGGCGACCATCGACGGCACTTTCCAGAATCTGCTGGTGCTGCGGCCGGAGCAGCGCAGGCCGTTGGTCTGGTCGCGGCCCGCCGGAAACGACGTGGACCCCTCGTCCCAGCCGGAAAAAGGCGTTTATGGTCCGCCGGTGCCGCCGTATCAAGACGTGAAGTTCTCGGCCCCGCTGGCGGTGGCGGTCGACGCGGCGGGCCAACGCATCGCCGCAGCCGACTATGAGGGGTGGCAGCGGGTGTTTCATCCCCGTGACGGCGGCAACGACATTCCTTTCGGCACGCGCTTCATGCCCTCGCGTCCTACGATCCACGTTTACGGCGCCGAAGGCGACGCGCTCCGCCGCATCGGCCCGGAGGCGTTCGCGGAGCCGTTCTGGTGCGACCTGACCTTCTGCGACGAGGGGCGAAAACTGCTCATCTGGCCGCACAACTGGACCAGCCGCGGCCTGGCCGGGCAGCCATTCTTGCCGGCCGCTGAAAACGCCCGCACGCTCTACGTGCTCGACGTCGCCGGCGGCGGCCTGGAAGCGGTCCGCTTCCCCGACGCCGTCTCCTGCGTGGACGCCGGCGGGGACAGGATCGCCGTAGGTTGCTGGGACCACAAGGTGTATGTGCTCGATAGGAATTGCCGGCCGATGGCGGGCCTGCCCAACGGACTGGAGGTCGGGGCAGCGAGCCTCGTCCGCGTCGTCAACGGCGGCAAGCGGATCGCCGTGGCCACGGCCGCCGGCAGAGTGTGGATGCTCGATGCCGGCGGCAAGCCCGCCTGGCAGATCGACCTGAACAAGGCGGCGCAACCGGGTGTCAAGCCGTGGACCCGGAACCAGAAGGCCGACGCGATCGGCCCGGGCGTGTGGTCGAGCAACGGCGGGCTGGCGCACAGCGACATGGGCCGCCAGATCGTCATCGAGGCCCCCAAGGGACTGTTGTTAATCGATCCGAATTCCGCCGCGTCGTTCGAGCAGAACTGGGCCCGCATCCAAGGGGCCGGCCTCGATCCGATGCAAGTCAAGTACGTCCTGCCCACGCACGAGCACGGCGACCACGCCCCGGGCGCCGCCCTGTGGCGGGTCGTCACCGGGGCACAGGTCGTGGCCAGCGCCGAAACGGCCTACGTCCTGCAACATCATATCCCCGGCGGCACGGGCTACGGCTTCCATCCGCCCGTGCCGGTGGACATCGTGGTCAACGAGGACCAGGAGTTGGACCTGGCCGGGCTGAAGGTCCAGGTCCTGCGTCTGCCCGGCCATACCT
>Ga0326728_10019975_pt1 | contig 12883 bp, 9 predicted proteins | sample MB3enrmetagenome_FD_207602 | JGI IMG/M metagenome (GOLD analysis project Ga0326728, IMG submission 207602) | Lab enriched peat soil microbial communities from McLean, Ithaca, NY, United States - MB31MN | ecosystem: Environmental > Terrestrial > Soil > Wetlands > Peat | place: USA: New York...
AATCTCTTATATTGGGCGACAGTCCCTTATTATTCTTTGCTTCCATCCATTTGATATAGAAATTCCTTGTTCTATCATAATTAGATATTTTGGATTTACCTGGCTTTACGACGAAAACAATCATTGGATAATTTTAACAGTATTCCGCCTATGTTATACATTGCTTTTTGCGGAAATAATAAAACGTCTTCCCATTTTGAAATCAGCTTATTATCCGAGGACATCAAGATTTAAGGTCCAGCATAGTAAACAGAATGACTTGGCTGAAATATAACTTAAAATTTTGATCTTAAGCAGCCAATTGAAACATAACGGTTATACTAAATATTATTAGTTGGTTAAACTATTTTTCAGGGACCATAGATAGGAGCGAGGAATGGCGAAGCCATAGATATATTATCTTCAAAATGAGATACCGGTTAGAAGGATGGAGGATCTTTCGGCAACAAAGTGCCTATGTCTTAGATGTGAATCTACAGAAAATCGGAGACTTAATTCTTGCTTCACCATTATCCAGCTATCCGTTCGAATACATAAACATGATCACTTGATGTCGGTTTATATAGTCTGAGTTCATTTTCCCAGTAGGCTTTATAGTTTGAATTTAAAATATCAAATATTCCAATGATGCGATAATTCTTCTTAAGGTATGCATCTACCCAACGAAAGATCATTAGGTCCGAATTCGGTTGTGGCAACCATGAGTATGGAACATTAACAAAAACTGCATACTTGGAATGGGCTGACTCAATCTCATGAATCATTTCCTGCTGCATCTTGTATGCATAATCTTGGTGTTCCATTAAACCATATACATATATGTAACCGGTTGCGGATTTCCTATTGGCATAAAAACAGATTTGGGGTTCGGAACCAATAATCGCTATTTTATCATCTTTGGTTGAATGGCTTTTGATAAATTCTGCAATCTCTATGGATTCGGGGAATGGGTTCACATCATACATCATTCGACAGGCCTCAACTGGTGTTGCCCTGAAAAAAAACCAGCTTAATTTGTAGGTCGGTATGATCAAGGCTGCTGCGAAGATGAGAATTGGCAGAATCTGTATGTAAGAAGTCATTTTCCTGACAGATAAAAATTGTATCATTGCACTTACAGCTACACCCGCCAATATTGCTATTGCAGGGAGTAGCGTGACGAAATAATGCTTCCGAAAAAAGAAACCGGGACAAATAGTAAGAAATGAAAATATAAAAAAACCAGAGAGAAATTGCCAATTCAATTTTGCTTTGTCATTCCAAAATATTGCTGTCAACCCAATTCCAGCTATTGTCAATAGCCATCCCCATGGATTTATGGCACTTGGTGCTAAATTTATAAAATACTGAAGTGCATCGGACAGAGATCTTTCTGATACATATTTATGTGCGTAAGTAAAAGTCCAGAACCAGAATCTTGGGAAGACCCCTACGGCATAGATCACAATGCAACTGAACGCAAGGGGGATTGAAGAGGCGACCAGAAACAAGCCAGTTTTGCTTACCAGTCTTTTCCACTCTGTCTTTTGTGTCATTATGAGTTGCACAATTAAATAAATCACTGCAAAAGCGATAAAGAAAACAGCATGTTGTTTTATGATAAAAGCAAGGCCGTACAACAACCCGCTTGTAAAAATCATCCAATATTTTCTTGAATCAAGCGCTTTTAAGAGAAGTAATGTTCCTCCCAGCGTGAAGGGGACAATGAATTGTGTTGCATGAGCGGACGTTCCGTCGACTGAGGGACTTAGTGAGAGCAGGGCATAGCTTGCAGCCGCAACAACAGCAGCAACGTCATAGAAAAGTCGGCGTGTAAGTAAAAATAAAAGAACAATGGCAGCAGTATTTACAACCATCAATCCAAGATGGATACCGACGATTGTTTGTCCAAAAAGCGCCATAACTAGGGCGTAAGCACTGTAGATACCAGGAAGTTTCATATTATATGCCAGGAGATAGGGTGGAATTCCCTGGAGCATCAGTTGGCCCATATAGGCAAATTCACCCTCATCACGTCCCAATGGGATTTGCAAAAGTCGTATGCGAATCAACGCAACGAATAATATAATCACGGCAACTACTGCCCAAGACAAGTATCTCCTTAAGAACACACATGTTGAACTTGTATCTGCTGGCATCGTTGAGTCATTCAAAGAAAGTTGCTGTCTCATGTTATGTTTTTTATACACCATAACAAAGATAATCCTCCCGGTATACTTTTTTGTCACAAATTTTCCATCTTTCGTATTTAAGTTGAAAGCCTCGGGCTAAGTAATCCGCAGTGCTGGTGAATTTTCAAAAGAAATAAGATACGCCCCTATAGCCGTAGAACATGCGTTTTAGCCTTTTGATCTTGTTACTGAGGCCTTCTGTAATATAGCTGTTGAAATTCTTTTCCTGTGATAATTGAGAATATAGTGTCGTTTCCTGAAAAACTTGGAGGCAAGTCCCTTGAATGGATCAAGCGTTGATTTCATCGGTGCCACGATCCATGACTTCAGGGTATTGCATGCTGTCTTCCAGTTGGGAGCTGTAAGCATTACATTGAGCATTTCACTCTGAATAGGTCAATTAGGCTTTTTTTCGGCTTCATATTGCAAGGTTTCTCCTCTCTCATTTCAGGCTTCCCTTGTAATTATATATACCACAAAATAACGGTTATACTCAATATTATTAGTAGATTAAACTATTTTTCAGTGACGACAACCTTAAGCCGGAGTTTCCGTTACAGCGGTCCAAGCTTTCTGTATCCTATGGGAGGATAAAAGCACTCGCTGTGCTGTGAATCAAATTCTGAAGAGCGTAGTGCGGGAAATCTGCACGCTACGTTCTGTGGTGGGGGTTGGTGCGCCAATTGGCAGCCCCTTCTACCCGGGGGAAAGCCCGTGAGGGCTTCCCTATCCCGAGTTAAAAGCAAGCATCGAGATCTCGACTACTTTTCACGGAGATGGTAGTTGAAACTTGTTGAAGTGAGGGATGAAATCTATTAGTATATCTTGTCTTTTCTCTATAGGAAACAAAGTAAATGAGCATATATTGCAGGTGATCATAATAAATAGAAGACAAATATTTTAACAAAATACCTATGATAAAGAGGATTAGATAAGTGTCTAATAAATGTATCGTATTATATTTGGCAGCTTTTGTCTTTTGCTTAACCTCAATATGCTATGCTAAGGAAAGTGATCAACTCAAGGTAATAGTTGAAAAACCAATGGTAACTATAGATATTTTTTCCTGGATAAAATCATCTCTCCAAGTAAGCACTGATGGCAAACATGTATCGTATATATCCCGATCAGGGAAAAAGCGGTTTATAGTAGTAGATGGAAAAGATGGGAAGCAATATGATGACATTGAGCAAGGCCTACAAACATTCAGTCCTAACAGTGCTAGAATTGCATATATGGCCCTGGAAGGTGATAAAAGATTTGTAGTCATAGATGGGAAAGAGGGTAAGCAATATGATGGGATAGGGGTAAGTGGCCCAGTTTTTAGCCCTGACAGTAAACACTTAGCGTATGCTGCACGAACCGGCAATAAATGGTTTGCAGTCATCGATGGAAAGGAGGCAAAGCCATACGATGGCATCATGGATACCGGTCCTGTATTTAGTCCTGACAGCACACGTGTGGCATATGCAGCTCTAATAGACAAAATATTCGGAGGGAAGAAGTGGTTTGTGGTTGTGGATGGGAAAGAGGAAAAGCCATATGATAGCATTGTGGGAGGTGGCACAAGTTTTAGCCATGATAGAAGCATTGCGACAGGTGGCCCAGTTTTTAGCCCTAATAGCAAGCGCTGGGTATATGCAGCTCAAGTAGGCAAAAAAATGTTTATGGTAGTAGATGGGAAAGAGGAAAAGCCATATGATGAAATCATAAATAACTCATACATTTTCAGCTCTGATAGCAATAATGTGGCTTATGTAGTTCAAGCAAACGAAAAATTCTTTGTGGTTGTGGACGGAAAAGAGGAAAAACAATACGATATCATCGGAAAGGGGACTCCGATCTTTAGCCCTGATAGCAAGCATGTGGCTTATGTTGCTTCAATCGGTATTAATTATTTTGTAGTCGTGGATGGTAAGGATACAGGGAAGCAATACGATAATATCGTAGGTGGTACTCTTGTCTTTAGTCCAGACAGCACATATGTGGTGTATGCAGTTCGAGAAGGTAATAAGTGTTTTATAGTCATAGATGGGATAGAAGGGAAGCGATACGATGATATCGCAGCAGGCTCTTCTGTATTTAGCCCTGATGGAAAGCACTGTGCTTATGTAGCTCAAGCGAATGACAAACAGTTTGTGGTAGTTGATGGGAAAGAGGGAAAACAATATAATTCAATTATTACAAATGGGGGAGGTAGGATTATTTTTGATTCTCCTAATGATCTTCATTACCTTGCCTGGAAAGACAAATCCCATATTTATTTAATTGAGGAGAAGATTGTAGCTAAATAAAAATTAGTCCAGTATTCTGGTTACTTGTTGCTTTGATTTCCAATGCAGATGGATTTTTTATATGTAGTTTATTATGTAGTTTATATGTAGTAGCTCCGATCCGATCTGATAGAGTATATCCTTTCCGAAGGTTGTAAGATCAGATTGCAGCTGTCAGTTGTTCATCCATCATATACCCGACCATCTTTCTTTTAGCCAGAGGCATGTTATCGATAAATGTATCCATAGGTGTTCTTCCCAAGTATCTCTTGCCTTGATTAGTCCTCTGCGTGTATCTCTCCATTCAGATCTGGTAGTGTCAACAATGTTTCGCACTTTTGATCAGGGCCTTTTTTCTCCGGAGTAGTGCCTCCTCCTGTTTTATCCAATATCCCTTTGCTTGTGGTCCATAGAGGCCATCCCTCCCCGTCGGCCTGGTTCACCAGCAACATGGGTAAAGAGAGCGGGTCAATGCTGCGGAAGGCACGCGTGAAGCGAACTGATTCACGGACTTCAACAGTATGGAATGAAGAGTCAGAAACATCGTATACCTGTGTACGCCGGATCTTCGCTTGCCGGTTGTCCTGCACACTCCAAGCTCCTGATCGATACAGGAGACCGGCATACCTGTACCCTGGCTCGCAAAGATCTACGCAAACAACTGTCTGACGGGGTGGACTGTTTGAGAAAATACCGGTGCTCATTCAGAAGAAAATGGAAACCATGCATGGCTGAGAAGAAAAAACCATCTGGATGCGTCTGTATGTCTCATTACATCAGCTACCTAACCATGAGTACAAAACCCAGAGACGAGGTGTTTTCCCGTTCGGAGTGATGCGGCTTAGTTCAATCTGTATTATACCATCATCCCTTTCTGCTGGCATCTCTCTCGTCTGTCTTTGCCCGATCACCCCCATAGCGCCCATCCCTCTCCCCGTGTACGTTTGGATAATGGAATAACACTAATAGATTTCTATTAGACTGATTTTTGATAGGTCTCGTGCGAGAAGACACAAACTGTATCTATATATGTATATGTATTTGTCTAATAATTATTAGGATGTAAAATCAATACATACCTACAGCAGTATCCTATGTCCAGCATTGATTCTTTTTTTTGTATAATGTCAAAATCAGCAAGGTGCGTCTACTCGAAGTATTAAATATTCAGATGATGAATGGTCTATGTTATAGATGATTCTAATGTAACAATAGCCACCAATAATCAAAGCAGGATTTATGACAGAACGTTATAAGGTTACCATCATATGCCTCTGTTTAGCCATAACAACTCTTACAGTCTACTGGCAGGTGGAGAGCCATGAGTTCATCCATTTCGACGATGATATCTATGTATTTAACAATCCCCATGTGAAGGATGGTTTTACTGCCAAGAATCTCTTGTGGGCCTTCAATCCTATAATCCCTGATAGCCAGACCTACTGGCACCCGATCACCTGGATCTCCCACATGGTGGACTGCCAGCTCTTCGGCTTGAATGCAGGCAGACACCATCTAATGAACCTCTTCATCCATGCCATAAATGTAGTGCTGCTATTCATCGTTCTCAGGCAAGCCACTGGTGCTCTCTGGAGAAGTGCCATAGTGGCTGCCCTATTTGCCTTGCATCCTGTCAATATTGATTCCGTGGCCTGGGTGGCGGAGAGAAAAAACATCCTCAGCACCACCTTCTGGTTGCTCACCATGTATGCATATATTTTCTATGCTCAACACATGACCCTATCCAGGTATCTATTGATTGTCTTCTTCTTTGTGCTCGGGCTTCTATCAAAACCCATGCTTGTAACGCTACCCTTTGTGCTCCTTCTTATGGACTACTGGCCACTTGGGCGCGTAGGGTTCCCCCTTAGTAATAACCAAAGAATGATGTTCACAAGAACAGTCCCTAAGGTAAAAGACATCTCCCCTTATCTGTTGGTGGTCATCGAAAAAATCCCACTCCTTGCAGGAGCGATGGTAACTATCTATCTGTCATCATTATCCATAAATACAGCCGGAATTTCCATCTCTCGGGAAGTGATCCCGATGAACCTACGAATCTCTAATGCCATTGTATCCTATGCACTCTACATCGGGAAATTGATATGGCCAGTCAACCTGAACTTTTTCTACCCCTACCCCAACTTCGTTCCCGTATGGCAGGTTATGGGCTCAATTGTACTTCTATCTGCTGTAAGCATTCTAGCATTGCTGTTCTATAAAAGATATCCATACGTGATCATTGGCTGGCTCTGGTTTTTGGGCACCTTCGTACCTGTATTGGGGATCATGCAGGGAGGCCTCTGGCCCGCTATAGCCGAGCGATGGGCCTATGTGCCCTTTATCGGAATCTTTTTTGCAACTGTATGGATGTTCTCAGATGTACTTAAATCCACCCCTCTTAAGCTCACAGGCATGGGAGTGGCAACTGTCGTTCTTATCCTCTATATCATAAGGATTTCATACCAGCTTCCTTTCTGGAAGGATGACTTCACCTTCTTCAAGCATGGTATTATAACTAACCCTAAAAACTATGTTGCCTATGGAAATCTGGGCACTTTCTATTTTTTTAATGGTCAATATGGTAAGGCACTAATATATGACACTGAATCCCTCCGTTTGCATCCTTCTTCAACTATACATTCCAACATTGGTAATATATTCTACAAAATCAACAAGTACCGTGAAGCGGAAACACACTTCCGGGAAGGGTTGCGATATACACCAAATGACTGGAAGCTCCATGGTTTTCTTGGTTGCGCCCTTGCCGAACAGATGAAATTCAAGGATGCAATATACGAGTATAAAACTGCCCTCGCCATAAAACCAGACTCAGTGGATTACAACTACAGACTGGCAAGTCTTTTGATGAAATTGGGCAATGCCGTTGAGGCCGCCAGATATTATCGCAAGATCCTTGAGCTTATGCCAGATAACTTCCAAGTTCGGACTAAGCTCGGTAATGCCTATGCCGCTGAGAATAAATTTGATGCTGCAGCACGCGAGTATGAGGGAGTCTTGCGTTTCCACCCTGATTTTCAATATGCCTTACTCGGACTGTCGTCAGTTAGAGCTCGAAAAATCAAGATCGATGAAAACATCATGGCACTTGAGTCTATGCTTGAATCAAAGCCTGGGGATCTCCAAATAGTCTATAAGTTGGTAGTGCTATATGCAGGCAAGGGTGATTATGAGAAGGCACTATCCTATCTCAATAGGATGGCCGCAGCGCAGCCCGACAATCCTGACGTGTATTACAATATAGCCTGCCTTAAGTCTAAAGAGAGCAAGGTGGATGAAGCAATGGACAGCCTTCGAACCGCGATCGGAAAAGGCTTCAAAAAATGGGATATGCTCAAGAAAGACCGTGATCTAGAAAATATCCGTTCAACAGCCTTTTTCAAAAATATTTTGGAACTGCACCCATAACTCATGGGAAAAAAGCTAATAGCTATCGAAAGAGGATATATGACAGATCTGTAATTTCATGTGTTATTTCCGATCTGATAGAGTGGGCGCCGAGAAGTGTCAACTTTCCGATATCATGTAGATTAACCTCCTATATTAGATAGATCATGAGTGGTATACTTTCCCCAGCCCCACTGGTTCTTCAATTCGTCAAAACAATTCTCGCAGTCAGCGCGATCCCGATAATGCTACGATATTGCGTGATTTCATATGGCAGATCGGTAACCAGAACGGCATATTCGTGACGCGTTAGCGTCTCGAAAGCCCCTATGAACGTAAAGCTCAGCTGAGCTTCGTTCACCAGCACAATATCGCCATTGAACTTGCGGCGGGTTATGATCACTCGCCTTGATCGGGTCCATCCAAGGAGTTTAAGTTCATCCTCGGCCCCCTGGTATCTATGTCCGGCTTCCACCCACTTGGCCCCCAGAAACAGCTTCTCGATCAAACGCTCCACATTGGCCGTGATCCGGAGTTTCGTCAGATAATAGGCCTTATCGGATTCCGTTTCTGTAAAGAATCCTTCATTCCCCAGGAATATATCACCTCGAATCAGGGCAGGCTTGCTCTCATGAGAAAGTGCATCATAGTAGCTTCATAAACCAGCTATGACATGTTTGGCCGTGTGCTGATTGCCGTGGTTGACCTCAACCGAAAGCGCCAGACGCGTGTCCCCCCCCATGGAGCAGGAATGGTACTTGTGCGATGGCTAGCCCGGCTTGGCGATATTGTAGCTAACAACAGTGCCTTACTGTTTTCCATACAGACATTTCACCCTGGAGTCGATGTCCAGTTCCCAGGAACCAGCGGACACAGCCGCGGCGGTGCAAAGGTTGAGTTGAGTATCGAGCCACGCAACGCCGGCTTGTTCGTCCGTGGCCAACATGGCGCCTCACAGCATCTCCGCTTACAACCTTCTCCCTCCCCAGAAGTACAGGATCTAACTAATCGAACTGGATGGAACTGATATGCGCATAGCGGTTATGTCCCTCAAGTATTGAGAGCATCAGTGTGCCGAGTACCTCCCGGACCAGGGTGCATTCGGGTTCGTATACTTGAAGATATCAGGGTTCGCCATTACACAAACATAGGGAACACCGTGGTGCTTGTCCTTGCCGTCAGCTATTTCGAGACAGTAATATTTACTCTCTATCTCAATCCCTTTTTCTTGGAATACAGTATTTTTGCGCCATATTCACATATTCTTGTTTATAAGAATAATCACTCTTTTGAAAAAAGTTAAGCGATATTTTATATTGTTATCACACCTGATTAAAGTTAGTATGAAAATTATTTATGAAAATATCTTCTGATAAATTATTACCTAAAATTTTAATAGTAACATTTCTTCTGATTTCTATTCTTACAGTTTACTACCAAGTAAAGAATTTCGAGTTTATCTATTATGACGACCCTAAGTATGTAAGAGATAACCCCATGGTTAAGCTAGGGATTAGTCTTGATAGTATTCGATGGGCCTTTTTTTCGATTGGGTATGCTTCTAATTGGCATCCTGTTACATGGCTTTCACATATGCTCGATGTGGAACTCTATGGATTGAATTCCGGGATGCACCATCTTACTAATGTCATTTTCCATATTGTTAATACATTGTTATTGTTTTTCCTCTTCTATAGACTGACTAGCGAAAAGTGGAAATGCGCTGCCGTTGCGGTATTGTTTGCTCTCCATCCTCTTCATGTTGAGTCTGTTGCCTGGATCGCTGAACGCAAGGATGTTCTTAGTACCTTTTTCTGGATTCTCACTACATGGAGTTATGTTTGGTATGTTGAAAGCCGTGGTGTCAGAAGATATCTCCTTGTCATGATGTTGTTTGTCCTTGGTCTTATGGCAAAGCCCATGTTGGTAACACTACCATTCACATTGCTTCTCCTTGATTTCTGGCCTATCAAGCGGCCAGAGTTAGTAAAGTTTGAAGATGACATTGCATCTCAGAGCATGAGGAATAATATAGTTAGAATTAATTGGGCAGGAGTCTGGCCCCTTATATGGGAGAAAATGCCTCTTTTGATCCTCACAGGTATATCAAGCATAATAACATATCTCGCTCAGAGTAGAGGCGGATCTGTGAGCAACCTTGATATTTTACCGATCAGCAGTAGGATTGCAAATGCAGCTGCAGCATATTGTACCTATCTCTGGAGGATGATTTGGCCTCTTAACCTGGCAGTATTTTATCCCTATCCCAAAATGTTTAACCCGCTCATTATGGTCGGCTTCTTCTTTTTATTAATACTCATAACGCTGCTTGCGTTTAAATATACTAAGCGTTTCCCTTTTCTCATCATGGGGTGGCTCTGGTATCTGGGAACTCTCCTTCCGGTCATAGGGATCGTCCAAGTCGGTTATCAGTCCATGGCTGACAGGTACACCTATATTCCCTTTATAGGGATATTTGTAATGCTTGTCTGGGGCATAACTTCTCTTTTTATACAATGGCGTATTGGTAGATATGTATTGGTTATATCCTTCCTTACAATTATTCCGGTTCTTATGTGGGCAACTTGGGTACAGGCTGGCTACTGGAAGAACAGTATTACCCTCTTTAGCCATGCGCTTGATGTGACAAAAGATAATTATCTTGCACATACAAATTTGGCTGTGGCCCTCTTTGAAAAAGGTGATGTTCAAGGAGCAATTTATCACTCCAGTGAGGCACTGAGAATAAAGCCTGACTACGTACCAGCACTCTGTGATTTGGGTTTCGGGCTAATGAAGCAGGGAAAATATCAGGAAGCGATTGATCATTTCAGGCAATCTATCCAGATAAATCCATACTACATTAATGCATATTATAATCTTGGCGGCGCCTTATTTGCCCTAGGAAAGATAGATGAAGCGATCATCCAGTTCCAGGATGTTTTACGGCTAGATCCTCAGCATGCCGGAGCACAAAAGGGTATCGAACATGCCCTTGCTAAACAAAGGAAGATCGATGGTGTTATAGCTCAGATGAAAGAAGAACTCAAAGTTGACCCCAAGAACTCTGATCTCAATTATAGACTTGCTGAATTATATATGAGCAAAGGGAACACAAAGGATGCCATAGCCTTTTATGAGAAGTCACTCTTGAACAACCCCAATCTAATACAAGCTCTTAATACGCTTGCTGTCCTATATGCACAATGTGGTGAATACGACAATTCTCTTTCATCATTACATAAAGTGGTCAAGTTGAAGCCAAATGATCCAGATGTGTATTATAATATTGCATGTATCTACTCGAAGCAGGGGAGAAAAGATGATGCTATCATCTCTCTCAAGCAAGCTATTAATTGCGGTTTTAAAAAATGGAACCTTCTTAAGACAGATTCTGACCTCGGAAACATAAGAGGGACAGATTTTTACAGAAACCTAATTCATTAGCGGGAAAGGTACACCGGCTTCGACAGTGGTAGTTCTACGAATCCAATAAAGTATATGATATCATGGGCATTGAGGTAGTAATGTTTTCGCGTGTGCTACGTTTCAGGGGTTCAACTGGATGTGTTTTATTTTCGGTGGAGCAGGTATTTTAAGTAATTTCAATATATTGACCTGATCATGAGTCAGTTCGGTGCACTGAAGTACACGCCTGTTTTTGGAAATAAATTCTCCCATATGAACACGCTCCATGATCGAACGGATCTGATCCCAAGTGCGGCCGGTCTTCTTCTCCGCGATCCTCACCAGCAGCAGGGCGGGGAGACAGAGAAAGACATGAGCCTGAATACGTTGGTCATTTCGAGGTAGACCGGGCGGAGTTCCAGTGTGGTCTTGAGCGTCCTGAATGCTCACTCCACTTCCAGGAGCTGCTTGTAGCCGAGGGCGACATCCTCGGCAGTGAGCATGTCATCGCCGGTTGAGATGATGTACTTCCCATAGAGATGGGAGTTCTCACAGATTCTGTTCTTGTCTATGGTGATGCTCACGCTCTTGAGCTTTCGTGTATACCTGTCCATGATTCTATGAGACAGCAGTGCGCATACCGACTTCTTGTGGTCTTTCCCTTTCTGGTCTCCTATTGCGGCCAGTGACTCTTCTATCTTCCTGAATACCCACTCCCGGGATGTCCTATCTCGCTGCGCCTCCTCGGGATTACAGACAAGGACGAAACGCCTGCGGCGTTCACCTTCGCCAACGATCATCTCCTTGACCAGCATATTGTCCCTGACCTTCTGATACCGCCCGTTACTTCTCCAGTCAATCCCTTCTTACGATACTTTGGTACCCATACAAGGTGACCTATAAATCCGTCTTCGTGTGCGCCCCTACCCTATAACCTCGCATAGCGACATATATTCTTCTCTTCGCCTGAAGGCGAGGGATTTCAACCAATCCCGAGAGAGACATTAAATTAAAGCCTCGCAGATCTTTTTGCTAACAGCCCGTCATCACTGTAATTATTGACGCACCAGGTTGACTATGCTACTGATAAACCTATTGTGAAAATTCCGATACGGGTAGCGCTGGCCATTTTATGGAGATCCTTATTTATTCAAGCTGCTTGGAATTTCAAAGGAATGCAGAACATCGGGTTCACCCATGCAATTCTCCCCGGACTCAAATATCTCATACCCGAGAGATTGCCGGAGGCTATTAAGCACTACATTCCATTCTTCAACACCCAGCCATATATGGCTCCGACTGCGATTGGGGTCTTTCTCAACCTTCACGAACAAGGGGATGAAGAGTTGGTTGAAAAGATCAGCCCCTCACTGACCGGGTCCCTTGCCGCTATCGGCGATACCTTTTTCTGGGCTACCCTGAAACCCATCCTGGCCCTGGCACTCGTGATTTCAGCCATTATGGATCAGCTATGGGGGCTCTTCGTTGCCCTTGTTCTCTATGATTCCGTGCACCTATGGATTATGGCAAAGGGATTTTATCAGGGATACCGATATGGGCCACAAGGCGCCCTCGCGCTGGGACACATACTCTCCATCGACTTTTCCAAGCACATTTCCCTTT
>Ga0326728_10019976_pt1 | contig 12882 bp, 7 predicted proteins | sample MB3enrmetagenome_FD_207602 | JGI IMG/M metagenome (GOLD analysis project Ga0326728, IMG submission 207602) | Lab enriched peat soil microbial communities from McLean, Ithaca, NY, United States - MB31MN | ecosystem: Environmental > Terrestrial > Soil > Wetlands > Peat | place: USA: New York...
GGATCGAGATAATCGCCATCACCACCAGCAACTCGATCAGCGTAAAGCCGCTGCTCCCAGGGCCGTCCTCCGTCCGTCCCGGCGCCCGCGCCAGGCCCGGCTCCCCGCTTCCCAGCCGGCGGCCCGGCGCCAGCCCTTTTTTCCTGTGTCGCCTCATTGACTCATAGTCGGAGCCAGGACCCCGATTATTCACCAGGCCCGGCTTTTTGCCAAGCGCACGTTCGCCACTACCGCCGGGGGGGGAGGGCCAGTGACAAAGTCGCTGTAACTCGTTGCGAATCAGCGGAGCGTAGCGCAGGCTTCCAAGCCTGCTGTATCGCCGATTTCCAAATCGGCGGGCGGCCGGAGGTCGCTGGCGCCCCGCAGGTTTGGAAACCTGCGATACAGCAGACTTGGAAGTCTGCGCTACGGACAGCGTGTGAAATACCCGGGTTAGAATTCCCGCACCTTGAGGAAATAACCGACGCGCTCCTGCTTGCCAACCTCGAGGCCGGTGATTTTCCAATCCCCGCCGGCGCGGCTGATGCGGAGCACGGCCTCGTAGGCGTTAATGCGTGTGTGGATGTGCCCCCAATGCTCGACCGTGCCCGTCACCTGCCACTTGACCTGGGCGGTGTAGGCCCCGGAGCGCGCCTCGGTGATTCGCGTCCCCAGCGGCTCGACCAGTTGGACGCGGGCCACGGCCCCGCCTTGTTCCTGCATCAGCAAACCGCCGTGGATTTTCAGATAGGTGTCGGCCAGCAACTCGCCGCCCACGCTCCGGGCCAGGGCGTCGTAAATGACCTTCTCGTCGCGGTAGTCGAAGGCCCGGTAAATATTCTTCAACAACGTCTCGGCGATGCTCGCGCGCGTCGGCTCATCCGGGTCCGCGGTCCGCACCGGGGCGATGTCGGGCGGCCCCGGTTCGCCAGGCCGGATCCAGGTGAAGCTGGGCTGGGAGGGCGTGAAACGGATGCGTTTGCCCTCCTGGCCGGCCAGGACCGCGGCGCGGGCGCTCTGCACCCGGTCGTTGAACAAGTCCCACCTCAGGTCCACCCGCCGGGGCATCCCCTTGGTGCTGTAGCTCAGGATGGCCCCTACCCGCGCGTTCCAGGCGCCCAGGCGCCGCGCCTCGGCCGCCACCGCGAACTCGGTGAAATCCACGCCGTAGAAATCGATCCGCTGCACGACCGGCGTCACCTCGAGACCGTCAACCAACAGCTTGTTGCGGCCGCGGAAAAACTCCCTCACCGCCGGCAGGGCGGCTTGTTGCTCGGCCACTTCCAGAAAACTCCGGTCCTTGCGCGGCACCTCCGTCCACGTCTCGAGGGTGAGCAACGGCATGAGGACCTCGAGGCGCACCTCGGCCGGCTCGATATAGAGAAAGGCATAAACCGAGCCGTAGCTCTCGAGGCCCATGCCGGACGCGGCCGCCTTGCTCGCCCGTTCGCGCCCCGGCGCGCCCGGGGCCGGCGGCCCCGCGCCGGACCAATCGAATTCATAAGCCCGGACCTCGCCCTCGCCGGTCAGGACCACCGTCGGCTGGGGTTCCGGCTCGACGATGACTCCATCGCCGGCGCCCGGTTTCCAGCCCTGGTCGACCAGGACCGACTTCGGCCGCGCTTGGGCCCCCGCCTGGCTGACCGTCAATTCCAGCACTGACGGCACCAGCGCCCCGCCGGTGCTGCCGATCTTCTGCTGAAAGGCCAGGTATTTGGGCGGCTCCGCGGTCGGGTAAAGCAAGTGATACACCACTTTGTTTTGCATCAAGTCCTCGACCAACACCCCGCGCTCCGGCAGCGCCGGCGGGTCGATGCCGACCACCTTGCCGCCCAACAACTGCCCGGCGCGGTCCCGGATCATGAAATCCCGCAGCAGCACTTGGCCGTGCTTGCTCATTCCCTCCCGCAGGTCGGCCCGCGATACATAGTTATCGCGGTCGGGCTTGTAGCCGTAGAACATGACGAAATCCTCGCACATCACCTCGAGCGCCGCCGCCACCGCGTTGCTGCTCACCTGCACGCTGGCGCTAATCAGTGAAATCGGGTGCGCCCCGGCCCCGCCAGCCCCGAGGACCAACGCGCCAACGCACCATAACCTGGACCACGTCTTCAAAGGCGAAGTTATTCTTGCGCGGTCCCTGACCCGGATATTTCCCACGCTGTCCGTAGCGCAGACTTCCAAGTCTGCTGTATCGCGGATTTCCAAACCCGCCGGACCTCCGAGCCACCCGGCAGGCCGCCTTGGAAGTCGGCGATACAGCAGGCTTGGAAGCCTGCGCTACCGGCCCGCGCTCCGTCGGGGACCTGTAACTCAAGAAATATCCGGGCTAACCGCCGACGCAATCGAAAAAACTGCAAATTCGACTTGACCCTGCCGCCGCAAGGCGGATAGAACGGGACCCAAGAACAATCCAAGAACAATACCTCCACATGAAAACTACCGATCCCGCCTCAGCTTCCCCCGACGCCCCGGCCTCCGACCTGATGAATCGACGAGAGTTCCTGGGCGCCGCCGCCGCGGGCGGCGCCTTGCTCGCCGGCGGGCTGGCTGCCTCCCGCGCCCTGGCCTCGGACACCGGCATGTTGTCCAAGCCGCCGCCGGTGAGGATTTACAAGATTTTTGTAGGGCGAACGGGAGACTTCTATCTCGCCCACCCCACCGAGGAATTGGCGAGGCTCAATCAGTTCCTGGGTGACATGGAGAAAAAGCTGGGGGACGTGCAGTTTGTGGGCGGGGACATGATCCCGCCGGCCGACGTGGCCCAATTGGCGGAGAAGGTGAAGCAGCAGGCCGATGCGGTGCTGCTGTTTCACTTGTCGGCGCACGGTCACGGGGGCGCCCCGGCTTTGACCCAAATCGTGGATGTGGGCTTGCCGACCGCCCTGTTCGTGCCGCCGTACAGCGGCCACGGCTGGATGTTCTTCGCGGATTGGCACAAGCAAGGCAAGAAGGTCGTCCTGGTGCCCAGCAGTGATTGGGGCGATCTCGAGCGCGTCGTGGGCCTGATGCGGGTGCCCGCCTGGCTCAAACAGACGCGCATCATCGCCTGGGGCCCGCCGCAGGGCACCGCCGCCGCCTGCTCCGCCCAGCGGATCAAGGAGCGCCTGGGCGCGGAGTTGATCCAGGTCAGCGACGCCCACGTGAAGGACATCTGGCGCAGCATCGACCCGGCCGCCGCCCAGGCCGAGGCCGAGGAATACTGGCTCAGCCAGGCCCGGCAGATTGTCGAGCCCAGCCGGCAGGAGATCATCGATTCGGCCAAGCTCTTCCTGGCGGTCAAGCAGTTGATGATCCAGGAAAAGGCCCAGGCCATCACCAGTTCGGCCTGCATGGGCACCCCGCGCGCTTGCTTGACCTTCAGCAAGCTCAACGACCTGGGATTCGTGGGCGGGTGCGAAGGGGACATGGATTCGACCTTGACCATGCTCATGTTCGCTTACGCCTTCCGCGTGCCGGGCTACATCTCGGACCCGGTAATGGACACCTCTAAGAACGCCCTGCTGCACTTCCACTGCACTTGCTGCACGAAGATGGACGGCCCCAACGGCAAGCGCCTGCCCTTCGTCATCCGCGACCAAGCCGACAGCCGGGGCGGCGTGGCCTTGGCGGTCGAGAATCGCGTCGGCCAGCCGGTGACCTGCGCCAAATTCGTTGACCTGGACACGATGCTCATCACCCCGGGCAAAATCATCGAAACCAGCACCAGCCCGCTGGCCTGCCGGACCCAGTTCGCCCAGACCGTGCCCAACGCCAAACGGCTCTTCCTCAATTGGGGCGGGGACAAGCGGGACGTGATGAACCGGGCCGGCACCATGGCGCTGCTCCACCGCGCCGTCTTCTACGGCGACCTCCTCGAGCCCGTGCGGGACCTCGGCGATCTCATGGGATTCAAGCTCTGCGAGGAATCCGGCGCCGCGTAGGGCTGGGGCGCCAAGAAGGGACGCGGACCGCAGCCTCGACCGCAGCGGGGTTGAACAACGTAACATGTCAACACCTCTCGACAGATGAGCCATAAGTGCCTGGTAATCCGGCGAATAATCGGGGCGTTCGGGCTCGCCGTTTATACGGGGTTGGGGTGCAGGAGCGAACTTGTCCCAAGCCCCCGGCTTACTGTATGGTTCAGGCGATGAGCGTACTGGAATTAAGTGACGAACAAGTGATTTCGCTGGTGCGGCAACTGCCTGCCGAAAGCAAGCGCGCCGCCCTGCTGGCCCTCGCTCAGGATGCGCGAGCGGGCCGTGAGGAACGGCTGTGCTTTGGCGAGGAGCATTTGCGCAGGGCGGCCGCGACGCGCGGCCTGGACTGGGATCGTCTGTCCGAAGATGAACGCGAGGGATTCGTGAACGAACTGCTGCACGAGAGGTGAGCGTCGCCATCACAGCCGTTTTCGACACCAACATTCTTTTTTCCGCAACCGGCTGGCGTGGAAACCCGTTCCAGTGCGTCGAGCGCGCACGAGCGGGCGGGACCCTGGCGGTGACCTGCCCTGAGTTGATCGAGGAACTGGCCGAGAAATTGGAGGCGCACCTTGGTTTTTCGGCGGAGGAGGTGGCCGAAACACCCACCGATTATTTGGGCTTTCTGCGGGTGGTTCACATTCCGAAGGTTTTGGATGCGGTGCCGCGCGACCCGGAAGACAACATGGTGCTTGAATGCGCCATCGAGGGTCGTGCGCAGTTCATCGTCAGCGGCGACAACGACCTGCTGGTTCTGAAAGAGTTCCGTGGCATTCGGATTGTGCGTGCCGCCGATTTCTTGAGACTCCTGGCGGAAGAAGCGAGTTGACCGAGCCGCAGTCTCGGGTGGGGCGGCTGCCGAGACGCCGCTACGAACGCGGCTCGTGGATGGTCATAGTGCGATCGACCTCAACGGCTCCAAGCCTCTGCCGGATGCCGCTGGGCCAGAGGATTTCCACCTGCTCGGGCTTGAGGGCCGGGCCCAGGCCGATGGTCACGGGCAATTCGGACTGCGAGAGGTAGCCGCGCGTGGGCATGACCTGCCGCGACAACGTCCGGCCATCGACCCGGACCGTGATCCACGCGCCGATGGCGTCGCGGTTGCTCCGGGTGCCAACCAATTTCAAACGGACCCAGTGATGGCCCAGTTTCTGGTCATTGCGCAGGAGCAGCGGCGGGCCGCCCGCTTGGGTCAGCACTACGTCCAGGTCCCCGTCGCCGTCGATGTCGGCAAACGCCCCGCCGCGGCCGACGAGCGGCTGGAACAGGTCGGCGCCGCAGCGCTCCACCGGGACGGAGACGAAGCAGCCGCCGCGACGCTCGCCCGCGTTCCAGAAGAGCTGGGCCGGCTGGCGGTATTGCTCGCCCTGCTGGATTTTTCCGATTTCCTCCTCCAAATGCCCGTTGGCGGTCAGCACGTCCAGGCGGCCATCCAGATCGTAGTCGAAAAAGAAGGCCCCGAACTTCAACAGCCGCCAGCCGGCCGGGCCGAGGCCTTCGGTGATGGTTTCATCGGCAAAGACCAGCGGCTGGTCCTGCGTAACGTAGAGGGCGGTCATTTCGGTGGCGAAATTGCCGATGACGATGCCCAGGGCGTCGTCGTTGCGGTAGCGCGCCGCGTCGATGCCCATCGCCCCGCGCGCGCGCCCGTAACTGTCGAACCCGATGCCGCAGCGGGCGCCGATTTCCTGGAAGGTGCCGTCGCCTTGATTGTGGAAGACGAAATTCTGCACGCTGTCATTGGCCACGACCAGGTCGATTCGCCCGTCGCCGTCCAGGTCCACCGGGACCACGCCCAGGGATTTGCCCGCCGGGACGCCGGTGACCGGGTTCCTGACCTGGATGCCGGCCTGGGCTGAGACGTCCTTGAACCTGCCGTGGCCCTCGTTGTGATAGAGGTAACAAAACGCGCCCTCGAAATTCAGCGGCTGGCCGTAGGCCCGGCCCACCCCAACCAGTTTGTAGCCCACCTCCAGATCGATCTCGCGCGACCAGCGCACATAATTGCAAACGAACAGGTCCAGCTTCCCATCATTGTCGTAATCGACCCAGGCGCAGCTCGTGCTCCAGTCCTTGCCCGTGCCGCCCACTCCGGCCTCCGCCATCACGTCCCGGAACTTGCCCCCGCCTTCATTGTGGAAAAGGCGGTTGCCGCCGACGCCCGAAATGAAAACGTCCGGCAGGCCGTCGTTGTCGTAATCTCCCACCGCCACGCCCATGCCGTAGAGACTCACATCCAACCCGGAGCCGGCCGTGACGTCGGTGAACTGGCCGTGGCCGTCGTTATGATACAGGGCCATGGTGGGCGGTCTCCCGCCGGCCGGCGCGTGGCCGGGCCAGTAGGTCGAATTGACAAAGAGCAGGTCCTGGTTCCCGTCGCCGTCATAGTCGAAAAACGCGACGCCCCCGCCCATCGTTTCGGGCAGCAGTTTCTCGCCATAAGCCCCGTTGACGTGGGTGAAGGCAATCCCGGCGGCGCGGGTGATATCCGTGAATCGCGCCTCCGGGATGTCCGCCGTGGGCGCCGGGGCGAGTTTGGGCGCCGCGATCCGGGTGATGCTCTCCGGGGGCTTGGGCGGCCCGGGCTTCAACGCCAGATAGGCGCCGCCGCAAATCACTCCGGCCGCCAGGATCGCCGCCGCCGACCACCCCGCCGCCCGGCCAATGATCGCGTCGTCGGGATGCGCCAGCTCTTCCGGCTCCTTGGGCTGCTCACTCATTGGAACCGGTGAGGCCGGGCGCCCCGGGGCGCTGCAACGGGTAAATGACGATCGCCTGCGCCGCATGGTCCGCGGCCTTGTCGGCGCGCCGCGCGCGGCTGAGGGCGCGGTCGGTCGCGTTGTCATCGGGCCGGAACCGCTCGTGCAATCGCCGGTGTTCGGCCGCTTGTTTCTCGTCGCCCAGCGCCTCGTAAATCAGGGCCAGATTATAGTGCGCGGCCGCGTTTTCCGGGTCCAGCGCCAGGGTGTGATGGAACTGCCCGGCCGCCAGTTCGAGGAACTGGCGATAGCGCCCCGGAGCGGACCGCTCCTGTTTGCCGCGCTCGAACAGGGTTTGTCCCAGCTCATTGATGACCTCGTAGTCCTTGCTGAAGTCGAAATGGCGGCGGTCCAGTTCCGGGTAGCGATCCTCTAAAATGCTCCGGTAATCCTCGATCGCCTGGTCCAGGTTGCCGGTTTGCTTGTCCACCAGGCCGTTGAGCCAGGCCAGCGTCCAGCGCGGGGCCGGCGGCTCGAAGCTGGCCGCCCGCCGCAACGCCGCCACGGCGTCTTCCAGGCGTCCTTCCTTGTAGAAGACCCGCGCGAGATTCAGCGGCCCGTCGGCCCGTCCCAACTCCTCCACATGGCGGAAGGCATCCGCCGCCTGGATCAATTCGCCTTTTTCGCTCCCGCGCTCCAGCAGCAGCCCGATGCCGTAGTCGTTCCACCGCTGCCAAAGGGGGATTGGGGAAGGCGCGTCGCTCGCGGGCAGTTCCGCCCCCCCTGCCACCGGGAAGGTAACTTTGTCCGAGGCGATGGTCACGATCGGCAGCTCGTTGGTGAAGGTCAGGGGCGCCCCTTTGGTGTAGTTCGTCGCGAAGACGTAGTTCATATAGACCGTGTTGAACTTGCGATAGCGCAGCGCCACTTCCACTTCCAGCGGCTGGCGCTCGCCCTCCGGCACGGTGAATTCGTAATGCACGACCCGGCCGGCGCCCGGTGGAATCTGGTGGTTGTACAGCGGCGTGAAGATGTCTTGCGGGTTCCGCCGGTCGATGCGGTTGCCGTCCTTGTCCAGCATGAACACGTTCACGAAGTGCGCCCACGGATCGACCTCGTTGCACTGCCCCAGGCCGCCGCTCCTGCCGACGATGCGTCCCCCCGCCGAGAGCCTGGCGTCGGCCCAGATTTCATTCGAATCGGCCGTGCCCTCGCTGAAGGGGTGCCCGAGGGTCAAGGTGCGCAGGACCACCTCGAGCAGGTATTTGCGCCCGGGCCGGAGCGCGGGAACCGCCGGGCGGAGCGGCGCGGACAACGGCGAATCCACGGTGCCTCCCTCCTTCACCCCAAAAATGTCCACCCGGACCGAATTCCTCAAGAAGTCCGCCTCCGCCGCGAGCGTGGCCTGGTCTTGCCGGAGAAAGGCAATTCCGGTGTTGGCCGCCGGAAACAGATGCCGGTGCACGGTGAGCACCTGGTTGCTCGCCGCGGGGTCGTTGAACTTCGCGCCAAAATCATCCGAGGGCCGCAGCGGCATGTGGCAGGCGGCGCAATTCTGCCGGGCGACCTCCGGGTAATAGAAGCTGCGGGCGCCGTGGCCGGAAACCCCGCTCAGCAGGAAGGTGTCGTAATGATTTTGGCCGCGGAGGAATTCCTTGTAGTTGTTCAATTCGTAAGGGACGCTCACCTTGTGGCAGGTCGAGCAGAACTCCGCCGTCTGGTGGAAGGGCTTGAGCAAGGTCCGCTTGTGGAAGTCCGGGTTCGCTTTGACCAGCGTTCGATTCACGTAACGCAGCACGGCGTTCGAGCTGTAGGTGAACGGATACATGACCGGCTCCTCGATCGTATAGTCGGCGTTGCCGCGCGCGCTGTTGACGTGCGAAATGGAATGGCAGGCCACACACGTGATGCCCGCTTGCGAGGTCGGGTCATGGACGTCGTCGAAACGCGGGTCGTCGAACGCCCCGCTGAAAAAGGGAACCACGTCGTGGCACCCGGCGCACCACCGGGCCGCGCGCACGTTGCCATCCCGCTGGAGCGCGACCCGCCGCGTCTCGCGCACGCTGAAAAGATAGGGCGCGTTATTGAACGAGCTGAAATGGTGCGCGCTGTGGAACCAATCGCCGTAGGTGTCTTTATGGCATTGCACGCAGTATTCATTGAGCATCATTGCCCGCGGCGGGATGAACTTCCCCGTCGCCGTCCGCGCCAGTGAGGGAAAGAAGTACTTCTCGCCTTCCTTCGGGCCGGCCGCGTGACGCCGGCGCGGGTCGTGCGAGTGCAGCGCCACCATCGCCGCCACCATCGCCCCCACCGCCCCGGCCCAGCCCAGGCCCAGCCGCCAGCGGATGCGCGGCCCGGCCAGGCGGTGCAGGAGGTAGAGCCAGACTGCCGCCACCGGCGTAATCACGTGCGCCCAATAAATCGGCGAACGCAAGCGCGGGTCCTTGATCGCGAAAAAATCGAAGCGCATCAAGGCCAGCCCCGAAAGCAGCACCGCCAGGCTTACGGCGAACAGCGTGTAACCCGCCCGCACCGCCCGCCGATTCGGCCGCCCACGGGCGTTCTTGAGGTGCAACGCGCCGAAGACGACCACCGGCGCCACCAGCAGCACGCCCAGGATCAGGTGCGCGAGGAACATGCACTGGTAGAAATAATTCTGATACGCCACCCCCTGGACGTATTCCAGAAACGTGATGCTGCCCAGGTAAGCTGAGTTGGCGCCCAGCAGCGCCACCAGTCCGAAGATGCAGTACAACAGCACGCGCAGCCGCGGGCCCACCGCGCGGACGTACCTCCTGGTCTTGGGTTGGTCAGGCCGTTGTCCGCTCATAAACCCCTAGAAATTGAAATACAACTGCGCATAGCCGTAGTTCCCGTCCGCGGCCCCGCCGTGGCCCGCCAGCGACTGCTTCACGTAATCCCCGACGAAAAAGTGCCCATAGCCCGCCTCGATCCAGGCAAAGCGGGTCAGCGCGTAAGTGGCCACCATGTCCAGTTCCGAGCCGACGTAGCTGCTGTAGCCGGGGTGGATTCCGTAGCCTCCGGTCGTTCGCGGCGCGCCATTGCCCAGGTAAAAGTAATCGTCGGTGTTCGCCAGCCAAAACCCATGGCCGTCCAGCCGCAGCGTCAGTTGCTTCCAAGGCGTGACCGACCCGCCCAGGCGAACGTCGCGCATGTTCTGCAGCGAAAAGAAATCCATGATGCCGTAAAGGCCGTGGTTGGATGGAAAAAGGTCGTCGAACGTGCCGTGTTTGCCGCCGGCGGTGTTGCCGCCGCTGGCGTAATTGAATTCGGCGCCCAGACGAGGGGCCGAGGGCGTTTCGCTCCAGGTGTGGCCGCCAACGAGATGGAAGGCGTAGGCATCCTGGCTCAGGCTTGGGGAGGTGGTGCTGGCCTCGAACCGGCCAAACTGATACGCCCCTTCCGCCCCGTAGTCCCATCCCTTCAGCGCGCCCGGCAGCGACTGCACGCGCCCGCCGACGGTGTAAATGTCCCGGGGCGAGGCCAAAGGGTACTGCGCCGGCGTCTCGCCCGCTTCATAAGCCGGGTGGGGGTCGGTGTTGCGCGCCAGGAAATACACCTGCGTCTCCTGGAACGGGAGCAACTGGCGGCTCGAGGCATAGACCCCGGAAAACTTGTCGTGGCTGTCGGACGTGTCGAACCCGGTCACCGCGGGAAGCACCGGCTCGCTGAAAAAGGCATCCACCCATAGATTCGAGGTCTCGTAGCGCACCTTGGCCGCGTCGTAGATGCGGCCGAAATTGAGCCAGTCCGCGACCCCGATCAACCGCTGGTCGCCATAGACCAGTTCCTGCCGGCCCACCTTGGCCAGGAGTGGAAAGTCCTCCGTGCCCCCCAGCGATGCCCAGGCTTGGCGCAAAGTGAAGTGGTCGTTATCCGGGCTCGGGACGCGCTCGTCGTTCAGCGCGGTCGAGTCCTGCATTTCCCCGTACGCCTTAAACCACGGGCACGGCATCCAGCCCAGGTGTACCCGCTCTCGCGTCAGCACATACGCGTTGGCGGGATTGGCGGTGGTTTGAAAATCCGCCTCGTGCAAGTTGGGCACGGCGAAAGATGCCTTGTCCTCGAACCGCGCGCGGAACTGGCCGCCCAGGTCCCAGGCCTCGAATCCCGCCTGCTGCCGCCGAAGCCAGTCGTTGAGCAATCCCGCGCTCGGGGGCGGGGCGGACGCCGCGGCCACCGGATTGGTTTGGGCCAGCGCCGGCTCCGAGGACGCGCCCAAGAGCAAGCCCATCAGCGACAGGACGCTCCCACATGGCTGTTTCTTGGCCTTCATGCAGCAATTTCTGCTCATAAGCACGGGAAGCCAATCGCCCAGGGACAAAGGGCTGGGTTTTGGGGACAAATGGCTTCCGCCGAGGCGCCGTGTGCGGGAGTTGGGCGTCGAGGCCGGTCGGCCGCAGTTGGCGGAGGCGCGGAAGGCGGTTCGGCGAGGCTAACACATTGGCGGCGCCGCGTTCCGTGAGCGCATGCCCGGCCTGGCGGAGAGGCCCTTGCGGCAGGCGCGGTCTGCTCGGCTGGGCGGCGGGGCCAGGCGTGGTCAGGGGAAGGCCCAGGCGGAGCGGCTACCGGCGGCGGGGTCGCCGCTGGTGGGGCTGGAGGGAAGCGGGCTGGCGGGATGCGCAGAAGCACCCAGCTTTAACGCTAATGTCCGGGCCGCAGTTTTTGCGTGCGCTTGGGCGCTAAGAGCAATATCATTACGCAACTTTGCGTGGGCGGCACAGGCGTACAGTGTTCTTTTGGCGCGGTACCCCGTCGGGGCTACCATGCCCCGATCTTGGGCCGCCTGCAGCCACTCGCTGTCGACGCTCCGGGGGCTCCGTCTGTTCAGGGAACCCCGCCTGTTACCGCCGACCCGCCGCTGGCGGTGCCAGGGCCGGCCACGACAACCTCAGGTTCCAGCCCAAAGGGGGATTCAGAACGACATCCCGCAATGTGGCCGCAGTTGCGCGTCCCGGACTTCATGGGCTAGGCTCCACCCGCTCATGCTCCTCGATCAAGCATCTCGACAATTGGGCTGGCCAAACCGCCGACAGGTAGTGAAGCCCCTGGGCGGCGGCAATCGCGTCTTGGCCGAGTTGGCCCAAGAGAAGATTGGCCTCCCACTCACCCGTGAGGGCGCGGTGGTGGAGGTCGGCATCTTGTCTCCTTTACCCGATGCCCCAAGCACGGAGGCTCCGCTGGCCATTGTTTGTGAATTCGGCCGCCATCCACCGGCGCACGTGTTAGGTTTGGCCCACAAGCTGGCATGGAATTTCTGCCGGACGCGGCTGCTTATTACGGCCGAGCGAGATCGGCTTCGCGCCTGGACCTGCTGCGAACCGCCAACGGCGGATCTCGGGACGAAGCTCGTCTCGGATGACTCCGCGGCTGAAGGTGGGCGGTCGGACCTCCCCTCGCTGTCGCAAACCGCCGCCAGCGCGCTCCACTGGGTGAATCTAGTTTCGGGCGAGTTCTTCCGCCGGCGGGCGAACCAGTTCGGGCCGGATGGGCGTGCCGACGCATTACTGCTGGCGAACCTGCGCTTCGTCCGCACGGCATTACTGCAGGCGGACCTGCCGAAGGATGTCTGCCACGATCTGCTGGCGCGGCTGATATTCGTTCAATTCCTGTTTCACCGGAAGGACAAGAAGGGCAAGCCATTTCTGGACGACGCCCTCATGCGCAGCCGCCTCCAGGGAAACCTGTCCCGCGCCCATGTTAGCCTAGAATCGATTCTGAACGACCGCGATGATACCTATGCATTGTTCAAATGGCTAAACGGACGGTTCAATGGGGATCTCTTCCCAGGGAAGGGTGCCTCGGTTCCAGCTAGGGAGCGTGAGTGGGAAGAAGAAAGGGCCCAAGTACAGGCAAGGCACCTGGCTTTGCTGGCTGATTTCGTTTCCGGCCGGATGCAGATGGAGAATGGCCAGCCCACTCTGTGGCGAGAGTACTCTTTTGACACGATTCCGCTTGAGTTCGTCAGCAGCGTCTATGAGCAGTTCGTCAGTGAGGATGCTGACCGAGACAAGGCCTATTACACCCCCGCGCACCTGGTCGACTTCATTTTGGACGATGTGCTGCCCTGGGAAAGCAAGGAATGGGACCTGAAGGTCTTGGATCCGGCATGCGGTTCTGGGATCTTCCTCGTCAAAGCGTTCCAGCGGCTCGTTCATCGCTGGAGAAAGGCAAACCACGGGAGGGCCGCGAAAGTCCCTGACCTGAAACCGATTCTGGAG
>Ga0326728_10019977_pt1 | contig 12881 bp, 10 predicted proteins | sample MB3enrmetagenome_FD_207602 | JGI IMG/M metagenome (GOLD analysis project Ga0326728, IMG submission 207602) | Lab enriched peat soil microbial communities from McLean, Ithaca, NY, United States - MB31MN | ecosystem: Environmental > Terrestrial > Soil > Wetlands > Peat | place: USA: New York...
GACCCAACAGGACTGCTGGCCTCATCACCGGCGGCCAGCGCACCGGTCTGCACCGGCGCGGAGACCGGCGACCATTAAGGCGTCAAAACCGGCGGAATCGCTGCTCTTTTAAACTGGCGTCAACACCTATTCAGGACTTCTCTCCAATAGCCATTCACGGGGGCCCCGACGCGATAGTTGTGCCGAGTCACGGGAGTGAAATTGCAAATGAAGAGACTCACGTCGGCAGGATCCTTCGCCCGTCTCAGGAAAGACAGGACACTCCCTTCAAAGTCGCCGCAATCCATCCACTCGAATCCGGACGGTTCGAAATCCACCTCGTACGTTGAGGGTTGCCCTCTGTAAAAGGTATTCAGATCGCGCACCCACCGCAGCAACCCCGAATGCAGCGGGTGCTCCAACAAGTGCCAATCCAAGCTGCGATCGTGGTTCCATTCGTCCCATTGACCAAAGTCGTCGCCCATGAACAACAGCTTCTTCCCGGGATGGCCCCACATATAGCCGTAAAGGAGCCGCAGGTTGGCGAACTTCTGCCAGTCATCGCCCGGCATCTTCTTAACCATCGAACCCTTGCCGTACACCACTTCATCGTGTGACAGAGGCAAGACGAAATTCTCCGAGAAGGCGTAGACCAGGCTGAAGGTGATTTTATTCTGATAATACCTGCGATAAATCGGGTCCTTCGACATATATTCCAGAGCGTCGTGCATCCAACCCATATTCCATTTAAGGTCGAAGCCGAGACCGCCGAGAAACGTCGGTCGCGATACCATCGGCCACGCGGTGGATTCCTCGGCAACCATCATTGCATCGGGAAAAGCGGCGTACACCTGTTCGTTCAATTGGCGCAGGAACTGAAGGGCGTCGATGTTCTCTTTGCCCCCATACCGATTGGGCACCCACTGCCCTTTGCGACGCCCGTAATCCAGGTACAGCATCGAGGCGACGGCATCCACCCGCAGCCCGTCGACGTGATACTTCTCATACCAAAACAACGCATTGGCAATCAGAAAACCTCGGACCTCGGAACGCCCATAGTTGAATACGAACGTATTCCAATCCGGCTGCTCGCCCTGCCGCGGGTCCGAATGCTCGTACAAATGCGTGCCGTCGAAATAACCGAGTCCGGCTTCGTCTTTGGGGAAATGAGCCGGGACCCAATCGACTATCACTCCGACCTCACGCTGATGAAGGCAATCCACCAGGTACATGAAATCCGCGGGCGTGCCGAACCGGCTGGTTGGTGCGTAATAGCCGATGACTTCATACCCCCAGGAGCCATCGAAAGGGTACTCCATGATGGGGAGAAACTCGACATGCGTATAGCCCGCATCATGCACATAATTGGCAAGTTGCACAGCCATTTCCCGGTATGTCAGCGGGCGGTTTCCTTCCTCCGGCACCCTCCTCCAGGAGCCGAGATGGACTTCATATATGGAGACAGCGCAACCCAGACCGTTTCTTCTTGCGCGGTTCGCCATCCACTCGCCATCTCCCCACGAATAAGTGCTGAGGTCGCACACCCGAGAGGCGGTTTGCGGCCGGATTTCCGCGGCAAATGCGTACGGATCGGCTTTATCTACTTCATAATCCCGGTATTGGGACGTTATATGATATTTGTACAGGGCGCCCGCCGCCACATCCGGTACAAAGCCCTCCCACACGCCAGTTGCTCCGCGCGCTTCGAGCGCATTTGATTGTAAGTTCCATTTGTTTTTGTTAAAGTCCCCGAGCACACTGACCTGCTTGGCATTTGGCGCCCACACGGCGAAATGAACGCCGCGTTGCCCGGCCACCTCGCCGAGGTGCGCCCCCATCTTCTCGTAGGCGCGGTAATGCGTGCCTTCCCCCAGCAAATACAGATCGTAATCGCTTAGCCATGGAGCTTGCGTTGAACTTGGCATTCGCCTCACACCTCAAGGAACCAGACAAGAAACCGGATCGCCGATACGCGAACAGTTCCTTTCAACAGAACAATTCCACCTTTTCACTCGACAAGGAAATCAGCGGACCGTCCATGGTGCCGAGCACGAGGTGCTCCAAAACAGGACTGACTTTTCGGAGGCGGAGAGCAATGAGCCGGAGCAGTGGAAAGCCACCGGACTCGAAAAGCAATAGCTGCACTTGAAAATGCAGAATTTTCCCACGCCATCTGGGGATGCCGGTTCTACAGCGATCCGTTCCCTAGTAGCTCACGAAGAAACGGTGGAGCGTTTTACCTCTGCCTCGCCGGTCGCGCAGGCCACCAAGGACCGGCTCGGCATGCAAGTCAAAACGCAAAGTGTTGTCCTCAAAAGGCGTATCCAGAAGGAACCGCTTTCCTGCAAACGCTGTGTACACCCGCCGGGCCTCCCCGTCGATGCCAACCTCGTTGTCGTGCACTGCTCTCTGACCTTTTCCGGGTATCGCGATTGCACGTCTCGCTCCACTGTCTCCGAGTGGCGCATGAACTGCAATGAAGGGCTCGGAGAATTCGCCGTTGCGCTTCCAACTGCATCCAGCTCGATGGGTCGCTTCCAAATGCAGCAACGGCGTATCGCCGGTGGATTTGGCCAATGCTCATTCACCTGGACTGGCCATGTGTCCAGTTCCCCGTGCTCGATATCGAAGGCTAACATGCGATGCATCGCATCCCGCAGAGGAATTCCATGAGCCGCCGATGAGAGAAATCTATCCCATCGCCGGAGTGTACGCAGCGGTCCCCGTAGGCAGTCCTTTGCCGGCTGGTGGCATTCGGCTTCGGGAGATCCGCTCCCAGGGAAACTTGAAACTGCATGAGGCGTCAGACTGCAGGGAAGCTTTGGCGTTGTTGCGCGACGAAAGTGTTCCGGTGCTTCTCTGCGAGCGTGACCACGCCGACGGCAACTGGGAAGATCTTCTGAATATCACGACGAGCCTGCCGGCTCCGCCGAACCTCATTCTTTTCTCTCGTCTGGCCGGCAAGTACCGCTCGGCAAAGGTGCTGGATCTAGGCGGTTTCGGCGTGCTGATGACGCCATTCGAGCCGGAGCAGGTGTTGCGAATCGCCTTCGCTGCCTGGAGCCGCTGGGAGTGCGGCTTTGTTGCGAGCTCCGCTAGAGAGTGGGTAGCAGCGGGCCGTAGGAGAATGTCCGGAGTTTCGGACTAACGGAAAGGTAATGAAATGATCGATAAACTAACCCCGATCGAGAAACTAACCACCATCGAGCCGCCACGGCCGCCCGAAGGCGAACAGGCTAGAGCCGTTGGAAGTTACGGTATCTTCCGTCGATGGCATCCGTTGAAATTCATCGTCGCCGCGGCATTCGTGCTTATCGCTCTCGCGGCAGGCATCCCCGGCTGGATACAGAAGTGGCTCTGGATGGGGCAACTCGGCTACGTCGGCGTCTTCTGGACAATCTGGTCCGTTCGGTGGGAACTGTTTGCCGCTGCCTTCGTTGTCGCGCTTCTGTACCTTGGGACCAATCTTCACCTTGCTCAGAGAAACGGAGCCGCTTTCAGCGGGGGTAAGTTCAGAACCCCCTCTGCGGTTGCGGCTCGACTCGGCATCCAGATTTCGCCTATGGCTTTGAAGCTGGTGACAGCCGCGATAGCTGCTGCCGCAGCCCTGGCATTCGCGGCCATCTTCTATACCCAATGGGACACTTATCTCCGCTTTCGTTATGGAGGATCGTTCGGGATATCCGATCCTCTCTTCGGAGTCGATACCGGGTTCTATCTGTTTCGTCTGCCCTTTTATGAGCTTTTGCAAGGTTCCCTCACCGCTCTAGCCTTCATCACGCTGCTGGCTGTAACCGGTTTCTACGCCTACTTCGGCTTGCTGCGACTCCGCCGAAACAGACAGACCGAGGACCGAAGCGCGAAGGCTATTCCACATTTGTCGATGCTGGCGTTTGTTCTGGTGGCCGGTTGGGGATGGGGATTTTACCTCGACCACTTCGAACTCCTCTACTCCACGCAAGGGGTTGTTTACGGAGCCGGCTATACGGCCGATCATGTGACTCGGGTCGCCTATTGGCTTATGGTCGGCACGGCGGCGGCGCTGTGTGCGTTGCTCGTCCTGAATGTTTTCCGGCCTCGCCTCAGGGCGGTACTGATTGGAGCCGGAGCCTACGTGGCGTTGTACATCTTCGCAATCATGCTCCTCCCGGCACTCTTTCAACGGTTCGCGGTGCAGCCGAACGAGTTGGCCCTTGAAACCCCATATCTCAAAAACAACATCGAATTCACCCGCAAGGCGTACAGTCTCGACACGATCCAGGAAACATCTTATCCGGCGCTGGAGGATCTGACCTCTGACGTGATTGCCAGAAATCAAGAAACGATCCAGAACGTCCGCCTGTGGGACTGGCGTCCGTTGCTTCAGATGTACCAACAAGCTCAGGAGATACGGCTTTATTATCAGTTCTACCAGGCCGATGTGGACCGCTACCACCTGCCGGATGGATATCACCAGGTGATGCTTTCGGCCCGAGAACTCTCCCCGGAGCTTCCTGCTGAAGCTCAAACGTGGGTTAACCAAAAACTTCAGTTTACCCATGGTTACGGCTTGGTCATGAGCTTCGTCTCGAAGACTATTGGAGGCGGCTTTCCGCAGTACGTTCTTCAGAACATCCCGCCGGAATCGGATTACGGCCTGACCATCAGCCAGCCGTCCATCTACTACGGCGAATCCATGCCCGGGTATCGGATCGTCGCCACGGGAGTTAAAGAGTTCGACTACCCCAAAGGGAACCAGAATGTCTACACGAGTTATAACGGCACGGGGGGTATCCTGCTGGACAGCTTGTGGAAGCGGCTCTTGTTCACCTGGACTCAGGGTGATATCAACATACTGTTCACATCCTATCTTCGGCCGGAAAGCAAGATTCAACTTTGGAGGCAGGTTAAGGACCGCGTGCAGCAGGTTGCTCCGTTCCTACGCCTCGACCAGGATCCCTACGCCGTGGTGAGCGAGGGCAAACAGTACTGGATTCAAGATGCCTATACCGTCTCCGATCACTACCCCTATTCCACTCCTCACGCTGCGGCCTTTGAACAGGGGCTGAACTACATTCGAAACTCCGTGAAGGTAGTTGTGGACATGTATGACGGAACCGTCGGGTTCTACGTCATGGATCCGAACGACCCCGTCCTGGCGGTCTACCGCCGGGCCTTTCCGGGCGTTTTCAAAGATCTGAATCAGCTCTCGCCGGACCTGAAATCGCATCTGCGGTATCCGGAGGATCTCTTTTCCATCCAGGCCGACCAATACACGACATTCCACATGACGGTTCCACAGGTCTACTACAACCGCGAGGACCTCTGGGTGCTCCCCAACGAGGCGTATGCGGGCAAGGTCGCGCCCATGAAACCCTATTACATCCTGATGAAGCTCCCCGAAAGCGACCAGCTTGAGTACCTTCTCATGACGCCCTTCACTCCCCAGAAGCGAAATAACATGATCTCCTGGATGGCAGCCAGGTGCGATTTCCCCGAATACGGGAAGATGCTCTTTTACCAACTTCCCAAAGAGAAGCTGATCTATGGCCCGATGCAAATCGAGGCGATGATCGATCAGAACACTACCATCGCCCAGCAACTGACCCTCTGGGACCAAAAAGGCTCGAGAGTCATTCGTGGCAACCTGATCGCCGTACCGATCGAGAACTCCTTCCTCTATGTAGTGCCGCTGTACCTCACTGCGGAGGGCACGGACTTCCCGCAACTCAAGCGCGTGATCGTGATTTCGGGAGATAAAGTGGCGATGGAGCCTACGCTCGATGAGGCAATCCAAGCCGTCTTCGGGACGCAACAACCCCAAACCCCCGGGCAGCCGCCCGCCCACCCACTGGAATCGGGGCAGGCGAGAGCGGCATTCGATAAGGCCCAGAAGGCGATGGAGCAAGGGGACTGGGGAAACTTCGGCAAGGCGATGGACACGCTCAAGGGCTTGCTGAGCGCCCCGCCAAAATGATCAAGCTTATTGCAGACAATCCAAGGCTGCGCTGGCGCCTTTTGTGGCCAAGGAGTTTAGCGGTGAGCGGACCGAGGCGTAAGGTGGGACAGGCCGATCCTGCCACGAGAATACAACCTCGTCAGAATGCCGGCGTCGAAAAAAGCGCTGACGTGCTGGAAGAAATCTGGCGCACTGCAGACCGCAAACGCCCAAAGGCCAACTTCACTTTAGGCTCAGGCTTAGTCCGTAAGCTCCGGGTTGCTCTGGCTGGCATGAAGACGGACATCTTCGGAGCCTGTCTATGCTGCAAAGGTTCGCTCGGACTGAGCCGTCTGACGGCAGCACCCTGGACTCCTTTGTGCGTTCGATGCCAGGAAGCCGCCGACCGCGACGATGCGGAGGTTCTCAGAATTCGTTCACGACTCTGACGCGTATAGTGCCGGAACTCGCGTGAAAATGCAGCGAAATCGATTTGGAAAGAAAGGAAGGAACGGAAGTCATGTTGGAAACGAACTCGGTAGTAGCTATTTACGGAACCCACGCCCAAGCAGAGGAAGCAGTGAAGGAACTGCAGAGGTCTGGGTATGACATGAAGAAGATGTCCATCGTCGGCAAGGATTATCATACCGACGAGCACGTCGTCGGATACTATAACACCGGCGACCGCATGAAGTATTGGGGCAAGATGGGCGCCTTCTGGGGCGGTCTCTGGGGGATGTTGTTCGGAGCCGCTTTCTTCGTCATTCCAGGAATCGGGCCGATATTGGTAGCCGGCCCGTTGGTCGCCTGGATCATCGGCGCACTGGAAGGCGCCGTTGTGGTGGGCGGATTGAGTGCGCTCGGCGCGGGGCTGTACAGCATTGGCATCCCCAAGGATAGCGTCGTGAAATACGAGGCGGCGCTCAAATCCGACAAGTTTCTCCTTCTGGCCCACGGCACAACGGACGAGGTGGCCAAGGCCAAAGACATCCTGCAGACGACGCATTCAATCGAGGTTGCAGTACACACGGCGGAGCGTGGGCAACTCGCCGGGAGCAGCAGATAGCTACGCTATCGCCAATCGAAGCGCTTCGGCTTCAGGCGATAGAGAGTGTATAACCAGGGCTTTTGCCCGCCCTGAAACACATGGAACCTGTAAGGAGAACTATCGTGAAAAACAACTTGTTCATCGTTTCGGCAGTGGGTTTAGGTTTGGTCCCGCCCGCTTTGGCGTCGGATCGCGATGATGACCTGGGGCGTATTCAAAAAGCGACCCAGGTCTTCCAGGAAATCATGAGAACGCCTGACAAGGGCATTCCCCAAGACCTGCTGGAAAAGGCGAAATGCGTTGCCATCATTCCAGGAGAGGAGAAAGCCGCCTTCATATTCGGGGGCAACTATGGCAAGGGACTGGCTACTTGCCGCACTGAGAATGGCTGGAGTGCTCCGATGTTTGTGGCTGTGGGAGGCGGGAGCGTCGGCTTCCAGATCGGTGCCTCTTTCACCGACGTGGTGTTGCTATTTATGAATGACCATGCCTTGCAAAGCCTGTTGAGCGACAAATTCAAGATCGGCGCCGACGTGACCGTGGCGGCCGGGCCGGTGGGGAGACAGGCATCAGCCAACACGGACTTGAAGCTCAATGCGGAGATCCTGAGCTATTCGCGCAGCAAAGGGGTTTTTGCCGGGGCCAGCGTGGATGGCGCTGTCGTCCAGGCCGACCATAGCGGAGACAAAGCCATGTACGGCTCCGATGTCACCCACCAGGAAATCCTGCACGGCAAAGTTGCGGTTCCTCAGCCGGCGCGGAGACTGCTGGCGGAACTTGCCAAGTACCCCGCACACAGTTGAAATCGGCGGGCGCCACTGAAAGCGTCTTCTGCGTCCGCCGGCATTGCGATGGCACCGGAGTTTCCCCTTCCGGTGTCGGTGCGTGAATGCGGCTTGACCGCTGAGAGCGTCTGCAAGCGAGCACTAGCCTTACTGGAGAAGCAATGCCTGATTCGCCGACAGTGCTGTCAGTGACATCGAAACGCATAGGTGTCGCTGCCGATCATGGAGGTTTTGAGTCGAAGGAGTATCTGGTCAGGATGTTGCGTGAGGCTGACTATGAAGTGGTCGACTTCGGCGACAGCCAGCCGAAGCAGGATGACGACTATCCGGATTTTGTTGTGCCCCTGGCCCGTGCAGTTTCTCGCGGCGAAGTGGATCGCGGTGTGGCCATCTGCGGTAGTGGCGTGGGTGCGTGCATTGCCGCCAACAAGGTGCGGGGCGTGCGGGCCTGCCTGATCCATGAGTGTTTTTCGGCGCACCAGGGTGTCGAGGACGACGACATGAATGTGATCTGCCTGGGGGGCCACGTCGTCGGGAATGCCGTCGCGTGGGAGTTGGTCCGAACATTTCTGCAGGCACGATTCAGCGGCGCCGAGCGTCACCGGCGTCGTCTCGCTAAGGTCGCAAGTTTGGAAAGCACGGAGGAAGTTTCATGAGCGTGAATCCCTTGAAGGAGTTGGGAACCCTTGGTCAATCGCTATGGCTGGACTATATCCGGCGAGATCTGATCGCCAGCGGAAAACTTCGACGTTTGATCGAGGAGGATGGATTACGGGGGATGACCTCGAACCCGTCCATTTTTGAGAAAGCGATTGCGGACAGCCACGATTACGACGAAGACATTCGTGCCATCGCGTTTAGCGGAAAAGGCGCTGAGACAATCTACGAAACCCTCAGCCAGCACGACGTGCAGGACGCCGCCGACGAGTTCCGGGCTCTCTATGACCGGACTGATGGCAAAGATGGATATGTCAGCCTGGAGGTCAATCCGCACCTGGCGCACGACACTAAGGGCACAATTGAGGAAGCCCGCCGGTTGTGGGCCGCGCTGGGCCGGCCGAATGTCCTCATCAAGGTGCCGGCAACGGCCAATGGGCTACCTGCCATCCAGCAACTGATCGGCGAAGGCATCAGCGTCAACGTGACGCTGCTGTTTGGATTACCGCGGTATCGCCAGGTGGCGGAAGCCTACATCGCTGGCCTCGAAGCGCGCGCGGCCCAGGGGCAGCCTTTGAAGCATTTAGCCTCGGTGGCCAGCTTCTTTGTAAGCCGCATTGATGCGTTAGTCGATCCGCTGCTGGAAAGACTCATTGCACAAGGCTGCAAGGAGTCAGACTTGGCGCGAAAGGCTCACGGGCAAATCGCCATCGCCAGCGCGAAGATGGCGTATCAAAACTACAAAGAGATCTTTGCCGACGACCGGTTTAGAAAGCTGGCTACCAAAGGCGCTCGAGTCCAGCGGCTGCTCTGGGCCAGCACTAGCACCAAGAACCCGGACTACAGTGACGTGAAATACGTTGAGGCCCTCATTGGACCGGACACGGTCGACACGGCGCCGCTCGAAACCCTGGATGCCTATCGCGACCATGGAGAGCCGAAGGCCCGGCTCGAACAAGATGTCAAGGAAGCCCGCTGGGTGTTGGATCGACTGCCGGAACTGGGCATCAGCATCGACACTGTGACTCGGCAGCTTGAGGACGAAGGAGTCGAGAAATTCATCAAACCGTTCGACAAACTGATGGAGGCCGTTGCGCAAAGGTCAGCACGGCATTTGATGAGAGAGGCATGAAAATAAGTCCTTGTGCAGGAAAGCCGGCCGAAGCATCGATTCTGGTGAACGTACCCAGACTCGTTACGGCCTACTATACGGAGCAGCCTGACCCTTCTGTGCCGGAACAACGGGTTGCCTTCGGCACCTCGGGACATCGTGGTTCCGCGTTCGACAAGGCTTTCAATGAGTGGCATATCCTCGCCATCAGTCAGGCCATTTGCCTGTACCGGCAGCAGAAGAAGATCGATGGCCCCCTGTTTCTCGGCATGGACACGCATGCCCTTTCCGTGCCAGCTCTTGCCAGCGCGCTTGAGGTACTGGCGGCCAACGGGGTGGAGGTCATGTTAGCGGAGGGCGATGAATATACTCCAACCCCGGCGGTTTCCCACGCGATTCTCACGTACAACCACGGGCGCAAGACAGGGCTCGCCGACGGCATCGTCATCACGCCGTCACACAATCCGCCACATGATGGCGGGTTCAAATACAATCCCCCCAACGGAGGGCCGGCGGAATCCATCGTAACGGACTGGATCGGCGCCAAGGCGAACGAGTTTCTCGAGATTGGCCTTAGGGGGGTGAAAAGGATCCCTTTCGACAGGGCCATTCACGCTTCTACGACGCACCGCCATGACTATCTCAACACTTACATTGCGGATCTCGCCCATGTGATCGACATGGATGCTATTCGCGGCGCGAAGATCAGCATGGGAGTCGATCCGCTCGGCGGCGCCGGCGTACACTACTGGAAACCCATTGCCGGGCGGTACGGATTGAACCTCACAGTCGTGAATGAGGCGGTCGACCCAACCTTCCGTTTTATGACTGTGGATTGGGATGGCCAGATTCGCATGGACCCATCCTCAGGCTATGCGATGCAGCGGTTAATCGGCCTGAAGGATCGCTTCGAGATCGCCTTCGCTTGCGACACGGATCATGACCGGCACGGAATTGTCACCAAGAGCGCTGGGCTGCTTCCACCAAATCATTACCTTTCAGTTGCGATCTTCTACCTCTTCCAACATCGCCCAAAATGGCACAAAGAGGCGGCAGTGGGCAAGACGGTGGTGAGCAGCCAGATGATCGATCGCGTCACCGCAAAAGTTGGCCGAAAGCTCTACGAAGTGCCTGTTGGTTTCAAGTGGTTCGTGGATGGCCTGCTCGACGGCTCACTTGGCTTCGGCGGCGAAGAGAGCGCGGGTGCATCGTTCGTCCGCCTGGATGGCAGCGTGTGGACGACGGACAAAGACGGAATCGTCCCGGCTTTGCTTGCGGCAGAGATCACAGCGCGCATGGACCGCGATCCCGGCGAGATTTACCACGAACTCACACGCGAGTTTGGCGAACCTGTGTACGACCGCGTTGAGGCTCCAGCCACGCGGGAGCAAAAGGAAATGCTGGACAGACTCTCGCCGCAACAGGTCCGGTCCAAGGACTTGGCCGGCGAGAAAATCCAGACGATCCTCACCCGCGCGCCAGGCAACGGCGCGCCCATCGGCGGGTTGAAGGTGACGGCGGGGAGCGGATGGTTCGCGGCGCGCCCGTCAGGAACTGAAGATATCTACAAAATCTATGCGGAGAGCTTCCAGGGAGCGGATCATCTGCGCCGCATCCTGGAGGAAGCACAGACGATGGTTAACGATGCTTTGACAGCGACAGCAGATCGGAACGACAAATCATGAGCAAAGAGACCCGTGTCAGCCACCCCATATACCAACTCCTGCCTACGGAAATCGAGGGATTCGGTTCCCTGGCGGAACTCGCCTTGGATATGCGCTGGTCTTGGAATCACGCTACCGACGAAGTGTGGCGGAAGCTCGATCCCACCCTGTGGGAGATCACGCATAACCCCTGGGTCGTTCTGCAGACGGTCTCGCGCGATCAGATCGAGCGCGTGCTGACCGATCCCGTTTTCCGGAAGAACGTCAATGGCTTGGTCGAAGCCAGCCGGCAAGCGGCAAAGGCGCCCGCCTGGTTTCAAAAGAATCATTCTGACGCTCCCCTGACATGTGCTGCCTACTTCAGCATGGAATTCATGCTGAGCGAAGCTCTGCCCATCTACTCGGGCGGGCTGGGGAATGTGGCCGGCGATCAACTGAAAGCAGCCAGCGATCTGGGTGTGCCAGTGGTGGGCGTGGGACTGCTCTACCAGCAGGGCTATTTTCGCCAGGTGATCGACAAAAACGGAGAGCAACAGGCCCTCTACCCGTATAACGATCCCGGACAGTTGCCGATCACGCCGCTGCGCCAACCGAACGGGGAGTGGCTGCGGTTGGAGATCGCCTTACCCGGTTACTCGGTCTGGCTGCGTGCTTGGCAGGTCCAGGTTGGCAGAGTAAAGCTCTATCTGCTGGACAGCAATGACGCGGCGAACATCCCCGCTAATCGAGCGATCACCAGCGAGCTCTATGGCGGCGGCCCGGAGCTCCGCCTCAAGCAAGAACTGCTGCTCGGGATCGGCGGTTGGCGGCTGCTCCGCGCGCTCGGGATCCAACCAGAGGTCTGTCATTTGAATGAAGGGCACGCGGCCTTCGCCGTGTTGGAGCGCGCCCGCAACTTCATGGAAGATGCCGGGCAGCCCTTCGAAGTGGCACTCGTCGCGACCAGAGTCGGCAATCTCTTCACCACACACACCGCGGTAGCGGCCGGATTTGACCGTTTCGAGCCAGCCCTCATCGAGCAATACCTCGGCGGATACGCCCAGCAAAAGCTCGGCATAGCGCTCTGTGACTTGCTGGCTCTTGGCCGCCAAAATCCGGACGACTCGTCGGAGCCTTTCAATATGGCGTATCTGGCAATTCGCGGGAGCGGGCAGGTCAATGGCGTGAGCCGCTTGCATGGCAAGGTGAGCCGGCACATCTTTCTACCTCTCTTCCCGCACTGGCCGGAGGACGAAATTCCGGTCGGACACGTGACCAACGGAGTCCACATGCCGACCTGGGACTCGGCCCCGGCCGACGGCCTTTGGACGGAGGCCTGCGGAAAGGACCGCTGGCTAGGGACGACGGAAACCCTAGACCAGGACATTCGCCGCGTCTCCGACACCAAGCTCTGGCAACTTCGCACTGCCGCCAGCAAGTCTCTTGTTGAATACGCTCGCGAACGACTATCCCGGCAACTAGCTGCTTCGGGCGCATCGGCCGAGGCGGTCGACGCTGCGAAGCATCTGTTTAATCCCAACACTCTGACGCTCGGTTTTGCGCGGCGCTTCGCGACCTACAAGAGACCGAACTTGCTGCTGCACGACCCGCAGCGGCTGCTTCGTCTCTTGACCAATCCTCAGCGTCCGGTGCAACTCATCATCGCCGGAAAGGCGCATCCGGCGGACCAGGCGGGGCAAGCCCTGATTCAGGAATGGGTGCATTTCATCCGGACACGCCC
>Ga0326728_10019978_pt1 | contig 12880 bp, 18 predicted proteins | sample MB3enrmetagenome_FD_207602 | JGI IMG/M metagenome (GOLD analysis project Ga0326728, IMG submission 207602) | Lab enriched peat soil microbial communities from McLean, Ithaca, NY, United States - MB31MN | ecosystem: Environmental > Terrestrial > Soil > Wetlands > Peat | place: USA: New York...
AATTAGCGGCTCGCGAGGCAAGAGTAGGGCAAAAGTAGGGATGGAGTTCCATCCCTACTTTTGCCCTACAACCTCTCCGCGAGGGTCTGATCGAGCACTCCTGACGTGTTGGCCGGTGTCCAGCAAAGCCCAGTCAGCAGAGGAGGAAGCCGAAATTCGACGGCCAGATCCCTGAGCTGAGAGGCGTCCCTGCTTTCTTTTGGCCCCTCTCAGCGAACGTCCGATGGCGCGGTGTGGCGAGCGAAGGCGCGCGGGCCGACCAGTGCGACATCGCCAAACTCGACTGCCAGTCTGACGAGTGCGGCTTCGACGTCGGCGCGCTCGAAGGCGATCCTCTCTTGGACGGCGGCGGCTGCTCCTTTCGGACCTCCGGGGGCCACGCTTCCAAAGAGCCGGACGATGTCATGAGCGTCCTTGGGCTTGTCGCTTCCCACAAGGGCTCCAACTTTTGCCACGAGAAAGCCCACGATGCTGGTTGCCCGAAAGCTTTGGCGCCCCGAGTCGCGTTGACGAGGCTGCACTGAACGCTAAGTGCCCAGTGCCTTTGCCGCTCTCGCCCTCACCCAACTGAAGAGGAGCTGCTTCTGGCTGGATGGGACCGGGAGGGCCTCGATCCTTTCGATGATTTTGCCCGCGTCCACCAGTTCTTCTCGCAGTAGAGCAGCGGCAAACTCGAAGTCCTTGTCGCGGCCAGCAACGAGTTTGGCTGCAACGCAATCGTGGGGATCGAGACAAAGCCCCCGTCCGGGCTCCGTACTTGCGTTCTCGAATACCACAAGGCGGTCTTCCCAGCCGGGACCGAGGACTGCCGTCGAGGTGCTCACGCCTTGGGCGTAGTACTGGTATGTCTCGTGGAACTGCGAAAGCTCGCCGATCGCGCCGTCCACCTTGTCTGACTTCTCGTTCACAGGATCGTCGAGGAACGCGACGTCCACCTCGATCGAGCCGATGACTTCGTCGGGCAGCACTTCGTCGGCGAATGTCCCGAGCACCGACTGGCTCCCGATGACTACGACGTCGCGTACCTCGGCGATCCGCGAGGCCGCGCGAAGAACGTGTGCGAGCTGTTCGCGGGTCACGCTGCCAGGCCTTGGAGGTTCGCAAGAATGCGTGCCCGCTCGCGCTGAGTCAGCACCCCGGCGAACGGCGAGTTCTGCCGCAGTTCGCACCCTCTCTCCGACCGCGATGTCATGGCCTCGAGCAACTCATCGACAGGGCCATCGAGGAGTCGCGCCCACTCACCCAGCCAGCGCGCCGCGACGCCGCGGGAGTGCGCTGCCGTGAGGCGGCGGAGGTTCACCCGAGCACGACGCAGGGTCCGCTCCGGATCGGTCACGAGCCGCCTCGCCACCGGCTGGTGGAGCCAAAGGCTCCGAATCTGGTCCCTGGTGAGCTTGCCGACCGCCTTTTCTCCCTCCTTGAGCCTCAGGACGTCGACGAGACGGACTCGGCGGTGCGTTCCGACCGACGAGTACCCCAGCCGCCCGCTGTCGCAGAGGTCGACGACGTGCTGCCGGGATGATCCAAGGATCGAGGCAGCTTGACCAGTCGTGACCAACTTGATATTTCCCTCAGTTACTGTTTCATCCATCCTTGTCACAGGTCTGATTATACCTGTGAACACAAGAATCACAACACAGACGGGCGCCTCGTCACCGCCGGTGGGTAGCGCCCCTCGACCCGGTTGATCGAGGCACGGACACCCCGTCGTCACGTGGTTTCGCCTGGCATCGTCGATCCCGCCAACGATGCGGTAGCCAACATCGGGCGGGCCCTGAGCAGTACTACACCACTCAGTTGTTCTCGATGTCAGCTCTTATGGCATCGGCTGACCCACGCTGCCCGTCCCCGACGTCGGACTCCGACCGCGTGCCAACGGATTGCTCTCGCGCGGCCCGGGCGGCTAGCCGCCGCAGCGGTCGGCCTAGGCCCATGGTCCTACCTCGGGGAGGTGCGCCTGCGACGTACCAGAAACCGGGGGGTTCCAGATACATCGGCGTACCAGAACGGGGGGGGTTCCGGTACGCTCAAGTCCCGCGAGACGGCGACCTGCGCGAGCGACTGTCGGATAGCAATCCCTGGTGGCGTGCCGCGGCGACCGGGGGCGATCGCCTCGCGTGGAGGGCTACGGACCCGGTTCTCGCCGTCCGTGCGCCGTTCGACCTCGGCTTCACGTGCGCAATCTCGCACAGCTGGATACTGCGACCGACTGCAGGACGACTGGTGAGTGTCTCGTGTGTGCCGTCACGGCGTGGGCAACCGGCGATCCGGACGACGTGCTCGCAGCAACACAGTGCTGAGCTATTGCGCGCCCGACTTCGTGAAGCCGGAACGGGCCGGATCGCGTTCAGCCAATCGTCCTAGGTAGCCCTTCCCCGTTCCAAGGTTCTTGTTGAGGCCACCCTCGATCGCAGGATGTAAGTCACCGGTGACTAGGTCGACGTATCCCAGTTCAAAGTGTCCCTCAGCCGGATCGATAAGCCTTCCGTAGAGCCGTCTTGTCGCACCTTTGCGCCACTCCTGGCCGACAAGCACGGCCACGTACTTTCGTGCAACCCTGCCAAGGAGCTGTCCTCCGAGCAGTGTCACCGGTACTCGGGGCAGGCTCTCGGCTGCGAGCGGGACACCCGTTTCGGTTGCCGCGTCCAGTACTGCCTGAGCGAGCTTGGCATCGTCGTCGGAACAAGTCAGGCTTACCTCGCCGCCAATGGTGTCCTTCCAGCCAAGATCCGTTCCCTTGTCATCCTTCAGATAGAGCCTGCGCTTTCCACCCTGACGCCAGGGTCGAAGGTAGTAGAAGCGCATGTAACCTGCGATGAGCGCCTCAACTCGCGGGTTGGTTGGTTCGACCAGATCCGCGGTCGCCACTGCGGGAACCTTGCTACGAGCCGCTCCGCCCGCAGGGGGAAAGGCGCGGCTGATGTCTCTAAACACCGTCTCGATCTCGACAGTGGTCAACGGCCGCTCAAATCGGCAGAACTGGTCCACGAGCTGATCAATGCCGAGCACCCTTATGCCGCCGATCGTTTCCGAACGTCGGTCTCGATCCTCTTCTCCGGCGAGAGCCAGAAAGCCACGGACCGTGACCTCCAGCTGAACATCTCTCAATGCAGCCTCGACCTCAGCAACTTGGCGACGCACGCCGTTTAGCTCCTTGGCGCGACTTCGATCGTCCAAGAGGAGTTTTGTGCCGTCGATCGTCACGGCGCCGCTCCACGCTTTGGCGTCGATGACAGCGACGCCGGCTGGGCCGACAACCAGGAGGTCAATGTTGCCCCCGCTGGGCGACGCTCTGTCGTAGAGCGGGTACCAGCCTTTCGCTGTCAGCGGTGCAAACGCTTCTGCCAGATCTCTCTCTCCTGTCGCGCCCGCCAAGAAGTTTGCCGAACGCCTTGAAGCCCACTCTGACTTGCGGCGCAGAACCTCTGACACCTCGGAGAGTTGCCTGGCTTGTTCGAGTGCAGAATCACCAGCAGTCATGGCAGACGAATTGTCGACGGTTGGCGCTTCCGTCTTTAGCCTCGCCCGATCTTCGTCTCGCAGCGCGAGACGATCGCAGATCAGGAGGATGAGGCAGCTCCCGTCTGTCAGCGGCCAGCAGCATGGGACTACCTTCGGTGGTGATCGGATCCCCTTGAACTGATCCAGTGGCTCGACAAACGGGTTCCCCTCACGTCTTGCATGCCGCAAACAGCAGCTTTCCGAGTCCCTTAGCCGTGTCAGCAAATCCGTAGGTAGCTCAATACCGTCGCTGCTCGTGTCAGATCGTGGCGTGCCGTCGCATTTCGTCTCGTCCAGATGGTCGTCCCGCGGTTCTTGCGCAACGGCGTGCAACTGCGTGCGACGCTCTGGGACGGGTTTGTTGGCTCGAATGTTGGCTTTTTTGCCGACAGGGACAGGCCGGAAGAGGTGGGGGTGGCAGTCGTTCGTCAACGCGGATTGGTCTTACTCTGGATCGCGCTGCGGGAGCATGAGGGCGAGCCTCCGAGCCAGCTCTTCGATCGTGTCGGCGACCGGTCGGGTCTCGTGTTCGTGGTCGCCACTGAGCGCTACGCCATCGAGGAGCGGTTCGGCCTCGGGCGTTCCTGTCGATCACCGGGCGGAGCGTCCATGGCGCCGATCTCGTCGTGCCCGACGACTAGCCGAAACTAGGGCCGAGGTGCTCCGGGCTTGGTGCGCCTCGCATTTCGTCGATACGCCTGCAGGTCCCCGGCCGTGAGAGTGCCTGAGGCTCTCCGAGTTCTTCGACTACAGGACCGGTCCGTTCACAAGGCGCGTCTGCGGCTCCTGCCATGTCGCGTGAGCCTCGGCCAGCGACGGCTGCATCTCAGCTTGGGGAAAAAAGGCGGTTAGGCGTATGACGACCAACCGAGGCAACCTATTAGGGCAGGTCAGCATGGTAGTCGCACTCTGATGAACGACCCGGAACGGCGGCGTCCGCGGGATATTCGCGGGATGAAGCTTTACTGCAAAATCGCCCAGTGCGGAGCGAGCTGCACTCCAAGCGATGGCGCAGTTCGTATTCTCGGCCATGAGCCCGACATATTTGCCGTCATACCCTCGCGGTGTCCCGTCGGAACTGCCAGACAGCGCCCAGCACGAATACCCCCAACCACACGGCCAGGTTCAATGCCCACACCCACTCGAAGCGGCCGCCGACCAGTGGGTAGTGCACGAGTTCATTAAGTCCGTACAACGGCGTGAACTTTGCCAAGGTGGCGTACGTGTGCGGAAAGTGGCTGACCGGGATGAAGAGTCCGCCGGCAAAACTGCAAACCATAAGAAGGACCGAGATGATCTGCGTGACGTTCTCAGAGGGAAGCAAGTATCCGATGAACAGTCCGAGAGCAGAGAACAAGAGCGATCCGATCCATACGCAGACCCCGGTGATGATCCACAGGTCCGCCGGCATCGATGCCGAACCGGTGGCGGCACCAAAGAGGTAAACAGCCCCCACGGCTCCCGCAGCCAGGCTCAGTGATGTCAACATCTTGATGGCGATGTAAGCTGTAGGAGAGAGAGGCGTCACCCGAAGTTGCCTGCTCCACCCAAGTGTCCTTTCTATGGACACCATCGCGCCACCGGTCGCGGTAGCGAACACGGCGCCGAACAGCGCGACGCTGATCATCGCAAATGCCGTCACGTTGCCGCGCCCAGCGCTTTGATGCACATAGGCGCTGTTGCGCCCGAAGGCCTGAAAGAAGATGACTGGCATGGCGATGGCGAGGATCATTGTCCTGGGATTGCGCAAGAGACGCCGCACCTCCAACCGCAAAGCCGTAAGAGAGAAGCCACCCATCGGGGGCCTTTTGCGCTCCAAAGCTTCCGCGAGGCTTGACTGAGGAGTCATTTCGCTGTCTTCCGATCGTCGGTGGACTCGTTCGCTGCGTCACCGGTCAGAGCGATGAAGGCATCCTCGAGCCCACGTGAGGTGATCTCGAGGTCGTGAGCCGCGGTCTCGTTCAAGAGCACGCGGGCCACGGCATCGGTGTCGTTCGAATGGATGAGGACCGTCTCGCCCCGGATCTCGATCTCGTCCACTCCCGGTATGGCCCGCAGCGAGACCTCGACCGCCCGTGGCAGGGTGGCCCGAATGATCCGCCCAGACACGAGGGCCTTTACCTCGGTGGCCGTTCCGTCTGCAACGATCCGGCCCTTGCTAATTAGCACGACCCGGTCGGCATAGGCATCGGCCTCCTCTAAGTAGTGCGTGGCAAAAACCACCGTCCTGCCCAACGCAGCGTCTTCTCGGATCACCTGCCAAAAGTCGCGTCGGCCCTCGACATCCATCCCCTGGGTCGGCTCGTCGAGGAGCAGCAGCGCGGGGTCAGGGATCAAGGCCATGGCAAAGCGAAGACGTTGTTGCTCTCCGCCGGAGCACTTTCCGACCAAGCGACCCGCGATACTCGCAATGCCCGCCCGCTCGAGCACCTCGCCGACCGGACGACTGACGGCGAACAGTTTCGAGGTGTATTGGACCGTCTCTGCAACCGTGAGGTCCTTGAGCAGACCCCCGGTCTGCATGACGGCAGAGACCAGGCCTTTGCTAATGGCGCGCCGCGGTGTCATGCCATAGACCTTGACCTCGCCAGAGGTCGGCCGAGACAGGCCCAAGACGATGTCGATCGTCGAGGTCTTCCCCGCCCCGTTTGGGCCGAGGAACGCCACGACTTCTCCAGGGCGGACGGTCAGGTCGACGCCGCGTACAGCCTCGACCGATCCGAAGGACTTGTGCACGTCGCAAAGTTGAACTGCACTCACTTCGCTGTCTCCCTTGTGGGAGGCCGGGCATGGCTTGGTATCAACGGAAGTCATGGTCGGCCCGATCATCGGTACGGGCATTTGGGGCCGCTTTCTCACTACCCCAGCGGAAGAAACTGCCGCGACGCACCTTGATTGCGATGCTAAGCACGACCAAGGCGACAAAGACGATAAGCGTGATACTCATGGCAAAACCTCCAGATTGGTAGAAAGGACTTAGTGTTGCGCTGACAATTCGGGGACGAAGAGAGCGGCGTCTACGGTCCCGACTCCGGTTACGAGGTCGTAACCCGGCTTGGCCGAATAACCCTTTACCGTGATCGTCTTACCGCCCTGGGGAAAGGTCACCGTATTGTCGCCCTGGGTGATGTCGACGATCCCGGGTGCTTTTTTTGCTTCCAGGCGGTAGAGGGCGGGATTGATCAGCCCCAGGTCCCTGCCGGCGTACTGGTCGGCGATGGCAACGATGCCGGCGAACTCGGGACAGGCGGCGCTTGTTCCCCCGCCTGGGCTCCAGGTACCTTTCCCAGTAAAGGATCCGTAGAGCAGGATCCCGCCACTAAGCGATGCACTCATAGAGATGTCGGGTACGCCGCGGTGGTTCCCGACCCTCCCTGCAACAGAGTCCTGGTACGAGGGACGCGGAAAGACGCTGGAAAGCCCCCCTGTGCTTGCCCACGGCAGTTCCCCGAAGTACTTCTTGACCGCGGCATCGTTGCTGTCGTTCCAGGCCGTGTCGGGCGAGGTCCGGCTGCCCGAAGCGTCGAGGTGCAAGGTCGTGCCACCGACTCCCGTGACGAGAGGGTCAGAAGCGGGCCAGTCGACGATCGGGTGCTCGTAAAGCTTCCCCTGCGGAGTCGGTCCAGTGACGCCGAGGTCGTTTGAGGCTGCAAGCACGCTCACATGTGCGCGTTCGTCGTTGACAAAGGCATAGCGGAGACTCAGGATCGTCGACCTCGGAGCGTTTTCCTCTGGGAGGCCGAAGCTCTGGCTGATGACGTCACCCAGATGGTGTGTGGCGACGTAGTTGTCCGCGGCGATGAACTGGGGAAAGCCCCCACCGCTGAGCGTTTCGTCCGTCGGGGTCTCGATGACGACGATGCTCGCTCCCGGCGCGATCTCATGCGCCGTCTCGACATCGCCTGTCGTCTCACCGGCTTTCTGGACCATCTCGGCATCGGCCGGATTGAAGGGCGGCACCTTTCCGACGGGCTGCAGCACGCGAAGCGAAGGAGGCGCTGCCAAGCCCAAGGCGCTGTCGAAGGTGGCAAGGTCCTTGGCTAGGGTGGGCGAGCCGTAAGGGTCGACGATCACGATCGTGCGGCCTTTGCCGTCGAAGCCCTTGGCATACAGGGGCGCCAGGTTGTAGGCACTCTCGAGTTGTGCGGGTGAATAGCAGGCGACGCCGAAGTTCTTTACGCACTCGGCCGAGGTGGGATGCGCACTGGGCGAATGGGGCCGGGTGGCGGCACCCACATGAGCCAAGGGCAACGCCAGCGTGATAACGGCTCCCACAGTTGCCACCGAGAACAGGGCACCTGCTGCACCCCACCGCCTGCGCGTTTGGCTATCGGCTAGGCCCGTTCTTGAACGGCGCCCGTAGCCTTTGGTGAGATCTTTGATCTGGGTAGATGTCATGACGTCACTGTGATCTCGAGACGCCGCCGCCGCATCGCCGTTGAGACAGATTCTCGAGTCCGTCGCAGGATGGAGACCCGCCGGCAAATCTCTATCTCGTGGGGGATGAGGCCGAAACCCTTCTCCGTTACGCTCAACTCATGAGAAGCGTGCGCGACTTGGCCAAGGCGAGTCAGGCGCTAGTTCGTCGCTACCCGCTAGCCGCTGACGCGCTGCTCGCCTTCGCCTTTTCGGGCGCTGCCTTCGTCTCGCTCGCGGTCACCTATGACGGTCTGCCCACGAACAACACCGCCTTCAGCCACGGATTCACGCTCGAAGTCGTGGCTGCGATGCTGGCCATCACCCTTCCATTGGCGTGGCGGCGACGCTTTCCGTTCTCCGTCGGCATCGTGGTCGTCGTCGTGTTCGTTGTGAGCCGCATTGTCGTTCATACGCCCGAGGCGAACATCACTGCGATTGTCTTGTGGTTCATGCTTTACAGCGTCGCTGTTCACGGCCAGCGGCGGTTTCGGACAGCTGGCCTTGCACTCCTTTACTGCGCAATCGTGGCCGAGCTCGTGCGCGAATTGTTCTTCACCGCGTACATCCCCCCGCTCACGGCGTTCTTCGCCCTCTTCTACAACATGGTCGAGCTCTCTCTGCCTTGGCTGCTGGGTGCTGCCATTTGGTCTTTGCGAGACCGTCAACGCAAGCTGGCCGATCAGACCGTTGAGCTCGAGATCGAACGCGAGGAAAATGCCCGGCAAGCGGTGTTCGCTGAACGGGTTCGGATTGCTCGCGAACTGCACGACGTCGTGGCCCACCACGTGAGCGTGATCGGTGTGCAGGCGGCTGGAGCACGAAGGACAATGGATCGTCAGCCGGCTCGGGCAGCCGAAGCACTGAGTTCGATCGAAGACTCCAGTCGCCGCGCGGTCGCCGAGCTTCATCGCCTCCTCGGCTTTCTCCGCCGCGATGGTGATACCGACGACCTTGCCCCCCAACCTGGGCTCGCGCGCCTCGACGATCTGATCGCTGAGGCGCGCCAGACAGACCTGATCGTGGACCTGACGATCAAAGGTGAAGCGCGGCGTCTTTCTCCGACGCTCGAGCTGTCTGCCTATCGAGTCATTCAAGAGGCACTAACCAACACCCGTAAGCACTCAGGAGCGACGAGAGCAAGCGTCCGACTTCAATACGGGCTCACAGATCTCGAGGTCGAGGTACTCGATGACGGACCTACGCGAGCTCAGGAAGGTGGTGGCCAGGCCGGCCATGGGTTGATCGGGATGCGCGAACGAGCAGTGCTTCACGGTGGCCACCTCCGTGCCGGACCTCGACCCAGTGGGGGATTTGCTGTGAAGGCGTCCTTCCCATTGAACGGCGATGCCTCGTGAGCGTCAGGGTGGTGCTCGTCGACGACCAGGCGTTGATCAGAACGGGGTTCAAGATGATCCTCGAGTCTGAAGACGACATCGAGGTCGTCGGCGAGGCAGGCGACGGTGAGCAGGCGATCTCCCTGGCGCGCTCGATGAGGCCGGACGTCGTCCTCATGGACGTGCAGATGCCGAGAATGGACGGCCTGGAGGCCACTGGGCGTATCGCTCGAGACGCGAGTATCCCTAGCCGGATCGTCATCCTCACTACCTTCGAGCGCGACGACTACGTCTTCGAAGCGCTGCGCGGCGGAGCGAGTGGTTTCCTGCTCAAGAACTCGCCGCCAGAAGAGCTTGTGCACGCCGTGCGCGTCGTCGCCGTTGGCGACGCCCTTCTCGCGCCGTCGGTCACCCGAAAAGTCATTGAAACGTTCATCCGCCAACCGACACATCACAACAACGAAGTTGAACTTCGGCGTCTCACCGAGCGAGAGACTGAGATCTTGCGGCTACTTGCCACCGGCAAGAGCAACTCGGAGCTCGCCGGCCACCTCTTCGTAGGGGAGGGGACGATCAAAACCCACGTTTCGAACCTGCTCACCAAGTTGGGGCTGCGCGACAGGATGCAGGCGGTCATATTCGCCTACGAGAGCGGCCTGGTCGAACCGGGACAACACCGAGAGTAATTGGTTTCGGACGCGGGCCTCGAGAAGCCTGGCGGCGCCAAGGTCCCATCTCTATTCGAAACAAGTCTGCGACGAGTCTCGACATGAGATCGGAGCGCTCAAAGTGTTCGATCCAGTCGGTGTAGCCCTCAGGTTGGCCTGGTCCCGATTCTGATCCACCTACGAACTTGCGTTCTCAGTTTGGGAAGGGCGGTCGGCCGAACGCTTGCGTACTGTGCCGGACCATCAGGGCAGGTCAGCGAGTTACCCACACGCCGCTGAACGACCATGAACCGCAGCGCTCGCGGGAAACTCGCGGGATAAAACCTTGCTGCTAAATGTTGCAAGGCTGTCCGAGAAAGCCGACTGTACGCCGGCCGCGACGAGTCACGGGGGCTGTCGTGTCCAGGCAGTACTGCCCTATAGCGCGCCGGCTACCCCAGTGCCCGCCGTTTGTCGTTCGGGTTGACTAAATCGGTCGAGGACCGGGATTCCTCATGATTCGAGTGCTCATTGCCGACGACCAGGCACTGGTCCGTGCCGGGTTTCGGATGATCATCGAGACCGAGCCCGATCTCCTGGTCGTCGGCGAGGCGGGCGACGGAGACGAAGCCGTAGAGATCTCACGCCGCACGCGGCCGCAGGTCGTGCTCATGGACATCCGGATGCCGAAGACAGACGGGATAGCTGCGACACGACGGCTCGGGGAATTCCCCAAAGACGAACGACCGCGGGTTGTGATCCTCACCACCCTCGACCTAGACGAGTACGTGTTGGACGCGCTCGATGCCGGTGCGAGCGGGTTTCTCCTGAAGGACGTGCCTCCCGAGGAGTTGGTCCGGGCGATCCGCGTCGTTGCGAGCGGTGACGCGCTCCTCGCCCCTTCGGTCTCGCGGCGCCTTATCGAACAGTTCGTCTGTCATCGACCTGTTCTCGAGGACGCGAATTGGCTCAAGGGTGCTCACGGAAAGAGAAGGCGAGGTTCTCGGCTTCGTGGCCCGTGGGTCTTCGAACGCCGAAATCGCGCGGTCGCTTTATCTGGGGGAGAGCACCGTTAAGACACACGTCGCCCACATCCTTGACAAGCTCGGGCTACGGGACCGGGTCCAAGCGGTAATCCTCGCCTATGAAGTTGGGCTCGTCCGGCCGGGACAGCACAACGAGTCCGCCTGAACCGCAGGTCGTTCCTTCAGGACTTGATTCTCAACTTCCCGCGCCACGAACCACCCAGACGGCGCGGGAGCGTCACCTCACCCAACCGGCAGCAATAGAGGTCGCGGGTCGAGGTGGTAGCTGCGACAATGGCGGCATGGCGAATAAGACCGAGCGATCCACCGAAAGAACCGTCTCGTTGGTCGTCGTTGCAGCACTGCTGGCAGCCGCCATTATCCAGGAGCTCAGGAAGCCGCCGGAGGAGAGACGGTGGGTTGGGAAGGTCGCTGGCATCGTGCCTTACGATCTCCGGCGACCGACGTTTCAACGGCTCCTCGCGTCCGTATGGTCTCCTGACGATTCGCGAATCTTGATGCCGTACGGCTTCGGCGTGGGCTGGACCGTGAACGTGGGTCGCTTGGTAGAGCTGGCTAGACGCGGCAATAGGGGAGACGTCTAGCACCACCGAGCCGGCGTTCAGTGGCGCACTGATACAGAACGACGCACAGAACGCGGCTCGAGACCGGCGGGCGGGGCCGCCGCGACACATCGAGGTTCGGCGTGCGCGATATCGCCGAATCGGGCGCTGCCGGCATCGCGTACTGAGAAGGACTTGGAGGTCTTCGGCTCGGCGTTCTGGGCAATGCCGAGGGGTCACGACGAGCGGTGCTTTCCGGAGATCGTCCCGGGTGGCCTCCAGAGCGCGAAGGGAAACGCAACGGCCAGAAGCAGCCCGAGAGCAAGGGCAAGGTGGGTTACCCACGCTCCGACGAGGGTGGGTCCGCCCCATGAGTTCTGCAGATTCCCGGCATCAAACACTGGGTAGAAGATGCCGCTGTGCAAGAGGAAAAACCAGACCACGCCGGTCACTACGTAGGCCGCGATCGGAACCCCGACCGTAAGAGCGCGGAGTCGTGTCGCACTGCTATCGACACCAAGAGCGGCGGCGGCCCACGCGGCAACCCGGAGCGGGAGCACGAACGCCACCACAACGGTGCTGACCACGGGCCGACGCATCGCGGCGCCCAATACGTCGGCTGGTCTCAGCCAGAGGTCGGACAGGGGTTGCGACCCATGAATGCAGCCAAACGCTCCCACTCTGTTCCGTTGGCCGGTGCCCCGACCTCAGATCCGAAGGGGTTGCCCTCTCCCATGAGGTTTCGGTACTCCGGCTTGAGCATGGCGCGAGCGCCCTCAAGCGCCGTCGTGGCGAGACCGTCGTCCAGCCGATCCACCTGCCCTGTGGCCGAGGCCAGGTCCCAGGAGTGCGTGGTCAGCTCGGCGAGGTACATATCGACGAGCGTGACGCCCGTATAGGTTTCGCCCCAGGGCATCGTCACGGTGGCGGAGAGCCGTTCGTCGTCGGACCAAGCTGCCTCGGCTTCCGTGCGTCCTCGGCGAAGGTGCTCAGGCGCGTCGGCCAACTCAATGTGGGGGAACGCGTCGGACGTGGGAGTCTCCCCACGACCCAGCGCCGCGGCCCTGTGTCCGGCCCCTACCAGGTGGTCAATGAGAACGGACACGTCGTACTCGGGGCAAGGGGTAGGCGCGCTCAGCTGTTCCGGATTAACTCCTGCAACTATCTCAGCCGCTTGCCCGTAGGCAACGAAAAGAGCGGGGCGGCGGTCAACGATGCTCATTGGACCCTCCTCGGTGGGTTCTTCAGTCTATGGGGGACATGTTGCTCGGGCGGACGGAAGCGGGCCAGTAGACGCGCTCACAAATGTGCCGGTTGCGATCGGGCAACGATTGCAAGCACTCATGAGGCCGGACTCGCCAGCCCGCTCGGTATCAACCAACAACGGCCAA
>Ga0326728_10019979_pt1 | contig 12879 bp, 14 predicted proteins | sample MB3enrmetagenome_FD_207602 | JGI IMG/M metagenome (GOLD analysis project Ga0326728, IMG submission 207602) | Lab enriched peat soil microbial communities from McLean, Ithaca, NY, United States - MB31MN | ecosystem: Environmental > Terrestrial > Soil > Wetlands > Peat | place: USA: New York...
CACAAGCGCATACGGGCGCTGGGGATCCGGCGCTAGCCGCGCGGCGGCCAAGAGAGGCGCGGCCTTCGGGTAGTGTAATCTAAAAGTCTGGCCGGTCCGGAGGGTCAGCCAAGGCATGTCCGATCTAGTCAAACTCTTCGAGGCGATTCTGAACGGCGATACCAAGGGCACACTGGCGCTGACCAAGGAGGCGCTCGCCGATGGGGCCGATCCCGTGGACCTGGTGACCCGCTACATGACGCCGGCGATGACCGAGGTGGGCCGGCTCTTCGAATGCGAGGAGTACTTCGTGCCGGAGCTGATGCGGTCGGCACAGGCGATGAAGGGCGCGCTGGATGTGATCCGGCCGTTGCTCGCCGCGAGCGGCGCCGAGCCGGCGGGACGGGTGGTCATCGGGACGGTGAAGGGCGACCGGCACGACATCGGCAAGAACCTGGTGGCGTCGATGCTGGAGGGCGGCGGCTTCGAGGTGCACGATATCGGAGCCGACGTCTCGCCGGAGAAGTTCGTCCAGGCGGTTCGGGATCACAACCCCGATCTGGTCTGTCTTTCGACGCTGCTGACGGTGACCATGCGCGCGGTGCCGGTCACCATTCAGGCGCTGAAGGATGCCGGATTGCGGGAGCGCGTTCGGGTGCTGGTGGGAGGCGCGCCGGTAACCGAGCAGTGGGCGCTGGAAATCGGGGCCGACGGCTACGGGGCCAACGCGGCCGCGGCCGTGCCGCTGGCCCGCAGAATGGTAGGCAAGGCATGACCGAGCTCGATCAACTGATGGCCGGCGGCCCGGTGGTGACCGACGGGGCCTGGGGAACGCAGCTTTACGCGCGCGGTCTCGCCGCCGGCGACGTGCCGGATTCCTGGAACCTGACGCACCCGGATCGGGTGGAAGAGGTGGGACGCGCCTACGTGGAGGCGGGCAGCCAGGTGATTTTGACGAACACGCTGCTCGCCAGCCGGCTGATGCTGGCCGGGTACGGACTCGCCGAGAAGACGCTGGAGATTAACCGCGCGGGGGCGGCGATTTCGCGCCAGGCGGCCGAGGGGCGCGCGCGGGTGTTCGCCTCGATGGGGCCGAGCGGGAAGATGCTGCTGGCGGGCGATGTCACCGAGGACCAACTGCTGGAAGCGTTCCGGGAACAGGCCCGCGCGCTGGCCGACGGCGGCGCCGACGCGCTGCTCATCGAGACCATGTCCGACCTGGGCGAGGCTGCCATTGCGGTGCGCGCCGCGGCGGAGACGGGTTTGCCCGTGGCGGCTTCGATGGTCTTCGATTCCGGCAAAGGGAAAGACCGCACGCTGATGGGGACTACTCCCGAAGAAGCGGCCCGGGGGCTCGCGGCGGCGGGGGCGAGCGTGGTGGGAGCGAATTGCGGCTCGGGCGTGGCCGGCTACGTCGGCGTCTGCCGGCGCATGCACGCCGCGAGCAGCCGGCCCATCTGGATCAAGGCCAACGCGGGCCTGCCCGAAGTGGTGGACGGTGTTACCCGGTACCGCATGACGGCGGAGGAGTTCGCCGGATACGTCCCGGCGCTGGTCGAAGCCGGCGCGAGCTTCATCGGGGGCTGCTGCGGGACCGGGCCGGAGCATGTGCGCGCCATCGTGGCGGCGCTCAACCAGAGACGGCCGTGAGCTACACCGACCTGGCCGAGTCGATCCGGAATCAGCGGGCCATCCTGTTCGTGGGGGCCGGGGTTTCGAAGAACGTCGGCGTGCCGACCACCGACGAGGTGGTGGCGGAAATCGCCAAGCAGTTGGGGCAGGACCCGGAGACGTTCCGCTCGCTGGGAGATCACCGCGCGCTGGCCGAGTACTATCAACTGACCAAAGGCACGCTGGGCCCGCTGCGCAGTTGGATGGACGTAACCTGGCATCAGTCGAAGGTGGACGTTCGCGATTCGGAGATCCACCGGCTGATTGTGGAGCTCTCCTTCCCGCTGATCTATACCACCAATTACGACCGCTGGCTGGAGCGGGCCTACGAAGCGCACGGCAAGGAGTACACCAAGATCGCCAATGTCGGCGATCTGCTGGAGGCGCGCGCTGGCGTCACGCAGATCGTGAAGTTCCACGGCGATTTCGACGACGACGCCTCGCTCGTGCTGACCGAATCGAGCTTCTTCGAGCGCATGGATTTCGAGGGCGCGCTGGATATCAAGCTGAAGTCCGACGCGCTGGGCCGGCCGGTGTTGTTCATCGGCTACAGCCTGTCGGACATCAATATCCGCTACCTGGTTTTCAAGCTGCAGCGGCTGTGGGAGTCGTCTTCGTTCAATGCGCTACGGCCAAAGTCCTATGTGTTCCTGAGGAGCTCGAACCCGGTGCAGGAGCGGGTGCTGCGGGCGCGCGGGATCGAGCCCATCGTCTCCCAGAGCGCAGATCCGGGCGAGGGGCTGAAGCGGTTCCTCTCAGAGTTGCTCGAGGAAGTGCGGCGGAAGTGATCGATCCGTGCGTCTGAAGGCCATCAGTTGCGAGATTCTCTACCGGGAGATGTGCGCGGCGGTGGCGCGGAGCCCGCACCAGGTGGATCTGGAGTTCCTGCCCAAGGGGCTCCACGACTTGGGGGCGAAGGGGATGCTGAGGCGCTTGCAGGCGGCCCTGGACGCGGTCGATGAGACCCGCTACGAGGCGATTGCGCTGGGCTACGCGCTGTGCGGGAACGGCGTGGCGGGCTTGCAGGCGCGCGGCCGGCCGGTGGCGCTGCCGCGCGCCCACGATTGCATCACGCTGTTCCTGGGCGGCAAGGAGCGCTACCTGGAGTACTTCGACAACCACCCGGACACGTATTTCAAGACCAGCGGCTGGATCGAGCGGGGCCAGAACCTGGAGCAGGTGGGCGCCGATCTCACGCACAACTACAGCCGGTTGACGTTCATCGAGATGGGGGTCGAACCGGACGACCGCTTCGAGCGGCAGACCCGCGCGGAGGCGGCCGAGCTCGGCTGGGCGTTCGAGAAACTGCGCGGCGACATGTCGCTGATAGAGCGGCTGGTGGGCGCACGGTGGGATGCCGGGGACTTCCTGGTGCTCCAGCCGGGCCAGCGCGTCGAGCCGAGCCACGACGCGAGCGTCATCCGGGCGGAGTAAGCGAACAATTCCCCGCCCTTCTGCGTATGAAGTTGAGGAGGCCGAATTGTGCTCACCTTCCTCGCTTGGCTGATCCTGCTGATTCTGTGCTGGCCGTTGGCGCTGGCGGCGCTGATTCTCTACCCCGTGGTCTGGCTTCTGCTGCTGCCGTTCCGCATTCTGGGGATCGCGGTGGGCGGAGTGCTGCGCCTGCTGTGGGCGGTGGTGACGCTGCCAGTGCGCGTCCTGAGCCGGCTGTGAGGGGCAGCCTCGGATTCCCTCAAAGACCCCCGTATGCGGGCCGATGAGAAAAGCATGAGTACTAGCGCGGTAAACAGTTTTTCCAGCAACTATGTGCAGTCGGTCCTCAGCGGCATCCTCCAAAAGGCGGGCTTGACGACCGGCCAGAACAGCAACAGTTTGAGCAGTCTGGGCGCGGCGTCCAGCGCGCAGGGGTCGGACGGCGCCCAGTTGTCGCCCTTCGCCCAGTTGATGAGCACGCTGCAACAGCTTCAACAGTCCAGCCCGAGCCAGTACCAGCAGGTGATGCAGCAAGTCGCGACGAACCTGACAACCGCCGCCCAAACCGCGACCAAAGCGGGCAACACGGCAGCGGCTAGCCAGCTCACCCAGCTAGCCACCGACTTCACGAACGCCTCCACCAGCGGCCAGCTTCCCAACGTCAGCGATCTGGCACAGGCGATGGGGGGCCATCGCCATCACCATCATGCCCACGGCGCCTCGTCCGATTCTGATGGCGCCTCCAGCAGCGGTTCGACGAGCGGTAGCAGTTCGACCGGCAGCAGCGCCAGCCCGAGCAGCAATACCGATCAGATGCTGAGTCAACTCCTGACGGACATGCAGTCCTCCTCGAGCCAGAGCAGTACCCTGGATCCTATGACCATCATCCTCAACACCCTGTCCCAGGCCGGGATTAAGGTCGGCTCGTAGATAGGCTGGGGTACTTCCCGGCGAGTTTTAGCAGGAACCCGTGCAGGCGGTGGAACCACTGGGTATTGGGAAGGAACATGTAAGGACAGCCTCCGGCCACGACGCGGACGCCGCTCTTCTCGCACAGCGCGACGGCGGACTGGCTCACCGCGCCCGGGCCAGCCGCCCGGTACATCCAAATCCGCCGCACGCCGGCCTCCAGGCAATCGCGGACGATAGCCTCTGTCGCGGTAGCAGGAGTCAGGATGAGCACACCGTCCACCGGCGGTGAGATGGCTTGCACGCGATCGAAACATGGAACGCCCCCGGCCGTCTTGGCGTGCGGGTTCACGGGGACCGCATCGTAGCCGGCCTGGCGGAGGTCGAGGAAAAGCCGGCTGTTGAAGTCCTTCGGATCGCGGCTCACACCAACTACCGCGATGCGCTTCTGCGCCAGGAAATCCCCGATTGTATCGAGCATTCGATCCTCCACGGTATATTATCGCGCGGCGGCTCGCCGAAGGCGGCAAAGAATGGTCGCCCCGACGTGGACTTGGCAGTGTGCCTGGCACCTCGGCCCCGCCTTTTCAGTAGTTTAGGTTAGCCGCAACTGTGGCGATGCGAATGCCGGTAAGAACGGCATGAGCACCAGTCCCATCCACAGTCTTTCCAACAGCTATGTCCAGTCGGTTCTCAACAGCGTTCTTCAGAACGCGGGCTTGACCATCGACCAGGCCAATAACAGTCTGGCCAGCGTTGGCACAACGGCCATCCAGGCCCAGGACAACAACCAGCTTTCGCCGTTCGCCCAAGTGATGAGCGAACTCCAGCAACTCCAGCAATCGAACCCAACCCAGTATCAGCAGGTTACGCAGCAGATCGCGACCAATCTGACAGCCGCCGCTAAGACCGCCACAACGGCGGGCAACACCGCCGCGGCCAGCCAGCTCACCCAGCTCGCCACCGACTTCACCAGCGCCTCAACGAGCGGCCAGCTCCCCAGCATCAGCGACCTGGCGCAGGCGCTCAGTGGTCATCACCATCATCACCATCACGGCGGCCAATCCGGGGCTACCTCGGATAGCACTTCCAGCACCAGCGGCAGCTCAAGCGGCGCCTCCAGCACTTCCACAAGTCAGACGCTGAGCCAGCTCCTGGCGGCGTTCCAATCCACGGCGACCCAGGACAGCGCCCTGGATCCTATGAGCATCATTCTCAACACCCTGTCCAGCGCCGGGATCGGCGGCTCGGCTAGCGCGTAAATCGCCGACCGCGGATCGACCGTAGGGGAAGACTAGACAGCCGGCGGGCTGGCCCAACCCATGGGGGTTTGAGGTAGCATGGGTATCCGCCATGCCCGACCACTTTCGGCACGCCACGCATTCGATCCTTCTGCTCTCTATGATCGTAGGGGCGCTGACGGCCGGCCAGACGACGGACACTAAGGTTGCGCGGCCGGGTTTCGATCTGTATTACCGCGTCTCGGGCGCCGGGCGGCCGGTGGTGATCCTGAGCGGCGGGCCGGGGTTCGATTGCGATTACATGACGCCGGTGGCGAGCGAGATCGCCAAATCGAACCAGGCGATCCTGGTGGAGTTGCGCGGGACGGGGCGCTCGCGCCCACCCCTCATCAGCCCGGAGACCACCAACCTCCAGAGCTACCTGGAAGACCTGGAGGCGTTGCGCACGCAACTGAAACTGGAGCGCTGGACGGTGCTCGGCCACTCGGCCGGGGGACTGCTCGCCATGCACTACGCGGCCGCGCATCCGGAGCGCGTGGATCGGCTGGTGCTGGTCGGCTCGGCGCCGATTGCGGCCGAGTTCATGGACGCCTACCGGGACAATCTGGAGCTGCGGCTGGGCCCGGAAGCGGTGCAATCGAGCGATCCGGCTGGCTTCCAGAGGATACTGCCGGCCTTCTTCTTCGATCGCGAGAAGGGGGCGGCATTTGCGACCGGTTTCCCGCCCGGGCAATTGCATGTGGATGTCAGCCAACTGCTGGGCGCGGAGATGATGCGGCCGGGGGCCGACCTGCGGCCGCAACTCAAGAACTTCGTCCGGCCAGCTCTGTTGGTCAACGGTCGGCAGGACCCCATCGACGCGCGGATGGCCTACGAGACGCACTTGGCGCTCAAAGGCTCCCAGCTCCAATTCATCAATCGCTGCGGTCACTTCCCCTGGGTCGAGCAGCCGCAGAAGTTTTTCGAAATCGTGGGAAAATTCCTGGAGAGCGGGGCTAAGTAGAGAGAGCCAGGGCCACCGTGGTTTCCCCGCACGCGCCGGTGGACTGATCGAGTCGATCCAGCAGGGCGGATTCGAGGCCGTCCCGGTCGATGACGGCTTCGCAAGCGGCGATTTCGGAGTCGCTGGCGCCTTGGAAGCACAGTTCGCAAACGGCCAGATCCTCCTCGGAACCGCAGCGCACCGGCGGGCCGAAGGCGCGGCACAGGATGGGGCGCGCGGCATATAGGTCGCAAAGGCCGGAGGCCAGGTCGAGCGCGGGGCAGGGATCGTCGTCGCCCATCTGGCCGGCGGCCTGGCGGACGCGCTCCCGGACGCTCGCGGCCCGCCCCGGATCGTGCGCTTCGAGTTCGGCCAGACCCAGCCGCAGCCGGCGGGCATCGAGCTGGGTGATGGGGAAGGGGCCCAGGCAGCACTCGGTGCAGCCGGCGCGGCAGACCAGCCAGGGCCCGCTCCGGCGCGCGGCCTCGGCCAAGGCGGCATCCACAACCTGCAGGAAGGCCCGGTCGCCGGAATCGATGCTCTCGCAAGGCTCCAAGCCTTGATTGTAGCCCGGCCGCCTGCGGCAAGGCGCGAAGATGGCATAATGGCCGGGGAGGATCCATGCATCGCAAGGCTTGCACTTTTCTTTGGGCGGCGTTGCTGCTGCCGGCGGCCGCACCGGGCCAGTTAGTGGAGGACTTCAACCCGCCGAAGGCCGGCTGCTGCCTGCCCGGCGCGGCGCAGAGTCTCGCCGATCAGCTTCAGGACTGGAATCAGCTCAACCGCTATCACGCGGATAACGAGCGGCTGAAGGGGCTGCCCGTGGAGCCGGGACGGGTGGTGTTCCTGGGCGATTCGATTACCGACATCTGGAAGCTGGCGCAGTCCTTCCCGGGCAAGCCGTACGTGAATCGCGGCATCGGCGGCCAGACTACGCCGCAGATGCTGGTGCGCATGTTCCCGGACGTGATCGATCTCAAGCCGGCCGCGATGATCCTGCTGGCGGGCACCAACGACATCTCGCACAACACGGGGCCGGAGACGGAGGCGATGGTGGAGGAGAACATACAGGCCATCACGGAGCTGGCTCAGGCGCACGGGATCAAGGCGATCCTGTGCTCGCTGACACCGGTCAGCGACTACACCGAGCGCAAGCAGACCAAAGCGCGCCCGCCCGCGGACATTTTAAAGCTGAACGCGTGGTTGCAGGTTTACGCCGCCAAGTCGGGCGCGGGCTTCGTGGATTACTACGCGGCTCTGGTGGACGACAAGGGCATGTTGAAGGACGGCTACTCGGGGGACGGGCTGCACCCGAACGCCAAGGGCTACGAGTTGATGGCGCCTTTGGCCGAGGCGGCGATTGAGAAGGCGCTAGCCCGCTAAGCCTCGCCCCGGCGGCGCCGCAACAGCCAGGGTTCGATCGGACCGGGGTCTTCCAGGACCTCGCGTTCGATCTCCTGGAACTGGGTGTCGATCACCACACGCTCGATGGAGGCGCCGAGGAACTCGTCGCCAGTTTCCGCCCGCTTCTGCTCGATGAGGGCCAGGATCGCCCCGTACAGCTCCAAACGGTTCGCCGTGTTCGCCATTTTCCGGTCCTCCTACTTGATTGGACGCCGGAATCTCACTGGAGTTCCAGGAAAAAGAGACCTAGTCCCGGGGCCGCGGCGGCGCCTACTCGACGCCGCCCGTGTCAACATAGAGAGATGGACTCGTCTAACGCGCCCGCCGCGACGGGCGCGACGCGCAACATCGCCATCATCGCGCACGTGGACCACGGCAAGACCACGCTGGTGGACGCCATGCTGCACCAGAGCGGGATCTTTCGCGAAAACGAGGCCGCCGCGCTCATCGAGTGCGTGATGGACTCCAACGCCATCGAGCGCGAGCGCGGCATCACGATCCTATCCAAGAACACGGGGGTGCGCTATCGCGGCGTCAAAATCAACATCGTGGACACGCCGGGGCACAGCGATTTCGGCGGCGAAGTGGAGCGCGCGCTCAAGCTGGTGGATGGCGTCATGCTGCTGGTGGATGCGAGCGAGGGCCCGCTGCCCCAGACCCGCTACGTGCTGATGAAGGCCCTGGAGGCCGGGTTGCCGCCGGTGCTGGCGATCAACAAGATCGACCGGCCGGACGCGCGCATCCAGGAAGTCCTCAACGAGGTCTACGATCTGTTCATCGACCTGGATGCCACCGAGGACCTGCTGGATTTTCCGGTGGTCTACACCAACGCCCGGGCGGGCGTGGCGAAGCTGTCCCTCGAGGATCCATCCACCGACCTGCGCCCGCTGTTCGAGACCATCCTGCGGCACATTCCCGGCCCGGCGGGCGATCCCGACGCCGTGCTGCAACTGCTGGTGGCCAACCTGGATTACAGCGACTACCTGGGCCGGCTGGCCATCGGCCGCGTCTTCGAGGGCACGCTGCGGCTGGGCGACGAAGTGGGAATCGCGAAGCTGGACGGTAGCCTACAGCGCACGCGCATCACCAAGCTGTATTCGTTCGAGGGGCTGAAGCGGGTGGAGGAGACCATCGGCCGGCCGGGCGACATTCTGGCCATCGCGGGAGTGGAGGGCATCACCATCGGCGAGACCATCACGCACCCGGAGACTCCGGCGCCGCTGGCGCACGTGCCCATCGACGAGCCCACCATCGCCATGACATTCACCGTGAACACGTCGCCGTTTTCGGGCCGCGACGGCGCCTACGTCACCTCGCGCCATATCCGCGACCGCCTGGACAAGGAACTGCTCACCAACGTGTCCATCCGCGTCGAAGAGGCCGGCGGGCCGGACGCTTTCAAGGTGCAGGGCCGCGGCGAGCTGCAACTGGCGATCCTGATCGAGATGATGCGGCGGGAAGGCTACGAGCTGATGGTCGGCAAGCCCGAGATCCTCACGCGCAAGGTGGCAGGCGTGGTGCAGGAACCGCTCGAACTGCTCACGCTGGACTGCCCGGAGAGCTTCGTGGGCGTGGTGATGGACAAGATGGGCCAGCGCAAGGGCAAGCTCGCCAAGATGGTCAACCACGGATCGGGCCGTGTGCGGATGGAGTTCAAGGTTCCCTCCCGCGGGCTGATCGGATTGCGCGGCGAGATGCTCACCGACACGCGCGGAACGGCGGTGATGAACTCCCTTTTCCACAGTTATATCGAATGGCAGGGGGAGATTCCGACGCGCCCCACGGGGTCGCTGGTCGCCGACCGGGCGGGCCGCGCCACCGCATACGCCATCTTCAATTTGCAGGAGCGCGGCGAGATATTCGTCACGCCGGGCACGGAGGTCTACGAGGGAATGATCGTCGGCGAGAACGCGCGCGACGCCGACATCAACGTGAATATCGTCAAGGAGAAGAAGCTCACCAACATGCGGGCCTCTACCTCGGACGAGGCGATCCGGCTGGTGCCGCCGCGCATCCTCAACCTGGAGCAGGCCATCGAGTTCGTCCGCGAGGACGAATTCGTGGAGGTGACGCCGCAATCCATCCGGCTGCGCAAGAGAGTGCTGCCGGCGAACAAGCGATGAGCGGGGATCAGCCCACCCTGCGCCGGCGCGAGATCCAGAGGCAGCCCAGGGCGGCCAGCCATGCGGCGGCGCTGAGAGCGGCGAGGCGCTTTAGCAGGGGCGGGGCGAAACGCATCAAGACGAGGTGGCGGCCGGCTGGGACAGGCAATCCACGGAAGGCCACGTTGGTGTAGTAGAAGGGCACTTCCCTGCCCTCGATGAAAGCGCGCCACCCCGGGTAGTGGGCTTCCGAGGTGACGAGGTAGACCGGCGCGGGAGTATCCACTTCGAGGAGCACCGTGCGCGGCTCGTAGCGCAGCACCTTCACCTGGCCCGGCGCCACGGAATCCGGAAATGCGGCGAGGGGCGCGGCGCCTTCGACGATGGCTTCGCGGCGGGGATCGAAATCCGGCGCGCGCAGCAGACGAACGGCCTCCTCCTCGCTCTGGGCGGCGCGAATTCTGTGGACCAGGAAGAAGCGGGGCAGCACGCCCGGCTTTTCGTAGACGTAGTCGTTCCGCAGGCGGGTAACGGCGGCGAGCCCGTCCACGGGGTGGCCCGACAGCAGGTAGCGGACGTTTTCCAGATCGAGCACCGGCGAATTGGGCTGGGTCACCTGATAGTAGGAGCCCCAGCGCTCCCCCTGGCAGAAGACCAGCCGCGCCTGGATCAGGCGCGCCAGCGCCATCTGGTCGTCCCCGCCGGCGGTGGGGATTTCCAGCAGCGGCGCGGAGCCCACCCAGTTGATGGATGAGTCGATGGTGTCGATGCGCGCGGGCGGAAAGGTGCGGTCGACGAGCATCCGCATGCGCTGCACTTCCATCGGACTGCCGTGAAAACTGGAGTGCGTGACGCCGGGCTCCTGCGCCTCCGAGGCGGTGTTCATCGGCCGCCCAGATCCCATCAGGATCAAGTCCAGCGCCACCAGCGCCACGGCACCGTAAGCCAGCGGCTTGAGCCTGAAGAAACTGTCCGCCGCCAGGCCCGCCAGGACCGCGACGCCCAAAACGAAGCAGGCCGAGGCGAATTCCGGGTGCATCCCGTTGCGCAAGAACGCGGGCAGCAGCCAGAAGAGCGCGCCGCCGATGGGCGTCGAATCGCCCAGGGCGACCACCAGCGAAACTAAGGTCAGAACGGTGAACAGGGCGGCCTCTTTCCTCCTACGCAGCAGGCTGGCGCCGCCCACGGCCAGCGCCAGGCCCAGGGCGCCGCAGTATAGGTACATGTGCGTGATTTCCCAGTGCCGGGAATAGCGGCTGAGATCGAAGATGTGGTAGAAGTCGGGCCAGAACAGGGAGACCAGGCTCTGGAGCGGAAGGCCGCCGCCCGATTTCAGCCAGTCGGTGCGGTAGCGCGCCACGCTCAGCCCGGTCAACTCGATGGAGGGCCACAACTGGACCGCGGCGGCCAGCGCCGCCCACAGGCAGCCGGCCAGCGCGAGCCACGCCAGGCGCGGCTTGGCCTGCCGAAAGAGCACCAGCAGAATCGCCAGCAACATCGTCGAGGCGAAGACTAACGCGGTCAGCGGCGTGTACCCGGCCAGCGCCGACATGGCTAGCGCTAGCGCCAGCACGGGAAGCCAGCGGACGCTATCGCGCAAAGAAATCGCGCTCAGCCAGGCCAGCGGCATCCAAGCCGCGGCGCAGACGGCGCCCATGTGCTCGACGTGGGCCGGGAAAAAGCCGCCCATTTGAAACACGGTAGCGCCCAGCAACGCTCCGGGAACACCCACGCCCAGCCGCTTCAGCAGCCAATAGGCGAACACGCCGCCCAGAAAAATGTGCAGGATGACATGGCACTCCAGGAGATAGAGCAGGTGGCCGCCCAACAAGTTGCTCAGGACCACCAGTAGCGCCAGCGGCGGGTACAGCGTCTGGGTCTGCAAGTTGGCCAGGAAGGGCCTGCCACAGAACGTGAAGGGGTCCCAGAGCGGCAAGTCGAAGTTCCGGAACGACTGCGCGATGAACCAAGCGTGCGGGTAATGATAATAGCGCAGGTCCCAGGGGAAGACGTAGCCGGGATAGAACAACACCTGCCGGTAGAAGACCAGCAATTCGGCGAGTAACACCGCGTACGGGAAATACTTGCGCACAGAATCCGCGACGGCGCTCTAACGGCCCAGGAACTTTTCGAGCTTATCGGCCTCGCGCTCGGCCAGGTTCAGATTCCTCCTGGCGGCGGCGAGGTCCTGGCCCTTAATGGCGTTCTCGGCCTGGTCCAGCAGATGCTCCATGCGTTTCCAGGACGCGGAGATATCCCCACGCAGGCCATAGCCCTCTTTGCGCTGCTGCTCCTCCAGGTGCTGCAACGTGCCGCGCACCGCATTGGCGCGAGCGGAGAGCATCCCCAGGCGTTCGGTAGCATGATCCAGGGCAGCCTGGTCGACCGGCGGAGGACTGGGCTTAGTTTCAACCACTGGCGCAGCGGGAGGCGGCTCCTGCGCCGGCGGAGCTGGCGGCGCGGGCTCCGTGGCCTGAACGGGCGGAGTGGCCGGCGCCGCCGCTACGCTCTTGCTTTTGACAGCGGCGGAGGGGCGCGTAGCCGGGGCCGGTGCGACTGCCGCGGCGGGAGGCTGGACGGGCGCTGTCGTGGCGGGCTCGGTCGGCGCCTGAGCGGCGGGCTCGGGGGTCGTCTGGGGAGCCGAGTCGGCCGGCTTCTGCTGATCGACCACCACAGCAGCGGGCTGCCCCGCGTGCGCGCGATACCAGCCCGGCACGTAGACGGCGGCGACAACCAGCAAGGCGACTACCAGCGCGCCTCCCAAAGCCATCCAAAGCCCGCGGTGGCTGGCGCCGGCCCGGGCCGCGGGCGGCGGCGGCATGGGCGCGGCGTACTGCGGTGGAGCGGGCGCGGCGTACTGCGGTGGAGCGGGCGCGGCATACGGCGGCGGAGCGGGCGCGGCATACGGCGGCGGAGCGGGCGCGGCATACGGCGGCGGTATGGGCGCCGCGTACGGCGTCGAATAGGCCGGCGGAACCGGCGTGGCTTGCGGAGGAACCGGCGTAGCGTAAGCGGGCGGCGCCGGCGGCGGCTGGACGACCCGTGCGGTCTGGGTCGCCGCCATAGCGGGCGGCACAACGGCCGCCCCCGCCACGACGGGCTTCCCCACGGGCGGCGCCAGGCGCTGCTTCACGCTCTCCAGCGCTGCGCGGAAGGC
>Ga0326728_10019982_pt1 | contig 12878 bp, 13 predicted proteins | sample MB3enrmetagenome_FD_207602 | JGI IMG/M metagenome (GOLD analysis project Ga0326728, IMG submission 207602) | Lab enriched peat soil microbial communities from McLean, Ithaca, NY, United States - MB31MN | ecosystem: Environmental > Terrestrial > Soil > Wetlands > Peat | place: USA: New York...
GCCGGGATCGGGCATTTAGGCTTGGTCGATTTTGATGTGGCCGATTTCACCAATCTGCAGCGGCAGGTCGCTTTTGGGACTTCGGACGTCGGACGCCCGAAAGTCGAAGCCACCAAAGACCGCATCGCTTCCATCAATCCCAATGTCAAGGTCACGACTTATCGGACCAAGCTCAACTCCGAAAACGTCCTGGACATTTTCAAGGGGTACGACATCATTATCGATGGAACAGACAATTTCCCGACCCGCTATCTGACCAACGATGCCTGCGTGTTTCTCAAGAAGCCGAATGTTTATGGTAGCATCTTCCGTTTTGAAGGTCAGGCGACCATTTTCTGGGGCGAAAAAGGCCCTTGCTACCGGTGCTTGTATCCCGAACCGCCGCCGCCCGGCATGGTCCCTTCCTGCGCGGAAGGGGGAGTCCTAGGAATTCTTCCCGGCACGATTGCCCTCATCCAGGCGACCGAGGCAATCAAGCTGATTTTGGAGAGGGGACAGCCGCTCATCGGCCGGCTCATCCTCTACAACGCGCTCGACATGAAATTCCGTGAGGTGAAGCTCCAGAAGGACCCGGACTGCCCCGTCTGCGGGAAAAAACCGACGATCACCAAGCTCATCGACTATGAGCAGTTTTGCGGCATCGGTCTCGGCCAGGAGGAAGCGACCGTCAAGACCAATGGCATCAAGGAAATCACCGCCAAAGAACTTAAGGCCATCATTGACCGCAAGGACAAGTTTGTCCTCGTGGACGTGCGCGAGCCGCACGAGTACCAGATCGCCAAGATTCCCGGCGCCAGGCTCATCCCCCTGGGGGAAGTCGCCCAGCGCGCCAATGAGCTCGACACGGCGGATGACATCGTCGTCCATTGCCGCACCGGCGTGCGGAGTGCCAAAGCCATCGGCGTCCTTCAAAAGATGGGATTTAAGCGCCTCCGGAACCTCAAAGGCGGGATTCTCGCCTGGTCGCAGGACGTCGATCCGTCGGTTCCTCAATACTAATTTCGGGCAGGCACGGTGGCCTGCCCCTACAGGAACCTTATAATGACCATGACGTTAAAGGGGATATGGTCGCCATTATGGAACGCCGGGACACTTCCAAGGAGCTGTTCGAAAAAGAGGCGCTGAAGTACCTCGACGAACTCTTTGCCTCCGCCATGCGCATGACCCGCCAAAGAGAAACGGCGGAAGACCTGATCAGCGAAGTTTACGCGAAGGCCTGGAAATCGTTCGGCCAGTTTGAGCCAGGAACAAACTTGCGGGCCTGGCTGTACAAGATCCTCACGAACACCTACATCAACCATTACCGCCAGAAACAGCGCCAGCCGCTGATGGTTGAGCTTGACCGCCCCGAAGATACGGACACAGGGTCCGGCGGTGATCTCTACGATAAGATCCTGGGCGCGAGCAAAAGTCCCTTTGAGAACCCCGACCAGGTGCTGGCCAATCGGATTCTGGACCAGGATCTCAAGGAGGCCATTGAAAGCTTGCCGGATGAGTTCCGCTTGGCGGTCCTCCTGTCTGACGTGCAGAATTTCTCGTATCAGGAAATCGCGGAGATCCTGGATGTGCCCATCGGCACGGTGCGGTCGCGCCTCTGGCGCGGGCGGCGGCTCCTCCAGAAAGTCCTCTGGAAGCAGGCGGTGGCTGCGGGCATTGTTTCAGAAACCCCTCACCCCAACCCTCTCCCCCTGGGGGGAGAGGGAGTAAGGGTGAGGGGGTCGGAACGGAACTAGAACTATGAACTGCAACGAGTGGTTCGACCGGCTTTATCAGATCCTCGACAAGGACGTCGATGAGGTCGTCTGGCGGGATGTGGAAGAACACATGAAGCTCTGCCGCCCCTGCTGGGACCGCTTCGAATTTGAAAAGCGGCTCAAAGAACAGGTCAAGAAATCCTGTAGCGGCGAGTCCTGCACGGCTTCCCTCCGCGCCCGCGTCAAAGCCCTCTTCGAAAAGTATTAACTCTTGGCCGTCATCGCGAGCGAAGCGAAGCAATCTCTCGCAGGCAAAGACAGATTGCCACGCTCGAGCTTTCTAAGGAATAATAGGGAAGCTCTCGCTCGCAATGACATCAATGCTTCCTATTTATAAGGTCCTCAAGTTTACTTTCCGTCATCTGGTACCCGACGCCTGGCGTTACCCTCTGGCCCGCGCGATCGCGCGCGGGATCTGCTTCTGCAACCGTTCCCGCCGCGACGTCATCATTGGAAATCTAACGCCCGTTGTCGGACAAGAGCAGGCCCGGCGCCTGGCGCCCGTCCTCTTGGGCCATTTCTCCATGACGAGCGTCGATTTCTTCTGCCCGAATCGCAATCTGGCCGTTCGCATGAAGGAGGAGAATTGGCCCGTCGTCGACAAGGCGTACCGCCGCTCCCGGAAAGTGATGTTCGTGACGGCGCATCTCGGCAACTGGGAACTGGGCATTTCGTATCTCGTGGAAAAAGGGTTTGCGGTCGCCGGCGTCTATGCGCCATATCGAGAAGATGAAGTTGTTCGCTGGATCATGGCGCACCGCAATCCGGAAGTCGAGTGGATTCCTTCAACCCGGGGCGCTATCGTGGCCTGCGTGAATGTGCTAGAGCGCGGAAAGGTTCTCGGCATGGTGACGGATATTCCCTTCGGTGAAAAAGGACATCGCGTCCGGATATGCGGGGCCTCGACCCATCTGCCGCTCGGACCTTGGGCGATCGCTTCAAGGGCCAGGGCAACCGTCATTCCCTCTTTTGTCGTCCGCGAGTCCCCCGGACAGTACCGCATCATCTTCCATGACCCGATTCTTCCCCGCGAGGGCTCGCTTCGCCGGCAGATGGAAGAGTCCCTGGACATTTATCGGGGTCACCTGGAACATTACCTCAAGACCATCCCCGAGCAGTGGGGTGTCCTGCAGCGCTTCTGGGACCCATAAGGTATGCGACGAAAAACCCGGCGCTTACTCCTGAGGCTCGTCGTAGTATCTGTCCTTGTATTTGTCAGTATCTGCGCCTTCCTCATCTATAAGGAACGGGAGACGCTCTCCCGCCTCGGGAATCCCGGCCAGAATGCAGAGGCCACTCAGGTCTACAGCCGCTGGCTTGATCTGGCACCTCAGACCGGTGGTTCCCGAGAACGCGTGCTGGGCTGGCTGGCTGCGCTCAACTACCGTCCTGTCACCGGAACTCCCAGTCAGGCGGGTGACTATTCGGCCAATGATGCGGAATTGATTGTCTTTTCCCGCCCCTTCCGCTATCCGGACAAGGATTATCCGGCCCAGCTTCTGCGAGTGGAATTCCGGCGCGACCGATTGTCCGCCCTTGAAGCGTTGTCCGGCCATGCAGCGCTCGTCGGCTGGCGTCTTGAGCCAAAGGTGCTGGCGGAATGGAACACCCAGACCAAAACGTCGCGACGGCAGGTGAGGGTAGCGGATTTACCGCCCTATGTTCCTCGGGCGGTCTTGGCCATCGAAGACAAACGGTTCTTTCAGCATGGCGCCTTGGATTGGCTGGGCATCGGGCGGGCGTTCTGGGTCGATGTGCGCCATGGCGGGCTGCGTCAAGGGGCCAGCACCATCAGCCAGCAGCTGGCGCGCTCGATCTTCCTGAATGTCGAGCGCACCTGGCGGCGTAAAGCCCTGGAAGCGGCCTTGGCCGTCTATCTGGAGGTGCGCTACTCCAAGCCGCAGCTCCTCGAAATGTATTTGAACCAGGTCTATTGGGGACAGGAAGGGTCGGAAAGCCTTCTGGGGGTCGAGTCCGCCAGCGAAGCGTTCTTCGGAAAACCGGCGCGGGTGCTGACCATCTCCGAAAGCGCGGTCCTGGCCGGGATGCTGCAGTCGCCGAACCGCTATTCACCGCGCTCGGCGCCAGAGATCGCACGTGAACGCCGCGACCTCGTGCTTGGCCTTATGCAGACGCAGAACATCATTACAGACTCCCAGTACGCTGCCGCGCTGACGGAAAGGGTCCGGACGGCGCCGGCGAAGAAATCAGACGAATCGGCCTATTTCCTGGCCGCCCTCAGGGATCAGCTTGCTGAGCGCTATTCTCTGCCGCTCCTTCTCAGCCAGGGGTGGAGAATCTTTACGACTCTAGATCCCCTCCTGCAGCATGACGCGATGAGCGCGCTGAAACCCTCCGCCGGGCAGGCGGCCTTAGTTGCGATCGACCCTGCCTCCGGAGCGATCCGGGCCTGGGTGGGCGGAACCAACTATCAGACCAATCCTTTCGACCATGCTTCTGCGGCCAGGCGGCAGCCGGGTTCCGCGTTCAAGCCGTTCGTGGCACTGGCCGCGCTGGAAAGCCGCAAAGCCACGACGGCCACTCTTCTCGATGACAAACCTCTGTCTCTCCAGGGGGTGTCGGGTGTATGGTCGCCACGCAACTATGACCGCAAGTATCGCGGGCAGGTGTCGGTATGGGATGCCGTCGTCTATTCGCTCAACGTCCCGATCGTCCGGCTCGCCATGCTGACCGGGGTCCCTTCTCTCATCGATGCCGCGCGCCGCGCCGGCATCGAGAGTCCTCTGCGGGACGACCTGTCACTCGCGTTGGGGACATCGGAGGTGTCGCTCCTCGAACTCACCGGTGCCTATGCCACCCTCGCCAATCATGGCGATCGCTGCCCGCCTTATAATCTCGAAAGCATTGTCGGAGGTGAAGGAAACATCCTGGAATCGCACCAGGCCCTGCCGCAAAAAGCCTTAGCTCCCGAGCCGGTGTTTCTGGTGACGCAGATGCTGGAAGGTGTCTTGGACACAGGGACGGGAAAAGCGGCGCGAACGATGGGGCTCATCGCTCCCGCCGCCGGCAAGACGGGCACCTCTGAAAATTTTCAGGATGCCTGGTTCCTCGGCTACACGACGAACCTCGCGGCTGGAGTCTGGGTGGGGTACGACAAGCCAAAATCCCTGGGCCGGTCAGCCGCGGGGATTGCTCTCCCGATCTGGACCGCTTTCATGAAACGAGCGGTCGTCTTGGACCCGCCGCAGAATTTCGAGGAGCCGCCGGGCCTCATCTGGAAGACGATCGATACAGATTCCGGGCTCCTGGCCAGGTCCGGTTGCCCGCATCGTCGAAAAGCCGCATTTCTCGCGGGTACCGAACCGACGCAGGATTGTCCTCTCCATGCGGGCGGGCTTACGGGGTTTTTTCAGCGTTGGCGGTCTAAAACTTAAACGCTTCTTTGATGTAAATTTGGGCTTCCTTATGGGAGCCCCAGAAGTCCGGGCGGGAAAGCACCATTCGATAATCGCGCAAGGCCGCCTCCCGGTCTCCACGGACATCCTCGATCTGTCCTCGGCGCAAATAGGCGTAACTCACCCAGCGGCTCGAATCAATTTTTTTCAGAATCTGGCTCATGTAGGCGTAAGACAGGTCGAGATCGTGCCGTCCGTAGAGCGCGCCGACACCCAGGCAATAGCGCGCCGGCCGGATGCCTTCGTGGGTGTAGTAAGGAACTTCGTCTTCGGAACGATCCAAGAACAGTTGCGCTTCCTTCATCATCTCCGGCCATTTTTTCATCTGGTAGAGCACGCTGATGGAAGTCATATACATCGCCGGGCTTTTCGGAAATTCCTCATGGAGCGCCAGGGCCAGCGGCAGGGCCTTTTCCGGCGTATTTTCTTCCGACGTGTAGATTTCGATCAAAAACATCATTGCTTCCACGCGCGCGTGCTCGCTTTTGTCGATCGCCAATTGCAGTTCGTTCAAGCCGCGCTGCTTATCGCCATGAATCAGAAAATAGGCGAGCACCCCCTCCACGCCCGGCAGGGTGTCCGTGAAATAATCATAGATGCCCAGGCCCAGGGAAGCGTCGTACTGCTCGGGGTCCAGCTCGATCGACTGGCGCAGGAGATGGTTGCCGCTCTTCCCGCGGAAGTACGCTTTCACCCATTGACCTTGGGTGACGAGCCACCGTCCTTTTAAGCCTTCGGCCCCGCCCCAGTAAAGGAGCGCGCGCGACTTCACTTTATCGCTCGGAGCGGCATCGCTCAGGGCTTGGGCGACCGCGATGGTTTTTTCGTAGTTCTCCTCAAAGCGCTTCTGGACATCGGGAAGGTCGTAATCGAGCTTCTGGGCGAGCTCCCACCAGTTGTTGGCCGTCTTGTAGAAATAGCCCGCCGGGTCTTTCGGGTGCGTCTTTGTGTACTGGTCGAAGAGCTCATCGGCTTTATCGTATCGCGCTTGGTAAAGCCACCAGAGGCCTTGGCTCAGGAGGTCCCCTTCGGGAGGCTCGGCCGGAACAGGGGCAGAAGCCAGTAACAAAACGCCACAACAAATCAAAACAAACCGCTTCACCTTCGCCCTCCTTTCTAGTTAAGGTTGCAATGGCCATCGGTAAAGCGATCACCATTAGGGTGATCGTACCGAAGGTATGGAAAGTAAAGATAACAAAGGGGGGCCTGCGACACAAGGGGTTGCAGAAACTATCGAGAACTTGGGATAATCCCTATCGAAACGCCTTTGTTTGGCGTTCTTTTTTTTTCGTCTCCAAAGGAGAATTGTACATGGTGCATGAAGTGACATTGATTCCCGGGGATGGGACTGGGCCCTCGATCTGCGAGGTCGCCAAAAAAGTGATCGCCGCGACCGGCGTCCAGATCAAGTGGGACCAGGTGGAAGCCGGCGTCGATGTCATGAAGAAAACCGGGACGCCCCTGCCGGACAATGTGCTCGCTTCCTGCCGCCGCACGAAAGTCGCGCTCAAAGGGCCGATTACCACCCCGATCGGGACGGGCTTCCGCAGCGTGAATGTCACGCTCCGCAAAGAGCTCGACCTCTACGCCTGTGTGCGCCCCTGCCGGACGTATCAGGGCGTCCTGTCGCGCTACGAAAAGATCGATCTTTTGATCGTGCGCGAAAACGTTGAAGATCTGTATGCCGGGGTGGAATGGCCTGCCGGTTCGGAAGAAGCGAAGAAAATCATCGCCATGGCGAAGGGGAAGATCAATCCCGAAGCCGCCATTTCCATCAAGCCCATCTCCCGGTTCAACAGTGAACGCATTCTCCGGATGGCTTTTGATCTGGCCGTCAAACACAAGCGCCGGAAGGTGACGGCGGTGACCAAGGCCAACATCATGAAATGCACGGACGGCTTGTTTTTTGAAGTCGCCCGCGAGGTGGCCAAGCGCTATCCCGCGATCGAGTATGAAGAGCGCCTGATCGACAACATGTGCATGCAGCTCGTGCAGAAGCCGGAACTCTACGATGTGATCTGCCTGCCCAATCTGTACGGGGACATCCTCTCGGACCTCTGCGCGGGCTTGATCGGCGGGCTGGGGATCGCCCCAGGAGCTAACATCGGCGACCACGGCGCGCTCTTTGAAGCGGTTCACGGGTCGGCGCCCAAGTACACCGGTCAGAACAAGGTGAACCCGACGGCTATTCTTCTTTCTGCCGAGCTCATGCTGAATCATCTGGGCGAAACGGATGTTGCGCGGCGCTTGGACCGAGCGGTGGCGGAGGTCATTCGCGAAGGCAAAACCGTGACATACGACTTGGGCGGCAAGGCCGGCACGCGCGAGATGGGCGACGCCATCATTGAAAAGCTTACGAGGGACGAGGGTCGAGGGACGAGAGATAAACTCGAGGCTAAACAATAATGTCGTGTTCAGCATGGCCTCGTCCCTCATCGCTCATCCCTCATTGCTGACGTGATGGAAAAGACCTGCATTCTCATCAAGCCGGACAGCGTCTGCAAGAATATTGTCGGGACGGTGCTGGACCGGTTCTCGAAGACGGGTCTTCATCTGCGCGGCCTTAAAATGCTGAAATTATCCGCGGCACAGGCCCAGGAGTTCTATAAGGAACACAAGGGGAAACCCTTTTATGAGCCGCTGGTGCGGTTCATGACCTCCGCGCCCATCGTGGCGACGGCCTGGGAAGGCGAGGACGCGATCGCCAAAGCCCGTTCGGTGATGGGAGCGACCAATTCCCCGGATGCGGTTCCGGGTACTTTGCGGCGCGAATTCGGGACCAATAACCGCTACAATGTCGTGCACGGGTCGGACTCCGCCGCGTCGGCGGAACGGGAAATAACGTTTTTTTTCAATACAAACGAATTGTATTCTTACAACGCAAACGATTGGAACTTGTAGAAAGGTAATTTATGGCAAATCCCAAAAAACATCACAGCGCATCCCGACGGGACAGCCGCAGGGCCAATTGGAAGCGTTTAGAGCTTCCCGGGCTTTCCAAATGCGCCCAATGTGGAACGCTTCACATCCCGCACCGCGTGTGCCCGGGATGCGGCTTCTACAAGGGCCAGCTGGTCGTCGCCATTGAGGAGAAGAAGAAAAAGGGCGACGGAGGACAGGGCTGATCCTTGACTCCAACCAATCAACGGATACGGATTGCCGTTGACGCGATGGGGGGCGACCACGCTCCGCGGCCGATTGTCGAAGGCGCCGTGACGGCGGCCCGCGAATGGGGCTACGACATCCTCTTGGTCGGCTATCCCGACCAGCTCCGGCAGGAACTGGACCGCCTCGACGCGGGGAGCCTTTCCATCCGTGTCGTTCCCTCGGATACCGTCGTCACGATGGATGAGAGTCCCGCCCAGGGCTGCCGCCAGAAACCGAATTCCTCTATCATGGTCTCAGCCAGACTGGTCGCGGGAAATGAAGCCGATGCCCTCGTCTCTGCCGGCAACTCCGGCGCCACGATGGCGGCCGCCCTCTGGCACATGCGCCGGCTCCCGCATGTTTCCCGCCCGGCCATCACCACCTTCCTTCCGACCATGAAGGGTCTGTGCGTGCTGGCGGATGCCGGCGCCAACGTCGACTGCAAGCCGAAGCACCTCTTACAGTTTGCAATCATGGGCCGTCAGGTGATGAAATCTGTTTTCGGCCGCGAGAATCCCAAGGTCGGAATCCTCTCGATCGGCGAAGAGCCGAGCAAGGGGAACGAACTCACCCTGGCGGCTTCCGAACTTCTGCGCAAGCACGTCTCCAATTTTATCGGCAACGTGGAAGGGCGGGACATACCCAAAGGGATGGCGGATGTGGTCGTCTGCGATGGGTTTGTCGGAAACGTCGTTCTGAAATTCGCCGAAGGGCTGGCAGAAGCCCTGGTGAGCCTCATCAAAGAACAGATCTCCTCTCATCCCCTGGCCCAGCTGGGCGGGCTCTTCATGAAAAGTTCGCTCCAGGAGGTCAAGAAAAAGACGGATTACGCCGAATACGGCGGGGCACCTCTCCTGGGAGTCAACGGAGTCTGCATTATCTGCCACGGCAAATCGAACCGGAAGGCGATCACCAACGCGCTGCGCGTCGCCGGCCAGTTTGTGAAGAACGACACGAACCGCCTCATCCAGCACGAGCTCCAGAAGCACCATGCCGGAAGCGTTCTCACGGAAGAGCCCACCAAAGTCCATTTAACCGTCTGAGCCATGGTGAGTAAATCCTTTATCCATATCATCGGAACAGGCTCCTACGTGCCTTCGAAAGTCCTGACCAATCACGATCTCGAGAAAATGGTCGAGACCTCGGACGAATGGATTACGACGCGCACGGGCATCAAGGAGCGGCACGTGGCTTCCAGAGAGCAGGCGACTTCTGATCTGGCGATTCAGGCGGTTCGCCGCGCGCTCGATGACGCAGGTGTAAAGGCGGAGGCGATTGAGCTGATTCTGGTGGCCACGGCCACTCCCGACATGTTTTTTCCATCCACCGGCTGCTATGTCCAGAAAGCGCTGGGCCTCAAGGAGGCGGCCAGTTTCGACATTTCCGCCGCCTGCAGCGGTTTTATCTATGCGCTGGAAGCCGCCAAGGCGCTCATGGAATCAGGTTCTTATAAGACGGCCCTGGTGATCGGTGCCGAGAAACTGTCCAGCATCACCAACTGGGAGGACCGCAGTACCTGCGTTCTCTTCGGCGACGGAGCCGGCGCGGCTGTTCTGCAGAAGCGCGCGACGGCGGGGGGGATCCTGTCGACCTACCTGCGGTCGGACGCGAGCCATACCGATCTTCTGAACGTTCCCGGCGGAGGCTCACGCGCCCCGGGAACCCGAGCCTATATCCATATGGAAGGCCGGGAGGTATTCAAATTGGCTGTCCACAAAATGATGTCCGCCGCGGAGGAAGCCTTGAGGCGGGCCGGGAAAAAGAATTCCGATCTGGCGCTCCTTATTCCGCATCAGGCAAATCTCCGCATCATCGAAGCGATCGCCAAGCGGGTCGACGTCCCGCGCGAGCGCGTGTTTGTGAATGTGGATAAATATGGCAATATGTCGGCGGCGACGACGATCGTAGCCTTGGATGAGGCCCGCAAGCAAGGCCGGGTGAGAAAAGGGGACCTGGTCGAGCTGATTGCGTTCGGTGCGGGCCTCACCTGGGGCGCGGCCGTCATCCAATTTTAGGGGAATGATCTACTCAGGAAGAGCAAGCAGGGCAAGCACGGGGCAAAGGGCAGAGGCGACTTTGCCTTCTGCTCTTTGCTTGCTTTCCCTGCTTTTCCTGCGCTGACCTTTGCTTCTATGACTAAGATTGCGTTTATTTTTCCGGGACAGGGGTCGCAGGCGGTCGGCATGGGCGTGGCCTTGGCCGAGCGGTTTAAGGAAGCCCGCGCTGCGTTTGACCAGGCGAGCCAAGTGCTCAACTGGGACCTTCTCCAGGCCTGCCGGGAAGGGCCCGACGACCGCCTCCGTCAGACGGATGTGGCCCAGCCGGCGCTCTATGTGACCGGATACGCGGCTTTCGCGGTCCTGCACTCCATGGGCATTAAGCCGGATGCGGTGGCCGGCCACAGCATCGGAGAGTATGCGGCGCTCGCGGCCGCTGGAGTGTTTGGTTTTACGGAAGGGCTCGATCTGGTACGCGAGCGCGGGTTCCTCATGCAGGCTGCCTCACAGGAAAATCCGGGCGGGATGGTGGCGGTGATCGGCCTTGCCCGGGACGCGATTGAGGCCATGTGCCGGAATGTCCAGGAGGTCCATGGGACGTGCGTGCCCGTGAATTTCAACAGCCCAGAGCAGATTGTCGTGGCGGGGGGAAAGAAGGCGATGGAAGCCTTTTCAGCGGCGGCAGCGGAAGGCGCCAAACGTGTCCTTCCGCTGAACGTGGCCGGAGCCTTCCATTCGCCCTTAATGAAGGAAGCGGCTGTACGGATGAAGTCATCCCTCAGCCGTGTTTCATTCCGTGACGCGTCCTGTCCGGTCGCGCAGAATGTGGACGGACAATGCCGTCAGGACGCCAGCGCTATTCAGGCCGCCTTGGCGCAGCAGCTCGATCATTCAGTAGAATGGGTGAAGACGATCGAGTCGCTCAAGGCCGCCGGCTGCGGCGTTTTTGTGGAATGCGGGTTCGGGCGCGTTTTGAGCGGGCTCCTGAAGCGGATTGATAAAGGGCTCAAAGCCTATGCAACGGAGACCTCCGAAGCGCTGGAAGAAGCCAGACTAGCTTTAATGACACCCCTCCCCTCCAACTTCTTCCCTCAGAGAGGGGAGAGGGACGTGCGGAGCACGGGGTGAGGGGAGACAGGGGACTGTATTTATGAGGTTAAAAGATCAGGTGGCTGTGATTACGGGAGGCGCGCAGGGGATCGGCAAGGCGATCGCGCTCCAGTTCGCGGCGGAGCGCGCCAAGCTTGTCCTTTCAGACATCGATGAGGCCGCGGTTCAGGCTACGGCGGCCCAGATCGCCAAGGAAAAAGGCGTCGAAACACTTGGCGTCAAAAGTAATGTTTCCCAGTTTGCCGACTGTGAAAAGCTCGTCGATGCGTCGCTTGACAAGTTTGGTCGAATTGATATACTCATCAACAACGCAGGAATTACAAAAGATAATTTGTTGATGCGTATGAGCGATGATGAGTGGGACGCCGTCATCGCTGTTAATTTAAAAGGGGTCTTTAACTGCACCAAGGCGGCCATTCGTCCCATGATGAAGGCCCGTCAAGGGCGGATTGTTAATATCGCCTCGGTGGTCGGACAGATGGGAAACGCCGGCCAGGCCAATTACTCGGCTTCCAAGGGCGGCGTGATTGCGCTGACGAAAACGTGCGCGCGGGAGTTCGCTTCGCGCAACATTCTTGTCAACGCCATCGCTCCCGGCTTCATCCGCACGCGTATGACCGATGCGCTCACGGAAGAGCAGAAAAAGAAGCTGCTGGAGCTGATCCCGCTCAACCGGCTTGGAGAGCCGGAGGACATCGCCAAAGTGGCCTTGTTCCTGTGTTCCGAAGAGTCCACGTATATTACAGGGCATGTGGTTTCAGTCAACGGCGGAATGTATATCTAGACACTGAAGGAGGGTTCAAGTATGGCTCAAGTCCAGGATGTGGAAGCGCGCGTAAAGGAAATTATTGTCGAGCAGTTGGGCGTCGATGCGTCCGAAGTGAACACCCAGGCGTCTTTCGTGAATGATCTTGGCGCGGACTCACTCGATACGGTGGAACTCGTGATGGCGCTTGAAGAGGAGTTCGACATTGAAATTCCTGACGAAGAGGCGGAGAAGATCCAGTCCGTTGGTCAGGCCGTCGACTACATCAAAGCCCACATGAAGAAGTAAGCCATTTTCTGATCCCTTCTTATCCCCCGGACTCATGGGGGGTCGCTGATTAAATAATCATGAAACGACGCGTGGTGATTACCGGTGTGGGGGTTGTTACCCCCATCGGCATAGGAAAAGAAGTTTTTTGGGACGCGCTCAGGAACGGTCATTCTGGAGTAGGACGCCTGACGTTCTTTGATACCACCGATTACCCCTGCCGGATCGACGCCGAGGTGAAGGGGTTCGATCCGGAAACGTATATCGACAAAAAGACGATCCGGAGGATGGACCGGTTCACCCAGTTCGCCTATGCGGCGGCGGACATGGCCGTCAAAGATGCGGGTTTGGACCAGGCCAAGCTCGACATGGACCGCGTCGGAGTCATTGTCGGGTCGGGGATCGGGGGACTCTCGACCAT
>Ga0326728_10019984_pt1 | contig 12877 bp, 13 predicted proteins | sample MB3enrmetagenome_FD_207602 | JGI IMG/M metagenome (GOLD analysis project Ga0326728, IMG submission 207602) | Lab enriched peat soil microbial communities from McLean, Ithaca, NY, United States - MB31MN | ecosystem: Environmental > Terrestrial > Soil > Wetlands > Peat | place: USA: New York...
GAGAGCGCTCCGTCGGCGGTCTGCAGGAGGCCGATGCCGTTGGATGCGTTCTGACTGGACTGGGTGAGTGCAGCGATGTTGGCCCCCAAGCCGTTGGCGATGGACAGACCCGCGGGGTCGTCCGCTCCGGAGTTGATTCTTAATCCGGTGGACAACTGGGTGAGGGTGTTCTGCAGGGACGTCTGGGTGGACGAGAGTGCGTTTTCCGCAACGAGGTTGGAAACGTTATTCAGGACGCTGATCATTGGTATTGCTCCTTGTATCGAATTCCGCCTGCACCGAACTAGCCCGTTTATTGCAAAGTCCGGAACCGCTACTTGGAGCAGGTGGTGTTTATTACGGGCAATCTATCGGCGAGTGGTTCGGCGGATTCCAGCCGGCGTAAAAAAAACATGGCAAAGATGCGATCTTTCGTGTTATCGACGGTTGCGACCTTGGTGTTATCCATGCCAGTGGCCCGGGGGTAGGCGCGGAGGCAGAACCGGCGGCAGATGCGAGGCGATATGGCGCGGAAGGGAGCACACTGGTTTTGGCGTTCTGCGGAGCTTCTATGGGACGCGAGGCTGGGGCGGGGTCGAGGCTACAACCACAAGATCGACGCGCCGGTTCATTCTGCGGCCTTCGGGGGTTGCGTTGCCGGCGACCGGCCGGTATTGGCCATAGCCAACCACCGAGATTTTTCTGGGATCGAATCCGGAATGATCCACCAGCATCTGCATGACAGCCATGGCGCGCGCGGTGGACAATTCCCAGTTGGAGCGGAACTGCGCGTTATGGATGGGCTGGTCGTCGGAATTACCTTCCACGCGCAGATCCAATCCATGCTGGGACAGGACCTTGGCAATGCGCTGGATTTTTTCCGCGGCCCCAGGCAGCAAGACAGCCTTTCCACTGTCGAAGAAGCCAAGTTCGTTGAGGCTGACCACGAACCCCTCCGGTGTCACACGCATGACCACCTCGTGCTGCTTGAGCTCCTGGCCGATGGCCGACTCGAGCTGCTGACGCAGCTCGACCACATCAAACGAGGAGGGGGGCGATGCGTCGCCGCTCCCGGTCTCCTCCTGCTGGGCCTGCTGGGTATATATGGACGGGTCCGGGGTGAGATTGGGATACGCGACTCCGTTATTGCTCCGGCCACCGGAGAATGCGCCCAACTTTTGGAACCCCATGTGGATGGCCTGCGAGAGTCTCTGGATGGTCTGCTTGTCGCGATAGGAAGAGGCAAACAGCACGACAAAAAAGGCGAAGAGCAAGGTGATGAAGTCGGAGTAGGAGAGCAGCCAGCGATCGTGGTTTGCCGGCTCCTGCGGGCGCCTGTCTCTGCGCGGCCTCATCGCGCAGCCACTTTCTGCGGGCCGCGGCGGGCAGAGCCAGCCATATAACTCCTGAGTTGCAGCTCCAGGGCTCGGGGATTGACCTGCTCGACGATGGAAAGGACGGCCTCGAGCGTCATTTCCTGAATGATCTGTCTCTCGCGCTGGCGGATTCTCAGCTTTCCGGCCCAGGGCAGGAAGAGAAGATTGGCCGAGGCGACGCCATAGATGGTGGCGACGAAGGCAACCGCGATGCCCTTGCCGACCGCATTAATGTCCTGCAGGTGCTGCATGACCTGGATCAGCCCAATCACCGCGCCGATGATGCCGATGGTTGGAGCAAAGCCGCCGGCGGCTTCAAAGACTTTGGGAATGCGCTCCTCTTTTTCCCCCTGATAGTCGATCTGCAGCTCCATCATCTTGCGCAGGTCGATGGCGCTGACGCCGTCGATGGCCAGCATGAGACTTTCCTTGAGGAACGGATCTTTAATCCTGGCCAACTCGGAATCGAGCGAAAGGATGCCTTCCCTGCGGGCCTTGTATGCGTAACGCAACAGGCTCTGCACCAGGGAGTCCGACTCCAGTTCTGCATTGGTAAAGACGTATTTGAGATGGAGGAGCGCCTGAAAGACGATCTTGAGGGGGAACTGCACCATCACGGCGCCGATGGTGCCTCCGATGACGATCAAGGCCGCGGTGGGCTGCAACACCTGAGCCAGCCTGCCGCCATCGAGCACCAGGCCGACACCAATCCCGGCCAGAGCGAGGGCGATGCCTCCAAGCGTGCTCTTATCTGCAGTCATCTTAATCTGTCCGTACGTCTCTGCGTGAGCAACAAAAAAGTGGTGTCAACCGGGCCAAGGCGCTGAAGGACCGCTGCCTGCTCGGCCCTCGATCTCAGCCCTGGCCCTCCTCGAATACCGGCCATGAAGACAAACTTAGCCAACTGAAGGCCAACTATCGGCAGGTTGGCGAGAAAGTTATAGGCCGGCGGCACTGGAGCGGCGGTTGCGAGGAGCGGCAAAGCGGAGCTGAACCGGTCCGTATCCCCCGCGCTCTCAACTAGAAATAAGTCTTAATCCTGCCGATAGACAGCAGGAAATCCGGACACTTGCCTGCTGGGGTGAGTGTCCGATAGAGATACAAATCCACCTTCCGGACACGCGGCAGCAGGGGAACGAGGCACATGTTTTCGGTCATTGGAATTCTGATTGTCTTCGGCTCGGTGCTGACCGGCTTCCTGATGGAAAAAGGGCCGGTGGCTGTACTTATGCAGCCATCGGAACTTGTGATCATCGGCGGCGCGGCGATCGGCACCCTGCTTGCCGGGAATCCAATGTACGTGTTGCGCAGGATTGCCGAGGACCTGCCCCGCGTGATCGCAGGATCGAAGTATTCCAAGCAGTGCTACCTGGACTCGCTCAAGATGATGTTCACGCTGTTCAATAAGGCGCGCAAAGACGGATTGGCGGGGATCGAAACGGATGTTGAGGAGCCGGAGAAGAGCCCGCTGTTCTCGAAATACCCATCGGTCATGGGGAACCCGCACATACGGGACTTTGTATGCGACACGATGCGGACGGCGATCACGGGCGGGGCGAGCACCTTCGATGTCGACCAGATGATGGAACTGGACATGGACGTGCATCATGCCGGCGCGAGCCAGCCGGCATCCTCGTTGTCCACCATGGCCGATGCCATGCCCGGGTTGGGAATCGTGGCCGCGGTGTTGGGAGTGGTGGTCACCATGAGCTCACTGGGAGGGCCCCCGGAAGAGATTGGGCGCAAGGTGGCGTCGGCGCTGGTGGGAACGTTCCTGGGCATCCTGTTGTGCTATGGAATGGTGGGGCCGCTGGCGGCGAACCTGAGCAAGCTGAACGACGACGAGCATGCGTATTATCACGTACTGCGCGTGGTGATGCTGTCGTTCATCAAGGGGATGTCACCGATGGTGGCGATCGAAATGGCGCGCCGGGCGATTCCGGAGCATGTGCGCCCCAGTTTCCAGGAAGTGGAAAAATGCTGCCGCCAGAAAGATGGGCCGGCCATAGCGGCGGTGGCGGCATAACGGCCCAGGAGGGGCCAGCGCGTGGCAGAGACACCGGAGATCATCATCGTCAAGCGAAAGGCGTCGCACGGGGGACATCATGGCGGCGCGTGGAAGGTGGCGTACGCCGACTTTGTGACGGCGATGATGGCGTTGTTCATTGTGCTTTGGATGATGAACGCCAGCAAGCAGGTGCAGGAGGCGGTGGGAGGGTATTTCAAGGACCCGCGAGGCTCGTCCAAGATAGTGGGAACCAACAAAAACGGGAACGGAGACTACGTGGAGTTGAAGAAGGAGGACATGGAGAAGCTGAAACAGCAGCTTTTGCAGTCCATTCACCACCTTGATCCGCTGGACAAGCTGAAGAACCAGATCGAGATCACAATCACGCAGGAAGGATTGCGGATCGAGCTGATGGAATCCGCCAAGGGCACATTCTTCGAGTTGGGAAGCGCGAATCCGACGCCCGCGCTGCGGGAGCTGCTACAGGTTTTGTCGCAGGAGCTGGGCCAACTGCCGAACAAAATATCCATCGAGGGGCACACGGATTCCAAGCCCTATTCGGGTAGAAAGGCCTATGACAATTGGGACCTGTCGTCTGATCGGGCCAACGAAGCCAGGCGATTGATGCAGGGCGAAGGGATTCGGCCCGACCAGATATCGCAGGTGCGCGGGTTTGCCGATCAACGTCTGCGCCTGCCGCTGCAACCGGAAGACCCGTCCAATCGCAGGGTTTCCTTGATCGTGCAATACCTGGTCAGCGATGGCTCCGAAGTGGCCCCGCCGGATGCGATCACGCGGCTGGGCATGCAGGGGCCGAGCACGCAGACTCCGAGCACGCAGAGTCCGAGCACGCAGACTCCGAGCACGCAGAGCCAGAAGAAGTAGGCTGATCGGGGTTTAAAGCATTTTCCCTAACGGTGCAGACCGTCGCATAGCGAGCAAAATGCGGGGATTCTTCCCCATTCGCTGCGCTCAGGGTCAGAATGACAATCCAATATTGGTCTATAGCAATTGCGAAGATGCCCTAGTTCACAAGGACCGGGCGCAGGCAATTCCGGGGAGTGGCCAAGGAGGCGATGAGGTGCGCCACGGCGTTGCGTTCGCTGTCGGATGCGTAGATGAATTTCATTCCAGCCTCGGTCTCTCCCGCATGGGCGACACGCACGTTCAGTTGGAGCGTTTGGTCGCGGTAGGTCATGGAGACGGTGCCATGAGCATCGGGCGGCAGGGGCGGATTCAGTTCCAGCCTCATGCCCTCTCGGCTGATGTCTCTGCAGCGCGCAACGCGCGTCGCATTGTCGGCGGTGAGCCGGACAGGAAGATCGACGGGAAATCTGGGAGAACGATAATCAAAGCGTTGCATAGAGGCTCCAGCAATACTTAGTTGCCAGTATAGATGTCGTACCTCGTGAATACGATTCAAGTTCACGGGTATTCGTTAACAGTGATGGTAGTTGCAGGGAGCGTTCTCCGCAAGCAAACTTCAGTAAGCCCCGCGCCAACGATTCTGGTAACCAGGATCTTTGTTACCGCCCGGAGCCCAGGAGAACGACTTGGGGGGCGACAGTTGCGGGGAAACTGCGATTTCCGTGGCCAAACGAGCAAACGGCGGCAAGAACCTGACCACTTCCTCGGCAAGGACCGGAGCGTTGGGAGTATCGGGCGAGATACCTCTGGTCAAAATGGAACAGACGCGTATTGCTTTCGGTATGTCGACATGAGTATTAAAACAGTATGCAAATATGCATGTCGAGCAGCGTATCAAGCTGTGTCGGCCAAGAGTAGGATGCTGTACAACGAAATTGTCGGTTGAACCTGGGTGGAAGATCGTGTTGCGACAGACGGTTTCGGTGTCCTGGGACACTGCCACTCGCGATGCGATTGCGGGAGGTTTGGTTCAGGACGATTAATTTCAGGTCATTCAATAACTTATGTCAATCCTGCATGTTGCTACGGCCTAAGGCATTGAATGCCAGCAGAACTGGAACGAGTGGGTAGGCACGTGTACGACGGCAATCCCAGTAATTCCGGCGTAAGTACGATCACGACAGCAGCCGAGGGCCAAGAACGAGCGGCCCAAAGCTCTCCCCTCTACAATGCTCTTGCCGGCCGGCGTATCCTGATCGTCGAGGATGACGAATCCCTGGCCGGCTTCCTGGCCAGCGAGCTTCAGTCCCGAGGCTTCGCCGTGGATACGGTCCACGATGGGGAAGCGGCATTGAACGCGCTGCAGAGCGGGCGGCTGTATGATCTGCTGATTCTCGATCTCAACCTGCCAAAACTCGACGGTATCGGCGTGCTGCAGCGTGTGCAGCCAGCGCAGGCGCGGCTGCGCATGCTGGTGCTGACTGCGCGGAGCCGAGTGGAGGACAAAGTCAAGACCCTGCAAAGCGGAGCGGACGACTGCCTCACCAAGCCATTCTCGTTCGCGGAGCTACTGGCCAGAGTGCAGGCGCTGCTGCGGCGCAACTCGGGACTGGTCCCGAACTGTTCGAAGGTGGGAGACCTGACGCTCGACCGGGAGGAGCGGCGGGTGGAAAGGAACGGGCGGCGGATCGAACTGACGCCGCGCGAATTCGCCATTCTGGAGTACATGATGCGCTTCCCTGGACGGCCGATCTCTCGCGCGACCCTGCTCGAAGAGGTATGGAACATGCCATCCGACCCCTCGACCAATATCGTCGACGTGTACATGAAGTATGTGCGCGACAAGGTCGATCTGCCGGGAGAGCCCAAGCTGACCCATACCATCCGCGGGGTCGGATACGAGCTTCGGGATGCGTAGCGACCCGCTCGAAAACGGCCCCTCCATCGCCGTCCGGGACGACGAACTGGGCCGGTTCTGCGCGACGATGGCCGAGGGGCTGCATGCATTGGCGCAACCGCTCACCATATTGCGATCGACGGTGGCGGCCTCCATCGCGCCGAGCGTCACTCCGGCCGGCCAGCAACGATACCTGGAACTCTCGACCCAGCATGTGGAGCGCACATGCAGCCTGTTCGAGTGCCTGCAGGAACTGGTGATTGCCAGCCAGACGGAGGCAGAGTGTGGGCCGTATGAACTGCCGGAGCTGCTTGCGCCAGTGATTGAAGACCAGGAGGCGGCACTGCGTTCGTCGGAGATTGAGCTTCGCGTGACCGCGCCGGATGCCCTGCCGCCCGTGCGGGGGGACGCGGCCAGGACGCTGCAGGCGCTATTCGCCGCGCTGAAGATTGCGGCTTCGGTCTCTTGCGCGGGCGACGTCATCGAATTGCCGGTCACCGCCCGGGATGGGTTGGTCGAGCTGAACATCCAAAACAAACGAATCCACGGCCGGCGCCTGAACTCATCGGAGCGTCTCAGCCTGGCCCTGGCGGAGACGAATATCCGGAGCCAGCGGGGCCAATATGAATGGGCCGAAGACCCATTTCGCGTATCGATGGCGTTGCCACTGCAGGGGGGCGATCCATGAGAAGAGATTCCAGCCGGCTGCGAGTGAGATCCCATCGTTAGCCGGACAAACCACAAACATGTACAGGTCGCGTTATTGAACAAACAAGAGAAATTCTAGAACCTGGCCACCTCTGTGAGACTCGCGGTCGTCATTGGCAACCGAGCACAAGTGCAAAATGGAGCTCTAAATGGTCCCCATGCGCATTCCCGCAGTTCCACTGGAGCGCTCCGAAGATCGAGCGCCGATCAATGTGTTTGTGGTAAGTCCGAACAGCAGCCTTCGCCAAGAGCTACAGGAGAAGCTGGGGCCCCCGCGCTGGAATGTAATCCAGGCAGGCAGCGGCGCAGGAGCGCTGGGACTGCTGCGCGAACATGAGGCCGACGACGCAGTCCTGTTGCTGGACCCGATGCTGCCGGACCTTGAGCCGGGCGAATTCAACCGGATGGTGACGGAACGCTACCCCGACATCCAAGTGCTGATGTTGAATTCACACACCGGCCAGTTGCTGGTGGGGAGCGCATCGCCGACCCCCGTATCGATGCGGCTGGCGGAGACGGTGAACCGCAGCGGGGCCCTGCGGACAGGGATCTTTCCCGTTTCCGCGAGCGAGGGCGAGGGCCCGCGATACGCGCCGGAAGGAGGGACCCGGCTGCGCAGCATGATCGGCAGCTCGGAGCCGATGCAACGGACCTACGCCACCATCCGCATGGTCGCGGTGCGCGATACGACGGTCCTGATTACCGGGGAGAGCGGGACGGGCAAAGACCTTGCCGCGCAGGAGATCCATCTGATGAGCCCGCGCAGGAAGCAGCCGTTCGTGGTGGTGAATTGCGCGGCCATCCCGGAGACGCTGCTGGAAGCGGAACTCTTCGGCTATACCAAGGGGTCGTTCACCGGCGCGGTCCAATCGCGCATCGGACGCATTCAGGCGGCGCACGGCGGCACGCTGTTCCTGGATGAGATCGGGGACATGCCTTTGTCGCTGCAAAGCAAGATTTTGCGATTTCTGGAACAAGGCGAGGTGCAACGGCTGGGAGGCAACGACAATTTCAAGGTCGATGTGCGGGTGATTGCGGCCACCAACGCCGAGATCAAGAAGCTGGTGGCGGAGCAGAGGTTTCGCGAGGACCTGTATTACCGGCTGGCCGTGTTTCCCATTCATCTGCCTCCGCTGCGCGAGCGTATCAGCGACCTGGAAGAGCTGGCGCTGGCGTTTGCCTCGAAATACATGCCGGGGGTTTCGCTGAGCCGCGAGGCGCTGCAGATTCTGGAGCAGCATCCCTGGCATGGAAACGTTCGCGAGCTGCGCAACGCAATCGAACGGGCGACGATCCTGGTGGGGAGTGGGCGGGAGATTAAGCCCGAGCACATCGTTCTATAGCTCTGCCTGCCCATTTTGGGCCATACGGCGCCGGTTTGGCACTCATCGTGCATTTGCAATAGGCAGATGCTGCCCAGTTCTCATGGTGTTCCAATAAACACGGTTGGCGCGGAGGCACTGCACAGCCCGCGGATGCTGGCGGATGCCTTCTCGGAGTTCATCTGCGCGTCGTCGCAACTGGAGGCGTCGTACCGCGACTTGCAGCAGGAGGTTGCGCACCTTGGCCTGGAGCTGGCGGAGCGCAATGCCGCCCTGAGCCGGAGCCTGGCTGAAAACGACCGGATGCGCGCGGCGCTACAGCAGATGATCGACTCGATGCCCTGCGGCGTGCTGGTGCTGGATACCGCGGAAACCATCGTCATGATCAATCCGGAGGGACGCAGGCTGCTGGAGCTTGGAAGCGCGCCGGTTAAAAACCTGCGCGATCTCTCGGCGGTCAGCCAGGTCAACTTTGAATCTCTGATGGCCGGGCCGGAAGACCATCTGGACAATGAGGTGTGCATTACTTCGGCCGCGGGGAAGCGCTGGCTGGCGATCGGCAACCGAAGGCTGTCCTGCGCCTCGGCTGGCCGGGAACAGGCAAATGAGAGAGCGGCGCTGCAAAGCATCTGGATCCTACGCGATATCACAGCGAACAAGCAGGCCGAGCGGGAACGCGAAGCGGCGCGGAGCGCCATGGCGCTGGCGGAGATTTCGACGGTGCTGGCGCATGAGATTAGAAACCCATTAGCCAGCATGGAATTGTTTGCCGGCTTGATCGCCGAGGAGCCGGAAGAGACCACGCAGTGGGTCTCGAACCTGCGCGCGGGGATCCGGCTGCTGTCCGGGACGGTGAACAACGTACTGAGCATCCACTGCGGAAACAATGCCGAGCTGACGCCCATCCAACTGACTGCCTGCATGCAAAGCGGCGTGGAGTTTGTGCAGCCCATCGCGGAGCAGGCGGGCGTGACGCTTTCGTTTGAGGGAGAAGACGACAGCCTGACCATCCTGGGCAACGAGAACGGGTTGCGGCAGATCATTCTGAACCTGGTTTGCAACGCGATTCGCCACACTCCGGCGGGCGGGACGATCACGGTCACGGCCAAGCGAGTGTCGCAGCCGGGAATGACGTCTGCGCTGGTGGAGGTGACGGACACCGGCCGCGGAATTCCGGCGCGCATAATGGAGCACCTGTTCGAGGCCGGATTCAGCGCGGACGGGCATACGCCGGGGCTGGGCCTGGCCGTTTGCAAGCGGCTCATGGCGCAACACAACGGCATGATTCGCGTTTCCAGCCGCCTGAACTTTGGCAGCAGCTTTCAACTGGAGTTTCCAATCTTATGACATGGGACACAACATCCTCGGTAATGGTGGTCGACGACGAACCGGGCATACGCACCGCACTGCGGGCGAATTTTCTTCGCCACGGCTGGCGGGTGGAGACGGCGAGCTGCGTGCGCGAGGCCATCCGCAACCTGGAAGGCAAGGAGTTCGACCTGGTGGTGACCGATATCCGCATGCCGGATGGCACCGGCATGGAGGTGATGCGATCGGCCCGGGAACTGTCTCCGGGAACGGCCGTCATCCTGTTGACGGCTTACGGCTCGGTTCCGGATGCGGTCAGCGCGATGCGCGGCGGGGCGCTGGACTATGTGACCAAGCCGATCTCGTTCGATCAACTACAGGCCACGGCGGCGCAGGCGATGCATCGCGCAAAGCAGATGCCGGCCGACGATCCCGCTCCGGCCGGAGACATTGTGGGCTGTTCGCCGCTGCTGCTGCGCGCGATCCAACGGGCGCGCTCCGCAGCCAGCACCGGCGCCGATGTCCTGATCGAGGCGGAGAGCGGAACGGGCAAGGAGCTGCTGGCGCGATTCATCCACGATTCGAGCGACCGATGCAGCAAGCCGTTTGTGGCCGTGAACTGCGCCGCCGTTCCCGAGGCGCTGCTGGAGAGCGAGCTGTTCGGACATGGGCGAGGGGCATTCACCGGCGCGGTGGGGGCCAAGCCGGGCAAGTTTGAACTGGCGAATGGAGGCACGATCCTGCTGGACGAGATCGGCGAGATGCCGCTGAACCTGCAGCCGAAGCTTCTGCGCGCGCTGCAAGAACGCGAGTTTGAGAGGCTGGGCGAAGGGCGACCGGTGCGTGTGGACATCCGGGTGATTGCGACCACCAATGTCTCGCTTGCGGCGATGGTGGAGCGCGGGCAGTTTCGCGGCGATCTGTACTATCGGCTGAATGTGATCCCGCTGACGCTACCACCTTTGCGTGATCGCCGGGAGGACATACCCACGCTGGCCCAGCACTTCGCACGCAAGTACGCGGCCCAGCTGCAGACCAAGACCCCGCGGCTTCACCCGGAGTTCCTCGATCTGCTGCAGGCGCAGACGTGGCCGGGAAATGTGCGGGAACTGGCGAACTTCATGCGCCGGGTGCTGACCCTGAGCGGGACATCGGAACTCGACGCGGGCTGTTTCGAGAAGGAGTTTCAGGGAGCCACCCGGCCACACGCCGCGTCGCAGATGCCGGTCGCGAAGACGGTTGCAGGCACGCCGATCCGGCTGGTGGAACGGCAGCACCTGGAAAACACACTTGCCCTGACGGACGGGAACCGCACCCACGCCGCCGAGATGCTGGGCATCAGCCTGCGGACACTGCGCAACAAAATCCGGGAGTACGGTCTCCCGCCACGGAGGTACGCATAACATGGCCAACATCCCAATGCTGCAACAGTTGCAAGGCTATCTCCAACTCACCAACCAGCGTCAGCAACTGATTGTGTCGAACATGGCGAATGTGGACACGCCCGGCTATCACACCCAGGACCTGGACTTCCAGAAGGCGATGCAAGAGGTGGTGAACGAGGGAAGCGCGCGGATGGAGCCGGCATCGCAGGAGATCGCCGGGCTGCCGGAACGCCCGGACGGAAACAACGTGGATATCGACCGCGAAAGCCTGCTGCTGTCGCAGACCCAGCTTCAGTATCAGATGGGCGTGCAACTGATCAAGGCTGAGTTCCACAAGCTGCTGACAGCGATCAAGGAAGGGAGCTAACCATGGGTCTCTTTGACATGTTAACCATCAGCGGGACGGCCCTGGCGGCGGAGCGGCAGCGGGCGGAGGTCACGTCCGCGAACCTGGCCAATGCGGAGACGACCCATACGGACCAGGGCGGGCCGTACGTGCGCAAGGAAGTCGTCTTCAGCGCCACAAGCAGTTCTCCATTTCGCACTGTCTTCAATGGCGTGGGGCGGTTTGCCCAGGCGCCGGGCGGATCGGTGGAACTGACCGACGTTGTGAACGACACCACACCGCCGGTGATGCGCTATGAGCCGGGCAATCCGGACGCGGACAAGAACGGATATGTGGCGTATCCGGCCATCAATCCGGTGAGCGAGATGGTGGACCTGATGGGGTCGGTGCGCGCGTACCAGCTCAACGCATCGGCGGTGAACGCAGCCAAGCAGATGATCCAGGAATCGATCGACATCCTGAAAACCACGTAACTCTGGAGCGGCAAAATGAGCAACGTCACGATAGGAGCAATTCCAAACTGGCAGGCGCCGATTGTATCGACACCCGACGCGGGCAGCGACGCCGAGGGGTTGAACTTCGGCGACCTGCTGAAGAGCGCGGTCCACGGCGTAAACCAGGTGAACGATGACGCCGCGGCCCAGGTCAGCAACCTGTTGCAGGGCGGAAACAGCGACGTGAACAGCGTGATGATCGCGGTAGAGAAGGCGGATGTCTCCTTCCAGCTGATGATGCAGGTGCGCAACAAGATCGTGAGCGCATACCAGGACATCGAGAAGATGCAGTTCTAGGACTGAAAAATTATGGCAGGCTTTAGCGACGCAACCGAGCAGGTAAAACAATTCTGGGCGAGCCGGACAGCGGGACAGAAGGGGTTCCTGGTGGCCGGCACAGGCGCCACGGTGTTGCTGCTTGCGCTGTTTACACGGATGATCGGCACGCCGGACTATAAGCCTCTGTATACGGGGCTGGAAGCGGCGGACGCGCAGACCCTGACGGCGCAACTGGACGCCCAGGGAATTGCGCATGAGGTCAGCGCGGACGGGAAGACGGTGAGCGTGCCGGCGGACAAGCTGGACGCGGCCCGGTTGCAGACCGCTGCCCAAGGCGCGCCGCACAGCGGGCGGATGGGGTTCGAGCTGTTCGACAAGATGTCGTGGGGGCAGACCGAATTCGACGAGAAGGTGACGTATCAGCGCGCCCTGGAGGGCGAGCTGGAGCGGACGATCCAAACGCTGTCCGATGTGGAGAGCGCGCGCGTGCACATTGTGATGCCGACGGATTCCGTCTTCACCGACAATCAGCGCGGCGCCAAGGCATCGGTGATCCTGAAGCTTCGCCACGACAGCCTCTCGAAGGACGCGGTGCTGGCCATCTCGCGGCTGGTCTCGAACGCGGTGGACGATTTGAAACCGGAAGATGTCTCGATTGTGGATGCCGACTCCGACCGGTCGCTGGGACTGGGACACGACGGACAGTCGGATGGCGAGGCCAGCGAGGCGACGCTGGCGCAGCGGTTGATCAGCACGCTGGAGCCGGTGGTGGGCGCAAACAAGATCCGGGCCAGCGTGAACATCGATTACGACCAGGCCACGACCGACGAGACGCAGCAGAAATTCGATCCGACGGTCAGCGCGGTGTTGAGCGAGCAGAAGACGCAAGACCAGGCCGGGGGAGCGGG
>Ga0326728_10019986_pt1 | contig 12876 bp, 9 predicted proteins | sample MB3enrmetagenome_FD_207602 | JGI IMG/M metagenome (GOLD analysis project Ga0326728, IMG submission 207602) | Lab enriched peat soil microbial communities from McLean, Ithaca, NY, United States - MB31MN | ecosystem: Environmental > Terrestrial > Soil > Wetlands > Peat | place: USA: New York...
TCTTCAGTATCTGCCTTAGGCCGTCGAGCACGAGAGCCCGCTCTTCTTCACCTTTCGGGCTTGCGGGCGTCGGAGGATTGGACTTCGCGAAGATCAAGAAAAAGGCGACTGAGACGGCCGAGGCAATCCCGTAGACAAGTTGCATACCCGCGAAGCCTAGAGCCGTGACCAGGGGAGGGCTGAGCGTTTCGCCGAGGCCGATGCCGACGAATAGGGCTAGGAAGATCACTCCCGTTATCGTCGCTCGCTCTTTTTGCGGGAACCACAATGCAGAGAGCTTCGTGAAGGCGTTTAATAGAAAGGGCTGGCCGATCGATATGCCGATCGTCCCGATGAGGGCCGCGGTATAGTTCGTCGGGAAGATCGCCCGGAGGAGCGCGAAGACGGCCATCATGCTCGCGCCGAAGCCGACGGCCTTTTTGAAGCCGAACGAATCTATGGCCCACGAGGCTATAAATGAAATTGGGAGGTAGATGAGCATGAAGAGATTCGCGAGCAGGTCGACATCGTCGCGTTTCACGCTATACGCGCTGGCGGCGATAGAGGCGACCGGGGCATAGCAAATCCAGAGGACCTGCACCATCACGTTGATGAGCATGAAAGAGGCGAGGACCACCCATCTATAGCGATAGATCCTCACTTCGGCGTTTGCCATACGTTCCCCTCCAGGATCAGACTGAGTATTGGAAGATTGGTGTTTATATACTGGTTTGGACGCTTTGAGTAGAGCAATTTCTATCCATTCCTCTCACGCTCGGCATGGGCGGCGCGGTTTTCCTTGCCGCGAACGACGGAGAAGAGCGCCGCCACGATGAGCAGGACGAGGGATACGGAGAAGGCGGCGCGCATGCCGACAACGAAGGCCGCCATCGCGGAGGAGCCCATCTGGACTTTCGTGCCGACGAATAGCTTGAGCATGTCCTCGTGCGGCAGGCTGGCGGCCGCAACGGCCATGGCCAGGGCGAAGCTCGTCACCATGCCCGTCTGGCGCAATGTGGCGAGGGCTGCCGAGGCTATGCCCAGGCGGTTGCGAGGCGCGGCGTTCATGGCCGCACTAGTGTTGGGCGAGTAGAAGAGTCCGCCGCCGAGGCCGGTGAGGGCCAAGCCTATGGCGATCGGAAGGTAAGGCGTGTCCGGTCGGATCGCGATAAAGCCGCCCAGGGCCACGCACTGGATGAGGACGCCCGTGGTGGCAGGGATACGGGCGCCGATTTTGTCGGCGAGCATGCCCGAGAAAGGCGCCACGAAGGCTGTGACGATCGGCATGGGAAGGAGCATCAAGGCTGCCTTGAGGGGATCGTAGCCGCGTACGGCCTGGAAGTAGAAGACGATGAGGAAGTTGAGCGCGAACATCGCTAGGGACTGCATCATCGCGGCGAAGGAGGAGAAGGTGTAGACCCGGCTCTTGAACAGCGAGAAGTCCAAGACGGGATTCTCGCAGCGGCGCTCCCGAACGACGAAGAGAACGACCATGGCTGCGAAGAGGACGAAGAGGGAGACTATTAAGGGCGAGCCGAAGCCCGCGCTGATGCCAAGGGTCAGGGCCCCGAGGAGACTCAGAAGGCCGAGGCTGAAGGCAAAGGCGCCGATCCAATCGAAGCGCTCGCCTTTTGATCTGGTTCCCGTCTCGCGGAGGGTCACGAAGGCCCAGATCGTGCCGGCCACACCGATGGGCACATTGATGAAGAATATCCAACGCCAGTTGGCACTGGATAGAATAAGGCCACCGAGAACGGGGCCGAGAATGCCTCCGAAGGAAAAGGTGATGCCATTGATACCGAGGGCCCGGCCGCGCTCGTCCGGCGGGAAGACCTCGGTGATAAGGGCCGCGCTGTTCACGATCATCAACGCGCCGCCAGCGCCCTGCAGCATGCGGGCTAAAATAAGTTCTATAGCAGTCTGCGAGATTCCGCAGAGTATCGAGCCTACCGTGAAGATGATGAAACCGAGGTTGTATAGTCTCACCCGGCCCAGCATGTCGGCGATGCGCCCGATCGCGAGAAGGATTACGGTACTGACGAGAATGTAGCTCATGATGACCCAGGTCATCTGGACGAGGTCGGCATGGAGGCTCGCCATCATGTCGGGCAGGGCGAGTATGACGATGTTGCTGTCGATGGAGGCCATGAGCGCGCCGATCGTGGTGACGCTGAGCACGAGCCATTTGTAATTATCGTGGGATTTGGTTTCCAATCAAACATCCTTATCGTGCGATAGATTTCAATGCCTTTGTGATACTACAATAAGATACTGAGGAGTTTCCATGGGCGACAAATCCGCGATCAGCAAGAAGGACTATCTCGAGGAACTCGACAGGCTCACGGTCGAACTCGTGAAGCTTCAGGAGTGGGTCAAGGCTAATGGCCTCAAGGTTGTGGTTCTCTTCGAGGGCCGAGACGCGGCGGGCAAGGGCGGGGTGATCGGCGCTATCACGAACGGCCTCAACCCGCGCTACGCGCGGATAGCGGCCCTCGGCGTGCCCACCGAGAAGGAGAAGACGCAGTGGTACTTCCAGCGCTACGTCGCCCAGCTTCCCTCGGCCGGCGAAATGGTCTTCTTCGACCGCAGCTGGTACAACCGCGCAGGAGTCGAGCGCGTCATGGGCTTCTGCACAGAGGAGCAGTATCGGGAATTCGCCCGCTCCTGCCCTGAGTTCGAGCGCATGCTCCTCCGATCGGGAATTATCCTTATTAAATACTGGTTCAGCGTGAACGACGACGTGCAGGAAGAGCGGTTCAAGGACAGGCTAGAGGACCCGGCCAAGCGCTGGAAACTTTCGCCGATGGACCTCAATGCGCGCTCGCGTTGGGTCGACTACTCGCGCGCGAAGGACGCTATGTTCGCCTTCTCCGACATTCCCGAGAGCCCCTGGAACGTCGTGGACGCGGACGACAAGTACTGCGCGCGCCTAAATACTATCACGCACTTCCTGAAGAGCATACCTTTCGAGGACCTCACGCCTGAGCCTATCGAGCTGCCTCCACGGCAGAAGGCCGGTGGCTACAAGCGCCCGCCTATCGAGAGCCAGAAGTGGATACCGCGTGTCTATCCGACGGCGCTCGGCGGAGGCGCCGAGTCTGGCGCGGTCGAGGCGGAGGGTTCGCCTGCCTCGACCGCGCCTTTCTCGTCCGCTCCCCAGGCGAAAAAGCACAAGAAGGATAAGGGGAAAGAGAAGGGCAAGAAGCGCAAGGACTAGGTAGGCTCCTTGCTCGAGGAGCTTACTTTAATTAGGGCCGATTCTCGAATTTCTCCGATAGCCAGTCGAACAACTCGGCGTGCCACAGAGTGTGGGCTCCCAATTGACAATGCTCCGCGCCTCCGGACTCACGGTCGTAGACTTTCGTGGTAACCGAGCGGGCCGACGTTAACGCGTCTTGGAACGACTTGACTTGCTCGACGGGAACGAAGTGGTCTTCTGTCCCGGCGAGGATCAAAACATCGCACTTAATGCGTTGCGCTACCCCAGCGAGCGTATATTTCTGGAACTCGTCTATGACATCGAGAGGATGCTTTTTCCCGAGAGTCCACATGCCATTGTCGAGAGCCCAGCGCACGCTGGGAGCCCGAGAGGCCTTCCAGTTGATCAAGGTGTCGACCAGTCCCGTCATGCCGTGATCGCGCATCCAGAACGCCAACTTGGGGACATAGCGCTTTCCCACCGAACCCAAGTCGAAAAAGACATCGTAGGCGACTACTCCATCGAAACGGCTGTCGAACGCCGCGGCTCTTGGGGCTAGGTAGCCTCCCATGCTCATGCCGATCAACACCATTTTCTCTGGACGCGCATGATGAGCCAAGAATGTATCCATTACGGCTCCGGTAGGCTTCTCCCATTCATACGTGAACGGGAGCTTCTGCTGTCGAAGCACCACCCCTTGGCCGGGACCGTCGAAAGTGAGCACGTCGTAGCCATGTTCGTGCGCGTCTTTGACAAGGACGAAGTACAGTTCTTCTAGAGTCGAATCATAACCGCCATGAAATACCAGCAAGGTTTTTTTTCGGTTCTGCGGCTCGGCGGGATAATAATTCATGGGCAAGTGGTAACCGTTGCCGTAGGGAGCTTCCATGTGCTCGTATTTGACGCCCAAGGTATCAAGGCCAGTGTAGAAAGCCGACATATTCTTCTGAGTCGCGATGCTCCGTTTAGGGTCTGACGGGGGGAGTAGAAATTCGGCGGTCCGAAAGTAGGTATGAGCCCGCAGGAAAGCTCCGCCTCTGCTTTGCGGGTCCTGGGTTCGTTCGGCAAGAGCCAAAGTCCGCTCGGCAGTAGTGGACCAGGCTTTGTACCAGCCCTGGGCATCCCCGGATTTGATGTGCTTAACGGTCTCGAGAACTTCCTCCGTATCCGAACCGCCATACGGTTCGTCGCTCAGCGCTCGTAGGGTTTGAAAGTGGTAGGTCTGGTCTTTAAAAAAGCGGCTCTGCCCAGTATCTGCAGGACGAGCGATAAATATGAGAAAGACGATAAGGCAGAGCGCAATAACTCCGGCGCCGAGTAACCACAGCCTCTTAGTTTTCATGTATATCTCCTTTTTAAAGCAAGTGCACTTGCTTTAACGACAACATACGGATACTGGTGCCGCAAGTCAAGAGGAAGATGGTTGAAGAGCCTGTCTTGGCAAGAGTCTGACTAAACCTGATAATACGTGGCGAAAATAAGCTATATTTTCGTTTTTTACGGAGCGAGAATGATCAAGCAAGGCCCGGAAGAGAAGTCCAAACGTCCTTCGGCATCGAAGATCAGTGTCGAAAACTCCAGCCAGAAAAACCGGCCCGGAGGGCGGAGTGCCCGAGTGCGAAAAGCGGTTCTGGAACAAGCTTATCGCCTGCTGACGGAAAAAGGATTGAGCGGCTTTTCCATTGCGGAAGTAGCGGCGTGTTCAGAGATTAATGAAACTTCGATTTATAGACGCTGGAAAACGAAAACTGGCCTGATTATGGACGTTTGTTTAAGCGTTGCGGATGAAGTCTTATTTATCCCCGACACTGGGAACCTAAGGAGTGACCTCTTCGAGTTCGCGAACCGCTTGGTGTCCTTGCTTCGCTCTCCACAAGGTGCGGTCTTTATTTCGGTGAACCAAGCCACCGAAGCTGAGTACGTGCAGATGAGGCGTCAATTCTGGCGGCTTCGCCTGGAACGGATGTCTGTTGTGGTTACACGGGCCATCGATCGCCATGAGCTCCCCGAAGACACCAAGCCAATTCAGTTAATCGAAACTCTTATAGCCCCAATTTGGTTTCGAGAGTTAGTATCCATGGAGCCCATCGAGGAGTGGCCGCTTGAGGAGTTCATCGACCGGCAACTCGTGGTCTCTTTCTTTAAAAAATCAAGCAAAGGCTAGCCTTTGGGTTGTTTCGCTCAGGCCGCCTAATCGCTTTCGTGGAGGATGGTACCGTACATAACGGAGCAGCCGCGGACCGTGAGGCCTATCGCGCCCATTCGCCTCTTTCTTCCCCGAGCGATAGGTAGGAGATGTGGCGAAACTCGGGCCTGATGGAGGCGAGGGCGAGCTGGATGGCGAGGCTCTCTCCTCTCACCGCGAGGAGGGCGTGGCCGATGCCGGGGCTCTGCGTCAGCCTAAGGTCGAAGACGTTGACATCGCGCGCCGCGAGGGCCGCGAGAAGGACGAACAGCATGCCCGGCCTGTCCTCGTGCACGCTGTGGACCATTTGAGCGGCCGGGGGCATGGCCAGCTCGACGTCGTCTATCGCGTGTATGTAGAAGCTCGAGGCCTTGGGTGAGGGGATGCTTCCCGCGTAATCGGGTATCAGCTCGAGGAAACTCTCGGCGTTGGTGCCCAGGGCGAACTCGCAGGCGTTCTCGACCCGCTCCTGCGAGCAGCCCGAGACCGAAATGTAGGCTTCGCCGAAGCCGTCGCCCTTGTTAAAGAGGTAGGCCGAGTCGATGTTGACGCCTTCCGAGGCGAGGACGCTGACGAGGAGGGCGAGGGTGCCTGGCCTGTCGCGGTGCTTGAAGTAGATGCCAGAGAAGAAGTCCGGGCTCTCGGGGGCCTCTCGGCCGATGAGGAGGCTGTGTCCGTCTTTGCGCAGGAGAATCGACGCGCCTTCGCCCGCGGGGACGTGGCTGCCCAGGGCCTCGCGGAAACCCCCGTACTTCTCGCCGAGGCTGATCGAGATGGCTTGATAATCGACCTTGCGCCTGCTTGGGTTATCGAGCTGGGCTATGAGGGAGTACCCAGTGTTGAGCACGCTTTCGAAGTCAGCGCGCTCGGGCGCTTCGTCTCGGCCCAGGATATGGACTTGCGGCCTGCCCCTGCTGAAGGAGAGGTAGCGGGAAAAGCCCAAACCCTCGAGGTAGGCGACTCCGCGGGAATAGAGTCTCCCGATGTCGGCTAACGCATGGCAATCCGTGCCTACGCAGATGGACACGCCGATCTCGCGGGTCAGCATGAGTATGCCTTCGGAGGGATAGATGCCGCAGCCCTTGGCGTCGCCCGAGAGGTTAACGTCGAGGGCGATGCCCTTGTCCGAGAGCTTCCAAAGTATGGTGCGGAGCTTGCGCGCCAGGGGTCCCGAGCCGCGCATGGGCTCCCGGACATCCTCCGGCGCAGGAACGTGGAGCTTGGGCAGGTCGAGGTGGCCGACCGCATGGATGTACTCGCCCCAGGCATCGAGCATCGTAAGGACCTCGTCGAGGTATCCTTCCCAATAGGCTTCCGGGGAACCGCGGAGTCTGAGAAGGCGCTCGGCTTCTTCCTTCGACCCGTCGTAGGGGATGCGCTCGGCCGAGAAGTGGACGGAGCCGACGATGAAATCGACGCCGAGCATCTGTTCGATCTTGGCGCGAGACCAAGTGAGCCCCAGGCCGAGTCCCTGCCACTCGAGCTCGATGCCATAGTGGACTTCGATGCGGTCGGCGTAGCGGCGCTTGTAGCCCTTCATGAGGGCGACGTAATCGGCGAAGGCGGAGTCGCCGCGTATGAACTTGAGCCCGAGCCTCTCTTCGGCCTCGTAGCGGAAGGTCGTGAGCCTGGGTGTGTGGATGATGAAGGTCACGGCGGGGTGGCCGAGCTCGATCGAGCGCTCTATCGCCCCGTCGATGTCGTCGATGCCGTGCTTGATGGGGCCGACGATCGTTCCCGTGTGGATCCCGTGAGTCTCCCAGATGAAGTCAGGCGCTGCTGTTCCCATGGCTGAGTATAGGGTCGGAAGCCTGCGCCTGTAAAGTTTTCGCCCGTAGCCGGCCATGGTCTCGATCCCTATCGAGTTGCTGATGTGTGCGAGCGCGGCTTCGCGCAATGCCGACCGGAGCGACCTTACTCGATCCTCGCCTCCAGCGCCGCTATGTCCCCTTTGCCGTTCAGGGCATCGACGAGCGCGTCGATGAAATCGTCGCCGAAGCTCATCCCGAAGGAGGCCATGCTCCTGATCGGCATCTCCTTCGTGAGGTTCTCGACCATAAGGGCGAAGGAGGGATCGTCCTCTTTCACGCCGAAGGCTGAGCTGAAGCGCTCGACGATCTTATCGGCTACGCCCTTCATCTTGGGGTCGGCGATGATATCGGCGATGGCGCTGTTCCTCGTATAGGCGCGCTTCCTGGGCGAAGTGGACGTTATGCGAACCTTGGTCTCAAGCCTGATGTCCGCGCTCGAGGCGCCGACCATGACGAGGAAGTCCCCGCTCTTGACGCTCCAGTCTCCGGAGACTTCGTCCCAGGTCGCGAAGGATCGCTTGTCCAGCCTGAAGCTCACGCGCTTGGACTCGCCCGGGGAGAGTTCGACTTTCGCGAAGCCCTTCAGTTCCTTTACCGGGCGCACGACTTCGCTCTCGAGCTCGCGGACATAGAGCTGCAGGGCTTCCTTGCCCGCCACGGCTCCCGTATTCTTGACCATGCAGGTCGCTACGATCGAGTCCGAGTCCTTCGCCGAGCTCTTGTCCAGCTCGAGAGCGGAGTACTCGAAGCGCGTATACGAGAGCCCGTGGCCGAAGGGGAAGAGAGGCTCCACCTTGGCGCTGTCATAGTAGCGATAGCCTATGAAGAGCCCTTCGCGGTACTCGACCTTCTCGTCGTCGCCGGGGAAGCTCAGGTAGCAGGGCGTGTCCTCGAGCCTTTTGGGGAAGGTCTCGGCGAGCTTGCCCGAGGGATTGGCCGCGCCGAAAAGAATATCGGCGACCGCGCCACCCGAGGCCTGACCGCAGAGATAGCCCTCGAGCACGGCTTTGGCTTTACTCAGCCAGGGCATCTCCACGGGCGAGCCGTTCGAAAGAACGACGATCACATTGTCGTTGACTTTGGCCGCCGCTTCGAGAAGAGCGAGGTGGGTCTCTGAAACGCGCAGGTGGCTTCGGTCGTAACCCTCGGACTCCTCTGCGTCGGTGAGGCCGATGAAGACCACTACCGCGTCTGCGCCCTTGGCCGCGGCTTTCGCCTTGGCGAGGAGGCCGGGATCGCCGCCCTGCTTTGCGAGGTCGTAGCCTCTCTCGAAGACGATCTCGGCCGAGCTACCTACGAGCTTCCGCGCTTCGTCGAGGGCTTTGTCCATATACGTGGGATTAATGTGCGAACTGCCGCCGCCCTGATAGCGCGGCTTTTCGGCGAACTCGCCGAGAAAGGCGATCTTGCCCTTCTTTTTGAGGGGGAGGATGCCGCCTTCGTTCTTGAGGAGGATCATGCACTCGGAGGCGATCTCGCGGGCGAGCTTGTGATGCGCTGACTTATCGTAGCTCGCCTTTTCGTCCAGGTTGTCGATGCCTTTGTAGATGACGCCGAGGAGGCGCTTCACCGACGCGTCGAGGACGGACTCCTTCAATTTTCCCGAGCGCACGGCCTGGACGATCTTGCGGTCGTTGACCCCGCCCGAAGCAGGCATCTCAAGGTCCTGGCCCGCCACGAGGCCTGCGACGCGGTCGTCGCAGGCGCCCCAGTCGGTGACGACTATGCCCTCGAGGCCCCATTCCTTTTTAAGCACCTTGTCGAGGAGCCATTCGTGCTGGGAGCAATAGGTCCCGTTCAGCTTGTTGTAGGCGCACATGACTGTCCAGGGCTGGGCTTCCTTGACCGCGTGCTCGAAGGCGGGAAGGTATATCTCCCTGAGCGTCCGCTCGTCGACTATCGTGTCGATGAGCATGCGGCGCTTCTCTTGGTTGTTGGCCGCGTAGTGCTTGATCGAGGTGCCGACGCCGGCTCCCTGCATCGACTTGACGTAGCTGGCCGCGAGGCGTCCCGCCAGGAAGGGATCTTCCGAGAGGTACTCGAAGTTGCGGCCACAGAGCGGGCTACGCTTCATGCAGACCGCGGGCCCGAGGAGTATGGAGACTTTTTCGGACTTCGCCTCTTCCGTCATCGCCGCCGCGACGCGGGAGAATACTTCGACATCCCAGCTTGCCGCGAGGGCAGCTCCCGAGGGGAAGCATGTCGCAGGGATGCTATCGTTCACGCCGACCATGTCGGCCTTCTCCGACTGCTTGCGCATGCCGTGCGGGCCGTCGGTCATCATGATCGACGGGAGGCCGATGCTCTTGATCTCCTTGGTGTGCCAAAAATCGCGTCCCGAGCAGAGCGATGCCTTTTCTTCGAGGCTCATGCTCGCTACGAGCTTGTCTAGGTCACGCTGCATCCCTTCCTCCTCATTTATTCCTCAGTCCTTCTATCAGGCAGTCTACGAGGGCCTCGGGCATGCGCTCGAGCTCCCCGGGCAATACTTCGATGAGGCTGTCTCCCCGCAAGAGGAGACGCTGTTGCATGGCGCGCACGGCATTGACGAGCGTCACCATTACGAGGTGCGGATCGAGCCCCTGCCGTATGCTCCCGTCCGCAATCCCCCGCTTGAGCAGGGCCGTGAAGACATCGTCGTCGCAGTTCGGGTCTAAGGCTTTGCTGATCTCTTCCTTAAAATCCGGTGGCACACGGCTCCCCGAGAAGTAGGCATCGAACTCGGCGAGGAAGACATAGCCTTCACGGCGTTCCGGCGAGAACCAGCGCTCCTTGAGCAGGGCCGCGATGGTGTCGAGGGCTGGCAGGAGCTTCCCCGAGGCGTCCGTAGCCTCGAGGTAGTGTTTCTCGTCGTGGCGGGCTTCGGTGGTCCGTTGGACGAGGGCCATGGCGAGGTCGGTCTTGTCCTGGAAGTAGCGGTACAGACTCGTGCGGCTTAAGCCTGTTGCCTGGGCCACATCTTTCATCTGCGCGTCGAAGAATCCCTTATTCAGGAATATTTTCCACGCGGCATCGAGTATAAGTTGCCGCGTTTCGTCGGTCTGGAAAATCATGCGATCTTTGGTTGACATAATGGCACTCGTGTTCTATTACGTATGATATATTGTTCGAAGTCCATGGTTCTGTCAACAAGAATCAGCTTTTATCGGAGAAAGGGAGGTACGGCGATGGGTCTTTCTCTCGGATTGCAGGTTTATTCTATTAGAGAGTCGCTCCGGAAGGATTTCTGGGGAGCGATGGAAGAAGTCGCCAAGATCGGCTACAAGAACATCGAGCTCGCCAACCATCGGGCGGATGTCGATTCCGGCTGCGGCTTCGACGTTCCCGCCGCCGAGTTCAAGAGGCGCATGGACGGCCTCGGGCTCACGACGGTTTCAAGCCACGTCTCCCCCCTCGAGAAGGCGGACCTAGGCGCGGTCATCGAGTATGCGCATATGATCGGAAACGCTAACATAGCCTGTCCGATGCATTTCTATCGAGACGAGGCGGATGTCCTCGCCTTCGCGAAGGAAATGAACAGCCTCGGCGAGAAACTCAAGAAGAGCGGGATTCAGCTCTACTATCACAATCATTTCCATGAGTTCCAGAAGTTCAAGGGGAAGGTCGCGTTCGACCTCCTCCTCGCGAATACCGATCCTGATTTCGTCAGCGTCGAGCTCGACACCTTCTGGGCTCTCCGCGGCGGCGTCGACCCCGTCGCGTACCTCAAGAAGCTCGGCAAGCGCTGCAGTCTCATCCATCAGAAGGACCTGGCGGCCTCAGCCTCGCCGGTCGATCTCTTCGAGAGGATCGGTCAGGGCGAGAAGCTCGACATGGAGGCATTCCACGCCAAGGGCGCATCCCCCACGGACTTCGTGGAGGCGGGCGAGGGTGTCATGGCCATCGGGGGCATCGTCGCCGAGGCGCGGAGAATCGGCGCGGCGAAGTACATCATCATCGAGCAGGACTTCTCCGCGCACGCGGAGCTCGAGAGCATAGCGATCAGCTTCAAGAACATGACGAAGCTGCTCGCGATTAAGTGAACGGAGGGTTCATCGTATGGGCAAGGATAAACTGAGGATCGGACTGATCGGATGCGGCGGCATAGCGAATCAGAAGCACCTGCCTGCTCTCAGCAAGCAGGGCGACCTCTGCGAGTTCGTGGCGTTCTGCGACCTCGTGGAGGATCGCGCGAAGGAAGCGGCCGCGAAGTATGGCGCGCCCGGCGCTAAAGTGTATGCGGACTACAAGAGGCTCCTCGAGGACAAGAGCATCGACGTGGTGCACGTGCTGACGCCCAACGTGGCGCACAGCCCCACCACCTGCGACGCGCTCGAGGCGGGCAAGCATGTCATGTGCGAGAAGCCCATGGCGCACAGCTACGCCGACGCCAAGAAGATGCTCGATACCGCGAAGAGGACCGGCAAGAAGCTGACGATCGGCTACCAGAACCGTTTCCGCGATGACGTGCAGGCGCTGCGCAAGGCGGTCGACTCGGGCTACCTCGGCGACATCTACTTCGCGAAGGCGCACGCGATCCGCAGGCGCGCAGTGCCGACCTGGGGCGTGTTCCCGAACAAGGCGCTGCAGGGCGGCGGGCCGCTCATCGACATAGGCACGCACGCGCTCGACTTGACGCTATGGATGATGGGCAACTACGAGCCTAAGTCCGTGACCGGTTCGGTCTTCTGGAAGATGGCCGACGCCTACGAGGGCAACCTGTTCGGACCATGGGACCCCAAGACCTACGAGGTCGAGGACTCGGCCTTCGGCTTCATCAAGATGGCGAACGGCGCGACGATCTACCTCGAGTCCTCGTGGGTGCTCAACACCACGGACGTGAAGGAGGCCGCGACCACACTCTGCGGCACGAAGGGCGGCGCCGAGATAAAGGGCGGCTCGGGTGAGCCGCCACGGCTCGTGCTCAATACCGCGAAATATGGCAAGCTTATCGACGAGGGATATGCCGCTGGCGGCGGCGTGGCCTATTTTGGCGGCGCAAGTCAGAGCCCCGGCGAGCTCGAGGCGCGGCAGTGGCTGAAGGCGGTCATGGGCGAGGGCGAGGCCCTCATTAAGCCCGAGGAGGCCCTGGCGGTGACGCGCATCCTTGAGGCGATCTACAAGTCCCAGGAAACGGGCACGACCATAGAGTTTAGAGCATGAGCGGTGCAGCTGTTAAGAAGGTAGGCATCATCGGGTACGGCGGCATGGGTAAATGGCATCAGGAGAAGCTCGCGCTCTCCGGGTGCGCGGAAGTCGTGGCGGTCTACGACATAGACCCGTCGAAGTACGAGGTCCCTGCGGCTAAAGACATCAAGAAGTGCACAAGCCTCGGGGAACTTCTTGCCCTTCCCCTCGATTTCGTCGTCGTCTCGACGCCGAACGATTTTCACGCGGACATCTCGAAGCAGGCTCTCGCGGCGGGCAAGAACGTGCTGTGCGAGAAGCCTGCCACGATGAACGCCGCCGAGCTCGAGCTCGTACTGGCCGTGGCCAAGAAGGTGGGCCGCGTCTTTTCGGTACATCAGAACAGGAGATGGGACAAGGACTTCAAGATCGTCAAGAAGACCTACGACGAGAGGATCCTGGGCAAGCCCTTCCTCATCGAGTCGCGGATGCAGGGCGCGAACGGCATCCCGGGCGACTGGCGCAAGAAGAAGGCCGCGGGCGGCGGGATGCTTTTCGACTGGGGCGTGCACCTCATCGACCAGATGCTCTGGATG
>Ga0326728_10019988_pt1 | contig 12875 bp, 11 predicted proteins | sample MB3enrmetagenome_FD_207602 | JGI IMG/M metagenome (GOLD analysis project Ga0326728, IMG submission 207602) | Lab enriched peat soil microbial communities from McLean, Ithaca, NY, United States - MB31MN | ecosystem: Environmental > Terrestrial > Soil > Wetlands > Peat | place: USA: New York...
GCTTGATCGAACCATCTCCCCGCGACCGGCACCGTGGTCTTGCCGGGCGTAAAATCGGGCGGCGGGAAAGCTGCGCGGTAATAGTCCTCAACCAGATCAAGAATTTGGCTGCGCAAGTCTTCCGCTTTATTTCCCATGAAAATATTCCTTGTACCATTGGATGGTTTTTTCAAGCCCCTCGTCAAGTTCGAAAAGAGGTCTCCACCCGAGTTTTTCCTGAGCTTTGGCTGCACTCAGGTACTGATGCCGAATCTCGTTATTGGCTTCGTTTCTGATGTCCGGTTTCAGTCTTGATTCATTCATCAGGGCAAGAATCTTTTGAACCAGGTCCAGCGCTGTTATTTGTGTCTCATTGGAAAAGTTGAAGGCCTCTCCGCGCAACTCAGGAGACTCTGCGAGTCTTTCGGCCAGAAGGATATAGGCTGCCGCTCCGTCTTCCACATAGAGATAATCTCGTATAAAAGAGCCGTCGGAACGCAACACCGGGTTTTGTCCAAAAAGAACCGATCGGATTGTGCCGGGGACGAGGCGGTTCCAATTGAGGTCCCCGCCACCATAAAAGTTTCCGCATCTGGTGACGGCAACCGGCAACCCATAGGAAGTGGCATAACAGCGGGCGATCAGGTCCGCACAACTCTTGCTCACATCATATGGATGGCAGCCCTGTAAGGGCATGTCCTCGTGATAGGGCAATTGGTCGTTATCTCCATAGGCTTTATCAGATGAGGCTATGATTATTTGTTTAACCGGGGGGCAATGTCTGCAGGCTTCCAGAAGTGTCCATGTGCCCTGAATATTGCTCTCGAAAGTGGATATTGGATTCCGATTGGCAACATTTACAATCGTTTGTGCCGCCAAGTGGAACACGGTTTCTATCTCGTATTCGCCAAGGGTTCGTTCCAGACAGGCTTGATCCCTGATGTCGCCCCTGACCACCCTCACCTTTTCGAGCAAACCTGAGGTTACGGCCTCACTTTGGGGCACCCAGTCGCGAACCATGCAGACGATATCGGCCCCTGATTCGAACAGCCTGCGGAGCAGCCAACTGCCTACAAGACCGGTCGCCCCCGTAACAAGCACGGGGCGGTTCTGCCAGAAGGATCGATTCAAACGTGGGCCCTCCAAGGGATATTGCCCGAGTTCCACATGTTTTCCAGGTGCTGAACATCTCTCAGGGTATCCATGCACTGCCAGAAATCATTGTGACGATAAGCGATGAGTTGTTCTTCACGAGTGAGGCGCTCCATGGGTATGCTTTCGAAGGATGTATCGTCGCCTGGTATGTAATCGATTACTTCGGGTTCGAGCACAAAAAAACCGCCGTTTATCCACCCTTCTCCCGTTTGCGGCTTTTCGGCAAAATTGGATACGGAGTCATCGCCGTTGAATATGAGTTCGCCAAAGCGCGCAGGGGGGCGAACTGCTGTAACAGTGGCAATTTTTCCATGACTCCGGTGGAATTCGACGAGCCTTTCTATATTTACATTGCTGACACCGTCCCCGTAGGTCAGAAGGAAGGTCTCTTTTCCTATGTAGTCGGCAATCCTTTTCACTCTTCCGCCGGTTTGCGTCTTGTTTCCCGTATCCAGTAGATGGACGGTCCAGTCTTCACTATGACCGTTGTGCACAAGCAAATCGCCCGTCCCCAGCCGGATCGTCAGGCTACAAGTCCTTTTCCGATAGTTGATGAAATAGTCCTTGATCATCTCACCTTTGTATCCAAGAGCAATTACAAATTCTTTGAAACCATAATCCGCGAAGCTGCGCATGATGTGCCACAGGATTGGTTTCCCGCCGATTTCAACCATCGGCTTAGGCCTTACTACCGTCTCTTCGGAAAGGCGGGTGCCGAGACCGCCTGCCAAAATTCCAACTTTCATTTTTCATTCCCCCGGTCAAAAGATTGACTTCTTGCCCTCAATTTCGCAATCCTTAATGGCCAACGTTTCATCCCGTGCCTGGTGCCATATATGAGAGCCAAAAAGACGAGGTGATGATCTTCGCATGCAGGAATAAGCAAAGGTTGTGCCTCATCCGGATGAGTTGCAGGAGCCATTCGGATGGAGAACGAGGCAGAGTGTCGTAATCTGTGGGAATGCAGTATTCTGAATTTTTTTACGGGATGGACCGGCTAAATGCCGGGCGGCAGGTGTATCGTGTCTGCGTTGTCCGGCTGGTGCTCAGGCCGCAGCAGATCATAAACCGATTTGACCGGGTTGAAGGTGGCAGGCGGGACTTCTACCATTACAGTTATCCACTGGGCCATTCCGCCGTTCCAGAGTCCTGGCAGCTCCAGGGCCTGGATGTCGCTGGTGCCTTTTGATTTTTTGGTAATGATGACTGTTTTCGGGTCTACGAATTTCTTGAGGTCGTATGGATTTCCCTCGAAGTCCCGGGTGCAGCATACGATGTCCACCGGGTTGAAATGGGTGGAGGAGTTCCAAATTGCGCTCTGTTCGGGTGAGCTTAGATCTACCTGAGCTTTTTCGACGATCTGGATCGATACTTCGCCATTTTCGCCTTCGACCCAGAAAGGCGCTCCCCCGGGTTCGCCCGCATTGGGGACCACGCCGCACACCCGGATGGGCCTGTCGAAAAGCTTCATTAAAAGATCGCGCCTTTGGTCTTCCGGCCACGTTTCAAACCCGGCCGGAAAAGTCAGGAGAAGTTCGCGTTTCGCAAAATCGGCAGCTTCCCGGACCGCCAGGCTCGAATCCGGCCCCTGCATCCGGCGCAAAAAGGAATGGATTTCTTCCTGGACCCAGACCAGAAAGCCTCCCAACACCTTTTTCCAGAAGCCGACCGTCTCTTTCAGCCTATCGGGTACCACATTATCCACGTTTTTAATGTAAACGAGATCGGCCTTCAATTCATTAAGGTTCTCGATCAATGCGCCGTGACCCGCCGGCCTGAAATGAAGCCGCCCTGACTTGTCTCGAACCGGGGTGCCCTTCATGTTTACGGCAATAGTGTTCGTGGAGGACTTCTGGTAGGAAAAGGAGACATCAAAATCGGTGCAGTAGCGCTCGGAACAGCGTCGGCAGGTTGCATCCCTGAGCGCCTGGAATCCGGTTTCGTGTTCCTCCGGAATCGTGAAGTGCACTTTGCACCTGCTGCCGTCTAACCCCATGTACATTACCGATTCGGCAAGCTGCTCCTCGAATGCAGTCCTTTGTCCTTCAGGGTAGGAATGAAACTGCAGCATTGCTTTAGGCAGACTACCGTAGCTCAGGCCCCTTCCAGTCAGGAGGTATTCGAGCAGCAGGTAGAATCGGCCCTCACGCAATATGTCGTCAAGGTCGAATCCGTCCTCTGCCAGGACTTGCCTTAAACTATGCACAAACGGGAACCTGGGGAGATGATCGACGAAGCGCTTCAAGTCACACACAAGCGACACTCCCCGGGCCAGTCTGGTCTGAAACTCCTTCTTTTCGAGATAATGGGGGAGATGATAAATCTGGAGGAGGGATTGAAACATCCGGGTGGCAGCTCCGGATGCCGGGACAAATTTCATGAAGCGGTCTTGCCGGGTAGCCGATGCATGCAGAGCGACATATTTATTTGCATCCGAATCTTCAATTTTTCGGATACCATCCCCTATGGTGCAAGGTCTATTGAGGTGCACCAGAAAGTCTGAGCGTCTGAAGGTTTCGATCTGTTCAATTACCCTGGCCACACTGATGCCCAGGGATTTCATCTGTTGACGGTCCGCGTGGGTGAATCGGATTGGCATGAGTTCGCTTTCCGTTGTTTCAAATCGAAGCGGCAAGCAAAAGCGATTGAAGCCGTCCCAAAACCTGATCGAGATATCTGGCAATGCCGGGCTCGAAGTCCGACGATGTCATGAGCGAAAATACTCTAAAGGTGGACTGCCGGTATCTTTGTGCACCATAGTTGAAGGTCTGCCGCTGAAGGCCTGACGCCTTCCCGACGGGGCGCCCCGGGCCGGTGGCGTGCATCGCTGAGCGTCGCCAACAACCGATGTGGCATATTTTTGTTCAGAGTTGCGCATAAATCTGCCTGCGAGGGAAAAACAGGGGGGAGTGTGGAGGGCGGTCATCCGCTCTCCACACTCCGCCTGCAAAATAAGCTATTTTACCAAAATTTCAATCTTAGCTTTCGATTTGAGTGCTTCCACGTACTTGGGGAATTCCTGGCGGGTCATTTTTTCGTTTTTGAGGTGTTGTTCGATCCGAGGCTTTATCTCCTCGAAAGTCACCGTTGTCTGATCTTTCTTATCGGTCATCTTGATGATGTGATAGCCGAACTCCGTCTCCACGATGTCGCTGGTCTGGCCTGGTTGCATGGCAAAAGCCGCCTTTTCAAAGGGCGGCACCATCTGGCCTTTTTGGAAAAAATTGAGATCGCCGCCTTTTTCCTTGCTCGGGCAATCGGAGACTTCTGTGGCTACCTTGGCGAAATCCTCACCATTTTGTAACCTTTTCTGTATACCCTTCATTTTATCCAGTGCCTTTGCCTTTTGCTCGGGAGTGGCATCTTTGTCAACCTTGACCAGTATGTGGCTCGCCCGAACCATCGGTGGGGTTTTGAACACTTCAGGATTGCCGTCATAAAAAGCCTTTGCTTCTTCAGGGGTCACCGCTACCTTTGGCCCCAGATCCGTTTCAATCAGTTTTTTTATGGCAAGTTGAGATGCGATATTATCCTTCAAATCCTGCTCGGTAATATTCATCTGCTTAAGTGATTTCGCGAAATCTTCGGGTGAGGATCCCTTCTTGATGGCTTCCAACTGAGCGTTCACTTCGGCTTCATCTGCCTTGATCCCTCTCTTTTCAACTTCCTGCTTCAGAAGTTCCCTGGTTATCAGGCTGTCAAGCACTTTTTGCTTCATTGCCGGCATCTCTTTCTCGTCGGGTTGCTTACCCGTCATAGCTATTTGCCGATTGAGCTGATCGAGTCCCGCTTCATAATCTGACATCGGAATTGGCTTTCCGTTTACCAGAGCTGCGGCACCTTGGGAGCTCGCTTCCTTTTTAGGAGCGGATGACGCGGCGTTCTGCCCGGCTGATTTGTCCTGGGATTTATCGCCTGCTGCGGACACGAGCAAGGTGTATCCGGCCAAACATAAAACTACAAGGACTGCCAGTGCGGGAACGATATACCATGTCTTCTTCATCGTTTTCTCCTCATTAAAAAATACCCGCGAGAGCAATCTGCCGCCGCGGGTGACTAGCACGATGCTGATTGTCAGCGAGAGTGGCAAAGAAAAAGAATTTAGGGTTGCACTATACTCACGAAAATGCAAAAGAGTCAATAAGATGGTCGTAAATTCAAAAGCGCGGAGATTTGATCAGTCCAACCAATACTGCAGGATATAACGTATTGCCACGCAGATGATCAAAAGACCCAGTCCCAGTTGAATAATCTTTTGCGGCACGTATTTTTGCAGGTGTCCGCCCGTGTACATTCCAAAGAAACCACCCAGACCGAAAAGTATGCCCAGGAGCCAGTCGGGGGAGGCCTGAGGGCCAACGCCGGCCGGTATCATGCTGTAGAAGGAGACTCCGGCGATTGAGGTGAGAAAAGTTCCCAAGAGCGCTGCGCCGGCGACGGTGTAAATTGGCAGATTGAAAAAGGCCACACAAACAGGGGCTATGATCGCACCGCCGCCTATCCCGTAAATGCCTCCGATTATACCCACGATAAAACTCAGAATGCCCATTCCCACAGGGCTGAATGAAAAGTGCTGTCCCCAGAATTCGTATTCGACCCTATGCAAAGAGACCAAGGTTGTCCTCAGGGTGGCATCAGCGGGAATGCCTGCCAAAATCCTGCTGCTCCGCTCTTCTTTAAGCTTTTTGACCTGCTGATCGAACTTGTCTTCCAGTGCCTTCATTTCACTGTTCCCGCGTCGCTTTCCTGGAACGGTTTCATAAAGAAGGCGAAGACTAATGCAGAACAGTACGCTCCCTGTAAAAAGCTTGAAAGCACGTGGGTCGGGCAGGTAGAGAACATGCAAATAATATCCTATGAAGACCCCGGGGAGCGTGCCGATGATTATCGTCAGTGCAAGGGGCCATGCCATCCTTCCTTGACGCATATAACTGTACACGCCGCCCGGAATTGCCGCGATGTTGTAAACGAAATTGGTCGCGCTGACTGCGGGAGAAGTGAAGTTAAGAAAGCTGATCTGGAAAGGAAGGAGCAGGAAAGCCCCGGATAGCCCTGCCATTGATGTGAAAGCAGAGATGAAAAAAGCGACCAGAGGCGGGACGAGAATCGACGTCTCGACCTGTGATATGGGGAATTTCAGAACCAGGAAATCCATTTTACCTGCCATGGATTTGAGTATAAAAAAGGACTGCAGCAAATTTTTGGCTGCAATTACTGGGAGAAGGAAGACTATACCGCAAAAAGCAGGGATTGTCGCTCGTCATGAGCAGTTATCTGCCTTCGGGCCGGGAGAAATAGAGTGCTGGTAAATCAAATTGGAGAATTCGGACTGATCGGGCGTATCGCGGCCATGCTAAGTGGACAGACTACCGCGGGTGTAGTCAGGGGAATCGGCGACGATGTGGCGGTACTGGATACCTCCGGGCCTGAATACCTTCTGGCTACCTGCGATATTCAGATCGAGGGTGTGCACTTCACCAGGAGGGCAATTACTGCATATCAACTGGGGCGCAGGGTAGTGGCGATAAACGTGAGCGACATTGCCTCAATGGGAGGTTACCCCCGCTGGGCGTTGGTTTCGCTCGCAATTCCGGGAAATACCGAGGTCGCATACGTTGATGAATTATACCGAGGAATGCGTGAGCAGGCAGCGCTCGCCGGCGCATCCATAGTTGGCGGGAACCTGAGCGGCATGGAATCCGGAATGGCACTGGACTTCACGCTTCTAGGGGTGATCGCTCCGGAGTTGCTCGTACTGAGAAGCACTGCGCGTACCGGGGACTCGATACTCATAACGGGCTCACCCGGCGAATCGAGGGCAGGTCTGGAACTGATCAGGCAGCCTCATCTCGAATTGAATCCTGAAATCAACCGGAAACTGCTCGAAAGGCACCTGTGTCCTCAGCCTCGTCTTGCCGAAGGGCAGCTTCTTGCTCGTTCCAGGCAGATCAGCGCCATGATAGACGTAAGCGATGGAGTGATCGGAGATCTTGCCCATATTTGCGAATCGAGCGGCAAAGGGGCCGAAATAGAAGTTGCAAATCTGCCGGTAAGCCGTGAGGTTTCCGAGGCTGCCCTGGCGGCAGGCGCGGATTCGATCGATTGGGTGTTGTCCGGAGGTGAAGACTATGAACTTTTGTTTACCGCCAGACCTCAGGCTGTTCCGGAACTCAAAAAAATGTTAATGGATGAAACCGGAACCTCATGTACGCAAATTGGAAGCATCACAGACGAAACAGGTGAGATGTGGGTTCGGCTTGCAGACGGAAGACGTGTTCGCCCTTCAGCCGAAGGGTGGGACCATTTCGCATGAATAGAACAGAAACTCCTAGTGAGTTGGACAGGTTGTGCCGGCCACTTCCAGGAAATAAATGAAAATACCCAGAGTGCTCACAATCGCGGGGTCGGACTCAAGCGGCGGAGCCGGCATCCAGGCAGACTTGAAGACGTTTTCGGCACTGGCTGTTTACGGCATGAGCGCCATAACGGCAGTGACCTCTCAAGATACGCTTGGAGTAAACGGCATAATCGAAATAGATCCTGATTTTATATCAAAGCAGATCCGTTCGGTGATCTGCGACATTGGGGTCGATGCTGTAAAGACCGGAATGCTTTCTAACGCGGCGGTCATATCAAAAGTCGCATCCGATCTGGAAGACCTGCGGATCGAAAAGGTGATTGTTGATACCGTCATGGTGGCAAAAGGGGGGACAAGGCTCCTGAAAACTGACGCGGTCGATGCCCTTGCCTCCAGGCTTTTTCCCTTGGCCCTGGTAGTCACGCCCAACCTTCAGGAGGCTGAAGTGCTGACAGGTATGAGGGTTGAGTGTCCAGACGACATGAAATCGGCTGCTGCTAAACTCATGGAATTCGGTCCGAAATATGTGGTCTTAAAAGGTGGCCACCTGCCGGGGGAGCCGATGGATCTGCTCTATGACGGCCATACTTTTCACGAGTATACCGGTGTCAGGTATAAGACACCTCATACCCACGGCACTGGATGCACTTTCGCTTCGGCCCTGGCCGCTTTTATTGCGCGGGGATCATCGGTGGAAACTGCCGTGGAAGAGGCTAAAAACTTCATTGCGGGTGCCATAGCCAAGGGCCTGCCTTTGGGCAGCGGACATGGACCTGTCCATCATTTTCACAGGTTCTACAATTTCGAATAACCGGTACCGGTTTTCATACTATAATTGCAGGAACCGGAACCGATTTTGGACTAGACGATGATTTCGGACAAACACCTTATGTACCGGGGGGCTGATGACAGATCACGTCCGCATACTGCTTATAGATGACGACGAAGAAGACTATCTGATTGTTGCCGATATGCTTGCGAAATCGGAGAACACCCGATTCAGCCTGGATTGGGTGTTTGAATACGATGCGGGGCTTGAGGCGATTTCCAGGGGGAAGCACGAGGTCTATCTTCTGGACTATTTCATTGGTGCCAAAAGTGGTCTTGAACTCCTGAAGCAGGCTATTGAGAACGGCTGCAAGGCCCCGGTCATCTTTCTCACGGCTCATGGGAACTATTCGGTCGATTTACAAGCCATGGAGGCAGGCGCATCCGATTATTTGGTAAAAGGAGAATTTTCCGCTCCCATTCTCGAACGCTCGATCCGCTACTCGATAATGAGCAAGCGAGTCGAACAAGAATTGAAAGAGCACAGAACCAACCTGGAAGCACTGGTTCGCGAACGGACCATTCAGCATGCCGAAGCCCGCGCCGATGCCGAAAGACGCGCAAACGAGGCAGAACTTCGACAGGCGATCCTCCATGCCATGCTTGATCACATTCCATTGGGAATTGCCGTTGTCGACTCCCCCGATCTGCAGGTACAAGCTCTCAGCAGGTATGCCTTCGACATGATGAGCGATTCGACGGTAAAGCATAACCGTCACCTTACTGATCTGAATTTGACCCTTTCCGAACTGGGCTCTGAGATCTCAGGTTTGTTGGAACCGATCAAGGAGGCGGCGCTTCATGGGAAGGTCTCTCCTAATCAGGAGCTAATGCTGAACCTGTCCAATGGGGGTGTAATCCCCGTCCTGGTGAGCGCCGGTCCCATCAAAAATGCTGCCGGGGAAGTAACAGGCGCGGTTGGCGCCTGGCGGGACATTAGTGAGCTGAAGCGGGCCCAGGAAGAACTAAAGGCCGCGCATGACAATCTCGAGCTTATTGTTCAACAGCGAACCAGAGAACTCGAGAAAACACTGAGGGAACTGCAGGAATCCAGGGAGGGACTCAAGCTTCTGGCCTCTCAACTTCTGCGCGCCCAGGAAGACGAAAGAAAGAGAATCGCAAGAGAGATGCATGACAGCATCGGGTCTTCGCTGAGCGCCGTCAAATTCTGCGCAGAAAACGCCGCCGTTCAGCTCGAAGCCAACCATAAGGTCCGTGCCAGCTTTAAGATGTTGTCGAGATCCATCGAGCAGGCAATTGATGAATCCCGGCGTATCATTACGGACCTTCGCCCGTCCCTTCTTGACGATCTTGGAATAATAGCCACTTTGGGCTGGTTTTGCAGAAGGTGTGAGGGGATCTACTCCGGAATCAAGGTCAAGCGTGACGTCAGAATCGAAGAGGCCCAGGTGCCCGAAAACCTGAAAATCATCATTTTCCGAATTATCCAGGAAGCTGTGAACAATTCCGCCAAACACAGCCAGGCCGGTGAAATATCCCTAAGCCTGGCGCTCGAAGGTGAGCAGATTGCCTTGCGCATCAGCGACAACGGGGTTGGATTCGATCCGGCTGAAAGCCCTTCCAAAGACTCACGCGCCAAATTTGGTCTCACATCCATGCGAGAGCGGGCGGAACTCTCCGGCGGGAAATTCGAAATTAAATCTGCGCGTGGAGCTGGAACGACAATCAGTGTGTTCTGGAAAGCCGGATAGCTTTAATATTTTTTCCCCGGAGTATGACGTCGGTTTGGACGGATTTCATTTCTACTCTAAATTATCATTCTTTTTTGTCCCTCTGTTTCCTGCCGCGGAAAACGAGCTTGATCGGTGTCTTATCGAGATGGAAGCTGTCTCTGAACCTGTTGATCAGAAACCGTTCGTATGAAAAGTGAATGCCGGTCGGGTTGTTGCAAAACAGGACAAACTCAGGCGGCCGGGTCCCGGTTTGTGTTCCGTAATAGAACTTGAGCCTTCGGCCACGGACCATTGGCGGCTCATGGGCATTGACAGCTTCCTGAAGCGCCCTGTTGAGGATGCCTGTCGATATCCGGCTGTTGTACTGCCCGAAGACCTCCTGCACCGCAGGAATCAACTTATGTACCCCTTTGCCGCTCAGGGCTGAAAAGGTCAGAGGCGGGGCAAACGGCATGAAGCGGAAACGCCATCGCAGGTCTTCGAGAAAATTCTTCCTGGCCTTCAGATCCGGGTCAAAAGCGTCCCATTTGTTTACCCCTATGATGCATGCCCGACCACGCTCTTGAATGTATCCCGCTATGTGTTGATCCTGATCGGCTACATTGCCTTCGGCCGCATCGATCAGCAGAACGCAGACGTGGCTCCTGTCAATGGTTTGCAGTGCCTTGATAATGCTTATCTTTTCGAGTTTTTCGCGCGTTTTGCCTTTCTTCCGTATGCCGGCCGTGTCTATAAGCAGATATCGCTGTCCGGCCCGCTCAAAGGGCGTATCGACCGCATCACGCGTAGTCCCGGGGATTGGGCTGACAATGACGCGTGGAGCATTGAGAATTCGGTTTACCAGGGTCGATTTCCCGACATTCGGCCGGCCGAGAATTGAGACGCGGATTTCGGAGACCTCAGCATCGTCATCTTCTTCCGGGCCGCGACTTTCGGGCACAAGTTCGACTATATCCGACAGAAGATCGCCGATCCCAAATCCATGAGCAGCGCTGATCGGGTATATGTTCTGGACCCCAAGCGAGTAAAAATCGGCCAGGTGTCCCTGCTGTTCCGGGCCGTCTATTTTGTTGACCGAAAAAAAAATGGGTTTCGAAGTGCGGCGCAGGATGTCGAAAAGGGCAGGGTCTTCAGGATGCAGTCCCGATTTGCCGTCGCCCACGAACAGAAGAATATCGGCTTCCGCCAGTGCCTGGAAGATTTGTTCGCGGATTCTCTGATCGAAAATGGAATCGTCCGAGCTTATGAATCCTCCCGTATCGACGAGGGTGAATGTTTTTTCATCCCATGCGGCAGTGGCATAGTTCCTGTCCCTGGTGACCCCTGGAAGATCGTCGACCAGGGCCTGCTTACTCTTGCTGATCCTGTTGAAAAGAGTGGATTTGCCCACGTTCGGGCTGCCTACTATTGCAATTATCGCCATCACGGTTGCCTTATCTGGTTCAACTGGAAGTATTTACACAACTATCAAATACCTGTTTAAGGTTTTTCGACGTACAAGTAAATGACCGATTTGCCGGGGCTGCCTTTCTGTCCTGCTGGTACGTAGAAAACGCAGCAAACAGTCTTATGCCAGTGTGTACTCCGATCGGCCGCACTTGACAAAATGCGGTACGGTGTCGATACATTAGAAATAATAAATATACGAGCAGCAGATGGTTATTTGCTCTGCGGCAAAAAGTATTCGATCCGGAGCTTAATATTTGGCTTTCGCACTTATTTTTTCTGAAGGAGGGCAGAATGTATCAAAGACCTGAGGAGTATGCGAAATACTGGGTGGAGGAGGCCGTACGTTTTTATAAGGCCGTCGGCCGCGATGTTGCCCTGGCTGAATTTTCGAATACCAACGGAATGTTTGTACAAGACGAACTGTATGTCTATGTTTTGAGCACGACGGGAACTATGCTTGCGCACGGTGTCAACCCGAGATTCGTCGGGCTGGATTTCAGCCCGGTTAAGGATTACGACGAAAACTATTTTATCAAGAAGATTGTGGAAAAGGCAAAGAGTGAAGGCAGCGGATGGGAAAGGTATAGGTGGTATCACCCGAGGAGAAACAAGATTCTCCCCAAGATGGCATTCTTTCAGAAAGAAGATGATCTGATCTTTTGTAGCGCGGTCTACGAGGAGGAGGCATAAACCTGGCATCGCTTGACTGCCCGAAGCGTGAGGCGGCTTTTTGCTGAACGGGAGGCTCAGACCTTGTCCCGTCAACAAATACCGCAGGGCTAAAACAGCAAAACCAGGCAAAACGGATGCTACGCTTTGCCTGGTCTTTTCATTTATGAAGAAGAACACGCCGATCTCCAGCGGTATCCCGGCTGGAGCATAAATCCCGACCGTTACGTTGGGGTGCGTGGTTTTTTCGCGCGCGCCTCATGGACTTCAATCGGCTTCTTATAGAAAGGCGTGCGCCATTTGAAACCCAGGTCGATCGCATCGCTGGTGCAACCAGTGACGCAGACCTCGCACACTATGCAGTTAGCCGGCTTAAAGCTTAGCGTCTTCTTTTCCTTATCTATGGAAATCGCATCAGCGGGACACCGCAGAGCGCATACGCCACAAAGCGTACACTTGTCATCGTTAAAGGTAATCTGGCCTCTGGCATTTTCGAAAGGCTCGCGCACCGTAACCGGATAGAGCCTCGTTGCCGGACCACCGAACAAATTCTTCAGGACGGTGGGTAACATCACAGGCATGGGTTTATGTGCTCCTTTTTATTTCCTATCTCTCAGTGCAAGAGATGCAGGGGTCAATGGAAAGAACATTGACCGGCACGTCCGCCAACTGACATCCGGGCAACAGGACCAGTACGGCAGGAAGATTGGCGTTGGTAGGCGTGCGTATTTTCATGCGTTCAA
>Ga0326728_10019989_pt1 | contig 12874 bp, 5 predicted proteins | sample MB3enrmetagenome_FD_207602 | JGI IMG/M metagenome (GOLD analysis project Ga0326728, IMG submission 207602) | Lab enriched peat soil microbial communities from McLean, Ithaca, NY, United States - MB31MN | ecosystem: Environmental > Terrestrial > Soil > Wetlands > Peat | place: USA: New York...
TGGATGGCCTTGGCAATTACAGCGAGCTGTTCGCGCGCCGCGGGACGATAAACGTCCGTGGAAACCAACATAGGCCGGCGCTTCCGGCTGGAAAGCCAAAGCGCCAACTTGCCTGCCGTAGTCGTCTTGCCTGAACCTTGCAGGCCGACCAGAAGAAAAACCGTGGGGTATTCCTTCGCGAACGTAAGAAGCGAAGCCTCGCGACCAAGAATCTCGATCAGCTCATCGCGAACAATTCGAATCACTTCCTGGCCAGGCGAAAGACTGGAACGGATCTCCTCCCCCAGGGCTTTCACGCGAACCCGCTCGAGCAGGGCTTTGACCACGTTCAGGCTGACGTCTGCCTCGAGCAAAGCGAGCCGTACCTCGCGCAAGTTTTCATCCACCACGTCCTCGCTCAAAACTCCCTGCACGCGCAAGGACTTGAAAACTTTCTGGAAACGGCTTTGTAGGGCATCAAACATATATTTGGGCAGGCGGCCGGCCCTGATCCGCTCGAACGGAATCCACCCCGCACACGGCTGAATTTCTATTCTACATCGGTAAACACGTTAAAGAAAGCCTGTTCTTGTGGCCGGAATGTAGCGCGGGCTGGAAAAGGTGTGAAGAAATGCGCACTCTCGGTGCCTCTGTGGTTAACGCTGTCGATCTTTTCACACCTTCGGACGCCCCCGCTACTGTGCAGCCATCAGCTTTTCAATATCCTCCACCTGGCGGGGCAGGCGGCTGCTGAGCTGTTCATTGCCGTCCTTAGTGATGAGGATGTCATCCTCGATGCGCACACCGATTCTCTCTTCCGGGATATAGATACCCGGCTCCATGGTAACCACCATGCCAGGTTGGAGGGGCAGGTTGTAGCTCATAGGGTCGTGAACGTTCAGGCCAATCGAGTGACCCAGGCCGTGGATGAAGTACTCCCCGAGGGGGTTTCCGTGTAAGTCTTTACCGTGGGTGTTGATGTAATTGTAGGCAATTTCGTGCAGGCTGTTCTTGCCCCACCCGATGTACATTCCGGGTTTGGCGGCGGCCATGGCGGCGTTCTGCGCGCCCAGAACGATCTCGTAAATCTCGCGCTGGCGTGGGGTAAAGCGGCCGTTGACAGGGAGCGTTCGGGTGATGTCGGCGGCGTAGCCGCTGTAAGAACCTGCCACATCCATCACCACCACGTCGCCGTCCTTCATTTGCTGATCGTCGGCATCGTAGTGCAAAACGGTTGAGAAGAAACCTGACCCCACGATGGGCGGGTAGGCGGGCCATTCGCATCCCCGCCGCCGGAACTCGTACTCCATGCGCGCCGCCACCTCGTACTCCCAAACGCCCGGACGGACGGTCTTCATCGCTGCAAGGTGCCCTTCGACAGAAGCGTCCACGGCTTTGCGAAGCAGGGCGATCTCGCCCGGCGACTTCAGGACGCGCTGCCGCTCCACGCGTGGGCGGACGTCTTCAATGGTCGCTAACGGGGCCATTCCGCGCAGCTTGGAGACGGCCTCAGCCTGGAAATAATCTTCGCCGCTTTCAGGCTGGGGAGTCAGTTCCGTGTAGATCTTAGGAAAAGTCTTGAGCGCTTCCAGAAGTTCCGAATGAAACAGGGAGGTTGGCTTAACGGTGGGGAAGCCGCTGCGTGCGCCCGCGTCGGGGTCGTCCGGCCCGAGCTTCGGGCCATTCCATTTCTCCTCGCGAAGGTCGCGCGCGGGTATGAAGAGAATCTCCTTCTCGAGCTCGAACGTGGCGCCGGGCTGGGGCGCCTTTGGAACCAGCAGCATCATGGCGTTCGGCTCATCCCAGCCGGTAAGGTAGTAAAAATTCTCGTTCTGGTGGAATGTCGTCACGCTCGCGGCCACGTCGGCATCCTTGTAGCCAAAAAGCACGATGACTCCGTCACCGCCGGTATCGCGCACCAAGCGAGCACGTCGCTCGTGAAAAACCGATAGCGGCTCGCGCTCCCAAGCTCCCGCGGGGAGCACGGAAGCCGAGACCAAAAACGCCAGCCACAACCAGCAGAAAATGCGCCATCGCCGTGTTTGCATGGAAACCTCCGCAGAATCGGGAGTGTAGCACAGTCGGCCGAGGTCACCTTGCCACCGGCGGCATGAGGTAGTGCCTTTTTTCACCGATTTTGCGTCTTCACGGCACGTTTTTGGGCCTGATTGAGAGTTCGTTTTGAGTTCGTTTTTTGGCACTTTTGCTGATTCTAAACAACTTATTGAGTTCGTTCCCACGATTTTAACATCTTTTCTTACAGAGTCGCGAAGCGCCTTGGAGTACGGCAGCAGCAGCTACCGCCTTCGGTTCGTGTGGCACATCTCGAAGGCGGTAGCTGCTGCTACCGCACTCCAAGGCACCTATGGAGCGCTTTTCCTCACCGATTTTGCGTCTTTCCGGCACGTTTTTGGTCTGATTGGGAGTTCGTTTTGAGTTCGTTTTTTGGAACTTGTGTTGATTCTAAATGACTTATTGAGTTCGTTCCCACGATTTTAACATCTTTTCTTACAGAGTCGCGAAGCGCCTTGGAGTGCGGTAGCAGCGGCCACCGCCTTCGGTTCATGCGGCACACCTCGAAGGCGGTAGCTGCTGCTATTACACTCCAAGGCGCCTTCGGCGCAGGCATTTTCATGGCAGCGAAAGATCCCCACTTTAGTAGCCTACCATAAGGCGGGCGGGCTGGTCAAGGGTTTTGCAGGGAAGCGCCAGATACGTGGTGCAGACAGTGCGGTACCCCCGTTAATCAGTACGAATGCGAAGACGCTATGTTTCTTGTGAGGCCGGGCGTGATCGGACGAAGGCGGGCAGGGAATTCCATAGGCGTCGCAGGGGCGTCTGAAAAAGGGACATCATTCCCATGTAGGAATAGCCGATGAAGAAGAGGAGGAGAAACGGAATGGTCAGATAGTTCTCGACGCGGAACGAATAGGCGGTAGCGAAGACGAAATAGGCCGCCAAGACAAGCTCGACATACGGTTTCCAACCACCGCCGCGTCGGACATACTTCTTGTGTTCCCAGCCTTCTTGCTTCAATTCGACGCGGTACTTGGGCGTGCGGACAAACTCCGACTGCCTTCCTAACAGCGCTTCTATCACTGCCAGGGAGTTGGTGACGGACAGGCCGATGCCGGTGGCCATGAGGAAAGGCATGAATCTTATGCGTTTCCACCAATCCCGCGGGTAGAGCTCACGTTGCGCCACCATGTAAAAACTCGAGACCGAGCACGTGGAGGCCAAGAACAGTGGCAGGTCCAAGTACAACATCTGGAACCAGCCCTGATAAAAGCGCACGATCATGGCGGGCAGCAGGATGACCGAAAAAACCACCATGAGGGGATAAGCGATATTCGCCGTGAGGTGGAAGGTGGCCTCCAGCTTGACGTGCAGTGGCTGCGGGCTGCGCCAGATTCGCGGCAGCAGTTTCTTGGCCACCTGGATCAGGCCCTTGGCCCAGCGCGCCTGCTGTGTTTTGAACGAGTTCATCTCAACCGGCAGCTCGGACGGGCACTCGATGTTAGGGTCGTATACAAACTTCCAACCCTTCAGTTGCGCCCGGTAACTCAAATCCGTGTCTTCGGTGAGCGTGTCGTGTTGCCAGCCGCCCGCCTCTTCGATGGCCGCGCGCCGCCACATGCCTGCGGTGCCGTTGAAATTGAAGAAACGCCCGGAGAAGTTCCGCCCGCCGTGCTCAATAACGAAGTGGCCGTCCAGCAGGATGGCCTCGACTTCCGAGAGGTTCGAATAATGGCGGTTCACCCAAGTCCAACGGCCCTGTACGACGCCAACCTTGGGGTCGCCGAAGTATTCCACCATCTGGCGGATGACCTGCGGGGGAGGAACAAAGTCGGCGTCGAAGATGGCGATTAGCTCGCCGCTCGAGTGCTTGAGGCCCTCGGCCAGCGCGCCTGCCTTAAAGCCATCGCGGTTGTCGCGATGATAGTAGGATATGGGGCAGCCGGCTTGGGCATGCTCGCTCACCAGCCGGGAGGCCACAAAACGCGTCTCGTCCGTCGAATCATCGAGGAGCTGTATTTCCAGCAGGGCACGCGGGTAGTCGATGCGGGTGACGGCATCCAGCAATCGCTCCACCACATAGCGCTCATTGAAAACCGGGAGTTGGATCGTGACGCGGGGGAGCGGCCCGGAATGCTTGGGCGGCTTGGGCGCCTTGAGCTTGTTCTTAAGGTAAAGATAGGTCAGAAAATAGCGATGCATCCCGTAAATCGATAAGATGCTGAGAATAGTAAAGTAAGGGATTAGGATGGAGAGATCGAAAGCGTTGATCCGGTAAATGCCGCGAAACGGGTCCTTGTGAAAAATCAAGTACACGTAGCGCGCCAAGGGGTTCGACGGAAGGCGCAAAAGCAAAAAGAGAAAACGGTCCATAAAAAGTCAGTTTATTGCGAGGAACGTCAGGTCCAGCGGCTGGGGCGCCGGCTCGGCGCCACAAGCCTCGAAGGATCAGAAGGCCACCAGTAATTTAGATGCGCCAGGAGTCGTAAGCGCCACATCATCTTGCGACTCTTGGCTTGTTGGTCTTGTCGCGGCCCGGGAGCGACTTGCGCTCTTTGCGGAAGGGCGCAGCCCGGGAAACTCGGTCCCGAACTTCATTCCCCTCTCCCTGGCCGGAACACATTATTATACGTGTCTGGCGTTCATGTTGTCGAGCGATTTATCTTGCCTATTCATCATCGTCTGTATCAGGAGCCGGAATAGCCCTAGACGAATCTGGATCACTCGGATCCCGGAAGCGATAACCGACCCACGGCTCCGTCAAAATGTGCTCGGGGCGGCCAGGATCGTCTTCGATCTTCTTTCGCAGAGTCTTGACATAAGACCTCAAATAATCCGGCTCATCGCCATACTCAGGGCCCCACACAGCGCGAAGGAGTTTCGCATGGGTGAGGGGAATACTCTTGTGCTGCATCAGGAAGGCAAGCAATTCAAATTCTTTGGGAGAGAGATGGATTATTTTTCCGGCCTTTCGCAAGGTGCGATGTTCCAGGTCCATTTCCAGTTCGCCCGCCCGGAGAACGGGCGAAGGCGGCGACCCCCCGGCTCCAGTTCGGCGAAGAACGGATCGCAGCCGTGCGACCAATTCCCGAAAGTGAAAGGGCTTGGTGACGTAGTCGTCGGCTCCGGCCTCCAAAGCGAGGACCTTATCGTCCTCGGTATCGCGTACCGTGAGCATAACGATGCCAGCCTGAGGCGCGGCGGCGCGGATCCTGCTGCACGCCTCCACCCCGCCGATGCCGGGCATATTGATATCCAACAGCACGATGTCAACCGGCCGTTCCCGAACATACTCGAGCGCCTCCTCGGCATTGCGCGCCGTGTCCACGCAATACCCACCGGTCTTCAGGGATGCGCGCAATCCCTGGCGAAACGCGGGGTCGTCATCCACAACCAAAACGCTAATCGTCGGTGGGGACATGGTGGCTCCCATCGTTGAGCATAGGCAATTTGAGACAAAATACAACGGTTTCAGGGGATGTGGTCTTATCCAGAACGAGGCTTCCGCCATGCGCCATGGCTATTTTCCGCGCCACGTACAAGCCCAGTCCCGCGCCGGAAACCTGCTTGCGGACGTCGGCGCCGCGATAGAAGCGTTCGAAGATGCGATCCTGCTCTTGAGGCGCTATGGAACGTCCCTCATTCCGAACGCGCACCGCGATACAGTTATCTTCCAGCCGTATCGTAACTGTCACGGCGCTGCCGGGAATTGAATACTTGAGAGCATTGTCCAGTAGTTGCGTCAGCGCCAGGTCCAGGAGTTCGCGGTCTGCGGGCGCCTGGCCGTGCTGACACTGGCAACTCACCGTAACCTGGCGCTCTTGAGACTGGCCAGCGTACCGTTGAACCACGCGCTCGACCAAAGCGGGTATATCGGCATTCCTCATGCGGGGTTTCACTTCCTCGCGATCCAGCCGTGCCATGCGAAGCAAGCGGCTGGTGAGGCTGCTCAATCGCGAGGTTTCCATTTCTATGATGCCGGCCATTTCCCGTTCTTCCGGACCGAGCCGCTGCGACTCCTGCAAACCGCCCACAACAGCCAGCATGGTCGCCAGTGGCGTCTTGAACTCGTGCCCCAGGGCGTCCAAGACAGCGGTGCGGAACACCTCCGCCTGAGCTGCGGCAATCTCGTGGCTGGCCTTGCGAAACGCCCGCGCCTGCTCGAGGGCCGCTGCGGCTAGCACAGACAAGGGTCCGGCGATCCACTCCGAGTCCGGAAGATCTTCGTAGCCGATCACCCCTGTAATAGCACTCCCGGCACGTAGACATCGGACGACAACGCCCGCAGCCTGGTCATCAGCGTCTTCACCAAGGATGTAGGCCTGCCGGGTTCGCTCCGGGAGGCCGCATCGACTCGCCCCTTCGATGTGGAGTTCCGCCGTGCCGGCATCGAAGAGGCAGACGGCGGAAGCTGCAAAACCGTCGCGAAAGGACTTGAGCAGCAGCACAACCTCAAGTTGGTCCGGTTTCACGAGCAGCAGTTGCCGCGCGACTTGGTACAACTGTTCAAGGTTAGCGCTGCGGCGGCGCGCCCGATCAGCCTCCGCGCGCAGTCGCGATACCAGGTGGGTGATGACCAGAGCAATCACTACAAAGACCAGGAAGGCGAGGACATTGAGAGGATCAGAGATGCGCAAGGAAAGCAGCGGAGGCAGGAAGAAGAAGTCCAAACAAACCGCTGCGAGCATCGCCACCGCGGCAGACAGGGCGAATCCACCTGCTAACGATTGCCAGACGATGACAAGCAGGTAGAGCAAAACGGCCGTGGCGGCATTGAGATGCAGCTTGTAGCAAGCGTATGTCGCCACGGCGATTGCCAGCCCGCTCAACGCGGCCTGCCAGCATTGCCGCCAAAAGTGCCTGGTGTTTTTCCGGCGCATCGAGGTCAATCCATTATCGCCGATTGGAGCCGTGACAGCCAGCCATGTAGCGCGGGGGTAGTGTCCTAATTTGGGTAGTCTCCTAATATGGATGTCATTCCGAGCGGAGCGAGGAATCTCGCTCTGGCCTTGCCATTGGGGCACGCTGGAGCGAATAGAGGCTTGGACTCCGGATCGGCTCGGGATTGCCGACTCTCGGCTGCTGCGCGGGAACTGAGCACGGCGCCGCCAAAAGGCAGCCGGATAATAATGCCGCGCTGGTCAAATGCAATTTCATACGTACCTCCTCGCTAATCGGGTGATCGGGCGATCGGGTGAACAAAGAGCAAGGGGCACGTCAGGTGGTTCAGACAAGCGACCCCTCACCCGTCCGGCGACGGCCGGAGAAAACGCCGTCGCCGGACACCCTCTCCCCTCGGGAGAGGGCTGTCTATTTAGTTCGGAGCCCGGGTGTCCAGCCAAAGATGCGGGAGGCGCTCAGCCGCTCGGGAGAGGGCTCCACTTCCCTTAGAAATCGAACCGTAATGCTACTTGCCCCGTCCGGTTTCCACCGTATTCCGCCGTCTGCGCGGATTGCAGCATGCCGAACGTGCTCGGGCTGCTTACGTTCATAGCCGGAGGAGCAAAATTCGTGTGGTTCAAGGCATTCGTAAAGGTGGCTTCGAAGCGCACTCGCAGGCGTTCCTTGATGGGCCATACCTTCGACAATCCAGCATTCACAGCGATAGTGCCGGGCCCCTCCAGGATGCCGACGCCGGCATTCCCGACTCGCGCGGCGCCAGCCGGCGTAGGCGCAAAGGCATTGGGGTTGAAATAATTGTTGGACGTCCGATTAGCGGGAATCGGGTTACCAACCAGGTCCGGCCGAACAATTGACCCTTCGGCCACGGGGTCTGTGTTGGTCTGGTCCAGCGTCGGGCTGATCGTGGGGGTCAGGTACGGACCCGTTTCCAACAGAGTTACGGTGTTCAGGCTCCATCCGCCGAGTACCCCGCTCACGAGATGAGAGGAACTCGACCACCGGCGGCCCACCCCGAAGGGCAGCTCGTAAGCTCCCGTTAACAGGAATCGTTGACGCCGCGTCCCCACAACGTTGCCGCGGTTCAGTCCAATGGCGAAACGGTCCAGGTCTGCAAGTCCGTAGCGGGTCTCACCCTGGAATCCGGTGGGAGCGTCACCCTGCGCATCGCTGATGTTATGTGCCCAGGTGTAATTTGCCTGGAAAAAAAGACCATGGCCGGTCTTACGGCTGGCTTCCAGTTGCATTCCCTGGTAGTTCTGCAACCCAAGGTTCTGCGTGGAATATAGGATCTGCCAATTCTGGAATGGCGCGCGCGGGTCCACGAACGGGCTCGGAACGTAAGGCAAGGCGCTGGGAGCAATCTGATTCAGGTTCACCGTCACATTGAGCCGATAGGAATTCATGCCTACATAGCTCATCCGCACGGCAGTGTTCGGCGTCAGTTCGCGCTCGAGTGTGACGTTCCACTGGGCCGATTGCGGATCGCGATAGCGCGGATCGGTGGCCTGCTCGAGCGTCCCGCCTCCCAGTTGAATTAATTGGCTGGCAGCAATCGTTTGCGGGAATTGAATCAGCGGGGCGCCACTTGGGCCGAATCCATTCTGAAAAGTGTGAACGGAGGCTTGCGGATTGCTCTCGTTGTTATTCTGAAGTTGCCCAAGGCTGGTGACGGTGAAGATGCCAATGCCGGCGCGAAGCACCGTCTTATTGTTTTTGAAGGGCCGGTACGCGAAGCTTAGGCGCGGGTCAATGCTGCCTTTGTAGAATTGGCGAAGGCCCGCCGGCAAGCCTTCCTGGCTATTCAACACGACGTTCGTACAAGACAGGCTCATGTCGCGATTCGCCAGAGTGCAGGAATTGAACGACTGAAGAAATGCGAGCGCCGGTTTGAGCCCATTCGCCAGGATGGAGTTGATCAGGATATTGTTGGTCCGCGGATCAAAGTTGGCCTGAATTCCACGCTCGTCGACGAAGGGAGGCTGCAATTCCCAGCGCAGGCCGGCGTTGACCGTCAAGCGATCGTTGACGCGCCATTCATCCTGCGCAAAGAAGCTCGTCTGTGGAGCTCCAGCGTCGTCGCGCGGGCCCGTCACGGCGAAATAGGTGGTGTTCGGCAGGCCCAGCAGGAGATCGCCGAATGCGCTGCCGGTGAATACGTTCTGATTGAAAGTAAACAGACCGTAGTCGTCGGACGGGGTTTCGATCTCGGGCACCGCGAATCGCACCCATCGAACGTCCACTCCCGCGCGAAACGTGTGCCGGTTGCGGTTGTAAGTGACATTATCGGTGAGCTGGTTAGTGCTGGAAAGCGTGGGACCCACGATGTCCCGGCCGATAGGTGTGAAACCGGTGCCATCCGAGAAGTAAATACTCGGGAAGCCGCCATCGGTGGGGTGCTCGGAGACATCGACGTTCAGAAGTCCCAACTGCGCAATAGCCGCCGCGCCCTCAATGGGAAAGTTTGGGCTCAGAAGTATATGAGTGAATCCGAAGCGGAACTCGTTGAGCAGATTTTGGCTGAGCACGTAGTTGTGTGAAATCAGGAAACTCCGGTCGTGCTCGCGGTCCACATCATTGGGGAGCAAGGGATTGGCCACGTTTGCAAGCACACTTTTCCAATTGAACCGGGCATAGACTTGCTGCTTGGAGTTGATAATGTGATCGATCCTTCCGTCAATCCCATTGGTGCTGGAAGGGATGGGCTGAAGGTTTTCGTAATTATAGCTGCCGCCGGCCACGTTCGGCAGGGGATAGAAATCGTTCAGCAGCGTCAGAGCAGAGGGATTGAGCTGCGAGGCCGGAATCGTGTTATTGGGAAACGGCTTGCCGGTGAACGGGTCGATCAATCCGTTCGTCGGGAGATCAAGGCCGTTTAGATTGCCACCTCTTTCGTCTGCGGTCGGCACGACGTATTGCTCCGGCTGCGAGGTCCTTTTGCGGTTGCCTTCGTAGTCGACGAAGAAGAAGGTCTTGTCATGACTGTTGTACAGCTTCGGAATCGACAGTGGGCCGCCCAGGCTCCCGCCAAAAGTGTTGAACCGCTTGGGCGCTTTCTCGTTAAAGTTGAGCACGGTCGCATCGAGAGCGTCATTTTGCAAGTATTCGAACAAGCTGCCGTGGAATCTATCCGTCCCAGGCTTGGTGGTGAAGGTGACGTCACCAACCTGGGAGAACTCCGCATTGTTATTGAAGGCTGAAACCTTGAGTTCCGCGAGACCTTCGGAGGACGGGTAGGCGTTTGTTGCCGCTGAGCTTGTCCAAACGTTGGTGGTGGAGATTCCGTCGACCGAGTATCCCACCATGTTAGCGGTCGCGGCGCCCACCGCGACGTTGCCTTGGCTATCCTGCTCGACGTTGGGCGATGTGGAAAGAGCCGCCAAAGGGCTAGTTGTAACGGCGCGGAAGTTGAGCGGCAATTGCACGATTTGGGAAGTACCCTTCGCATCGCCGATGGTGCCGTTTTCCGTATTCAACTGCTCGGCAGCCGCGCTGACTTCGACGGCGGTGGCCTGGCTCGCCAGTGCCAAGGTGATATCCACTCGCAGACTCTGCCGGGCCGACAGGTCGACATCAACAGCGGAATCCTTGAATCCCTCCTTGCTCGCGGTCAGCCGATAATGTCCTGGTTTGAGATTCTCGACCAGGAAGGCGCCATCGTCGCCGCTGACCACGTCTCGATCGCTGTTTTCGTCAAGACTATGCACCATCACGGCCGCGTTGGGGAGCGGCAGGCCGCTGGGATCGCGCGTGACACCGCGCAGGTCGCCAAACGTCGATTGGCCGTGCGCCACCGGCGCCACAAGACAGGCGAACAGAAGGAATGTGAGCGTGAATTTGCGAATCATCATATCCTCCTAAACATAGGGAATTATCGGCAGACCCCCATGGAAAAGTCGTGGAGGAACCATAAAGAAACCGTAGGGAATGAATAAGCATTCTATAAGGCCGACTGCGCCGCGCGGCCCCGGCAATGGCCTGTGCGCAGGCTGAACCCGGCGGATCTGCGGAATGAGCGGAGATGGCTGTGCAAGTCCTGAACTCATCCGGGCTTCTTTTATGGGATCTTTTCAGGCCCAATCCGCTCCCGGCGATATCGATCACCTGAAAATCACTGGTGGGAAGGGGATTGTGGGGGCAGAAATTGTCGGTAAACACTACGGCGTCACTCGCGGGTAATCGCCGATGATAGATTCCGCCGGTGCACTCTTGCGCGGGTACAATGTAGTTCGCCTTACAAGATGTCTAGGTGAATCGTTTACGGGAGTTGATGCGGACGGGATCTGTAGACGGCAAGCCTGGGAGTTTGGGTATTTGCCGATGAAGCCTGTCTTGGATCACCGTAACGGCGCTGCCGTCTTTTCTGGCAAGAATGATTTCCCGGCCTCTGGGTGGTCATGGACAGAAGCGGTAGCAGCGGTCGCCCGGTCTGTCAAGGCGCGGGGCGCTCCGGAACTTCCATCAGAAGTTCTCCAGCATCCACATGTTTCCGCCGAGCACTGAACTTCGTATGGCAAGGTAGCGGCCGTCCGGCGAAGGGACACCAAACACATCGCCGGACCCTCCCTTGTGCTGCCACAGGACCTTGGCATTTCCCTCCGGATCTACGTGGAGGAGCGTCGAACCTTGAGGCGAATTAGAACCACAGTAAAGCCCCTTTCCGTCAGCGGACCAAGCGAGGCCCCTATAAGAGAGAGCCGGCCAGCCCTTCACCGAGATCTCGCGGTCGGAGCCGCCCGCGAGTGAAAGCAAGCGAATGTGAATCTCGGGCTCGTAGTTTCTCGAAATCGCGAGAGTTGATCCATCGGGAGATAAGGCGACCCCAAAGTCGTGCGCCGAGGGATCTTTTGCAATGGTCCGAAGTACCTTGCCTCGGCCCTTGACGGGGTCGAACGCCGTCAGCGTCAGCCCTTTTTCATCCTGGGTTGGCTCAATGACCACGCAAAGGCTTGCCGGAGCGCGGGCACACCCAACCACCGCAACAAACCCTGCATTCCGCATCTCCATCAGAAACTGTGGCATCCCACCGCTTAGAGGAACGCGCATCAGGCGGACCGGTGCGGAGGGCGATAGGGGATACTCCCAATAGAGCAGCGAAGCTCCGTCAGGGCTGAGGCAGGCGTCGCCGTCGGTCTGCTCCGAAGTGGTGACACGCTCGGCTGTCTCTTGGCTGATTTCCTGTTTGAAGAGACCACCTCCTTCATGGCGGCTGACGAAGAAGAATACCGCTTTGCTATCCGCCGTCCATGCACTGGGGGAATCAAAGTACTCGTCGTTGGTCAAGCGCCGAGGGACGTTCATCCGGGTCCCCCCGGCGGTGAGCTCGCCCAAGTAAACCTGCCGCTGATATGTCCACTTCAGGAGCGCTAGCCGCTTCCCATCCGCGCTCTTGCTCAACCAATCAATGCCGGTTTCTGCCCATTGAGTGAGCGTCTTGGGCTTACCAATCGGAGCGCCGGTTCGACCATCAACGCTGATCTGCCAGAGGTTGCCGGGCATACCACCGAGGCTCTGCCGCACGTAAACGATCCGCCCGTCTCGAAGCCAGCAAAAATCTCCCAGCGACTTGCCTGGTTCCGAATTCGTTACCACCACGCTGCGGTTCGCCCCCTTCAGGTCGCAGGTTTCGATCGAAACTCCCTGAGCAATACCCCATTTAGTCTGCCGCTTTTTGACGAAGGCCAGACGCCGCCCGTCGGGCGACAAGGTATAGCTACCGAACGATTCCTGCTCTTCCAGTGCGAGGACCTTTTGCGGGTTGTCACCCTGGCTGCCCATCACCCAGAGTTCGCGAACCTCAAACGAAGGTCCCGGCTCGGGGAAGAAAAGGATCTGCGTCCCGTCTGGCGAGACCAAACCACCCACAGCATGCTCGCGAAGCTCGCGCGGAGCCTGGCCCAGCACTGAGACCGTCCAAATGCTGGCGTGCCCACTCAGTTCAAAGGCGTCAGCAAGCAATTGCGTGCCATCGGGAAACCAC
>Ga0326728_10019991_pt1 | contig 12873 bp, 17 predicted proteins | sample MB3enrmetagenome_FD_207602 | JGI IMG/M metagenome (GOLD analysis project Ga0326728, IMG submission 207602) | Lab enriched peat soil microbial communities from McLean, Ithaca, NY, United States - MB31MN | ecosystem: Environmental > Terrestrial > Soil > Wetlands > Peat | place: USA: New York...
TTTCTGGTCAGCCTCACCATTGAAATCCTGCAAGCCTATCTTCCGACGCGGGACTCCGGCACGACGGACCTCTTCACCAATACGCTCGGGGCCTATATCGGCGCTCTGGCATGCGCGGCCGTCGTTCCGATGCTGGCCGCCAGATTTCCGCGGTTGCTTTAGAAACATGGTATGAGCCTTGACGGCGTTCTGATGAAAGTTCACGCCGCGTCCAGCGGGGCGGTCTGCAAGCGTTCCCGGCCGGATGCTAAGATGTAGAGGCAACGCGTAGTTGATTCTTAAGTACGCTGGCGTAGCTCAGTTGGTAGAGCATCTGATTTGTAATCAGAGGGTCGGGGGTTCAAATCCCTCCGCCAGCTCCAAGGAATCAAAGACTTACGGGCTAGTTGGGCCTACTTGGGGATGCCGGAGCAGCAACCGGAGCAGCAACCGGGGTGGCAAGCGGCTCCGTCGGCTTCAGCGCGGCGTCCATTCGCTGGGCGGCTTCCTTGCGCAGGGCCGGGACCACGTGCGAGTACAGGTTCATGGTGATGGCGATCTGGCTGTGCCCGAGTAGCTCCATGACGACGCGCGGGTGAACGCCCTGGGCCAGCAGCACCGTCGCGGCGGTGTGTCGCAGATCGTGGATGCGGATGCGCGGCAGCCCCGCACACTCCGTGATCTCCGCGAAGGCGCGCTCCAGGTTACGCGGCTCCAGCGGTGTGCCGATCCCCGTGGTGAAGACGAATCCGGTATCTTGCCAGTGGCTACCGGCCAGGCGGCGCTCTTGCTCTTGCCGCACGCGGTGATCGATGAGCGCGGACAAGCACACTTGCGGGAGGTTGATCGTCCGGCGGCTGCAGCGCTTGGGCTCCCGCAAGAGCAGCTTGCCCTTGTCGTCGCCGGGCATCTTGACGCGCTGCAGCGCCACCCGCACGGCCAGGGTGCCGCGCTCCAGGTCGATGGCCGGCCATTGCAGCCCGAGCGCTTCTCCCTTCCTGAGTCCGAGCGCCAGCGCCACGGTGAACAGCGCGTTGAGGCGATGCCCCTTCGCGGCCTCCAGGAAGCGCTTGGCCTCGTCGGGGTCGTAGGGCCGGATCTCGGCATGCTCCACCTTGGGGTAGTCCACCAGGAGCGCGACGTTTCGCGGCACCAGGTCGAGCTTGCAGGCCCGATCAAGAGCCATGCGCAGAACCACCAGGCAGTAGCGGACGGTGGCGGTGGAAAGATGTCGCGGTTCGGGCGCCGGCTGGCCTTCGACGGGTTTCTTCACGCCCGGCCCTTGCTCCATAATGGCGTCGAGTCTTTCCCGCTTCAGGCGCTCGACGTGATGAGCGCCGAGCTTCCCCAGCGGGATATCACCAAGGGTCGGTACGAGGTGCAATCGGATCACGCCCTCATAGCTCACGTAGGTGGCCGGCGAAACGTCGGCCTTCACCGATTCCAGCCAGCCTTTCAGGAACTGCGCGACCGTTTGCCTCTCGGGGTCGATGTTGATGCCCCGCTGCTGGTCCCGCAGCAACTTCTTTAGACGCTCCTGGACTGCGTACCGGGTCGGGGCGGCGATGAACTTCCGTCGCCAGACCGTCTCGCCGGCGGCGTTTCTCTTCCAGCCGATGCTCACGGCCGCACGCCATTGGCCGTCCTGGGTTTGGTAAATCGAACCTTCGCCCTGGCCGCGCTTGTGCTTCTTCGACACCTGGCCGCGCTTGTGCTTCTTCGACACGTTCATTCTCCCTTCCCGACCCACCGGCGCACGGTCTGCAACGCGGTGGACCTCTTAGTGGTTCGTACATTCAATCTCTTGGCGATCTCGCGCAGGCTGTTGCCTTCGGCGCGCAACCGCCTGGCCTCCGCGACTTTCTCCCGCAGGCGTTCGTTCGCCCGGCGCAAGGGTACCTTACAATTCAGGCAGTAGTTGGCCTGTCCTGACTTCGGAGCTTTCCTTTCCTTTTCGCGGACGTAGGGGAAACCGCATTCGGAACAGATGAACAGGTTTCGCGCGCCGGTGACGTGAAGGGCCAGTTGCAGCGCAATGGCCGCGAAGAGGCAGCCGTTGTAATCAACTTCCAACCGCCAGGAGCGCTCGTTCACCGCGAAAGCCGGTCTCCCGATCTCCAGCCAGAGCATAATCTCCCTCTCCAGCCACCGACGCTCTTTGTCTACGTCCCAAGCGGCGGAATAAGGGCACCCGACCCTGGCATAGAGTTCCAGTATTCCTCGGCGGCGCCACAGATCGCGGAAGGCATCGCTGCCGATCCTGCGCTCTAAGCCGTCCAGAGCGGCCCAATCGTCGGGCGACGCCCTTTTGCTCTTCAACCTGGGATTGTCCCGCTTGTTGCCGGCGGCGATCTTGAGGCTGGCGGCGATGTTGAAGACCGCGCACGCGCGCCGCGAGAAGTATCTCCATGCATCCAATGGCTCAGATCTTCGAAGTTCAAGAAGTTGAACGCGCTCCGACGGATCACCACGGGGCACGGTGTAAGCCTTCACACCCGGCGTCCCCTGATCGTCAACGTGGAGCACGCCCCAAGCCCGCGCGTACCGAAGGATCGCGGCGGGCGGCGCGTCCCAGAGCCGAACGAAATCGTTCAACGTCCTGCGCGTGGGCTGAACCCGCCTGAGACCGTCTTTCGGCACCCAGAGAAGCGATCTCTTTTCGGAGTCCAGGGCGATGGTGTTGGGGACCAGCAGGTCGCCGGTGGGCACCGGCTTGCCGAGGCGCGACTCGTCGTCGGTGAACCCTGCTAAATCCCAAGCCGCCCGTGCCGCCTCAAAACTCATATAGTCAAAATATAGTGTCGCACATTTTCAAAAGTTTGTCCATACGGTACTTTTAGGACATCATGACACGTCAACCGAGACTGGACCTCGAACCGCTGCTGCTCCGGGGCGGCGAGGTCGCTGAAATTTTGGGCTGCTCCCGCAGCCTTGCTTTTCGATGGATGGCGGCGAACGTCCTTCCGGTCGTGCGCGTCCCGGGCAGCCGGGCCGTCAGGGTGCCGAAAAAGGCGCTGGAGGAGTGGGTTCAGGCCCACACCGAGAAGCCTCGCGGAGCGGCTGCATCATGAGGGCGCCTCCGGCCGCGAGGCCGAACACTCAGCCGTCCATCCGGCAGGACGACAAAGAAGGCCGAGCGGAAGGGGCAAAGGGACGTGTCCGCATTACAAGCGAATTCGGGGTGGTTGATGTGTGCGACCAGTCCCAACTACAGAAGTACCTCGGCGCGCCGAATGCTGAGGTGATCCGGGCGCACTCAGGCCGCATCGTGGCGATCAGGCTTCACTCTTTCGGGAATGATGACGGCCATTCGCCAGAACGGCATGGCAGATCGACCGTCACCACCTGGCGCGAACCGCTGGAAAACGCGAGGCCGCTGCTCCAACACAAGGACCAGGTGTGCGGCACCTGGCCGCAGCCGCGCGCCAGCGGCGGAGGGGGAGCCGCATGACCACCGCCGAGCGGATCATCTCTGCATTGGGCGGCCGCAACGGGATGGCCAAGTGTCCCGCGCATAATGACCATACCCCGAGCCTGAGCATCACGCAGCGCGAGGGCAAGGTGCTTGTGCATTGCTTCAGCGGCTGTGAGCAACACGCTGTGATCGCCGCGCTGAAGGCCCGTGGCCTGTGGCCTCAGCGAGACCGTCCGGGATGGACCCCAGCGCAGCGGACCCGATGGGCGCGGGAGCAGGCCGAATTGCAACGGGACCTGCCGGCGGCGCGGTACTGGCGGCGCGCGGCGGTGGCACTCGGTGAAGAAGTGCTTGACCGGCTCAAGGCGGCGGGCGCTGTCGCCGAGCTGCAAGACTGGACCGCGAGGATCGCGCGCTGGAAGGGCATCGAAGGCGGCGAGCTGGTAGCGGAATATCGGTGGCGGCGCGAGCACGAGCGGGGGATGGTAGCCGCTTTGGTGCGGGCTGCGATGGTGAATCAGAAGGCCAGGCAGCGGGCAATCCTCGCCTACGTGGAGACCATCCCAAAGGAGGCTGCATGATGAGCCAGACAGCAGACGAGATCTGGGGCAACAAGCATGGCCCGGATCAGCCGGACATCATCGAATTGCTGGAGCGGGAGTATGCGAAATTGACCATCGAGCCTAAGAAGAAGGTGGCGGCGCTGGCCACTATGCCGAAGGCCGGGATCGATCTGCTTAAGCAAATGAGAAACGATGTCGGGAATGGCCAGCGCCTGATTGCGCGTCACGGCGAGGTTTTGAAATATTGCCCTGCCTTCGAGAAATTTTACGGCTATGACGGCCGGCGATGGCTGCTGGATGAGAGGAAATCGGATCGCGCCCGTGACCTCGCACAGCGCACCATCCAGGAGTACCTGATTCAAGCGGTGCGCGCAGGCAGCGAGGACCACATAAAGTTCGCGGCCGGCTCGTTGAATTCGCAGCGGCTCACGAACTGCCTGCGGGAGGCGCAACCCCACCTGCTAATCCAGCCGGCCGAACTCGACAGCCATGTGGATCTACTGAACTTCACCAACGGGACGGTGGACCTCCGAACGGGCGCCATGGGACCGCATCAGCGGGAACACTTCATCACCAAGTTGGTGCACCACAACTACCGGGCGGATGCGGACTGCCCCACCTTCCTCTCGTTTCTGGCCAAGGCCACGGAAAAGCATCCAGGCCTTCTGACGACCGGCTACCTGCAGAAAGCACTGGGGTACTCCCTCACCGCCCGCACCATTGAGAAGCTCGTCTTCTTCGTCTACGGTCCCACCGACACCGGCAAAACCACGTGGCTAAGCCTTATCCGGAAGCTGCTCGGCGACGATTATGCGACGCTGATCCAGATTGACAGCATCATGGCAAGGCAGCACGAGCTTTCCACCAACGCGCAGGCAGATTTGGCCGCCCTGCGGGGAATGCGGTTCGCAATGACGTCCGAAACGAAATCGGGGCAGCGCTTATCCGAGGGTGAAATCAAACGGATTTGCCAGGGCATGGGGCGAATTAAAGCGGTCAGGAAGTACGAGAATCCGTTCGAATTCGCCGAGACGCATAAGCTCTGGGCCGATGCGAATCACCTGCCGGATGTACGCGACACCGACGACTCAATCTGGAACAGGCTCCACGCCATCCCGTTCGACACGATGATCCCGAAAGCAGAGCAGGACCGCGAACTGCCGGCGAAGTTGGCCGCCGAAGGGGAAGGGATTCTCGCGTGGGCGGTTGCCGGGGCCGTGCGCTGGTACGCCGAGGGGCTGGGCAAGCCCAAAGCCGTCGAGAACGCCGCCGGCAGGTGGCGCGCGCAGTCGGATCAGGTTGGCAGGTTCATCAGGGAGTGCTACGTCGCGAAGAAAGACGCGCAGGTCAAGGCCCGCGCGCTTTATAGCGCATACAAAGCATGGGCCGAGGGCGCAGGCGAGCCAGCGATTGCCGAATTCCAGTTCGGCCAGCGGATGGCCGAGATGCGAAGCTTCGCAAAAGTGCTCACGAGGACGGGCGCCATCTACCAGGGCATCGCGGCGAAAGAGTAGGGAGGGGAGGCGTGGTGCGGTGGTGCGGTGTGAGGCGCTTTCCCAAGAAGTCCCCTTAGGACGCCATAAAAAAAGTTCCTGGAATTCGGCACCACAGCGCACCACCGCACCACACCGCGACCTGTAAAACACGGGGCAATCACGCCGCCCGCCCCCGGCCGCGCCGCCAGCAGTGCAGGGCCAGTGCAGGCGACGCCCACCGCCGGGGGCGCCACGGGAAGGGAAGTCTTACGATGCAACAGGGCACACGATTACTTTTTGGGATGAAGAGCGCGGCTACGGCTTCGTAAGGCCCGACGCCGGCGGGACGGGGATTTTTTGCCATTGGAGCGCCATCGTGGACATGCCGGGCTTCAAATCGCTGGCGGTGGGCGACGGGGTGACATTCGATGTTGGACCGGGCTACGGCATCCACAGCCAGCAGGCGGCCAGCGTGCGCCTGGTGCTGCGTGCCGATGCGCCACTGGTGCAAGGTGCAGGCCCTGCGCATCGGGCGGGCCACTGATCCGCTGAAATGGCGAAGAGGACGCGAAACGGCGGCCCCGCACGTGCAACTCGGCTGCAACTGAAGGCCATTGCTCAATGTTTTCATACACTTACGAGTTGACATAAAGTCCCATTATAGGAAGTCGGGCCAACTGTGCGAGGCCAGGCGAAACCGCCACCTCCGCCGGTGGCAAAGGAGGGATTGATTATGAGGAAGAGGAAGCAGCCAGAGGCGCTGGCAGCCGGGCCGCGAAGCTGCCTGCGATCCCGGCACGTCACAGGGGCCTGCCCGAAGTGCGGCGCGCCGATGGAGCCGGCGCATTCTCCCTTGTATTTGCCGGGCCTGTTTTGCGCCGCGTGCTGCCCATGCTGTAATCCCGCGCCTGTGGGCGCCGGGGTGCGGGGTGCGGCCACCATACCAGCCAGGCCCCTCTGGCGCGCCACGGGCCACCAGGGCGCGAATACCGCGCCTTTGTCGCGGTCTCGTCCGCAGCATTTGGAGGCATAAATGGCGAAATGGATCAAGGGAATAAGTGGCAACCCCCGTGGCAGACCGAAGCGCGGCGCGGCGCTGTCGGATTGCCTTCGAGCAGTGGGTGAGGAGTTCAAGCGGACGGCAGCGGGGCCGGTGCAGTACAAGTGGCTCTTGGCACGCGCGATCTGGTGCGCGGCTCTGAAGGGCGAGGCGTGGGCAGCCAGTCTGATCTTCAACCGCATCGAAGGCTTGCCGCTGCCCATGGGCGTCAACCCATCGGAAATTCAAAAGATCGAGGTCCTTTATGTCGAGCACAATTCAATTGCGATTGCCGGAGCCACACCCGGCGCAGACGAAGATGATCCAGGAGGCGAAGCGCTTCAACGTGGTTTGCGCGGGCCGGAGATTCGGCAAGAGCTTGCTGGGCCAGGACAGGCTGATCCGGCCGGCGCTGGCGGGCAAGCCAACGGCCTGGTTTGCCCCGACGTACCGCCTGCTCAGTGACGCCTGGCGGTCGCTGCAACGCGCGCTGTACCCCGTCACGGTGGCGAAGAGCGAGCAAGAGCACCGCCTCGAATTGCGGGGCGGAGGAGTGATCGAAATGTGGTCGCTCGATTCGCCGGACTCGGGAAGAGGCCGCGCTTATGCAGCGGTGGTGCTTGATGAATGCGCGCTGGTGGCCGAGTTGGAGCGCGCCTGGCAGGAGACGATCAGGCCGATGCTGACGGACCATCGCGGCGCGGCCTGGTTTCTCTCGACACCGAAGGGCGTGGCGAGCTACTTCCACGCGCTCTACCAGAGGGGCCAGGGACTCTTTCGGGGGGAGTGGCGATCATGGACCATGCCGACCAGCGCCAACCCGTACATCGCGGCGGATGAGATCGCGTCGGCGAAAGAGGACTTGAGCGAGCTGGCCTTCAGCCAGGAGTACTTGGCAGCCTTCGTTTCCTGGCAGGGCGCGGTCTTCCGTAAGATCCTGGATGCGGTCTCCACCGCACCCGCCATCGGCAAGGCGGCGGTGATTGGTGTGGATTGGGGGCGCACGAATGATTACACAGTCTTCGTGGTGGTCAGCGATGCCGGCGAGGTGCTGGCCCTGGATCGTTTTCGCGGCATCGAATACAGCTTGCAGCGTGCGCGCCTGGCGGCGCTCTACGAGCGTCACGGCCGGCCCACCATCCTCGCCGAGGCCAACAGCATGGGCGGTCCGGTCATCGAGCAGTTGGCGCGCGACGGGCTGAAGGTCCGCCCCTTCATGACCACGAATGTGAGCAAGAGTGAAGCGGTTGAGGCGCTGGCCCTGGCCTTCGAGAAGGGCGAGATCAAGATCCCCAACGATCCGGCGCTGATCGGCGAGTTGCAGGCCTTCGAGGCGAAGCCGCTGCCGTCTGGACTCATGCGGTACGCCGCACCGGAGGGCATGAAGGATGACATTGTGATGGCGCTGGCTATCGGCTGGCAGGGGGTCACAGGATCGAAGCGCAGCACGGTTGACAACGAGTTCATAGGACGCGTGCTGGCCGGCAACGCCAATCTGGTTTCACCGAGCTACTTCGGCGGCCACTACAGCGATCCATCGATGGACCCAGCGTGCGGAGGCGGTCACCGTGCATCGCCTGACGATTATCTGCTCGATGAAAATACGGGCCGCCGGATTCGCCGCTCTGATTGGCTCGGAGGCCGGGTGCAATGAGCACGAGAGATCCCGACGAATACCGGCGGCCGGAAGTTTCACGTTTCGTCGGTGTGGTCGCGCGCCGAGATGCCACGGGCACCTGGGTGCGTCCGCTCTCGGGCGGCGGGGAGCGGCTGTGCCGGGGCGCCGAATCCGTGCCCATCGGCGGCGCTGTCGAGTACGCGGTGGAATCGACCAGCGAAGGCGAGATCGCCGTGGTCGTCAGCGGCGGGGCTTCGGGAGCCTTCGGCCGGATCAACGCCGGCTTGCGGGGCAACCCCTGGCGAGACCGTTGGAGTATGTGAGGAGTTTTCAAGAAGGAGGAAACGCATTATGCAGCAATCGACAGAAACAGAAACATCGAGTAAGTGGCAGGGAGTGATCGCCGACCTGACCAAGCGCGGCGCTAACTTCGATGCCGAAGCCGTAAACCTGGCCAACGAAGCCGACAAACTGGCCTTGGATGCCGAATTGGGAATCAACGGGGCCGGCCAGCAACTCCAGAAACTCCGCCGGGAGCAAGCGGCAAAACTGGCGGCTGGCCAAAATTTACAGACCGCACTGGAGGCCGCCCGCCAGCGGCATGCCAAAGCCGTCCGGCGTGAGGCGGACGCGGCGGAAGTCGTCAGGCGGGAGCGGCTTTCCGAGGCCTCGAAGCAGTTTATGGAGCAGGCGGTGCTGGTGGATGACGGCATGCGCGATCTGGCGGCACGCTTCGAGGCTCTCGGCGCGTCTCTAGACCGATTGGAGGCCATCGCCACGACAGCGGAGGCGCAGCCGCTGCAGCAGCTTCGGAGTCAATTCGGTCCGACGCTGGCGGCGGCGCATTTTGGGCTGGGCAAGTTCATCGCGCTCGGCCGGGAGAGCACGCACGTGGTTCACCGGCAGCCGCTCGCCACGTTCACCGCGCCGTTCATGTCGGCATGGCTCGACGCCGGGAAGGAGTAGGCCATGCCGGATTACACACGGAGGACCACATGGCCCGCCATCAACCCGCAGAATACCACCTCGGTGACCTTCGGCGCGGCGCATCAGGAGAGCGGGGCCATCAGCGCCGACGCCGTGCGGCTGTGCGCCACGGCAGCGTGCTACGTCGCATTTGGGTCCATCGCCACCAGCGGATCGATGTACCTGCCCGCCAACGTGCCCGAGATCTTCCCCTTCAACTCAGGCGATGTAATCTCCGTCCTCCAGGCATCCGCCGGTGGGACGCTGTATGCCAGTTGGGGCGACTAAAGGTAAGTCACGAGTAACTCAAAAAGGAGCAACATTATGGCAATAAGAACGGCAGCAGCGGCGGCGCTGGACGCGGATATCGCGCAGTTAGTCGCGGACTTGAAAACGTACTTGGGACTTCTGCAAACCAACAGCCCCGGCGACTCGCCGGCGATTCTATTCTGGAACGCGCTGCTCAGCGCGCTGCGGAACGCCGACCCGCAGATGGCGATGGTCATCGACAGCGCAGGCAAATTCGATTCGCCGTCCTTCGGCAAGACCTTGTCACAGATAGATGGCTTCGCGTAGGCCGCGTGGCCGGAAAGGAGCACAGCATGCCGAACGTTTTGGAGGATCTGGTTATCGATGAAATTTCACTTTGCGATCGGCCCGCCAACGCCAGCGTTGATCCGCGCACCGGCAGGCGCACCCCGCGTGCCACGGTCGCACTTTTTAAACGGGATTCCAGCGGCGATCCCTCAGCCGCGAAGGAGCGGGAACTCGCAGCCCGGCGCAACCTCCTGGATCGCTGCGCCGCCTTCGATGGCGAGGTCGAGGCCATTAAGAAGCGCCTCTCCGCGAGGCGCGCGAAACCGAAAATGAAGGACGATCCCGGCGGTCAGGCCGTCGATCCAACCAAGAAGGAGACAAATAACATGAGCTTGAAACGAATTTTGAAATCAGCCGTGCGAGACCGCGCAAGCATCACGGAAGCGGTCATCGCGAAGGCGCAGAAGGTGGCCGCCAAGAAAGGCATCAGCCGTGAATTGGCCGAAGCCAAAATTTGGAAGCGGCGCGGAGGCGAAGCGCAAGAATCCTACGAGAGCGCGCCCGCCGGCAAACCCAAGCGGCCCGAGCAGAAGATGATGAAGGTCACCAGCGCCGAGGCCGACTTGGACGAGCGCGCCAGGAAGCGCATGAAGAAAAACGCTGGCATGTCGTATGCAAAGGCCGTGACGGAAGAGTTGATGGCGGACCCCGACCTCTACAACCGTTATGAAGCGGAACTGCGCTCCGGCAGCAGCGTGTACGAGGTACCGGCGTCCAGCGCGCAGTACCTCGACGTGCCGACGAATTAGCGGGCCGCCGGAGTTTCAGTTTCCCTGGGCCATCGCTGTGCCTGAACTCGCAGCGATGCGCCGGTTCGGGACTCGCGAACACCTCCTTTTGTCGCGATCCGGGTTGGCCGGCGCGGTGCCCAGGGAGCGGGTCGGGGCAGTCGTCGCCTTTAGGCTCGGAGCTCGCTGTCCGGTGAGTTCCGGGATCACGCTGCCCCGGCCTGTTTGATCTCTCGCGGCGCCGGGGGCTTTCTGGCGCTTCTCGTAGCGGCACCGCGCGATCTCTATTGACCGACAGAGCTTGACAGTCACCAACGTGCTGGGTCGCTATACTCCGCCCGTTTTTTCTTGCTGCTGGAAACCGGTGCCACCTTCGCCAATCACGCCTGCGCAGAACAGTGGTATCGTTTAACTACAGCGGCCAATGTTTGAGGCGACTTATGGATGCAATCGAAGTCATCAATCGTCTGAAGAAGTTATCGGGGCCTCGCTTCTTCGAGGTCTATGAGAAGTCAACGTTTCAGTGCTATCGGAACAAGAAGACCGGTGGTGTTCAGAAAGTGACGGTCGAGATTCTCGATGCTGGTTCGGATGACGAGAACCGGTACCACTGCATTGCCACCGGAGACGATGGGTCTACCGCCACTGGGAACCCGGCGAGCACAATCGAGATTGTCCTGGCGACTGTCCATTGGGGCGAGCTCGATTCGGTAGGTTTAAGCGGCCGAAGCTAACCAGTGGTCCGGCGCGCGCGCGCTCAAAGCGGCCCTGAAGCACCCGGCGCTGCGGAAACGCCCCTTTATCTCCTGCCGAAGAGGGCCAGCGCCACAACCACGGCCAGGATCGCCAGCAGGGCCGCCAGCGACGCGGGGATGTGCGCGTGCCCAGGCTGGCAGAGGTCGCACTGGCGGGCCGGCTTGCGCTCGTACTCCCGCCAGGAAACGCCCGTGCCTGGAAGGCCGACACTGGCGTAGTGCTGGCCGCGCGCGGTGATCCCGACGTGCGCGCCACGGCCGCCGATGGAAACGCCGACGCCGGACCGCGACAGGTTCAACCGGAGGCCCGGAAAGATCCGGACGCGGCGCTGGAAGCGGAGGCCCACGTAGATCACCCTCGCTTCTGCAAAAACTCCTCGTTTGCGGCGATTTCAGCAGCAGCTTGGTCATCGGTGATCTGAAGCCACCGTTTGCCACCTTCGGACATTACGACGTGAGCCGCGAGTTCCTCAGGTGGTTCTTTTCCAGCATCAACGTCGCGGGCCACGCGCTGGGCCGCCGCGGAAAGAAGCGGAAGTCTACTTCGGACGTTGAGAACCGGCGAGTTCTCTTCAATCGTCCTGATGAACTCTTTGCTGATTCGATATCGCACGCAACACTCACAATCTCGGACCCAATAATATCCGCCGTCGTGGGGATCGGGACCGATGATGGTTGCGGGCGACTTGGACTTGCACAGCAGGTAGCAGGGACCCTTCGAGGTTTGCATACCTGAATCATATCGCTACGCAAGATGGCCCGGAGTGCAGAGCGTGACAGCAGGCCGCCCCGAGGCGCGCATTTCTTCGCGCACAGGTGCCGCGTGTCGCGTCTGGGGGCCTGGGGTGGTGGTTAGATACCACCCAGGGCCAGGAACGCGTCAAAAGGCCCAAAAACGCGATGAATCTGAAGGGGTTAAGAACTGTCATGAAAGCAGCAACCGGAGCAGCAACCGGAGTGGATTTACCGCCGTTTTGGTGGATACAGTGGACATCAGCGGCGACTAAACCACTGATAAATAGACACCGTGGAAACGGTGGACGGTAACCTATGGAATTTGTAATCAGAGGGTCGGGGGTTCAAATCCCTCCGCCAGCTCCAGCATCATTGCCTCTCCAGCACCGCCACTGCATCCACCTGCTTGCCCGTCGCGTCCGTGCCGGAATAGGTTCCCGTCAGGGTCTTGCCGTCGGCGGAGATGGTGGCCGTCTCGGAGGTCACAACCTTCCCCGCCTTCTTGACTGTGCCCTTGAGCGTGTGGCTGTCTACGCGCTGGTAGGCAACGGCGTCGGCGAAGGGCGAGCCCGTCACGGGGTAGTCCTTGCCGTCAAACCGCGCGTTCACCGTTACCGTGAGGCGCTGCCCCTTTTCATCCACGATCTCTTCCCGAATTCGAATGCTCCGGCTGCCGGCTTTGATGCGGACGGTCTGGCTCCGTGGGATGGGCGGAGGCAGCTTCGATTTGGACGGGTTCAGTTTCCAGGCGCCGGAGAAGGGGTCCCCGGCGGCGAAGAGACAGAAAGACAGCGTACATAGCACTGCAACCGTTCTGGGTAGAGTCATCTCTACCTCTCCTTGGTTAACTCCGCGAATCATAACACCTTGCGAGGCGCCCGGCGCCGCCGTTCGCCAGTACCAATCCCTCGAAAGTACTCCTGGGACTATCCTCCGGCTACAGATCGCTCGACGGCGAAGCGGCGGGCCGGCGGGCCTTCCCCAAGGGCACGTAACCACGCTC
>Ga0326728_10019992_pt1 | contig 12873 bp, 14 predicted proteins | sample MB3enrmetagenome_FD_207602 | JGI IMG/M metagenome (GOLD analysis project Ga0326728, IMG submission 207602) | Lab enriched peat soil microbial communities from McLean, Ithaca, NY, United States - MB31MN | ecosystem: Environmental > Terrestrial > Soil > Wetlands > Peat | place: USA: New York...
GTTCTTCTGCTTGCGGGCTGCGGCCAGCGGGTCGGCCTTTTCCCCTGCCGAAGAACCTTCAGAACGCGAAACCTCGGAGAGGTCTTCACGCTTGACGCGCATCTTGATGGGGCCGAGAGCAACTTCAAAGAGGTCTTTCTCGACCTCGCGCTGCACGACGGCAATCTTATTCATCGACTTGATACGGACCTGGTCGCCGGCTGCAATGTGTTTGAGTATGTGCGGCTGGGCGTCGGCGTCGCCGACATCCGCTCTGGTGCGGTGGGCGACGACAGTCTGGTTGAAGCTCTCCTGAAACTCGCGGCGCAGGCGCAGGATGCGGCGCTCGGCTTCCTTGGATAATTTCTGCTGCCCAACGCGATCCTCGATGGCGCGGACCGTCTCGCGCATCTGGAACTCGAAGTCCTTGAGCAGCGAGGCCAGCTTGGTTTCTAGTTCGCGGGTGCGCTGACGCAGTTCGACGTCGCCCTCGCGCGCCAGCCTGGCACGCTCCTGGTTGAGCGCGTACTGCTCAACACGCGCGGCCTTGCGGTCCGCTTCAAGTTGCGTTAGCTCGCTGTGCAGCTTATCGAGGAAGCGAGCAATGTCCACATGCTGCGAACCGAGGCGCTGGCGGGCGGCGGCGATGATGGCGGCGTTCAGGCCGAGGCGCTCGGCGGTTTGGATTCCAGCCGAGGCGCCGGGAACGCCGAGGCGCAACTGGTAGTTGGGCACGAGCGTCACTTCATCGACACCTGCCGCGGCGTTGAGGACGCCATCGGTGTTGGCGGCATAGACCTTGAGCGAGGTGTGATGCGTGGAGATGAGCGTCCATGCGCCCGCAGTCAAGAAGTGGCTAGCGATGGCGACAGCGAGCGCCGCGCCTTCTTCGGGATCGGTGGAGGAGCCAAGCTCGTCAAGCAGAACCAGAGATTGGTTGCCGGCGAGGCGCGAGAGGCGGTCGAGGTTGGTGATGTGCGCGGAAAAGGTGGAGAGTTCCGCCTCGATGGATTGCGCGTCGCCGATGTCGGCTAAAAACGCGGTGAAGACGGGAAAGCTGGCCGCCGCAGCGGGGACGGGCAGGCCGGCTTGCGCCATCATGGCCAGCAAGGCCGTGGTTTTGAGCGTGACGGTTTTGCCGCCGGTGTTGGGGCCGCTGATGATAAGCTGCCGCTCGGAGGCGGTGAGTTCGAGGGTCAGCGGAACAATGTGACCGCCGGTCAGGCGGAGATGCCGTTCGAGCAGAGGATGGCGCGCGGCTTCGAGATGCAGAAGATCGGGCGTAATGGCCGGGGCAACACAGTTGTAATTGCGGGCAAAGCGTGCGCGGGCCTGTAGGCTATCGACCAGCGCAAGGACGCGCGCGCCCTCGATGAGAGCGTGAGCGTAGCCGCCCACCTGGCGAGTGAGCGCCACGAAGATGCGGTGAATCTCTTCCTGCTCTTCCTCGATGAGGCGGACCAGCTCGTTATTCTGCTCGATGGTTTCGAGAGGCTCCAGGTAGACCGTTTGGCCCGAGGAGCTGACGCCATGAACCACGCCGCTGACGCGCTTCTTTAACTCGCTGCGGACGGGGATAACGAAGCGGTCTCCACGGATGGTGATGAGCTCTTCCTGCGTCGCTCCCTCCGAGGCGAGCTTGCGCAGGGTGGCGCGCAAGGATTCTTCGATCTGTTTTTTTTGGCGCTCCTGTTCGCGGCGGATTCGGCCCAGCTCGGGCGAGGCATTGTCGGCCAGTGATCCGTCGGGCTGAATGGTGCGCTCGATGGATTCGGCCAGCGGACGCAGGCTCGTGGTCAGGGACGACGAGAGTAAAGACAGTCCGAGCAGTTTTCCCACCAGCCGCACCGGGGGCGATTGCAGCAGCGATTGCCAGGAGGCCACATCGTTGGCCAGGCGGGCGATAGCTTGCAACTCGACGGCTTCGAGGGCAGCGCCGGAAATCTGGGCCTTGGTGGTTTGTTGCGTGGGATCGAAAAGGCCGCCGACGGGGATGGAGGTCTGCTCTTCAAGCAGCAGGCGAAGCTCGGCGGTAAGCTGGTGTTGGCTGGCGATCCATTCTTCATCGGTGGAGGGTTTCAGGTCGAGAATCGCCTGCCGTCCCACGGGTGAAGCGGCAAAGCCAGCGACGAGAGCCAACAACGGCTCCCATTCGAGAGCGAAAAAGTCGGCGTTCAACACCGGCGACGGGATGGGATCGAGCAAGGGCATGTTTTTTGTACTGTAGCTATTTTATCGGGCCGGGTGTGTTGGTTGCAGGTTTCAGCTCGCCCTCCCAGCGGGCGACAACGGCGGCGGCCATGCAGTTGCCGATGACGTTCAGAGCGGTGCGTCCCATGTCCATCAGCGTGTCGACGCCGAGCAGCATCAGCACGGCGGTGGCAGGAATCTGGAAGGAACCGGCGACGGCCAGCAGAACGACGAGCGTTGCGCGAGGCACGCCGGCTATGCCTTTGCTGGTGAGCGCCAGAGTGGCCAGCAGGACGATCTGCTGGCCCAAAGAGAAGTGGAGGCCGGCGGCCTGGACGGCAAAGAGGGCGGCCATGGAGAGATAGATGGTGGAGCCGGTCAGGTTAAAGCTGTAGCCGGTGGGGATGACGAAGGATACAATCCAGCGCGGCACGCCGAACTCCTCCATACGCTCCATGGCCAGGGGCAGCGCGGCCTCCGATGATGTGGTGGCGAAGCCGATTGCCGCGGGCTCGGCGACGGCGGCGGCAAAACGGCCGATGGGGATGCGGGCAATAAGCAGAATGGGAGCAAGAACCAGCAGCAGGAAGATGGTCAGAGTGACATAGTTGGTGACCAGGAGTTTACCCAACGGCAGCAACGTGGCAAGGCCCATGCTGCCTACGGTGTAAGCCAGCGCTGCTCCGGCGGCTACAGGCGCAGTGACCATGATGATGCGGGTAAGCCGGAACATGGTTTCGGTCAGCGATTGCAGAACGGAGACCAGAGGGGCACGCTTTTTTTCCGGCAGGGTGGCCAGCGCCGCGCCAAAGAGCAGCGCGAAGATGGCGACCTGAAGGATTTGATTCTCGGCGACGGACTTGGCGATGTTCTCTGGAAATACGTTGAGCAGAATCTGCTGCCAGCCTTCCGCATGAGCGGCAGGCACAGCAGCCTGAATCGAAGCGGGTAGCGTGACCCCAGCGCCAGCCTGTGTAAGGTTGATGGCGACAGCACCCAGAATTAATCCTATAGTAGTAACAACTTCAAAGAAGATGATGGACTTGAGAGCCACGCGGCCCACGCCGCGCAATTCGTTGTGGCCGGCAATGCCGGTGACAATGCCTCCGAAGATCAGCGGCGCGACAATCATGCGGATGAGCCGCAGAAAGATGTCGGCGAGAAAGTGGCTCTGCGCGGCGAGTTGGGGCGCATCCACGCCCAGTTCAGCGCCGGCCAGCATGGCGAAGAGGGTCCACACCAGCAGAGAGCGCCGGCGCGCGGCGAAGGGAAGAAAGAGGCCGAGACCGGACCAGCGAAGTATGGCGGCAAACTCGGCGTGGGGGTATAACAAGCCGGCGACAATGCCAGCGACGAGGAGGAGGACGGAAGCCAGGGCCAGCGCGCGAAGAGCCGCGTGGGTGAATTGCGAAGGAAGCGGGGTGGAGGTTGGCGTCATCGATGGGCCTTGAGAGTTCAAGGCACCATTATCCTACGGCGACGTTGGGATGCGCTTGGATGAAGCGGATTGCGAGATGGAAGAAATCCGCTAGAAGCGCCTTTGGTTTGCTAATTCTTCGACGAATCGACTGTTGGAGCAGATGACGCGGCCGCGACAGCGGGGCAGGCCGCGGCGCAACTTCCGCCGCAGGGAGTCTTGACCTCTGCCGGAGCGGGCTTCGTGGCTGGCGCGCTGCTCTTGCCCGCATAGTCGTTCACATAAAAGCCGGTACCCTTGAATTTGAAGGCCGGCACGGTGAGCACGCGCTCCAGCGCGCCCTGGCACTTGGGGCAGACTCGTTCGGGCTTCGATCTGAAATGCTGGATTTTTTCAATGCGGTGGCCGCACTGGGTACAGCGATAGGCATATAAAGGCAAAGCTTTACCTCTTCAAGGACGAAATCATCACAACGCTCTATTTGTGACCAATACTTCGTCCCTGTTGTGACCATTTTCTCACCTGCCGTGACACTACTCTGTGACCACCATTCTGTCAACTGGGGTTTACTACTTTGGTGCGTGTGACCACTGTGACCAGCGGTGACCAAAACTCCGTCGACGCCTACGGTCACAGTCTGGACACCGTGATGTATGGGGGGTGGGGTCTGCACGATCGGAACATGCCCGAGGTGGGGTCTTGCGCCGGCGCGGAGCGCCGGACGGGCGGCGCACGGCAAAACGAAACGCCGACAACGATCGCAGCTGCACAATGATGGCCGGTCCCCCAAACCAACCGTGCGCCGTCCCCGCAGGCTGCGAGGGGGAGGCCGCGCGTGCACGTGGGCGCGGGCGGGGGAAAGCAGCCGAGGACGGGCTTTAGAAGTCCGCCCGTGCGGCAAGCACCGCCCGCCGCGTAGGCGAGGCCTGGCGTTTGTTTTTCGCGCGGGGGTGGAAGGGGACCCGCGCGGGGAAACCGGGGAAGGTGATCCCCAGGCACGGGCTTTACTTCGGCGCGTCGAGCGCCGAACCTCGAGCTTCTTCCACGCTCTAGCAGCCGGGCGCGGTGCACGTGGCGCGCCCGGCTGTCGGGCTTTGTTTGGCGCGGGCGGGACAATACGGCGCGCGTTCCAACCCGGCCCGCGCCAACACCAGATGCCGGAACTGAACTACTGAACGAAGGTGGGCAGGGGCGCGCGCGCGCCCGGGTGGGGGTGGGTGGATGGAAAAGGCAAAGGTGAAGCACGAAACGTACGCCCGTGCGGCTAGCACCGCCCGCCGCGCAGGCGTGGGCTTAACCTTTGGCCGCGCAACGCACGGCTACGCTATGGGGCTTTGCCGCGCGCCTCGGGTGCGCGCACCTTACGCGACACCGAACCCCACGAAGGCGTGACGGATTACGGAACTGGGGTGAGGCGGCGCGGGCTTTTCGGTGTGTGGTTGTATTTATGGTTTTTCGGGCTGTTCCGGCTGCACTGCTGCCTCGCCCTGGCGCTGCTGGCGATGCGGTGGACCTACACCATGGCGGAATTGTCCTGGACGATGCGACTCAGCTGAGCGATGCGAGAATATTCGCCAACAGTGCCAAATTGCCGTCGGCTGAATCCGTCGCATTGCTGACCTGAATGAGTGTCTCTCTCGCCTGATCGAGCGCTTGTCCTGCCGCGCTGATCATGCCAGCGTAATCCAAGTCTTCTCCCGCCGTCGATTTGGCTTTTGCGATGGTGTTCGCTGTTGGTGCCGTGGCCGCGACCGTGGCCAGGTTTGTCAACAGAGCTGTACTCGGTGTCACTGTCATGGTTCACTCTCCGGGGATGGTCGGCACGATGAAGACCACGCGAACCTGATCGGCGTGCAGCGCGTGGGCCGTTTCACGCGCTGCCGCGATGACCTCTCGCTCTTTGTCGTAACTCGCCAGAGCCGTTGTGGAGGAGGGCCGATAATGCAAGTATGCTCCCTGGTTTTCATAAACGCAAAAAGTCGGCGTGCCCGTGGGCATGGCTCCATGCCTCACGATATGCGCGTTCATGAATGAGCCTTGACCGGGCTCTCGTGCTCGAACTCCGCGTCTTGTTCCTGTTCCATGCGTTGCCTGTCACGTTCCCGCGCGGCTTCAGCCGCGCGCTGCACTTCGGGCAGGTCCTGATCGTGCTTGATCTGCTCCAGTTCTTTTTCTACTCTGGTCACCAATTGTCACCTCGTAAAAATGAGGCCGGTGATTGGCAACCGGCCTCGTTCCAGTTTCTGCGAACCTGATTTCCTCAGGCTGATTGCACTCTACACTTCTTTTTTGGAGTTGTTCTATCCACTTTTGACCTTTCCCGATCGAGACTGCTGAGCGCGATCTGCGCCGCGTAGAGAAGTTGACTTCCTTCACGGCCGGTGAAAAAGCCCAGGGCGATGCCCTGGGCCACGGCTCCGATGTACTCCTTGATCTCGCTGGCGCTGCCCAGTCCGGGCAATGCCAGTTTGTAGGCCATGGACTCGCCGAGCCGTTCATCTCCCTCCTCTTGCGGAAAGCGCTTTCGAGCTTCGATCATGCGCGTGAGCGCATTCAGGCTATTCGCTTTTCCGCCGACGGAGTCGGCGCGTTGGCTTCTAGCTCGTTGTTGGGTGGTTCTTCCGGTTCCGGTCTTGGATGACATGACACCACCTCGATCTCTTCATGGGTAAGCTCGATGCCGACATTGCCTATATACCACCAGGTCTGCATCGGGCTGCTATGACTAAGAAATCGCTGCACCTTGCGAATGTCGCGCGTGCGCTCGTAGAGCGCGCGCGCTGCCGTTCGCCGCAGATCGTGCAGACCCCAGGCACTTGTGACTCCGGCGGCTTGCTTGGCTTTAAACAGGCCGCTCGAGATCGTGTTGTACGCTGGATTGCGCGACGCGCGCCGGTTGTACTGCGCCAGCAGCGACACTTTTGAATCGCGTGTGCCAGCGCACGCGAAGAGCAGCCGTTCATAAAGCCTTTGTGTCATGGGGACATTGTAGCTGGCGCCACCTTTGGTGCGGCCCATGATCGTACGGTTCTCGAAGTTGCAGCAACTCGCCGAGAATTGAAGGATGGCTGCGTGCCTCAACCCTGCCTCCCTGGCTAGCAGCATCACCAGCTGTGTCATGGGCGGTGCTACGCGATAGACCGCTTCGAACTCCACGTCTGGCACAATGGTTTCGCGCGGCTTCACGCCTTGGATCGTCGGGATGCCTGTGAAACAGGCAGTCCCGGCCCCGATGGTCCGGAGTACCCGCCGGAGTTGGAAGAAGAGACTTCGACGATAGCAAGGGGTGCAGGCTTGGAGATCGCGGCAGATAGCCGTGACGTGGCTGACTCCAACCTTTTCAGGGTGGAGATGTCCACAATGTCGGAGGATGGAGATGCGGAGGCGTCGGGCGATTTCAAGCGTGCAGATAGCTTGCGCCGTAGTTTCCGCATTTCCGCACGCTGCTGAGGGTTTGGTTTCATCGCGGCTTCAGCCGCGATGGCTTGGGCTTCGGTTTCGTATTGCCGCCTGATGCGGGTTCCTTCGGCAGTTCGGATGTCGACCTGCCAGTGTGTACCTCGTCTCCTGATGGGCATGTGACCAACTTTCCGGTCAGGTCAAGGACGAAATCATCACACTATTCCTATTGTATCGGCAGGACGGCAATTATCGGCAACCACCCGCGGTGGGGGGACTTACCGTCCAGGCGGGCGGCGCTTGCGCGCCATGAGGTTCGCAGACTCCCACCTTAACCGCAATAGTTCCAGGAAGCAGATCCTTCGACTCCCCTTCGCTACGCTCAGGGTTGCTCAGGATGACAGCGGCGCAGGTGGGGCGCTCAGCCCCAGCCGCAAAATCACCTTCTCTCCCTGGCCCTCAATGCACCGCGATGAGCACCGATGCCGAATGGTTCTCCCATTCCAGGGTGAGCTTGCCGGTGGTGCCGCCAAGGCCGGCGAGGGTGTATTTCAAGTTTTCGACCAACTCCAACGGCTTGCTCATGGTCATCTTTACCCGGCCCAAATCCTGCGTTTTGTCGTATTTGGTTCCCCACTGGCCGGTTTGCTTGTTGATGATCAGAACCCAGGCATCGGGGTCGGAGATATCGACGTACATCGTGTATTTCCCGGCAGGTACTTTGAGATCTCCCATCGTGATGCCCCCGTCAGACCAAAGCGCGGTGGCCCCATTGGCGCCTGCGCGCCAGATGGGATAAGTGGGATCGTGGCTGATCAGTCCATCTTTGGTGAAGATGTGCCCGGCGCGGCCTTTGACACCCGGCGAGCTGTAGGTGATGGTGATGGTTTTGCCGGCGATGGTCACCGACGCGGTGGCCGGCGGGCTCTTCGGCGGGCCTTTTGGCGGGCCGGGCGGAGGGGCTGGCTGGGCGGATAGAGCTGCGACGGCAACGAGCAGGCTCGCACAAACCAATAAACGCTTCATGGTGGTTTTCTCCGTGGAAAGAAATCCTGGCCGGGAGCGTTTGCCCCCGACGCAACGATTGTCGCACCGGAAGGCCGTATTAGGGAAACCGATGCGGAAAAAAGCTGCTTTGAGAGAAGCCAGCAGACGCAGTGGAAAGGTGGCGATTTTAGTGGTCATTGCCAATCCCCTCCAAATCCTGCCTTAAACCAGTTACGCGGCCTTCTTGACGCGGAGGGTGACATGCAGGCCAGCGGCGGCGGCCATTTTGACTAGAAGATCCAAGCCGAAGAGGTCGATTTTGCCGTGGATTAGGTTGGAGATGCGCGGCTGGGAGACGCCGAGGAGACGGGCAGCCTGGACCTGGGTCAGGCCTTCGCTTTTAATGTGGCGCGTGAGGGCCAGCATGAGGGACGAACGGAGCTTGAGGTTCTCCGCTTCGACCGGATCGGGCTCAATGGCGTCCCAGACGTTTTCGTATACCTTGGTCTTCGTCATTTTCCAATCTCCCGTACCAGTTCCTTGTAGCGGCGTTTGGCCAGTTCGATGTCTCCGGCGTTTGTCTTCCGCGTCTTCTTCTGGAAGCATGAGACGACTGGGGCTCTAAAATCAGTGTAAGATATGTTTGAGGAGACGCTATGCGCACCACCATCGAATTTCCAGAGCTTTTATTCCGCCAAGGTGAGCAAATCGCTCGCCTGCAAGGAGTTTCGCTCGAGGAATTCGTAATTCGTGCCCTGGAGCGTGAATTGAGCGCTGCCCCGTGCGGACGCTCCGGTCAAACGCCGGTCAAGCTGCCTCTGGTTGCCTCGAAGAGCCCTGGCGTTTTGGATTTGAAGGACTACGACTTCGATGATCTACTTGCCTGACGCCAATCTCTGGATCGGGCTTACTTCCAACCGGCATATCCACCATGCACGGGCCAAGGCTTGGCTGGAGGGCATGGAAGACGCGCGAATCGCCTTCTGCCGCATCACCGAGTTGGGTTTGTTGCGCTTGCTCACGAATCAGCATGTGATGGGCGAAGATGTGCTTGCGTCGCGTCAGGCGTGGCTTGTCTACGATGCGTGGCGCATGGATCCGCGCGTCGATTTCCTTGCCGAACCTCCCGGCTTGAGTGAGCGCTGGAGAGAACTCGGCGAGAGGATCGCCGGGGGACCGAATGCCTGGACGGATGCTTATCTGGCTGTCTTCGCCGCTGTCTCCAATGCGACTCTCGTTACCCTCGACCGCAGGCTGAATACGCTGGGTGCGGCCAGGGTACAGTACTTGCTATAAGACTTGATCTTTCAATCGTACGCGACCCCAGGTCCGAAAATCCGGACCCGAGGCACCCACGTGTCGTGGCTGATTGAGTTACCCGGGAAGTGAGTCTCTGGCCACCCCGTGCATCCTGCAGATAGCGTGGGTTCAACTTATCTCAGCAAGCCCATCGGGCGGACTTGTTCAATAGCTCGCAGAATTACTTCTGCGGTCAACTCGCCGTGATCGGCAGGCAGAATAGCCGCGCCATCACAAAGCTCCGGAGGAAGGTAAAACACATCGTTATAAATTACGCGGAATGGGTTCTGCTGGTCTCTGGCTATCCTCTCGGCGTTCCAGACAACCAGGAGGATACGCGGCTTTCCGATGCTTTTGCGCAACAGTGCCGCGTAAGCGGACTCCGCCAAGACCCAATCGGTCGCTGCGGCGTCGCCGTCCAGCACAGCGATGAAGCACCCACATTCGCTGATGGCCCGAAGCAAAAACTTCCTCCAAAGTGCCCCGGAGGGTATGGTCGACCGATCGAGGAACACCTCAAGTCCGTGTTCAGATGTAGACCGGTGGATCAAGGCGGCGGTCTCTGAGGACCACTTCGAACCGTGCATATAGCTGATGAACAACGATTTAGATCGAAAAGGGAAAAACGGAAACGCACCAGAACCGAGGGGTTGTCTCCCTATTGAGTTCAACACTTCGACGCGGCGCCGGGCATCGGCCATGGCGGCCTGTAGCTGGGACAAAGAGGTACACTCTACGCGAATACGGCGGGCATACATGTAGATCAAATATGCAGCCGCGGCAAGAATGGTGCTGGCGAGGATGCGCAGCGTGGATCCGTCTACGATTGAGATCGAGCGGGCCGTTGCCACGCTGAACAAGCAGAAGGCTCCCGCGCCCATTACGAATCCACCGTCGATTCGCTTGACGATCAGCATCGCAAACAGCGCGTTTCGGACGACGACGAATATGCAATGCACGATAAAAAACGCGCCGAAGAAGGTCGCGGCTGGAACGACGTGCGGATTGACGAGAACGCCGGGCCACGGCCCACGCCCTACAATGGTTGCGGCCGTGTTAAGGACATGTAGCACCGCGAATATGTAACTGAGAGGCCAGAGGATCTTGAGAAAGCTGTAGACAAATAAGCAGGTGAAGTCGCGGAAAGCGAGAAGCGTACTGTGGCGATTGAGATCGTCAGCTTCTCGAAAGAACGCGACGATTTGCTCTGCTATCGATTCGGAGCCATGCGTGGGGGTCCGCTGAATGAATTCGTCAAGGAGACTGACGCTGGACGGCGGCGATGCTCCCGGACCAACAAACAGGTACACACGGCACGTGCCGGGCTTTGTCGCAGACCGAACGGTCTCCACATCCACGGGCATCGCCTGCGCGAGGCTTGTTGGGGTGAATACGATTGCATGAATCGTATCCACAGGGAATGTTGAGCATGCAACACTGGACACGCGCCTAATCGCGAACGGCAGCGAGCCTCTGACCCTGCGGAGCGCGGTCTCGAGATATACCGACTCGGCGGGATTGGAGCCGACAACCGTCACGCAGAAAGGTGCATACGACAAGCGCAGGTATGCGTCCGAGTGGTTCATTCGTCAATTTTATGTCACTCATTTCATTACGAAATGGTAGAGTATCAAGAATCCAATCAAGGCGACAATGCCCCAAAGGCAACCAAGCCTCAGGTGACGGTCCGCTTCATCCATTGGAATTGAGCGCATCCGTTCGTGATATTCATGTTTCGCCCTCTCAATGTCCGTGGAGAATTCTTCCTTGGCCTGACTATATCCCGTTCTCATGTCCGCGCTCATTGGGGAGCCTCGGTCATCGACCCAGATAACAGGACCTAGACAACTTGGGCATATCGTTTTCCCGGCGTGGCGCATGATGTCACCCATCCCGCCAATGGATGGCCCCGTCCTGTCAATCTGAGCATAGACCTTGCCGCATTTTTGGCATTTCTGGAATTCGCGCATCATCCATCTCCTTCAGCCCACATCTTGATTGCAGCATTTATAGAGATATTGTAGTCCAGAGCCAATGCGAAGTATCGTGCTGCCCACACTTGCCGCAGAGTATGCAACGAGGATCGGGCACCCGTTCATAGAGCGTGTTTTATAAATGACCTCCCTGTCCCGTTTGCATTCCCTCAGGGGTTAAAACCCCTTGTTTTTAAGGCCCTTTTCGGCACGACTGAAGTCGTGCCCTGATACAAAGCGAGTTTATGAAACACGCTCTAGTACCAAAAACGAGGACCAGGGTCTGCGTTCTTGGTGTTTGAGGCTTGAGTTGAGCTATGCCTTGGTTGGTGTTGCGGCAATGCGTTCTTTGATGAGTTCATGCCCGCGCGTGAGCAGCTCTTCCAGCGGCAGCTTGCCCGCATCTACTTCGGCGAGGAGGTCGCGCTGGGCGGCGTACTCCTTGTTCTGGATGCCGGCTTTGGATTGCAGCATGCGCCAGGCCTTGCGGCGCTCTACGCAGAACATGACTAACTGGCGACTTAGAGCGTAGTAAGTTGTCTTGCCCGAGTCTTCGACTGTGATGGTTGTGCCGAAGTCGGGGATGAAGGCGCGGTGCGCGGGGTCGAGATAGCGGCGGTAGACGACATCCTGCTGGGTGATGCGAACCAGCATGTTATCAAGCGGAATGAGCTTGGCTGCGGCTTCGGGCTTGATTTTCTTGAGGTGGTTGCGGAAGCGGGCTTCTGTGACGCACCAGTGGGCGACGGTGTAGTGGGAGGTCTCGCCGGTGATCTTGTTCTTGGTCTCGTACCAATCGAGATCAATCGACGGATTGCCTTTGATGTCCAGAGCCTCGGAGTAGGTTTCGCCGAGACGCGGGTTGAAGACGAACTCCGGGACGCCGCGCGAGTCGCGCACGCGCTGGGCCTGGATGAGGGCCATGTCGTCGGCCACGCCGTGCTCCGGCTGGCAGGTGGTGAAGGCCTGCAGGAACATGGTGCCGCGATACTCCAGGCCGTCGAGGATGGCGCGGTAGAGCTTGGGCGCGTTGGCCATGGAGACTTGGGCGACGAAGGGCGAGCCGTGGCCGGCGAGGAAGGTTTCGGCGACGGTTTTCTTCTCGGTGTTCTTGCCTTGCGTGGCCGCGCCGAAGACGTTCATGTCGTTGCCGCCGAGCATGGGCGTCGAATCAGAGTTCTGCCCGCCGGTATTGGAGTAGACCTGTGTATCGAGCATGAGCACCTTGACGTTGGGGCGGTTTTGCAGCATGACTTTGGATACGTTCTGATAGCCGATGTCGCCCATGCCGCCGTCGCCGCCGACCGCCCATACCTTGGGCAGTTCGACGATTTCCTGATCGGTCATCAGCGCGTCGGTGAAGTGGCTGAGGTGGTAATACTCCTCGGCGTTGATGACGTGCTCGTCGCGCGTGAGCAGCATGTCGGCCAGACGCTCGGGAATGACGGAGCGGCGCGCGTGATCGACGATGAAGCTTTCGCCCATCAGCCATCCCACGGTGACGCCGTCCTGGAAGAGCGAGTTCATCCACGGGTAGGGGTGGGGATTGTTGGGCGCGGTGGAACCGTAAACGGTGTTGCAGCCGGTGTGCGCGGACATGGCCATCACGCTCATGCCGTTGGCCAGGCG
>Ga0326728_10019993_pt1 | contig 12873 bp, 10 predicted proteins | sample MB3enrmetagenome_FD_207602 | JGI IMG/M metagenome (GOLD analysis project Ga0326728, IMG submission 207602) | Lab enriched peat soil microbial communities from McLean, Ithaca, NY, United States - MB31MN | ecosystem: Environmental > Terrestrial > Soil > Wetlands > Peat | place: USA: New York...
GCACTGCAGGCCAAATGCGCCAGCAAATACGCCCCGTCCCAGCCGGGAACCGGGCAACCCGGCACACAGCCCGCGCAGCCTGCCGCGAGCCCGAGCGCTGCCGCCACACCGCCGGCTGCGGCAGCTCCAACAACTGCCAACTGATCGACAATGTCTCCTAGCGCTATTACCACGACCGAAGCATTCGCTGTCCGCGCAGGACTTTACGCCAGACTTGACCAGGTTTCCAAGCTCTTCGGCTCCTTTGCCGCCCTGCGCCAGGTCTCGGTGGAATTGGAGCCGGGACGCTGCTATGTTCTGTTGGGCGAAAACGGCGCGGGCAAATCCACGTTGCTGCGCATTCTGGCCGGCTTGCTTCGGCCCAGCTTCGGTAGGGTTACGGTATTCGGAAATTCTGCTCCGCATGAGGTCCGTGAGCGCATCGGCTACATGAGCCACGCTCCCATGCTCTATGACGAGCTGACCGCGCAAGAAAATCTGCGCTACTTTGCCAGCCTCTATCCGGATCGGGCTTGTCTGGCGCCAGCCGATGCCCTACGCCAGGTGGGACTGGACCCCTCGCTCAACCGCATTCTGAGTCAGTATTCGCAGGGGATGCGCCAGCGCACTTCGCTGGCCCGCGTGCTGCTCTCCGTGCCGGAATTGCTGTTGCTCGACGAACCGTTCTCCAACATGGACGTGGAGTCTGCCCACCAGATGGTCGAGCTGCTGGCCGGATTCCGCCAGGGCAATCGGACGATTGTCCTGACGACCCACCAGCGGGAGATGGCTGCGCCCATTGCCGACTATGTGCTGACACTGCACGCCGGGCGCGTGGCTTCGTTGGAGCCAGGGAGGCCTTCGCGATGAAGACCAACGGCGCGCGTTTGCTCGAATCTCTCGGCATTCCCTTCGAACTCCAGGAGTACGAAGTTGATCCGGATGATTTGTCGGCCCTCACCGTTGCCAAAAAGATTGGAATGCCGCCGGAGCAGGTCTTCAAAACGTTGCTGACCACGGGTGGACCCGATTCCTATGTCTTTGCCGTCATTCCCGGCGACGCATCCCTGGACTTCAAGAAGCTGGCCCGCGCCGCCGGCTGGCGCAAAGCCGAGATGGTCCCGCTCAAAGACGTGCAGCCGCTGACCGGCTACATTCGCGGCGGGGTCACTGTCTTCGGCGCAAAAAAGCCCTTTCCTGTCTTCGTCGACGAGACCGCGATTCTCTTCGACAGAATCAGCGTCTCGGCCGGCACGCGCGGAACGCAGCTTATTCTTTCGCCCGCCGATTATCTGAGAGCCGCCGAGGCCCAGACCGCCGACCTGACCAAATCCGCCGTTGCGGAGGGACACGCATGATGACCCGCGCCCTGTGGACTCATCTGGTCAAAGACCTGCGCATCGAGTGGCGCTCGCTGGACGCCTTGGTCTCCATGCTGTTTTTTTCTTTGCTGGTAGTCGTGCTTTTCTCCATTGCCTTTGACCCGCGCGGAGCTTTTTCCCAGCAGATCGCGGGCGGCGTACTCTCGGTGGCCATCCTGTTCGCCTCGGTGAGCGCGCTGAACCAGGCCTGGGCGCGCGAGATTCGCCACCAGGTTCTGGACGCGCAGCGCATGGCGCCGGCTCCGGGCGCGGAGCTTTACCTGGCCAAAGTGATTGCAAATTTTCTTTTTGTCACCATCGTCCAGATCATTCTGGCGCCATTTTTCTTTATTCTTTATAACCTTCATATCGCTGGTCAGGTGTGGCTGCTGGTGCTGGTATTGCCGCTGGGCACGTGGGCGCTGGTGGCCAACGGCATCTTCTTTGCCGCGCTCTCCATTCGCAGCCGCAACCGCGAACTGCTGCTCTCGCTGATCCTGTTTCCGATCTTTATTCCGGCGCTGCTGGCCATGGTGCAGGCCACCACCGCCATCCTGACCGGCGAAAGCGACCCCACGTGGTGGATCAAGATGCTGGCGGGCTACGACATCATCTTCACCACGGTGAGCTTGCTGCTGTTCGACGTGATCTTTCATGCCGAGTAGGACTGTGACTGCCGGCACGGTATTTTCGGTGCCCCCGACACTGCGGCTTTAATCCCTTTTCCGTTCATTGGCTGGCTGGCATATTTGCGTCCCCTTTCCGGACCGCTGATTCTCATTTCCGGAACTTGTGTAGAATGCTGTGATTGCCAACACTCGACAGTGTCCTATACGGGTGATAGCCTTCAATTGACCCTGTTTCCGGTGAAATCGGTAGTGTTTTACCGGATTTATTCGTGGTAAACCATCAAAATATCCGCTTGGAGGATTTGTGACTGCTCAGTATTGGGTGTGTTTCTCTCTGGCTGTCAGCGCGTTTTCGCTCGTTGTGGCCTTTTTCTTTGCGCGCCAAGCCATGGTAGCTGTCAAGAATGGCGCTGTGGGCTTCTTGAAGCGCCAGTACAAAGCTGCGGCCGTCCTGGGCTTGCTGCTTCCCGCATTCGCCAATGCGAAGGCGGAGGGCGGCGGCGAAGCCAGTCTGGTGCTGCCGGATTTGTCGAGCGTGAATTTTCTCGGCATGGACGGAAGATCCCTCCTGATGATCGGATTGCTCTTCTGTGCCGCCGGCCTGTTGTTCGGCCTGGTCATCTACACGCAGTTGAAGAAGCTGCCGGTTCATAAGTCGATGCTCGAGATTTCTGAGCTGATCTATGAGACCTGCAAAACCTATCTGATCACGCAGGGCAAGTTCATTCTGCTGCTCTGGGCTTTCATCGCGGTCATTATCTCCATGTACTTCGGCTGGCTGGCGCCAGTGGGAAATGTATGGCATACGCTGCCCATCATCCTGGCATTCAGCCTGGTCGGCATCGCGGGCAGCTACGGGGTGGCGTGGTTCGGCATTCGCGTCAACACCTTTGCCAACTCGCGGACGGCACACGCAGGATTGCGAGGCAGGCCGTATCCATGTTTTGCGATTCCGCTGAAGGCCGGCATGAGCGTCGGCATGATGCTGATCTCCGTCGAGCTGCTCATCATGCTGTGTATCCTCCTGTTCATCCCGAAGGAATACGCCGGCCCCTGCTTCATCGGCTTCGCCATCGGCGAATCCCTCGGCGCCGCGGCCCTGCGTATTGCCGGCGGCATCTTCACCAAAATAGCCGACATTGGCTCCGACCTGATGAAAATCGTCTTCAAGATCAAGGAAGACGATGCCCGCAACCCCGGCGTCATCGCTGACTGCACGGGTGACAACGCTGGCGACTCGGTCGGCCCAAGCGCCGACGGCTTCGAAACCTATGGCGTCACCGGCGTAGCCCTGATCACCTTCATTCTGTTGGCCGTTCATGATCCCAAGACTCAGGTGCAACTGCTGGTATGGATCTTCGTCATGCGCGTAGCCATGCTGGTCTCCAGCTCGGCCGCCTACTTCATCAATGGATTGATCGCCAAGGCGAAATACGCAAACTCCGACGAGATGGACTTCGAGGCGCCTTTAACCTCGCTGGTCTGGATCACCTCCATCGTTTCCATCATCCTGACTTTCGTAGTCACCTACCTGATGATCCCCACCCTCGGCGACGGAACGTTGTGGTGGAAGCTGGCTTCCATCATCTCCTGCGGAACGTTGGCGGGCGCGCTGATTCCGGAATTAGTGAAGGTCTTCACTTCAACCAACTCCAGCCACGTGCAGGAAGTCGTCACATCCGCCAAGGAAGGCGGAGCGTCTTTGGGAATTTTGTCGGGACTCGTGGCCGGCAATTTTTCGGCCTACTGGCTGGGATTGAGCATGGTCGCGCTCATGGGTCTGGGCTATTTCTTCAGTACCGGGCCGTCCATGGATGCCCTGATGCTCGCTCCAGCCGTCTTCGCCTTTGGCCTGGTCGCCTTCGGCTTCCTGGGCATGGGACCGGTCACCATCGCCGTGGATTCCTACGGCCCGGTGACCGACAATGCGCAGTCGGTCTACGAATTGTCGCTGATTGAAACTCTTCCCGGCATCGCGGCTGAGCTGAAGAAGGACTTCGGCATCGATGTGAAGTTCGAACGCGCCAAGCACCTGCTGGAGGCCAACGATGGCGCCGGCAATACCTTCAAGGCTTCGGCCAAGCCGGTGCTGATCGGCACCGCCGTGGTGGGCGCAACCACCATGATCTTCTCCATCATCATGGCCCTGACCCATGGACTCACTTACCACAAAGAGTACCTCTCTCTGCTGCACGCGCCATTCATGCTGGGGCTGATCACCGGCGGCGCTATGATCTATTGGTTCACCGGTGCTTCCATGCAGGCGGTCACCACCGGCGCTTACCGCGCGGTCGAGTTCATCAAGGCCAACATCCACTTGGAAGGCGCGGAGAAAGCCTCGGTCACGGACAGCAAGAGGGTGGTGGAAATCTGCACCAAGTACGCGCAGAAGGGCATGTTCAACATCTTCCTCGCCGTCTTCTTCGCTACGCTTGCCTTCGCCTTCGCTGAGCCGTTCTTCTTTATCGGCTATCTGATCTCCATTGCGGTCTTCGGCCTCTACCAGGCGATCTTCATGGCCAATGCCGGCGGCGCATGGGACAACGCCAAGAAGGTTGTCGAGGTTGACCTGAAAATGAAAGGGACGCCTCTGCACGACGCAACCGTGATCGGAGACACCGTCGGCGATCCGTTCAAGGACACCTCGTCGGTGGCATTGAACCCAGTGATCAAGTTCACCACATTGTTCGGATTGCTGGCTGTCGAGCTGGCCGTGACGCTCACTGCGAAGAACCCGATACTCGCAACCTCGCTGGCAGTCGCATTCTTCCTGGTGTCGGTCTTCTTCGTGCACAAATCATTCTATGGCATGAGGATTGAAACCAAGGAAAGCAACTGATTCCTGTCTTGTAACCGGCGGCCCCACGCAAGATTGTGTGGGGCCGTTTGGCGTTTGGGGCCTCTGCTCCCTGAAAGCGGCCCATGCGAGTGAACAGCTACCGACTGGCCGTACCGCAGGCGTTTTGGCAAAGTTGGCCAAAAGGCCTATACTCAAGCTGAGGTGCCCCTATGCCGACTCGCAATGTCAGCCTGCCTGAAAAGCTGGATCAGTTCATTACCGCCAAGGTAGAGGCCGGAGAGTACGCCAACGCCAGCGAAGTGATGCGGACGGCCCTGCGCCTGCTGGAACGCGAGGAGCGCGAGTACGAGGAGAAGATGGCCGTGCTCCGGACGGCGATTGCCGAGGGGGATGCCAGCCCCGATGCCGAAGAGGTCGTCTTTGAGCGGATTCGCGAGAAATATGGGCTGCCGCAGAGAACTGATAGTCCGGTTAGTGTATGAAACGTTCTGTGGTTTCAGCCGAAGCTCAGGCCGATATTGATCTGATTGTGGACTATACAACCGACACATGGAGCTGCCAGCAGACTGATCGCTACTTGGGCCAGCTTGAAGACTCTTTTCAACTTCTGGCAAAAATCCGAGAATGGGTAGACCCTGCGAAGCAATCAGTTCAGGCCTCCACAGGCACGAACAAGGCAAGCACGTTGTCTTTTATCGGTTAAAGCCGGAAGGAATTCGCATTGTGCGCGTCCTGCATCAGCAGATGATTCCGCCCAAGCCGCAATTCGAGCAGTGAATGCCTGTAGTTGCTCGTCCCTGCTGACCTATTCCGTGTGTATCCGTCCCAAATCTCCACAATTCGCACAGCCACACCCCCAAAATGCACTATTTCTGCGTCTTGTTCCCAGCCCCGTCAAGGACTAGGCTTAGGTTTTGGGGTGATGCGGTCGCCGCACCCGGTGGTGTGCACCGGTTTTTGGGCAAATTTGGCAGGCCGAAACCCGCGTCCCGCAAGGGTCTTTGGAGCTTTCCACAGGTAAATGCCTTTGTTTAGCAAATTGATGCCGGGAACGTAAACAAAATACAAGATGTTGTGGTTTTTAGTTGACATGCACCACAGAGAGAGGTACTTTTTCAACTGCGGCCCTAAAAAGGGTAGTAACGATCCCCGGGTGTGAACGTTCCACTTAGAGGGTGCTGAGAACAGAGAACTCGCGGTACTTTTCTATCCCCGTTTCCGTTCTTTGACCAAGATTATTCCTGCCCCTTCCAGGCATTCTGGCGCTGGAGAGGTGCCGATGTTTCACTCGATTTATACGATTGAGAGGGTTTTATGAACGAGGTCCAATTTCATTCTTCCGCCGCCGCCCAGCAGACTCCGCAGACCCAGAGGGGCCTGATCTTCACCCGCCGTTTCAGCACCGAAGGCGTCTCCCCCTATGACGAGATTCAGTGGGAGCAGCGCACCGCCTCGATTGTGGATCAGAACGGCAACTGTATCTTTGAGCAGAAGAACGTGGAGGCGCCGGTGGACTGGTCGATCACCGCGACCAATATCGTGGCCTCGAAGTATCTTCACGGGCATGTGGGGACGCCGGAGCGGGAGACGGGAATTCGCCAACTGGTGGCGCGCGTAGCGGAGACCATCCGCGACTGGGGCCTGACGGGCGGCTACTTTGCCACCCCCGAGGATGCAGCCATCTTCCATGACGAGCTGGTCCACATGCTGCTGACCCAGAAGGTGGCCTTTAACTCGCCGGTATGGTTCAACGTGGGCTGCGACCGGCTAGAGCCGGAGGCGGACGGGCAGAACTGGCATTGGGACCCCTCCACGGGCGGGGTAAAGTTCTCCCACTCGGGCTACAGTAATCCGCAGTGCTCGGCCTGCTTCATTAACTCGGTGGACGATTCGCTGGACTCGATTCTGACCCTGGCCAAAACCGAGGGGATGCTGTTCAAGTGGGGTTCGGGCACGGGGACCAACCTGTCGCCGCTGCGCGGGTCGAAGGAGCAGTTGTCGGGCGGCGGCCATGCCTCCGGACCCTTGAGCTTCATGCGCGGCTTCGACGCCTTTGCCGGGGTCATCAAGTCCGGAGGCAAGACGCGGCGTGCCGCCAAGATGGTGATTCTGAACGCGGACCACCCGGATATTATTGATTTTATTGAGTGCAAGGCTAAGGAAGAGGCCAAGGCTTATGCGCTGATCAAGGCGGGCTACGATGGCAGCGGGCCGGACTCCGAGGCATACTCATCGATATTTTTTCAAAACGCCAACAACTCTGTCCGCGTGAGCGACGAGTTCATGCGCGCCTACGAGAGCGACGGCGACTATACCACGTATACGGTGAAGGATCACGAGCCGGTAGCGACCTACAAGGCGCGCGAGATCATGCGCAAGATTGCCGAGGCCACCTGGCTATGCGGCGATCCCGGCATGCAGTTCGACACGACTATAAACCGCTGGCATACCAGCAAGAACACGGCGCGCATCAACGCCTCAAACCCCTGCTCGGAATACATGTTCCTGGACAACTCGGCCTGCAACCTGGCCAGTTTCAATCTGCTGAAGTATGTCACCCCGTCGGGCGGCTTTGACATTCCCGCGTATCGGCATTCCATCTCGGTGGTTATCACCGCCATGGAGATTCTGGTGGACAACTCGGGCTACCCCACCGAGGCCATCGCCCGCAACTCCCACGACTATCGTCCGCTGGGACTGGGCTACGCCAATCTGGGTGCGCTGCTGATGTCCATGGGCCTGCCCTATGACTCCGACGCCGGCCGCGACTTTGCCGCCACAATGACTGCGATCCTTACCGGCCAGGCCTACCTGCAGTCGGCCATTTTGGCCGCCAACTGCCCGCCGATTCCTTCGGCAACACCACTGACGGCCAATGTGGAGCACCAGGGCGGCGCTTGCCCAGGGTTCTACGTCAACCGTGAGCCGTTTCTGGACGTGATTCGCATGCACCGCGCCGAGGTCAACAACATCGGCCGGTCGCGCCAGAGCGGTGAGCCCTTCAGCGTGCCGCAGCTTGACACCCTCATCGACGCCAGCCGCGAAAGCTGGGATATGGCCCTGGTTTACGGAGAAAAGCAAGGCTATCGCAACTCCCAAACCACGGTCCTGGCGCCTACCGGGACTATCGGCTTCATGATGGACTGCGACACTATGGGCATTGAGCCGGAACTGGCGCTGGTCAAGTACAAGAAGCTGGTGGGCGGCGGCAATATCAAGATCGTCAATAGCACTGTCCCCGAAGCCCTCTTCAAGCTGGGCTATGCGGCGGATGAAGTGAACGCCATCGTCAGTTACGTGGACGCCACGGGCACCATTGAGGGCGCGCCGGGCATCCGACCGGAGCACCTGTCGGTCTTCGATTGCAGTCTGAAGCCGCTCAAGGGCACGCGCACCATCCACTACATGGGCCACATCAAGATGATGGCCGCCGCGCAGCCATTCCTCTCCGGCGCCATATCCAAGACCATTAACCTGCCCCACGAGGCCAGCATCGAGGATATCGCCGAGGCTTACGCCGCAGGTTGGCGTTTGGGACTCAAGGCCGTGGCCATCTACCGCGACAACTCCAAGGGAACCCAGCCGCTGAATACCAGCATGGACGACCGGCACGATTCTCAGGCACAGGACACTGCCGGCAGCCGCGTGCTGTCGCAGTTGGCCGCTGGGAAGCTGGGCGCCGACGCTGACCTCAAGGCTCTGGAAGGCAGAATCGGCGACAAAATCGAGGTTCCCGTGCAGCAGGTTCTTCTCGCCGCCTCCGCCTTCCAGCGCGTGCTGGAGGAGATGAATAAGGCAGCCGCCGTGCCTGTTCTGCAGCCCTCTGCCACGCAGGACGCTGTCAACCCGGAGGCGCAGGACCTAAACGGCCCGCCGCGCGCCGTCCGCCACCGTCTGCCCGGTGAGCGCGCCTCGGTTACCCACAAGTTCGCTCTCAACAGCCACGAAGGCTACATCACCGTCGGCCTCTACCCCACCGGTCAACCAGGCGAAATCTTCATCAGGATGGCCAAGGAGGGTTCCACCGTCTCCGGCATGATGGACGCCTTTGCCACCTCCGTCTCCATCGCCTTGCAGCATGGCGTTCCTCTCAAGCTGTTGTGCAACAAATTTGCCCACACCCGCTTCGAGCCCTCCGGCTGGACCGGCAACCCGCAGATCCGCATGGCCACCAGCATCATGGACTACATCTTTCGCTGGCTCGATCTGCGTTTTCTCTCGGGTACGCAGTTGGCGTTGTTCTCGGGGATGATTCCGCAAGCTTCGCAACTGCCTGCCTCGCCCAGCATGGCGCCCGAGACCGAGCCGTTCCAGGATGCGTACGCGCAGAACCACCTGGCCCAGTTGGCCGAGGAGGTCGCCAAGCGATTGAATCAGGTCAGTGCTCCGGCAGGCAGCTTTGCCGGCTCCGGATTGGGTCCAGCGGGCGGCGGTGGCATTGCTCCCGAGGCGCGGGCTGCCACCCCCTACGCCGCCAGCCCTGCCCAGGAACCGCAACTGCAGGATCGCGGCATCTACCACGCTACCGAAGCCATGCGCTCGATGTACGAGATGGGCGATGCCCCCAGTTGCCCGGTCTGCGGATCCATCATGGTGCGCAACGGCTCCTGCCATCGCTGCATGAGCTGCGGCACCACCAACGGGTGCAGCTAATAAAAATAGGCCTCAGACAGGGCGGATGTGTGGGTTCACCCACAAGGTGAAAGTTGACACCCCATAAGGATGCCGCTACACGGCAGCCCTCTGGATGAGTTTTCCGAGGCATAGGGAAATCTATCCATCCGATGGGGGCTCGACCGCCGGGATCAACGCCCCCGCTCATCGTCTGGATGAGTCTCCAGTTGGCTATTCCTTGGCGGGTTGGTCTCCAGCATGGCCCGCCTCCGCTTCACCAAGCAGGTCCAGTATCCTGCAAAATAGTCCTCTCGGTCGATTGATTCTCATCAACGCGCCGACTCCAGATTCAGGGCAGAAATGCGCAAAATTCTTGGGTAACATTTCTGAATGAGGCAACACGACTGGAAATGATAGTTGACGCCATACACGGCCCAATTATTGCGAAGTCCGGCCATTTTCTGCACAGGAAGCAGTGGCAGCACGTCCTCCCTTAATTTCACTGGCGAGACTTTGATTTCATTTGCCGGGGCACATAGCCAGATCTGCTCATTCCCCGACATTTTGTGGATATAGTACGCTTTCGGGGTGGTGGTAACCAATTGACTGTAATGCACTTATAGTGATATATTTACTAAACAATAAAAAGCCACAAGCAGCAGATGATTTTTGCCTGATCAAGGACGTCAGATTTTCACAATTTTTCACTTGACAAACGGCGGTATTCGCTTACGATCATCACAAAGAGAAAATGAGATTTGACAATCCCCGCACACAGGCCCCTTTTAATGGTTGTTGATGGGCTTACGTAAGAGTTTTTCCGGCACCAAATGGTTCCCGCCTGAAGCATTTGTTGTCCCTGTGAGTAGGGTGTGTCGTTTGGTGATGATTGGATGATGGTCTTAGCGTAAAGTTGATTTGCTAAGTCAGGATAGCGGAGCTATGCGCATTTTGATGACCAACAAAGGGGCAAGTGTTTCACGCTTCACCCTTTATGCACATCCGGGACGTTGCTCTCCGTCGTTTGTGCGACGTACCGGTTAAATCAGAGGTTTCGGGTGAGTTTACAGGCGACAGGTCAAACGTACGGCGTGCCGGTCTCCCAGAACCCAATAACCATGGGTGCTGCGGGAGTTCGCAATTGGTATGCGGTTTATACTGTTCCGCAACACGAAAAGTCGGCATTGAAGCAACTTCAGATGCGGGAGGTTGAGTCATTTCTTCCTACCTATGAAACCGTCCGGGTCTGGAAGAACCGGCAACGGATGAAGCTCATCCTGCCGCTGTTTCCAACCTACCTGTTTGTGCATATCAATTCCAGGGAGCGGACTAAGGTTCTCCAATCTCCAGGTGTGCTACAAATTGTGGGCAACAGCCGAGAGTATGTCCCTCTTCCGGATTCCGAGGTTGAGTTTCTGCGCTCCGACTTCTGCAGGCAACGGATCGAACCGTATCACGACCTTGTTATCGGCGAAAAAGTTCGTATTAAGAACGGTGTGATGCAGGGTCTTCAGGGGACTCTTGCGAGAAAGAGCAACAGAATGCAGTTCGTGCTGACAATTGAATTGATTAACCAGCATGCCGCTATCCACGTTGACGCTGAAGATTTGGAGCTGATAGTCGCTTAATCGCAGGATGCTGTTGACGCTAAGCGGTGGAGGGCTAGGAGCATCCGCGCAGGCCCCCAGGCAGGTATTTCGATGGGGCAGACTCCTTTGGCAGTATCGTATTGATTCAAGAATTTTTCAGCTTAATTTGTTCCAGGAGTTCGCCTCCTTCATCACTTCTATCTGTTGTCTCTGACCATCCAGATGTATGATTTGCCAGAAAATGAGCCGCAAGGAATTCGGCGCGTCAAAATCAACCTGTACACCCCGGTTATGACATCGATTCGTGGCCCCTTGATGCCCAGCAGGGGCGAGGAGTATATGTAAAATGCCATTTACGCAAAAAAGTTCAGTGAGGGGAGACAAGATTGTCCAGGCGGCAGGCAAGCTGTTTGCGCGCCAGGGATATTACGGAACGAGCACACGAGAGATAGCCCGCCTTGCCGACGTAAGCGAGAACACACTTTTCCGGCATTTCGATAATAAGGAAGAACTCTTCTGGTCGTCCCTCCGCTCGTATTCGTCAGGGTTACAGTTTCGCCAAGACGTGTTGAAGGGGATAACGCAATGCGACTCTCCAGAAGTGGTCTTGCCAAAGATTATCGATATGTTCGCAGATACAGTCAGCTACCGGCCGGAGCTGCTTAGGATGATTGCGGTCGCATTCATCGAATTGCACACCAAGGCGGACGATTTCTGCCAGGAGCAACTCTCGCCTGTTTTCTCGACAATCAATCACTATTTGGAGATGAACATCAGGAGCGGGAAAATTCGTGACTTGGATCCCACAATCCTGACATCTGCATTGATAATGACGGTGTTGACGCATCCGGGGATATACAACCTGATCGATGGCGACAAGCCCGTATATTCAAATAGCATGGAAGCGCACCGTACATACGCCAGGTTCTGGCTGGATTTGATTGTTCCAAGGGTGCCGGCCTATCCATCACCCGTTAAGCCGATCAGAGAGGAGAATCCCGGTTGACACTGAGCGAATTGCCCCGTAACGGGATTAACTGGTATACCACATGAGGTGATGCATTCCCGTTCCGCGCCAATTTGCAAATGCAAAGCAAGCAAGCCTTAAACCAGGCCCACAGTTAAACACGGTTCTTTGCCCCGCCGTGAAAAGTTAATTCCAACTTCTTCTGGACAAGTTTTCGAACGATTGAGGTCCGTGGAACGCATATGTCGACTTTGGAATTCTTGCAAATGGTATCGACTTCTGTGCTTTCTTCGCATGGAAGGGAAAAAGGTTTCGTCAAAGATTCCGTGCAGGGCTCTGCGCGGGACACATTTAAGCTCTGGATGGTTCTGGATGCAATTACCATTCTGGGGGCGTCAATTCTGGCCACAATTATCGAGTTCCATAAAAGACCGGAGACCGGAGCGATGGGGTTCTGGCGCGGAACGCTGATTCACGGCCGCTCGCTGTGGATACTGCCGGCGCTTTTATGCTGGTTTGCCATCACGCTCATGATTACCAATAGTAAACTGCATCTGTATTCCCCCATGCGCGCGGCCAGCATTTTGCATGAGCAGAAACTGAGCGCCGAGGCTTGCTTCATCTCAGGTTTGCTGCTCACCGGCACACTCTACCTGATTCACGGCGACGACATTCCGCGCAGTGTCGTGCTGATTACGATAGGGATGGTCACCATCTTGCTCGGCCTGCGCCGGTTGCTGTATCGTTTTTTACTCTATCGTCGCTTCGATCGGGGTGTGGGAACGCGTAATGTATTGATCGTCGGTACAGAGCCGAAGGCTCACGCGCTGCGCCGCCGTCTGGAGAGGACCCCTCATCTCGGTTACACCTTCAAGGGTTTCATCGAGCTTCGCGGTTCAGGTTCATCTTTAACCGCAGCCTCGGGCGAGGTGGC
>Ga0326728_10019995_pt1 | contig 12873 bp, 9 predicted proteins | sample MB3enrmetagenome_FD_207602 | JGI IMG/M metagenome (GOLD analysis project Ga0326728, IMG submission 207602) | Lab enriched peat soil microbial communities from McLean, Ithaca, NY, United States - MB31MN | ecosystem: Environmental > Terrestrial > Soil > Wetlands > Peat | place: USA: New York...
CATCCTGCAATCCATTTTGAACAGCATGGGAGACGGCGTCATCGTGGCCGACGCCTCGGCCAACATCCTTCTTTCCAATCCCGCCGCCGACAGGCTCATTCGCGCCGGGTTGGGCACGGGCGACCGGGGGGAAGAGGCCGGACATCATCAAACCTATCTGCCGCAAACCCTCACGGCCCGCGCCAGCAACGAGCATCCCCTGCTCCGCGCCATCCGGGGAGAAACCATCGACGGCGCGGAAGTTTTTTTGCGCCCGTCCGGCGCTGCGGACGGACTCTGGCTCACCGTCACCGGCCGCCCGCTGATGGATGAGCAAGGCCGCATTCAGGGCGGCGTGGTGGTCTATACCGACATCAGCCCGCGCAAACTCATGGAAAAACAAATCGCTGAAATCAGCGATCGCGAGCAAAGGCGCATCGGCCAGGATTTGCACGATAATTTGTGCCAGCACATGGTCAGCATTGCTTTTGCCGCCGAGCTGTTGCGCGACAAGCTCGAACGGAGGGAATTGGCCGAAGCCACCCAGGCCGAGACCATCGCCGAAATGGTCAACGAAGGCATTTCACAGGCCAGAAATCTGGCGCGCGGCCTCTACCCGGTGCGCCTGGAAGTCGATGGCCTTACTTCGGCTTTGGAAGAATTGGCCGCCACCGCCCAGGCGCGCAACAATATCGCCTGCCATTTCGCCTGCGATGAACAGGTCCTGATCCATGACGAAGTCGCCGGCAACAATCTCTATCGCATTGCCCAGGAAGCTGTCAACAATGCCATCAAACACGCCCGCGCCAAAAACATTTCCATCGGCTTGGGCGCGGTCGAGGACGAAGTGACGCTGACCGTCAAAGATGACGGGATCGGTTTCCCCGAAACCCTGGATGCCGGCGCCGGCATGGGCCTCCACATCATGAATTACCGGGCCAAAATGATCGGCGCCTTCCTCGACATCCGCCGGGGCGCGGGCGGCGGCACGATTGTCATTTGTTCCTTCCATAATCAAACTGTCCAAAAAAATGAGCGTATCCTTGCGAACAAAATCTGAGAAAACCGAAGCCCCCGCCAAGACCACAGTTTTTCTGGTGGACGATCATCCGCTGGTGCGCGAGTGGCTGACGCAATTGATCCAGCGCGAGAGCGATCTGGCGGTTTGCGGCGAGGCCGAAGACACCCAGGAGGCGCTGCTGAAGATCACTGAAACCAAGCCGGACATCGTCATCGCCGACATCTCCCTCAAAACCACGCACGGCCTGGAATTGGTCAAGGACCTTCAAGTGCGTTTTCCATCGCTGCCCGTGCTCATCCTCTCCATGCATGACGAATCGCTCTATGCCGAGCGGGTCTTGCGCGCCGGGGCCAAGGGGTACATCACCAAACAGGAAGCCACCAAAAAGATCCTTCCGGCCATTCGCCAGGTTCTCTCCGGCCAGATTTACATCAGCGAAAAAATGGCCTCCCGCATGGTTCATAAAATGGTCATGGGCCGCGCCCAGGAGCAAAAATCCCCCATCGAACGTTTGACCGACCGCGAATTGGAAGTCTTTCAATTGATTGGTTGCGGGCAGGGCACGCGGCGCATCGCGGCCGAACTTCATTTGGGCATCAAGACCGTTGAGTCCTACCGGGCGCGCATCAAGGAAAAACTGCAATTGGAAGACGGCACGCAATTATTGCAGCAGGCCATTCAGTGGGTCCACAGTTTGAAGGACCGTTGACCGGTTTTTTTGAGGTGAGGTTGGAACTTCTCAATAATGCCTTTCATTTTGCAACCCCAACCCCCGCAAGCTTTGCAACTGCCATACTATAAATTTCTCGAGAGAAATGCGCCCCGGAAAAAACAGTGAAAATTTCGACATTTTGAATATAAGTAATTATCAGTAATGAGCTTGCATAATTTGCAATTATTTACAGTTGACAATGGTCAGGTTTGCCGCGAAGAATGGGAAGATATGGGTGACAGGTCCGGAAAATCCGAAACATCCGTTACAACGTTGATAGTCAACGACTTAGGCCGCAACAAAAAGAGCAACAGACCCGTAACAAGCCCGTTACATTAACGATAAAGCCGGATTCTGAAGTGAATTAAGATTTAAGAAGTAAGAATTAAGAAATCTGAAAAACAGCCAAAAGTCTAACCGGATTCCTCTTTTGACTTCTGCCTTCTGCCTTTTTCATGGGTGCCCGGAAAGATTTTGTCAGACTCAATGCCGCGCTTGCCCTGTGTCCGGCCCGTCTGCTACGCTCCACGCATGGCGAACCATAATGAGATTTCCAGTTTTATCTGGCAAATCGCCGACTTGTTGCGCGGCCCATACCGTCCGCCGCAGTACGAGCGCGTCATGCTCCCGATGACGGTTCTTCGCCGATTTGACTGCGTATTGGCTCCGTCGAAAGAGAAGGTTTTGCGGGAATACGAGAAGCGCAAGGGCGGCAAATTGAACGATGAGGCGCTCGACAAATTCCTGAACCGGGCTGCGGGACAGCGATTCCATAATCATTCCCCGCTTACGTTTGAGAAGCTAAAAGGCGATCCCGACCACATCGAAAAGCACCTGACCAGCTACATCAACGGATTTTCCGCCAATGTCCGGCAGATTTTTGAGTACTTCGAGTTTTCCAACGAAATTGAAAAAATGCGGGAGGCCAATATTCTCTTTCTCGTCGTATCCAAATTTTGCGACATTGATTTGCACCCCGACAACCTCGACAACATTGAGATGGGGCTGCTCTTTGAGAATCTCATTCGGCGCTTTAATGAATTGGCGAACGAAACCGCTGGCGACCATTTTACGCCCCGCGAGGTCATCCGCCTGATGGTCAATCTGCTTTTCATAAACGACGACGCGCTCCTCGCCACGGCTGGCACTGTCCGCAAGTTGCTCGACCCCGCCTGCGGCACCGGCGGCATGTTGGCCGAAGCGCAGAATTATCTGCGCGAACATCACCCGCAGGCCAAGCTCTACGTGTACGGCCAGGAATACAACAATCGCGCGTTTGCGGTCGCCGCCTCCGACATGCTGATCAAACAGGTGGATCACAACGGCACGGGCGAAAATATCCGTTTTGGCGACACGTTCACCGACGATCAATTTCGAGGGGAGACATTCGATTACCTGCTCGCGAACCCGCCTTTTGGCGTGGACTGGAAGAAGCAGCAGAAATTTATAGAAGACGAACACAACAAGCGCGGATTCGCCGGACGCTTCGGCGCGGGTCTGCCGCGTGTCAATGATGGTGTTAAAGTAGACTTGGAGCAACGCGAAACTCGACGCCTAAAGTTTCTTTTGGATGCAAACGACGGTGGAGTCTGGGGTGACGATCCCGGCACTTCTGACGTTGATGTTCCTGTTCTCCGTTCGACAGAACAATTATTGGATGGAAAATGGCAGATACGCGATCCCGCAACGCGAAGCTTAACTTACGACGAATTTACTAAGGCTCAACTCAAGAGCGGTGATGTGATTATTACGAAATCGAGCGGAAGTTCCGACCACATCGGTAAGACTTCGCAAGTGACCAAGGAAATTGAAGCCATGGGTTGTGCATTTTCAAACTTCATGCAGCGCCTTCATCCTTCAAAAAAACTAGACTCCACATTTCTGACATACGTTCTGAACAGTCAGATTGGAAGAGAACAATTCAGATTTCTTTCCACAACGACGACCGGTCTTGGTAACTTATCTGCTGAAATCATTGGCGACATTGAAATGCCGCTTCTACCAGTCACAGAGCAACGCACGATAGCGGGGTATTTGGATCGGGAGACGGGACGTTTGGATGCGTTGGTGGCGGCGAAGGAGCGTTGGCTCGACTTGCTGGCAGAGAAACGGAGCGCGCTCATGACCCGTGCTGTCACGCGCGGCTTGGAACCATCCGTTGCGCTCCGCGATTCCGGTCTCAATTGGCTCAGAGAAATTCCGTCGCATTGGGAGACCAAAAGACTGAAATATATTGCTTCGCTTCAAAGCGGGGATGGAATTACTTCGGAAGAAATTTTGGAGTCGGGCGAATATCCCGTTTTCGGCGGAAACGGGATTCGCGGCTACAGTTCGCGATTTAATCACCAAGGCGATTATGTTTTGATTGGCCGACAAGGTGCATTGTGCGGCAATATCAACTACGCGACGGGGCGGTTTTGGGCCTCAGAACACGCCGTCGTTGCAACAATCCGGGGTCAGGACCAAGTGAAATGGCTTGGCGAACTTCTAAGCGTGATGAATTTGAACCAGTATTCTCAATCGGCGGCGCAGCCGGGCTTATCCGTAGATTTGGTTGGAAACCTTTCCCTTCCTGTTCCTCCGGTGGACGAACAACGTGCCATCGTCGCTTACATTTCAGCGGAGACGGCGAAGCTGGATGCCTTGCGCGCGGCCACGGAGCGGACGATTGGCTTGTTGAAAGAACGCCGGGCGGCGTTGATTGCCGCTGCCGTGACTGGAAGGATTGAAGTCGGGCGGGGAAAACAGTAACTTATTGGTGTGAACCGCGTCGAGATCAAACCGGAGTTGTTGCAATGGGCGTGTGAACGCGCCGGATACGCGGTCGCGGACTTGGAGCAAAAATTCCCCCGGCTGGCCGCCTGGGAGCGCGGCGAGGAAAAGCCGACGCTCAGACAGGCGGAAGCTTTTGCCAAAACCACCCATACTCCGATTGGCTTTCTTTTTCTTCCAGCGCCGCCGGCCGAGAAAGTTCCGATTCCCGATTTCCGCACGATTGACAACCAACATGCCGGCCATCCGTCTCCCGACCTGTTGGAAACAATCTATATTTGTCAGCAACGCCAGGATTGGTATCGGGATTATGCGCGTTCCGCGGGTGAAAAGCCGCTGTCTTTCGTCGGTTCCGCCAGCATTCGGGATGACATCGTTTCGACGGCGGCACGCATCCGAACGGCACTTGGCTTTGATGTCAGTGAACGCCGCCGGATGCCGACGTGGACCGATGCCTTGCGACGTTTCATTGAACAGGCGGAAGACTTGGGCGTTCTGGTCATGTGCAACGGAGTGGTTCATAACAACAACCACCGGCACTTGGACCCCAAAGAATTTCGAGGCTTTGCGATGGCGGATGATCTTGCGCCGCTGGTGTTCATCAATGGCGCGGACACCAAGGCCGCGCAGATGTTCACATTGGCCCACGAATTGGCCCACATCTGGCTCGGGGAGTCCGCTGTCTCCGATGCTCAACCTGCCTGGGTGCCGGAACAGGCTGTCGAGCGCTGGTGCAACCGGGTTGCAGCGGAACTCCTTGTTCCGCTGGCCGCTCTGCGCGAAGAATATAACGATGCTGCCATACTGATGGAGGAAGCCGGTCGTTTGGCGCGCCATTTCAAGGTGAGCACTCTCGTTATTTTGTGCCGCATCCATGACGCGGGCAAACTCGCGCGCGAAGAGTTTGACAAAGCTTATGAGGAGGAACTCGAACGCCTGCGAGCGATTCCAAAGGGAAGCGGAGGCAATTTTTATCTAACCCAGGCCGCGCGAGTCAGCAAACGCTTCGCCGCCGCACTCGTCGCAAGCACGTTGGAAGGGCAAACTCTCTATGGTGACGCCTTTCAAATGCTTGGTTTCTCGAAAACCGCGACCTTTCAAGAACTGGGGCGCAGCTTGGGGGTGGGTGTCTAATGACATATCTCCTGGATGCGGATGTCTTTATTCAGGCCAAGAATCTCCATTATGGCCTGGATTTTTGTCCTGCATTTTGGGATTGGCTCATCGCGTCCAACGCGGCTGGCCGGGTTTTCAGCATCGAAAAGGTCGGTGACGAAATCGCCGCCGGTGACGATGAACTATCCGAGTGGGCTGCGAATCGTGGAGCCGCCTTCTTCCTCAAACCCGATGCCGCGATGCTGCCCGCGCTCGGTTCTGTCAGCAGTTGGGTCACCGCACAGAACTACGAACCCACGGCGGTGAACACGTTCCTCCAAGTGGCTGACTATTACCTCGTAGCCCACGCACTGGCACATCGACACACTGTCGTCACGCATGAGAAAGCCCAGCCGTTGGCCAGGAAGATAAAAATTCCCAATGTCTGCATAGGACTTAACATCAAGTGCGTTACTCCCTTCGAGATGCTGCGCCTTGAACGCGCCCGTTTTATCCTGGGGCCAACCCCATGAACCAGACCGCGTGATTTGATTGCCATGCCTCCAAGCATCGCCGAAATCGCTTTTGAAATCGCCATCGAGCGCCACTTGCTCGATCACGGTTTCGTCTCGGTGAATCACGATGGCTTCGACCGCGAGCGGGCGATTTTCCCGGAAGTCGTGCTTGGTTTCATCCGCGAGACGCAGCCGAAGGAATGGGCCAAGCTGGAAGCATTGCACGGGGCGAACACCGGTGACCAGATTCTTACCGATCTTTGCAAATGGATGGATACCTATGGCAGCCTCGCCACGCTACGACACGGTTTCAAATGCTACGGGCGAACGTTACGCATTGGATTCTTCAAGGCGGCACATGGGCTGAATCCCGAATTGGAGGAACGTTATGCGAAAAACCGCATGGGCATTACGCGCCAGCTTCATTTCTCCGCACGCAATGAGAAGTCGCTTGACGTGACCTTGAGCGTGAACGGCATTCCTGTGGCGACGGTGGAGTTGAAGAACCCTCTCACCGGCCAGACGATTGAGGATGCGATGCGCCAATACCGGCAAGACCGCGACCCGCGCGAGCCGATTTTCGAGTTCAAGCGGCGGACGCTGGTTCATTTCGCCGTGGACACCGAGCAGGTGTTTATGACAACGCGGTTGGCGGGAACGGCAACGCATTTTCTGCCGTTTAACAAAGGTCATGAAGGCGGCGCGGGCAATCCGCCTGACTCAGAAGGCCGCAATTATCGCACGGCGTATTTATGGGAAGAAGCATTGCAACGGGACAGCTTGCTTGATTTGCTGGCGCGGTTTCTCCATTTGCAAGTTGAAGAGAAGCGCGACGACCAGGGCCGCAAGGTAAAACGGGAAACGATGGTGTTTCCGCGCTTCCATCAGCTTCAAGCCGTTCGCCGGTTGGAAGCCGCCGCACGAGCGGAAGGGCCGGGTAACAATTATCTCGTTGAACATTCAGCGGGCAGCGGCAAAAGCAATACCATTGGCTGGCTGGCACACCGGCTGGCGTCATTACACAACGCGCAAGAGCAGCGCGTTTTTGATACCGTCATCGTCGTCACCGACCGGGTGGTGCTGGATCAGCAGTTGCAGGACACGATTTATCAATTCGAACACAGGCAAGGCGTCGTGCAAAAAGTGGACGAAAGCTCACGGCAACTTGCCGAGGCGTTGGAAAAGGCGGTGCCGATTGTTATCACGACATTGCAAAAGTTTCCGTTTGTATCAAGGCAACTGCTCAAGATGGCAGATGAGCGCGGCAAACAATCCTCTGGCGTTCTGCCGACCCGCCGTTGCGCCGTCATCATTGATGAGGCGCACAGTTCGCAATCGGGAGAGACGGCGACTGATTTAAAAGAGGTGCTTGGCGGCGAGCAATTGCAGGCGGAGGCGAAGCAACGAGCCGCAGAGGAGGGAATGACGCAATTTGAAGAGCTTTTCCGCAGCATGGCAAAGCGCGGGCGGCAGGCGAATTTGAGTTTTTTCGCCTTCACCGCAACGCCCAAACACAAGACCCTGGCTGTGTTTGGGCGCAATGGGGAGCCGTTTCACCGCTACACCATGCGGCAGGCGATTGAAGAAGGTTTCATTTTGGACGTGCTGAAGAACTACACGAATTACGCAGTGTATTACAGGCTGCTCAAATCGTGCGAGGACGATCCGAACGTGGAACGGAAGAAGGCGGCAAAGGCGCTCGCACGGTTCATGCGCCTGCATCCGCACAACATCGCGCAGAAAACAGAAGTCATGGTCGAACATTTCAACCGGGCCACACGGCACAAGATCGGCGGGCGGGCCAAGGCGATGGTCGTGACCGGTTCGCGGCTTGAAGCGGTGCGTTACAAGCTGGCATTCGACGCTTATATCAAGAGGAAGGGCTACGCGATCAAAACGCTGGTAGCGTTCAGCGGGACCGTCATTGACGATAAATTCCCGGACAAAAGCTACACCGAAGAGCGGATGAACTCCGGCATTCGGGAAAAAGAATTGCCGGAGAAATTCGCAACCGGAGAATATCAGGTTTTACTGGTGGCGGAGAAATATCAAACGGGTTTTGACCAGCCATTGCTGCACACGATGTATGTTGACAAAAGACTTGGGGGAATCCAAGCCGTGCAATGCTTGTCCCGATTAAACCGAATTCACCCTCTTAAGGAAGAGACCTTCGTCCTCGATTTCGTGAACGACCGGCAGGAAATCCAGGAAGCGTTCAAACAGTACTACGAAGGGGCGGAAATGGGCCAGGCGGTGGAACCTGCCCGTCTATATGAACTGAAAGCGGAGTTGGATGCATCGGCAATTTACCTTAATGAGGAGGTTCAGCGATTCTGCGAAACCTACTTCAAGCCCAAGGAGCGGCAAAGCATCTCCGACCACAAAGCAATGAACGCGGCGCTTGATCCGGCAGTGGACCGCTTCCGCTCTTTGATGGAGTCGGACGACGAAGCGGCGGAACTGTGGCGTGGAAAGTTGGCCGCGTTTCGGAATCTCTACGCATTCTTGAGCCAGGTTATTCCCTACCAAGATTCCGACCTTGAACGCCTTTATACTTTTCTCCGTCACCTGTCCTCCAAGCTGCCAAAGCGCCGCGGCGATCCGGGGTATCAGTTCGATGACGAAGTCAGGCTCGAATACTATCGTTTGCAAAAAATCAGCGAAGGCTCGATTGACCTCAAAGGCGGACTGGCGAAGCCTCTTGATGGCCCAAAGGAAGTCGGCTCCGGTTTATTGCGAGAAGAACCAATTACGTTGTCACGTTTGATTGACCTGTTAAACGAGCGTTTCGGAACGGATTTCAACCAGGCGGATCAATTGTTTTTCGACCAGATTTCACAAATTGCCGTTGACGACGAACGGTTGCAGCAGGCCGCAAAAGTAAATCCAGCGGACAAATTCTCACTCGTATTCACGAATCTTCTCGAAACACTCATGCTGGAACGCATGGATCAAAACGAAGCGATTGTCACCCGTTTTATGAATGACCCCGAATTCCAGCGGGCCATTGCGGCGCGACTCGCAAACGAAGCATACGAGCGGCTGGGTGGCGCTCCAGCATGGCCGGAACCCTACCCGAAAGCTCCCCGTAGTCGCAAGGCTCGCTCGTCAGAATAGTGAAAGTGTTCCCGCACAATCGCAGACCTTTTCCTTCTTTCGCGGCTTTTTTAGGCGAAGAGGCTGGCGGCGCTGGCGGTGGATGGAAGCAGACGGCCGCCGGAAAAACAGTCTTCTACTTGACTCCCATTCCAGCGGCGTAAACGATAGATTTGGGCAAACATAAATTGCGCCGCCGCCTGGCCCTGTCCGCCCACCAGTTCGCTGCCACGGAGCACGTTGTCCTGCATCCAGGCCGGCAGGAGCAGATGATACGGGTTGCGCCGCACTTCCCCGGCGTGAAATGATGTCGCCGCCACGAGTTCCGACACTTCTTCCGCGCTGTACTCCACCAGCAGATTGGGCGATTGCATTTGACCCCAGAATTCCGTCTCGACCAGGTAACACTTCAAATCTGTCATGGCTTTTAACGCGTCCATGACCAGGTAATGAACGCCGATGTGTGTGCTGTTCCAATCCAGTTCGTGCGGAAAGAAAACGGCCCGCGGCCGGTGTTCGGCCAGGATTTTGACGGCCGCCTCAACCTTTTTCGACCACGCGGACGGGTCCCTGGCGCGGGTGGCGGGATGAACGTTGTCCAATCCATTCGGCGCCAATTGGGTGAGGCCGAAGCCAAGATAGCCGCAGGCGGCCTGCAATTCCTTGAGGCGCGCGGCTTTGCGTTCCGGGAGGCTTCCCAGGGTGACGGAGGCGTTGATCACGTTCCAATGCGCCTGGCGCATCAGGCGCAAGGCCAGCCCGCCGCAGGTTGTCTCGTCGTCGGGATGCGGGGCGAAGAAGAGCACTTTGGGGGCGTCCGGCGCGATTTTGGGCCGGGGTGGCGGGGGGAATCCGCCCAACGGGAGGGAGCGTCCATCATCCACAAGCCGGGCGAAACCAGAGACCAGATCGGTGTAGGGATTCATCTGGGGAAAGGCTAAAGGCTGAAGGCTGAAGGCTAAAGGAAAAATTAAACGGTATTATCTGATGGGACTAATGGGACGGATGGGACAGATGGGGGCTTGGTCATTCCTTCGCGATCTGGTTGATTTTGGCGGCGAAGACGAAATCGCTTTCCGTCAAGCCGTCGATCTTGTGCGTCCAGAGGGTCAGCTTGACCCTGCCCCAGGCGAGATAAATATCGGGATGATGGTTTTGTTGTTCGGCCAATTCGCCGACCTGGTTGGTAAAATCGAGCGCCTTGCGGAAATTTTCGAATGTGTATTCCCGTTCCAGATGATGTTCGTTGAGCACGCGCCAGCCTTCCCCCAATTCGCGCGCCAGGCGGGCGAGGTCGTTTCCTTTGAGGGGCGCGACGCCGCCTTTGCACGGCACACAATTTTTTTGCGCCAATCCGGCCATAATTTGAACAAGATTATCACCAAACTTCCGGGAACGCCAGCCTTCAGCCGTTCAGCCAAAGCCAAGCCAAGGAGGGTATGGCACAGCGCGGCAAGCCGAAACCAAAGCGTTGAGCCTGAATTGAAAATTTGTCATTGAGAATTTCTCATTTGTCGTTCGTCTTGCCTGCCGGGGCTGTTCAGACGAATCCCGTTCTGGTAAAATTCAACCATGAAATCTTTAACCGAACATTTGTGGTTTGAAGTTCCGGGGCGGCGCGGCTTTGTCAACATCACCGATGAGGTGGAAAAGCTGGTGCGGAAAAGCGGCGTCGCGGAGGGGCTTTGTCTGGTCAATGCCATGCACATTACGGCGTCGGTTTTCATCAACGACGCGGAGGACGGGCTTTTGCACGATTATGACGTTTGGCTGGAAAAACTGGCCCCGCATGAACCGGTCAGCGGTTATCATCACAACCGCACGGGCGAGGACAATGCCGACGCCCACATGAAACGGCAAATCATGGGACGCGAAGTGGTGGTGGCCATCACCAAGGGGAAACTGGACTTCGGCCCGTGGGAGCAAATCTTTTACGGCGAATTTGACGGGCGGCGGCGGAAACGGGCGCTGGTCAAAATCATCGGGGAATGAGTTGCAGAAAACGGATCACGGAGTCGCCGTGTTTGAGCCTTTTGCTTTCATGCCATGTTGCCGGAAGGTCCAACGTGTCGCGTTTGGTGTGGCCCAGGATGAAGAGCGCGCCGGGCCGGAGGAGTTTTGGCGGGCTGGCGTCGTCGAGCAGTTGTTGGGCAAGGGAGGTGGAGCGGCGGTTGACATTTTTTTCGCCGTAGGGCGGATCGGCCAGGAGCAAATCGAATTGACAGCCGGCGGCGGCGAGTTGCGCCAGGGCGGCGAAGGCGTCCTGAATGCGAATTTCCAGCGCGGCGCCGGGCAGGCGGGCGAGGGCCAGGTTTTCCCGGATGAATCGGGCGTGACGGCTTGATTTTTCGACGCAGACGGCGCTGGCCGCGCCGCGACTGAGACATTCCAAACTCAACGCGCCCGTCCCGGCAAAAACCTCCAGCACCGCCGCGTCCGCGACGCGCGGGCCGAGGCTGTTGAAGATGGCCTGCCGGACCAAGTCCGGCGTTGGCCGGACCTCAAAGCCCTTGGGGACTTTGAGGATCGTGCCGGCCGCGCTGCCGCCAATGAGGCGCATTTAGGGATAATGACTAATGTCCAAGGACGAATGACCAATTAATGACGAAGCACCAATGACCAAATTCCGTCATTCGTCATTTGAACATTGATTGGTCATTAGGATTCGTCAGTGGTCATTTTCAGCTTAAAGCCCTTTGGAAATCATGAACTTGACCAGGTCGGCCACGCGGCAGCTATAGCCCCATTCGTTGTCGTACCAACTGATCAATTTGAAAAAGCGCTTGTTGAGTTCGATGCCGGAACCCTCGTCAAAAATCGAGGAAAAGCTCGAGTGGATGAAATCGGTGCTGACCACTTCGTCCTCGGTGTAATCGAGAATGCCTTTTAAATAGGTTTGACTGGCCTTCTTCATGGCGGCGGCGATTTCCGCGTAGCTGGTGTCCTTGACGGTGCGCACGGTGAGATCCACGCAGGAAGAGGTCGGGGTCGGGATGCGAAAGGACATGCCGGTGAGCTTGCCTTTGACTTCCGGGCAAACCAGCCCGACAGCCCTTGCGGCGCCGGTGGTGGAGGGAATGATGTTGAGGGCCGCGCTGCGCCCGCCCTTCCAATCTTTTTTGCTGGGGCCATCGACCGTTTTTTGCGTGGCGGTGTAAGAGTGAATGGTGGTCATCAATCCTTCCTCGACGCCAAATCCCTCCTTGAGCAAGACATGGACCACCGGAGCCAGGCAATTGGTCGTGCAGGAGGCGTTGGAAATAATGTTGTGTTTGGCGGGATCGTATTTCCCCTCGTTGACACCGAGGACGATGGTGACGTCCTCATTCTTGGCCGGAGCGGAGATGATGACTTTTTTTGCGCCCGCCGCGAGGTGGCCCCTGGACTTCTCCGCGTCGGTAAAAAGGCCGGTGGATTCAATGATCAATTGCGCCCCCAACTGCTTCCAAGGCAGTCCGGACGGGTCTTTGGCGCTGACGACATGGATGTCGCGGCCATTGACGATCAGAATATCGTCGTCCGTTTTATCCGGGGCCGATTTGCGGGAGGAAACCACGCCTTTGAAGCGGCCCTGGGTGGAATCGTATTTGAGGAGGTAAGCCAGATTGTCGGCCGGGACGATGTCGCCGACGGCGACGATTTCGACATCTTTGCCGATCATGCCCTGTTCCTCGATGGCGCGG
>Ga0326728_10019996_pt1 | contig 12872 bp, 14 predicted proteins | sample MB3enrmetagenome_FD_207602 | JGI IMG/M metagenome (GOLD analysis project Ga0326728, IMG submission 207602) | Lab enriched peat soil microbial communities from McLean, Ithaca, NY, United States - MB31MN | ecosystem: Environmental > Terrestrial > Soil > Wetlands > Peat | place: USA: New York...
GCCGCTCTCTGCTCAGGAGACATCTGGCCGAGCCACCGTTCCGTCATCGGAGTCTCGACTACTCCCGGCACAACAGTATTGATTCGAATTCGCCTTGACGCAAACTCGGCCGCCAAGCTTCTGCACGCTGATACTAGAGCGCCCTTGCTAGCCGCGTACGCTGCTTCTCCCACGTTGCCGATCATGGCTGCTGCCGAGGACAACCATATGATTGAAGCCCCTTCCTTCGGTGCAAGCTTTACGGCCATCTTTGTGCAGAGCAGTGCGGATCGCACGTTGTTCGCAAGTGATTCGTCAATGTGCGAGGCCCTCAGCTGCTGCAAGGGCCTTAATGAATGCTGGCCGGCACACAGAACCGCTGCATGGATGGCACGCTTCTCTGACTTTAGCTGAGCGGTAGCGCCATCCACTTCAGTTTCGTTTGCGGCGTCAAACGGTAACGCTAAGTGTCCACTGCCGGGCAGAATGGCGACGGCTTCGTCCAGGTGCTCCTTCGTTCTTGCCGTGCAGATGACTATCCCTCCTTCTTCGGCGAAGCGCCGGGCCACAGCTAGGCCAATTCCCGATGACGCGCCAACAACAAGGACCGTTTTACCTTCAAAGCGCCGCACTGAGCATCTCCTCATCCGGGACCACTGGGTCCAGGGGCGGCACGGGGTTCGCATCCTCAGGCCATCGAATCACTGCCACGCCCCATGTCAAGCCAGCACCAAACGAGCACATGAGAGTACGAGAACCTGGGCGAATCCTTTTCTGTCGCCATGCCTCAGCCAAAGCGATTGGTGTCGAAGGACCGCTGCTATTACCCATCGTTTCCAAGCAATAGAAACGCTTCTCAGGCGGCACACGCAGACTCTTGTAGATCAGGTCAATCATTGTTTTGTTAGCCTGATGGAGAATCACCATGTCGATGTCGTCAATTGTCATCTCGAGAGTGCCCAGAGCGCCTCGAATCACCTCAGGTACCTTGTAAACGGAGAAATGAAATACAGCCGGCCCGTCCATCACCAAATTCTCGTCTGTGCGAACGCACCCAGCTTCGTCCGTCCGTTCTACCTTCGTTTCGGGTCCGCAGGGCAGGCGGGAGCCGCCAGCAGGTACAAGCAGATGTCTTGCCTTGGAACCATCCGTACCTAGTACAAAACCCGCGAAGCCTTCACTGTCTTTGCACGGTCCAATGATCGTTGCTGCTGCTCCGTCGCCGTGCAGAACAACCAAGCTGCGATCTAGCGGGTGAATTAGTTTAGTCAGAGCATCCGCATTGATTATGAGCGCATATCGAGCAATACCGCTTGCGATCATTGAGTGGGCAATGCTCAGCGAGTAAGGGTACGCGCTACACGCTTGGTTCACATCAAAAGTGGCACAAGACTCCCTAAGGCCAAGCTTGCCGTGCAGAACAGACGCGGTAGTCGGAATCTTGTAGTCGGGGGTCTGGGAGACGAACATGAGCAGATCGATCAGGGACCGGTCGAACTCCATCTGTTGAAGAAGGCGCTCGGCCGCAGTAAGAGCCAAATCAGACGCTTGCTGAACGCAGCTAGCTACCCTGCGCACTTGAATGCCGGACATTTTGACCGCGGAAGCGATTGCGCGTTCCCCGAATCGGTGGGCGATCTGCTCGTTATCCAAAACTCCTGCCGGCAGGACTGCTGCGAGTCCCAGGATCGTGGTACTGTTACGAACTGTGCCCATGTGTCGAACTGCCTTTCACAAGTGCGAGAACATCGCTGTACGTGCGTATCTTTTCTAAGGCCTCAAGTTCCAGCGGTCTACCGATAGAGTCCGACAGACACACGATCAACGAGAGCCGGCCAGTGGAGTCGTAATTCCCAAAGCTGTTCAGTTCAGCGTCCTCCTCCAGTTCCTCCGGCGCAACCCCGAGTATTTCCGCTACCGATATTCGTAATTCGTGCTCGTCCATTTATTCCTGCCTCCCCTGGAGTCGTCCGGACTCTTTCTTGAGGCTACTTATAACTCTGGCGGGACACCCTATCACTGTCGTCGCTGATTCAACCTTCCGGACCGCATGCGAGTTCGCACCGACTACCGCACCCTCGCCTATGGCGACCATAGGTGAAAGACTTGCGTTAGAGCCTAAAAACGCGTGCCTGCCGATTCGGCATCCGCCGCTGACTCTCGCTCCTGGACATATCTGCGAGTAGTCCTCCAGCACGCTGTCGTGTCCCACTGAAACGTGGGTATTGATGATGACGAAATTCCCCACGCTGGCCCTCGGACAAACGACGCACCCGGGGGCAATATAGGAGCCTGCGCCAATCGTGGCATCGCCCGCTACTATCACGGAAGGGTGCACAAGAGTCGCCGAACTCCATCCCGCGGCTTCTGCGGCCCGGACCATTGCCTCCCGCCTGTAGTTGTCGCCCACGGCAACAGCGAAGGCTACGTTCTGTCCGGCCAGTTTTTCGGCAGCCTCTTCGATGGTTCCATGCACAAGATATGGCCCAACGCGAGTTCCGCGCTTTTCCGGCGCGTCGTCGGCGAACCCTAGTATCTGCCATGGCCAGTGGGCCGCGCCTTCACGAACCGCTGTCGCGTTCATCTCCTCCGCGACCCACGCGAATTCGGTTCCTAAGCCACCTGCACCGACAATCACAATCGATTTCGGCGGACCATTCGACATGCGACTCATTGGACTACCTCCCGAACCAAAACAAACGCCTCGGCCTCAATGCAAACAGTGGCGCTGCGGAACTGGGCCAGCGCTTTCAGACAAGTCAGTGATCGAAGATGTGGATCGCCTCTAAGCTGCGAGACATACTCCGATGAGGCCTGTAACTTGCGGCCGAATTGCGCGGTGATGCCAAATCCTATACGCGTCACAGCCGCTCTATCTGTGTGCCGCTCGTGGCCTGCGACCCCATAAACTCGGGCATGGTGGCGTGCCCATCTTGGCTGATGCCGTCACGCCGTAAGACCTTGACTAGAGTCAACCAGAGAATCTTTAGATCGAGCCTAAGGCTCTGATGGTCGACGTACCAAACGTCGAGGTCGAACTTTTCTTCCCACGAGAGCGCATTTCTGCCGTTTACCTGCGCCCAACCAGTAATGCCTGGTCGAACTTCGTGTCGGCGCGCTTGTTCCTGTGTGTAACGATCTAGATACGCCATAAGTAAGGGCCGGGGCCCAACCAGGCTCATGTCGCCGCGTAGGACGTTCCATAATTGTGGAACTTCGTCGAGACTTGCCGTTCGCAGGAACTGGCCTAGATGTGTGATTCTCTCTTCATCGGGTAACGGTTCGCTGTGGTGGTTCACGGCACTACGCATGGTTCGAAACTTGAGCAGCATAAATGGCCGGGTATCGCAGCCCGGCCGTTGTTGTTTGAACAGGACTGGTTCTCCAGTCGCAAGTCTTACAGCAACGGCGATTGCCCCGATCAGCGGTGCCAGTAAGATTAGCACCAGTGATGCGGTGACAATGTCGAAAAGACGTTTAACGACTGGATATGTAAGACTCATTGCAATACAGCCCGAAAGACTCCTTCATACCGATCGACCCAGTGTCTATCAAGAGCTTGTCAATTCGCGAAGATGGTGAGGTGCTCATACTCGCGATGAACTCTGCATTGGCAATTTCATCCTCAATGCACGTCATCGCATTCGAGGCCGCTCTCAGATGACACTTCTTGTTTATAAGCTCGCGCGTATGCCTCCCACACGATCTCCCTCCGAAACACATTCTCCACCCAAACACGGCCCGCTTTGCCCATGCGCTTCCGTAAGGAGGGATCGCTTAGCAGGCAGTCAATGGCAGCACTGAGAGCACTTACATCCCCTACTGGCACGATGAACCCCGTTTGCCGATCAAGCACTGAATCACTCGCTCCGGTGGCATTCGTAGTGACAACTGGAATTCCGGACGATTGTGCCTCAAGAGAAACTCCGGGAAATCCTTCACGGTAGGTCGGCAACACGCATATATCCATGAGGTGATAATATGGAGCTGCATCGGGTACGAACCCTGTGCGAATCACCTCGCAGTTACTTTCGATGGTTCGCCGCATATCTTCAGCAATCGGATCGCCGGGCTCAAAGTCTCCCACCAGCAGCAATCGCAGATTGGAGTACCGCTCGCGAAGAGAGGCGAAGGCTTGGTAGAGTTCGGAAATTCCTTTGTCCCGTGTAAATCTGCCAACAAATCCGATCACCTGCGCACTTTCGTGGATTCCCAGCTGGCGCCGCAGAGCACTTGCTTTTTGCAGCGCATCAAGGGACGCATGAAAGCGATCAGCATCAATCCCGCAACAAGTTCCCGGCCCCACAACCACGGCTTTATCGGGTCGAACAAGGCCAAGTCCAATAGCGCGCGCCCGCAGACTTGGACTGACACAATGGACACGATGCGCGCAGCCGCAAGCCACTCGCTCCGAAACTGTCAATAGTATGCGTTTCCATCCGCGCGCGGTCTCGAGGCGCAACCCATGTAGTGTGTAGACCACTCTTGGCACACCCGCCAGACGCGCAGCCAGAGATCCCAGCAGACCGGCCTTAGGTGTACCTGCAACAACCAGGTCTGGACGCATCCGGCGAAACAGTTGCCACAGCCGACGCAGCGAGACAATATCTTTAAGAGGAGCGATCTCTCGCTCCATGGGAAGAGCCCAAGGTCTAGCGCCCTCAGCGCGCATTGCATTCAACTCGGGGCCTGGACTGGAGACGAAATCCACATCCCACCCGTTTTCAACCATATAGGCTACTTGCCCCCTGAAGAAGCCCACGCTCACAGATGCTGTTACAACATACGTGCCCTTTGGCCGGGCCCCGCCACTCAGATCATTCATCGGGACGCCGCCTCGTGCGACACGATCTGCTCCGATACCGTCCTCCCCGTCTCTTCAAATACATCACGCCAGACCGCAACCTCATCCGCACTAGCCCGAGGCGCGCGATGTTTAAGAAGGTGGTAGTTGAGATTCAACCCGATAGCGGTAATGTCGACCAAGGACCTTGCAACCTGACCTGCGATCCCCAAAGCTGCAATTGCGAACCTGTTCTGCTCGCGTGCAATGCGAACCATCATACTGCACATATTCCTCCGCGTACACAGGAGTCTTCCAAGCGAAAGAGAATCCTCACGGTAGCCCAACACAATCTGCGGCACAGTGGCGAACCTGCTCTTTTGATAGGTTCGAAGCAGTAGTTCCTGGTCCTCCATCCACTGTGCGTCTGTCCTGTATCGATGACGGAGAAACCATTGTGTCTTGCCCATCCACGTGGGATGTGCCATTGGAATGCCTCTCCAAGGGTACGCACAAATCTGCTCGTGCGTCAGGGGGCCGCGGCGCGCGCCAAATGCTGTGCCATCAAAGCGAAAAACGACGACCCAGCCTCCTACAAGATCCACATCGGGGTGGCTTAGCAAAAAGTCCAATTGGCATTGCAATCGTCCTGGGTATGCAATGTCGTCGCCATCCATGCGGGCGAAGAACCTACCTTTCGCCAAGTCTATACATTCATTCAATCGCGCAGGAAGACGCTTGTTCGCGCCGCCTTCTATGAGAATAATTCGCGGATCGTCAAACGCGGCAGCAATGTCGACGGTGTTATCCGTCGATCCATCGTCGATAATGAGCAGTTCCCACTCTTTGAACGTTTGATTGAGAATCGAAGAGATAGCCTGCGCGACGCTTCCCGCACAATTAAAGACCGGCATGCCGATAGATATAAGTGGCTGGCAATCTGAAACTATTTCCATGTATGTCCATCATGGCCTAGCCCACGGCCCTTTTTCTGCTTACAAATGTGCGGTTCGCTGCTAAGTGCCGGTCGATACCGCGGCAGTTAAAACAACTCTCCATGCCGGAGGAAAGAGATCGCGAGGAAAACGCCGTTCGCTGCGATTCCAGACGGGAGGGACACATACAGTTTTCGCGGGAAAGCTGCCGAGCCACGCTGCCCACCAGCTAAAGCTGCTATTAGCGATAATGAAATGCCTGCAAAGTTTCATGAGATAGAAGCTCCTTAAGGGGTCGCCATCGTCGATTATCTTCACGCTGCAGCCCTCAGCTGCGAAAGCCTTCGTGTGCTGCTGAGCCCAGTCAATGTCGTCGCTGAAAATGAAGATCCTGAGACTCCCATGAGCTACGGTCAGTTCCCGAATAGCGCGTCGATAGTATGCAACGTCACACGTGCCGTGAAAATCTGCCACGGACTGGCGGATTGAACCATCCGCTTCTTTGGCGAACAACCGCCGAACGTGCAGACAGACGGAGTTTGCTTGCCGAAGGTCTTCTGCTATCTCATCGCTGATGCCAGAGGGGGGGACCTTGAATTCCAGTTCTTTGCGCAGAAGTTCCTCAATCTGGTCAAAGTACAAGGGACTCTGGCAGTAGGCGTCGAGCACCGTCGGGCCTTTGATGCGCATGTTGTAGATGGCCGGATCGAACGTACGCCCCAGAAACCGTATCCTCAACAGCTCCCGTCGTCGGACGAGCCTCCGGAAGAGGTCGACCTTTAAGCCAAAACTCGTAGAGGAACGGTGTTTAGAATCTTCACCAACGATACGGAAAATCCCCAATGCATAAGAACGGCTGTATGGGTCACCCAAGAAGCCGGACGTGGTATCCAACCAGAGTGGAACATGGTTCCGCAATGCCAGCGCTCGCCCTGCAGCATATTCGAAAAGTTGGTTGCCAAGCCCTCCGTGAAGACGGAGCAACAATGCGGGCTCGTGTCTGGCGGTCATACTCTTCTCCTGCTCAGATATCCGTACGCAACCATCTGGAAGCACGCCCCTGCCAGCCCTGCGTACATCGCCCCTCTCGCTCCCCAACCCGGTATCAGCCAAGCGCCCACGGCAGCGGTAATAAGCAGAAACATTACTGACGCAACGAACTGCGACCAGAACCGCCGGGACGCAGTCAAGCCAGCGCCCAGCAGCGACGACGTATTACTCAGTATCCCGACCGCCACCAAGCCGGTCACCAGTTCCGCGGTCACGGCGCTTTGGTGTCCGTAAACCATGGTCACCAACCGGACACCCCAGAACCACGACCCGGCCAGCATGGCCACGCCTACCACCGCGGAGAAGAGCATCATCCGCCCCATCGCGCTATGAAACTGATCAAGGTCGCTGGCGAACAACCGCGCCAGGCGCGGCAGCGCCGTCTGGCCCAGCGCAGAGTAGAGCAGACCGATGGCACCTGACATCACTGCCACGGCCGAAAACACTCCCAGAGACTGTTCACCGGCGTGGCGCTCAAGCATCAACCGCGGCAGGTTGGCACCCGCACTAAGCAGCAGTAACACGAATGCCAGGGGCAGGCACAGGATCACCAAACGCTTGTATGTTGCGACCGCAGTAGACTGAAGTGGCGCGACTCTCTGAACACCCTCTATCCGTAATGCGATCGGCCGCTCATAAAGCAGCGCCTCCGCCAACCACATCACCGTCAACGCAGCAACTGCCACAGCGGCGTTATGAAACACCGCCATGCCCAGTGTGAGCGCCGCTAGCCCGCCCACGGCCCGTATGGACATGGCCCACGCAATCAGGTCCAGCCGGTCGTGAAGCTGAAACAGCCCGTACTGCATATCGCTGAATGAGTCCACCGTCCGCGAACAGGCGACGGCAAGCACCACCAGTACTGTTTCCGGGCGCCACGGCATCAGCAATGCCACTGCCAATACCGCGGCCAGCGCAAACGCTGTTCCGGCAAGGCGCACGTTCAGATAGTCTCTGAAACGGTAAGCACCGGTGCAATCCGTAGCCTGTACCGCTCGCATTGACAGCCCGGTAAACGAGAAGATCGGAAGGCATATCGCCAGCCCCAGCGCATATTGGCCAACCATCGCCATATTGCCCATTCGCGCGATCGCTACGGTGATAAGCCATTGCGACCCCGAAAAGACGACATTGCCCGCCAATGTAGAAGCGATGTTCCAACGAACCGTGGACTCGTTCAAGCTCAAGCTTGACGCAGGATCCTCACGAATGGCGAGGGGCATGCGCGCGAAGTCCTGGCGGTTGTTCAGTTTCACTGAGTTGGGCAACTGTCGAATCCAGACATGGCTCCTGCGCTTCTTGATCTCAGTTCCGCGGAATCCGCCCAACGAGTGCAGCGCTGTGCGAGCAACGCAGCGTCAGGCCTAGCCAGTTGTAGTTTCTAGTAACAGCTTGCTTCCACAAGGGGGCTAATTGCCGCGCCACATCCTGAACAATCCAGACAAGCAACGCCGACTTTTGAATACTAGGTACGAAATGTGGGCACGAACAATTTCCACCTTTGACATCCTGAAGGCACTGGACTTTAGCAGTGAGTTCTGAAAGCTGTAATAAGGGGGGACTAAGCCCAAGTCAACGAGGTACAGCCAACGCCGCTCTGAAGGCGGCATATGCCGCACAAGGTCACTATAGGCTTGCTGCGGCGCGAGTGTCGGAAGCTCACGTTCCTTGCCTTCGTCCTTACGTAGGAAGAACGCATTACCCGTATAACAGATCAGTCGATAACCCGCGTTGTCTGCAGCAGATACGAAGGCTTTCAGGGGCTGTCCAACGTTATTGGCCGCTACCTGCCGGGGGATGATTACAGTAGAATTTGGATCGTGGCCTCCATTGACTTCAACGAGAATTAAGCGGGGCCTAAAGTCGTCCGGGGGAAGGAACAGCTCGTAATCCAGACCGTCAACATCAATGCTCAGGAAATCCAACTCCGGCGGAAACCCTGCCTTCTTCAGTAAGGTGCTCAGTCGGTTGGCTGTAGCGTCAACACACGCCCTTATCGCGACGACCTTCCGAAACTGTTCAGTGTTGTCCTTGAGGCGTTTAAATCGCTCGCTGTTACGCTCTATCAGCGCTCCACTCCATCCGTCCTCGATGAGGGCGCGCGTGTTTGATAAATGAATGCCGTCCCACGCTCCGAACTCGCAGCAACGCTCCTCCCCATGGCCAATTATCGAGAACACTCGCGCAATGATGCCATCCTCGCCGTTTTGCGAGTATTTGTTCGCAGAGTAGGCTAAAAGGCCCACATTCGAGGAAGTGCCACGTTCATGATGTATTTTGGTCATAAGTTGCTGTGAAATATTCCGGTCCCTCGTAACAAGATGCCTCATGTAAGGTAGCGTCTCACCCAGGGCCGTCCACACTTTCAGTCGTGCTGCGCCACGCAGACAAGGAAATCAGGTTTTGCCAGTTGTCGCTGCACCAAAGGCTCGTTGTAACTTTGGTAGTCGATACGCTTCGCGCCCAAGCCAGCGCAGCCAAGCCAGCGAAGCACTCGGCCTTCGTCGATTTCAGAAGTCAGGTGAAAGCCCGCTTTCGCAGCCTCTGCAGCTGGTTGGCGGTAGGGACAGGAGAATATCAGCGTGCCGGACGGTTTCAGAGCGGTGCAATATATAGCTAAGAGTTTCCGAATGTCTGGCTCAGCAAAATGTTCGATTGTCTCAAACGAAACGATAAGATCAAATGCCCCATCAAGTTGAAGCGAGAGCAAGTCCTCGCAGATGAAACGCAGGTTTTCCCTGTGTTCGTAGCGCTGTTTCGCCGCTTCGACAACAACACGGCTACGGTCCACCGCTAGAACGCTATGGCAGACCTCGGACAACAGAGCACTGCCATATCCAGTACCGCAGGCCAGATCGGCGCAGGTGTCGCTTGAGCGAGCCCAATATGACGCAAACACATAGCGGCTATAGTGAGTTTGTTCATAGATATCCATGCGACGCCATAAGGATGGCCAAGGACCCGCGATTTCTGCTGTGTATACAATGTCTACGCGTTCACCGCCGCTGGTGGGCGCCGAGCCAAACCGTGATTCCAATAGGACGGAACGCGCGATCTTGTTGCCGAGCCTATAGAGGAATGCATTCACCAAGTTATTTGCTTTCATGCGATTGTTCCTGCCTTCGCTGGCGAGGTCAGTAGTTCTCACTCGAAGCCCCGAGGAGACCGTGGCCTCGGCCACGCCTAGACTCGCGGCGGGACCCCCAATAACGGTGGGTGTCATTGTCGTAACACTCGGGCCCTCCTTACAGTAACTACATTGAGGACAGAGCCGGCAATGAACGTCGGCCTGAGCTCAGATCCCGAGCGGTGGATAGGAATGTGGTTGGACGCCCTACTCGCCGCTGAACCACACAGTGGCTGACAATACTGGCTAGTACAAACGTCATCGGCAAGTTGATTCTGATAAACTCATTGTTCGCGACAGCCATGGCAATGCCATAGATAAAGAACGCATTCCAAGCCAACATCATCGGGCTGTGACACCTGGACGCCTTGTTAAAGAGCCATCCGCCTGCCGCGCCGACCAGAGCCGCACCTAGGATAGCTCCAAATACTCCCGCATCCAGCGTGTATACATCCAAGAACGTGTAAATGTTCGTCTTGTTGTCTCCATATGGCCGCGCACTAGAGGGATAGCTGTTGCTGTCTATAAGTTCTACTTTCTGCAAAGTGTAGTAAAACATATCCGCGCTGTAGTACCCGTCCTGCCTTGGAAACGTTCCATCGATAACGCTTTCAAACGCTCTCATGGATCCTCCATAATACTGCTCGACCAACTCTACCACTGTGGTTGCATGAGTGTTACCCTGCAAGTTGCTCTGAATCGTCAGAAATACCGTGCTGAAGGCTACAATTACACCTGCTAGTAAAGCCCAAGCACGCAGTACGCGCGGTTTGTAGAGCAGCGCCCAAGATCCCCACAGCGCTACAAGGGTCCCCATCAACGGAGCACGGGTCATGCGAGTTAAGACCAATCCACATGCACCAGCAACGAGAATGCAGAACGACCTTCTGCTTAACCAGCCGCGTTTTCTAACCAGTACCGCGAGAGGTATATAGACAAAGTAGGCGCCGCGAAATATCTCCAACCACCATGGGCATTTCCTAAGACCGCTCGATTCGTTAGCCATCCGGAGAGTACGAACGAGTTTAACGGTTGGCTGCTTCACATCGACTGTTGGCATCTCATATACAACCAGCGTCGCATGCAAGCTGAACAACACAATAATCGCCGCGATTGCGCGCCGCCTATTAATCGTCACCTCGCGGGGAGCGATTTTGGGTTGCCGCCTGATTGTTAGGAGAGCGCCTGCGAGCAAAGCCCACCACGCAGTGAAGAGGATAATCAAAGTCTTCATTGACAGTGTGTTCGTCGATGTCGTGAGAAACTGAGCTGCCAGAATGCACGGCCCCCACAGTATAGAAAACAAATGTGCAAACGTGCTGCCGCTGCCAGCCCGGTGCGTGACAAAGCAAAGGAGCAGCACAGCGACGCCGAACCCGACAATGTTGAGGATTAGAGTCTCGTTCATTACCGAAACGCCTTCAAAAGCTGCCCACCAAGGGTCTTGAGCAGCAGATCAATGATGCGCACCAGCAGAAACAGGCCCTGTCCAAACCAATTTGCTCCTGCATAGTTTCGCAGATAAAAAAGCTCGCTGCGCGCCTGCTGTAGCTCGCGGCGCAGAGGTCGACGAGGCCCCCGCATTCCAGTTGACGCTCCTTGAATGTGATCGGCAATAACCGCCGTACACAGACACCCAGTTAGGTTACGTGACCGGATACTTGCACCCAAGATGTGCTCTTCCATGTAGAGGAAGGTACGGTCATCCAGATAACCGATCGCCTCAAGGAACTTCCTGTCGATCAAGAAGCAGGCGCCATTGATTGTTTCGCAGTCAAGCGTCGTGCCAAGGGGGTAAGGGAGCCAGTCCTGATACAGGTATGCACTCTGGAGCCGCCGGCCGAATCCGGTTCGGCGCAGCCAGAAGCTATGCACCACCAGCGTCATCCAGAAGTCCGGCAAGCGCCGGACCTGAGCAGTAGCCTCCGGCGGCACCGGGCAATCGGCATCCCGAATGAGCGGGCTACAAGCCACTCTCCGTGGATCTTCCCGCAAAGCGGCGGCGAGCCGCTGGGTCGCGTCGGCGCTTGGCAGAGTGATATCACTGTTGAGTACCAGGATGGAGGTCGGCGTATTGCCCGTCTGGAGCTTGACCCCCGCATTGATCCCACCGGCATACCCCAGGTTTTTGGCGCAACGGTGGATTGTAACCGGATATCCCGTAAGCTCCTTCTGGAGCGCGCGCCAGTTATCCTCGCTGGACTGGTTGTCCACTACCACGATTTCCAAGTGGACTGTGGGCAGCTGCGCCATCAACGATTTCACGCAACGCAGCGCCAGGCCTGGCCCGTTGTAGTTGACAATAACTGCCCGCACGCGCTCGGCGGTAGATCGCGGCAAGTCAGGCACTCCTTTCTTACGCTCCTTCTTGTGCTGTACCGAGCGTGTAAGAAACAGCGAACGCAGCCAGTTTCATTACTCGGACTTCTGCTCGTAGCCGTAACCGTGGTACCCATAGTAGTGATACCCATCTGAAGAAGTGTTTTGGCTGACCTGGTTCAGAACCACCCCAACAACATTGGCTCGTAGCCGTTTGAGCACTGAAATCACCTCTGCAACGGCCTTTCGTCTGGTTTCTCCGGCGCGGCTGACGATGAGGACTCCATCGGCGGCGCTGGCCATCTGGAGGCACTCGGCAAAGCCAAGCAGCGGCGGCGAATCCAGAATGACTAGAGCGTATTCTTTGGCGAATTCGTCAAGCAGCGTGGCAAGGTGTGGCCCGATCAGATCGGCAGCTCGATGAGAACCAAGGCCGGCAGGAAGAAAGTCCAGATTAGGCTGACCTTCGATAGGGATTACGGCATCGTGCCATGAGAGATCGCCAGTAAGTACATTCGATAGTCCCTGGTTCGGGGTCAAAGCAAATTTCGCGTGCAGGCTAGGGCGCCGCAAGTCGCCATCAACCAGGAGCGTCTTCTTGCCGCGATCCGCGTTGGCGATGGCAAGGTGAGCGGCAAGCGTTGTCTTTCCTTCACCTTGTGTAGCGCTTGTGAGCATG
>Ga0326728_10019997_pt1 | contig 12872 bp, 7 predicted proteins | sample MB3enrmetagenome_FD_207602 | JGI IMG/M metagenome (GOLD analysis project Ga0326728, IMG submission 207602) | Lab enriched peat soil microbial communities from McLean, Ithaca, NY, United States - MB31MN | ecosystem: Environmental > Terrestrial > Soil > Wetlands > Peat | place: USA: New York...
CCTTTTCCGCTTTTCAGCATGTCAGCGTGTCAGCTTTTCCCCCGCCGTCCACCGTCCCGTCGTCCCGTGGTCCCGTTGTCTCATCGTCCCATTTCAGTTTTCTGCTTTCTACTTTCTGCTTTTCCCCCGTGGTCCGTGGTCAGTAGTCAGTGGTCTGTGGTCCCACTTCCGATTTCAGCATTTCAGCGTTTCAGCTTCTCCCGTCCGCCCACTGCGCCCTCCACGGTTAGCCCACGTCAACTCGCAACTTGCGCATCGGCGAGTGGTTGGTAGGGACGCATTCCACTGCGTCCCAATCTGCCTCCCAGCAAATTGATCAGGGACGCAGTGGAATGCGTCCCTACCGGCTTTACCAAGGACTCGCGAATGCGCCCACTCGCAACTTGCGCCTTGAAACCGGATAGGAAAAGTGTCCTAATGGTGCCCATGGGCCAAAGCACGCGACCGACTTGCTTGTCCGGACCTGGCAGCCCGGACGGGACCATTCCTGTCGAGCGAGCTCACCCCTCATGATTCCGACCACAGACACCCCTCCACCAGGTCCGGGCCGAAACGCTCAGTTCACCACCACCCACTGGAGCGTCGTGCTGGCTGCCGGCGCCGGGGACTCGCCTGCGGCCCGGCAAGCCCTTGAATACCTCTGCCAAACGTACTGGTACCCCGTCTATGCCTACGTGCGCCACCGGGGCCAATCGCCCGAGGACGCCGAGGACCTGACCCAGGAATTCTTCGCCAGATTGATCGAGAGAAATGACTTCGCCAAGGTGAGCCGGGAGCGCGGACCGTTCCGGGCCTTTCTCAAAGGCGCTCTGAACCATCTGCTGTCCGACCAGCGCGACTACGTGCGGGCCGCGAAGCGAGGCGGCGGCAAGACCATCGTCTCGCTTGACGCCCAAACCGCGGAGCAGCGATACCAACTCGAACCGGTGGACACGACTACCCCGGACAAGTTGTACGACCGCCGTTGGGCGCTCACCCTCCTGGAGACGGCGCGTGCCCGGCTGGCTGAGGAGTATGCCGTTGCCGGAAAAGGTGACCTCTACAATCACCTGAAGTTCCTGGAACCTGGTGCCGGGGAGGTTCTCTCTTATGCAGAGGTCGGCCGTCGTCTCGGCAAGAGTGAGAGCGCCATAAAGACGGAAGCGTCCCGGCTCCACGGCCGTTACCGCCAGTTGGTGAGGGCCGAGGTTGCTCAAACCGTGGCCAGCGCTGTGGAGATTGACGACGAAGTCCGGTACCTGCTTGCAGTTATTAGCGGGTGAAGCCACTGCGGCCAACTCGGCCGCGTGCCCGTTTGGTGCAACCTCGAGCTTTGTTTTCCTCTAAAGAGATTGAGCGCAAATGGTCGGTTCGATCATGACTCAACCGCGAATATGCCCAGAGTGCGGGGCCGAACTCGGTTCGGATGCCCCTGGCGGCGCCTGCCCCGCGTGCGCGCTGCGTGGCGCCCTGTCGCCTGAACCCGGGGATGGAACTGCTGTGGATCGCTCCCCAAATGCGTTGTCGTCCCCAGGGACAAAAGTCCACTATTTCGGCGACTACGAACTAATGGAGGAGATCGGGCGAGGCGGCATGGGAGTGGTGTACCGGGCCAGGCAGGTGAGTCTGAACCGCGACGTGGCATTGAAGATGATTCTGGCCGGCCGCCTCGCCAGTGAAACCGAGGTCAAAAGGTTCTTCCATGAAGCCCGGGCCGCGGCCAAATTACAGCATCCAAATATCGTCGCCGTCCACGAGGTGGGTCTTCAGGATGGGCAGCATTATTACTCGATGGATTTCATCGAGGGCAGCAATCTCGAGCAACTGGTGCGTCAGCACCCGCTCCCGGCCTTCCAGGCCGCCGAATACGTGAGGACTATCGCCGACGCGATTCACTTTGCGCACGAACACGGCACGGTCCACCGTGACCTTAAGCCCACCAACATCCTGATTGACATCTTCAACCAGCCGCAGATTACCGACTTCGGCCTGGCGCGCTGCGCGCAACTCGATCCGCATTTGACAACGAGTGGGCAGATTCTCGGCACCCCCGCCTTCATGTCGCCCGAACAAGCGGAGGCCAGGGCCGAAAGCATCGGCCCGCAGAGCGATGTTTATTCCACCGGCGCGATTCTTTATTATCTGTTGACGCAAAGGGCCCCGTTTGCGGCCGAATCCCTACCGGCCCTGCTTGATCTGGTGGTTCACCGCGACCCGGTGTCGCCCCGTGCGCTGAACCCAAGCGTGCCCCGAGACCTGGAAACCATTTGCCTCAAGTGCCTCCAGAAGGACCCGGGGCGCCGCTATCGCTCCGCCCGAGACCTTTCAGATGAATTGGGCCGGTTCAGCAGGGGTGAGCCGATTTTGGCGCGCCCGCCGAACGTGGCCGAGAGGGTCTGGCGCTGGTGCGCCAGGAACCGGGCGGTCTCAGCTTCGCTTGGGACGGTAGCATTAGTGCTGGTGACCGCTGCTGTTGTCAGCACACGGGAGGCTGTTCGTGCGAAAGCCGAGGCCGCGAAAAGCCAGCAAATCGCCCAATTCCTCCAGGACATGCTCAAGGGCGTCGGTCCATCCGTTGCCTTGGGTCGGGACACAAAGATGCTCCGGGAGATCCTCGACCAGACAGCCGAACGCGTAGATAGGGAACTGAAAAACCAGCCCGAGGTCCGGGCGGGCCTGCAGGCCATTATCGGGAATGTTTACAGAGACCTTGGGCTGTACGACAAAGCTGAGGCGATGCATCGGAAGGTCCTGGCGGCGGTCACCAATCTCCGGGGCAGCGAACACCTGGACGTGGCCAGCGCGCTCTGCAACCTGGGAGAAGTCCTTCAGAACGAAGGCAAACTGCCGGAGGCTGAAAACCTGGATCGCCAGGCACTGGCGATGCGAAGAAGGCTGTTGGGGACCGAGCACACCAACGTGGCTATATCGCTTGAGAATCTGGCTCAGGTGGTCGGCCTACAGGGCAAGCTGAAAGAGGCGGAAGCGGCGCTCCGCGAGGTCGTGGCCATGCAGAAAAAGCTGCTGGGCAACGAGAACCCGGACGTGGCCACGTCAATCCAGAATCTCGCCCAAACGCTCCGCGTCGAAGGCGACCTGGCTCAAGCCGAAACCATGGAACGCGAGGCCCTGGCCATGCGAAGGAAGCTCCTCGGCGATAACCATCCCCTTGTGGCCGTTTCCCTCAATGGCCTGGCAGTTGTGCTCGTCGAGCAAGGGAGGCTGCACGAGGCCGAAATTCTTCATCGTGAGGCGTTAGCCCTGCGAAAGAAGTTGCTGGGGAGCCAGCATCCCGCGGTTTCCGAGTCCCTCAATAACCTGGCGATCCTGCTGCATGATCAGGGCAATCTGGCAGAAGCCGAGACCATGCATCGCGAGGCATTGATGATCGAGCGGAAGATCTTGGGCGACGCGCATCCCAATGTTGCCAACTCCCTCAACAACCTGGCGCTCGTCCTCCGGGATGAAAGCAAGCTCGCGGAAGCCGAGACCATGGAGCGCCAGGCCCTCGGATTGTGGAGAAATCTCTTCGGCCCGGAGCATTTTCAGGTCGCCATGGCCCTGAACAATCTGGCGGCCGTCCTACGGGATGAGGGCAAGCTAACGGAAGCCGAAACTACTCAGCGGGAGGCCCTTGCCATGTGCCGAAAGTTGCTGGGTGACAAGCACCCCGATGCGGCCAGGGGGCTCCACAATCTGGCAGTCATCCTGCAAAGGCAAGGCAACCTGGACGCAGCCGAGACGATGCTGCGGGAAGCGTTGGCGATGCGCCGCGAACTGCTGGGAAGCGAGCATCCGGATGTGGCCGTGTCGCTAGAACAACTGGCCGAAGTGCTCCGTGAAGAAGGTAAGCTGGATCAGGTGGAGCCCTTGTTGCGGGAGTGCCTCAGCATCCGAGAGAAGAAACTGCCGGACGGCTGGCCCACGTTCAGCGCCCGCAGCGCCCTCGGCGAGAACCTGATGGCGCGCAAGCAATACGCGGAGGCCGAACCGCTGCTGATCTCCGGTTACAATGGCCTGCGCGAGCGGGAGGCCAAGATTCCCGTTGCGAACAAGCCCCGCCTGCAAAAAGCCGCCGAGCGCATTATACGGTTCTACGAAGAAACGGCGCAGCCCGACGAAGCCGCCGAATGGAAACAAAAGCTGGCCGAGTTAGCGAAACCCGTCCGAGAGGCCGAGCTTGGAGTCGAGACGAAGGAGAAATAATTGAGTGGGGGCCTGGGCCGCAGCGTATGATCGAGGAGCAGCCATGACGCTCGGTCAGCGGGGCGCAACATTTTGTGCAACCTCAGCCTGCCTTTTCCTCTTTATTTAATTAGAGGCTGATACCCTCCGGGCGAGCGTCCCGCCGCCTGGCGGATGAGATCGCCTGAGTAGTAAATGCTTAAGAATATTCACAAATGCTATTGACAACCCAATACATCTGTTTGCCAACTGGCACGGCTCAAAAGGAAGCCTCGGCGAACTCAAGCAAACCATTAACTCTAGTGGGTTCTTGCTATGTCGAGAGCAAGTTCTGTTCGATAAGCCTTGCCCAATATTTCTCGACAAGGGTGCCGGTTTCTGGTTTCATTCGACCATCAGGGAATTCAGAGCGGTGGAAAATGACCGGGAATGAGCACGATGTCGGTTTCCTGGCGACTGGAAGCGGAGTGAAGCAGTTTCAGCTTTCTTCAAGGGGATGGTTTGTCCGCGGGGCCCGCTCCTCCTTGGCGCCGGGCGCCTGTGCGCTCTCGGATTCTGGGTCCGGCCCTTTCGGGTCTTCGGAGATCTCAGCCCCCAAACAAACCTGCCCACCCTGGCCACGCGCCGCCGCCAGCTCCAGCACGCCGCCGACCGCGAATATCGCCTTTACCGACCCTGCCAATGGGGGCATGCGACGCAAATTTGATCTGCCCCCGGATCGCCCGCAAATGTCTAAAAGAAAAACTGCAATCAAACCCCTGCAACCAACATCGTACACGAAATGACTATGAAAACTGAAATAACAATGCTCGTAGGATGCCTCGTCGCTATACACATTGGCCAATTTCAAGTCCTCGCAATTAGCAATGGCGATAGAGTTGAAGCAAACGGCACAGTGAACGTGAGACAAACGCCCGCTGGAACTCTATTGGGACAACAAACCTCAGGCAGCTTGGGAGTCGTTATTGGCGGGCCGACGTTAGCGACCCTCAATGGAACACAATATACGTGGTGGGACATAAATTTTGATACAGGAGCTGATGGTTGGGTTGCCGATATTGGATTGACTGCTGTTGCCCCAGGAGCGCCAACTCAAAATTCACCGGGCAACACTTCAAGCCCTGGACCAACGATTTCAACACTGACGCCAACCATGAGTTGGAATGCGGCGACAGGTGCGAATGGTTACGGAGTATATGTGGAAGATGTGGCAACCAGCACGTTGGTCTATAATAATGACAGCGTTGGCAATGTGACTTCGGTAACGCTTCCTTCTAACACACTCGTGGCTGGACACAGTTATGTTTGGAATATGAGGTCAAGCGATAGTGCTGGATATACTTATTGCACCACAGTTCTTTATTTCCAAACACAGCCTGCAACCACCTATTCAATTACGCCAAATCCGGCATCAGTGAACGAGAATGCCGGACATTTAACCTTCACAATCACTCGCTCTAGCAGCGTGGCTGCGGCGACGGTTTACGCCAGCACCGTGCAAGATCAGGGCTACAGCAACAACGGCTACTATGTCGGCATCCTGAACCAGACGGTCAACTTTTCTGTTGGCCAAAGCACCGCTCAAGTGTCAGTGACAATCAACGACCTGGGGCTGACCTCCGGCAGCGAGACATTCCGTTTCATCGTGCAGCAAAATTCGATCGACCCAGTCAGCACTTATCTCGCGACCGACAACTTCAGCATCTACAACACTGATGTGGTCACACCTCCGGGAACTATCCTCGCTGGGTTCGATACTTATGCATACCCCACGGATCCGGTGATGGAATGGCTCCGCCAAAATAGCAACCTCTCCTGGGTGGGGTACTATCTCTATCCAGCGCCAAGCCGCAATGTTGCTAGTGGCGGTGGCAACAGTTGGATGGGGCATTTCCCCACCCTATCAACACAGGGTTGGACGGTGGCACCAATCTACATCGGCGAGCAAGATCCGGCGCATGAAAGTCAGGATCCCGCTAACTCCTCCAACCCTTCGGCAGCAAAGGGTGAAGAAGATGGTAATTCCTCTGAGATTAACTCTATTGGGCTGGCAAACTCTGCGGTTCCATTATTGAAACAAGAGGGATTTCCAGTCGGAACTACGGTCTATCTGGACATAGAAACCTCTGGTGCTCAATCACAGCCCGAGCTTGACTACATAAGCGCGTGGTGCTCTGCTGTGAGCGCAGCAGAATACATCCCTGGTGTTTATTGTCTCGCATCAGCGTTCTCGTCCATTGCGGCGGTGGAACCAAGTGTGCCATTTTGGATCGCGAATCCGACCGATCCTTCTCCTGGAGGCACACCTTTTCCAACTATGGATCCTTCTGGGTCGGGCGTGCCAAACGCTATTGCATGGCAGTATGAGACAGCTCCGAGCTACACCATTGCCATACCTACCTCAATCCTGCCAAGTGGCTCGTTGCAAGTTGATTTAGATGTTGTTAAGGCCTCGCAGCGGCCACAATCAAGTTTTGGAGCCGTGTCCGTGAGTGCCGGCAAATTGCAAACAACCCTGTCGGGCCTTTACGTCGGGGAAACGGTTGTTATCTACAGCTCCACTGACTTGGAGAATTGGACTCCCATTAAAACTAATACTGCGAGCGATTCAACACTCTCATTTACAAACAGCATCAACCCAGCAATCATAGGCGAGTACTTCCGCGCCGTGGTCCAGTAAAACAAATTGGCGGGAATGATAACGAGCAAGTTCTTGCAAATGACACCTTTGGATGACCCAGACTTTACGCGTTTGGCAAGGGGAGACCCCAAAAGCGGCTTGGCCCCGCAACCCGAGAGCGGCGAAACCTAGGAAAGGGGTCAAACCGTAGATTGGTCCCAACAGATACGGCTCAGTGAGGCGGTCTAGGGTTGCTTTTCGATGGTTTCCTGTGCTTGACCTGGGGCGGTTATCCCGACACGCTGGCACCATGCCGCGCGCCATGCAAGTGGAATACCCTAGCGCGATCTATCACGTGATGGATCGTCGGGACCGCCGGGAGGACATTCTCATAATTGGCACGGCCAAAGGGGCTAAATCCGTGCTCCATCGCTCTGGCCGTGGACAACACCAACACAAACCCGCGCGGGCCGACGAACGATACGCAAAACTGGAATTCCAATCTACGGTTTGACCCTTTTTCCTGCGGTGACGGCACTTGCGCAAGGTATTGCTGCGCAAGTATCTGCGGTTGAAGCACTTAACGTGTTTCTGGCTGCCGACCTGCCGCACACGCGCCTAAATCATCGGCGTGGACACGTACTTTGGGTCTTAAACGCCAGAGCCAGGCACCGGTGGACCGCTCCTGCCGGGATAGGCTACACCGCATTCCTGGGTTCATCCAACGGGCTTCGAACGCCCAAACCCGGCCTGGCCATCACATGCGTGTAGATTTGCGTTGAGTCGTTGATCCCCACTTTGCTAGAAAACTACTGATGCGTGAGGTTGCCCGGCTTCTTTCGGAGAAGCGCAGCCAGTTGTCTTGCCAGTCGTTGAGCCACGACTGCATTTTGTGCTGACGGTTAACCGCCCGAAAACGGGCAAAACTTGCCCGTTGACACCACGGCTCCTACCTGGCAGCATCGGCCTATGCTGAGTGGGACCGACAAGTAGTTCTCCCTCACCCGTGTAGCGCTGACTAAATGCGGGCGCGTAAAGAACCAAGTTCCTCTCAGTGGTAAACATCGGAAGGCCTGGCTCTTGAAGACTGTGGCGCAGATGCGACACGCAGTATCGGTGTTAAATCGAAGCCGAAACAGGTTGTTTCTGCTTCCCTCACGGGGAAGGTCTGTCCCTCGATGCTGCCAACGATTGGCGTCAAACCAGCCCTTTCCGCATGTTGGAAACTGCTCATCCGATCCCGGCAATCGCCGCTCCGATCACCCGAAAACGAGAACTTTCCATGGCCTCCCAAAAACTCAGTCGCCACGCGGCGCCGCTTGGCGCATTTTCTGCGCGGGCGCTTCTCGGTACCCGAGTCAGCGTCCGTTAAGGCCGCGCCCTTTCTTATTGCTTTATTGAATTATGAAAACCAAGCTTGCTATCATTATCTGTGGGTGGATCGCCCTACTTCTTCCATTGAATCTGGTTTACGCACAAGTGCCAAATTCCATCGCAGGTGATGGTTTCCTCATGGGCATTTCCTCCGGAACATATCCATTTGGGAGTTATGGATATTATCTCTTTATTGCAGGTGATTCCGGAACCACATTCCAAAACATCGGCATTTACAACATCAGCACCTTTAGCGGGACTTACACATATACTCCAACAAGCTCCTCCAAAACGACACTCAGCATTAACAGTGGTGTCGGTTTGGGAACTCTTGTTGACAGCTTTTCAACGACAAACTCAGGCAGTTTCTATGCGACTGCAAGCGGGTATCCAGGGGCTTATCAGTCTGGGGTGTTTAATCTTGCCTCCTATCCTGCACCAAGTTCAATCGCGGGAGACACAGTAATCTGTAACGTCTCCGATGGGCTATCTCCATTTGCTAGTAGTGGATCATTTACACTCTATGTATCTGCATCTGGAAATTCTTATACAACGGACTCTCAAGGCCAATCGGGAACATATTCATATTCTTTAGTGAATAGAAGCACTGGGAAATTGCAACTCAGTGATTCTAAGGCCGGTTCATTTGTCGTGTATGTTGGCTTTTCAGACGCTTTGGATGGTGGATTTGCCTCTACACAGGCATCAACTGGTGGATTTCAAGTCGGAAGCTTTCAAATAATCCCAACGCGCATTATTTCCTTGGGCGGCAACCTTGCCTTTGGCAGTGTGACAGTAGGCGCATCGGCCCAGAGTACGTTGACGATCAACAATACCGGAAACTCCATGACGACCGTAAGCAGCATCAGTTACCCAAGTGGGTTTAGCGGCAGTTGGTCAGGCACGATTGCGGCGGGTAGTTCACAGCCAGTCACTGTGACGTTTTCCCCAACCTTGGCGACCAACTATGGCGGTACAGTGACGGTGAACTCGGATAAGACCAGCGGCGTCAACACCATTACCGCGTCTGGAACAGGAGCGCCAATTTATATATCAGTAACGGTGCAGGCAAATCCAACGGGCCGTTCCTTCGGAGTGGATGGGACGAACTACACGCAGGTGCAGATATTTAGTTGGGTTTCTGGGTCCCGTCACACGATAGCCACATCCTCTCCACAAAATGGCGGAACGGGGATCCAATATGGCTGGAGCAGTTGGAGCGATGGTGGCGCTTTGTCGCACAGTGTTTCCCCAACCAACGGCACTACCTACACCGCAAACTTCACCACGCAATATTACCTGACGATGAATGCTGGAACGGGAGGCGGTGTGAGTCCGGTGAGCGGCTGGTATGATTCCGGGACGAGTGTCCCGATTGCTGCCACGACAAACACTTGCAATAGTTTCAGCGGTTGGACGGGAAGTGGCTCCGGCTCATATGTAGGCACGAACAATTTTGCCAATGTGGAGATGGAGGGCGCGGTGAGCGAGACGGCGAACTTCGCGCAAATCTCTTACACCATCGCCACAACTAACTCGCCATCGGGCAGTGGCACGACCAGTGGTGGCGGCACGAAAGTATGCGGGACAAATGTAACTGTGACGGCGACGGCCGGCAGCGGCTTCCGGTTTGCGAACTGGACGGAAGCGGGCACGGTGGTTGCCGCAACAAACCATTTAACCTTCGCTGTGACTGGCAATAGAAGCTTGGTGGCCAACTTCATTGATATACAGGTGCCTACCAATAGCATCACTTCGCCGACATCAGGACAGCGGTGGAGCAACGCCGTGTTTACCGTAACGGGCACAGCCAGAGATAACGCGGCGGTGTCCGGCGTGTGGTATCAGCTCAACGGCTCCGGCTGGAACCTGGCGTCCAGCGCCAACAACTGGACCAACTGGGGCGCGACAAATGTGACGCTATTGGCGGGAACCAACCTGGTGCAGGCGTATGCGGTGGACACCAGCGGGAACCTCTCAATGACCAGCAGCGTGCGCCTTGATTATGTGGTGACCAATCAACTGGGAGTGGGAGCCATCGGTCTGGGCACGCTCTCACCCAATTACAGCAACTCCTGGCTGGAAATTGGGCGGAATTACAGCATGACCGCAAAACCAGGGTCAGGATTTGTGTTCACCAATTGGACGGTTTCGACCAATTGGACGGGCGGCTTGACGACGAACAATGCGACCGTGCAGTTCGTGATGCAGACCAATCTGACGTTGCGGGTGAATTTTGTGGAGACGAACAAGCCAATCGTCACCATCACTTCGCCGACGGCGGGCCAGAAAATGACCAGCGCGCTGGCGAATGTGAAGGGGACGGCCAGCGACAAATGGCAGGTCAGCGGCGTGCTGTATCAACTCAACAGCGGCGCTTGGGGTTTGGCGACGAGCACGAACGGTTGGACCAATTGGACGGTAGTGCTGCCGCTGATGGCAGGGACAAATGTGATCAAGGCGTACGCCGTGAACCTAGGCGGAAACGTATCGACGACCAACAGCGTGAGCGTGGAGTCGACCAACGCCTTCAACCTGCGCCTTGGCTTGGGTTCGCAGCCAATGACGAGCGACGGCTTGCAACTGAGCCTTGAGGCCTCCCTCGGGATTAGCGGTCGGATACAGGTTTCGACAAATTTGGAAGATTGGACAACGCTGACCAACTTCGCCAGCACAAATGCGACGATGCAGTTCCGCGACTCAACGGTGACAAATTACCATTGCCGGTTTTATCGGGCGGTCGTGCCGTAGTTGAAGAGGGCAGGCGTAACAGTACAGTCAAACGTCGCCAATCCATTTGCGGCCGTCACAGACCCTTTTGAGCAAGGGCAGGTTGCGCCGGTGGCAACTCCCTCACTGTCTGGCCAAATATACACCCCCCCACAACCCAATCTCATTAACTGAAGGACTTGGAAAGGCGGCGCGTGAAGAGCAAATTCTTAAGCGCCAAGGTGAAGTCTTGCTGCTCCGAGGGTGAAAGTCCCTCAAGTTTGGGGCTAAAAGCCCCAGAGTTTAGAACGAAAGAACTGGATGGAAAGGTCTAACCAACCGCCCAAACCCGAGTGTTGCCTGCAAAGAGGACAGGAGTCGGAGTCCCCGGGAATGACGGCACCGAACGACTTGCGCGAAGCATACACAGGGCAAAAGCGTGGGCCGCAGGCAGGACTCGCCTCCTGCTTAAGCAATTCAGCCTCGAAATGCTTAGCCGCAGACGGGGACGGCTTAGGAATGCCGGAGTACAACAGGGACGGAATCCCACCGTCCACTGCGCGGCGCCTGGTTGGGCAGCGTGATCATTTGGCCACTGCTTTCGGTGTCTCCGGAACGGGACCGAAATCGAAGAAGATCCTCTTTGGAATCATGTCCTCTGGTGTGAACCAACCGCCCGTCCGAAAATCCTTGGTCTGCCGCAACTGGCCGGGCTTCACCGGATAGGCGACAACTGTATAATGATAGCTGCCGAAGTTGTGGAACGTACCGTCTTTGTCGCCGAATATTTTTCACAGCCATCTCATAGGCTGAGGGGGATTCCGACGAAAAAAGCGTTGGCTTCTGTCTGGCACCGTGCCACAAGGCACGGTTATGAAAACAAAATGCCGAAAACAGAAGCCAACGAAGTGTAGGTTCTCTCTGCTGCGTCAAATCTGCAACTTCATTCCCAATCATCTGGTTCCTAAGCTTGCCCGGGAGACTGGCGTGGCGGATGACGCGCGCACCTACACGCCCTGGAGTCACGTGCTCACGCTGCTGTTCGCACAATTGACCCATAGTCTGGGACTCAACGACGTTTGCGACGCGCTGGCGTTGCATTCTGGACCCCTCTCGGCGATTCGTGGAGCCACGGCACCTAAGCGCAACACGCTTTCCAATGCCAATCGCAAGCGTGACCTCATCATGGCTGAGAAGCTGTTTTGGCAGACTTTGGAGCACTTGCAGAATCTCTGTCCGGGTTTTGGGTGTGGGCGGCGTCGCCGGTTCGCCTTCCGCTTCAAACGGGTGATCCATCTGGTGGATTCGACCACCCTCCAACTGGTGGCCAACTGTATGGACTGGGCCAAGCACCGGCGGCGCAAGGCGGCGGCTAAATGTTATCTGCGGCTCAATCTGCAAAGTTTTCTGCCCCGGTTTGCGCTCGTGGACACGGCGCGCCACAGCGACGCCAAGCAAGCTTGGGAGGTGTGCGCGGGCCTGCTGGCCGGGGAGATCGTGATTTTCGACAAAGCCTATTTGGACTTGCTCCACCTCTTCGAACTGTTCAAACGCGGGGTATCCTGGGTGACGCGAGCCAAAGAGGGGATGCGGTTCCGGGTGGTCCGGCGGTCTCAGCGGGGACGCATCGGCAATATTCTGCGCGACGACGTGGTGCAGATGAAATCCTCGGCTTCGCGGCGGCTCTATCCGGCGTGGTTGCGGCGGGTCGTGGCGATGGTGGAGGTGGACGGCCAATGGCGACAGATGGAGTTCTTGTCGGACAACCTGGAATGGAGCGCACAGACGATCGTTGATCTGTATCGGTGCCGATGGGAAATCGAAGTCTTTTTCAAGGAGATCAAGCAAACGCTCCAGTTGGCCGACTTCCTCGGACACAACGCCAACGCGGTGCGCTGGCAGGTGTGGACGGCGCTCCTGACCTATGTGCTCCTGCGCTTCTGCGCTTGGATCAGCAAATGGGGCCATAGCTTCACTCGACTCTTTACCTTATTGCGCTCGGCAT
>Ga0326728_10019998_pt1 | contig 12871 bp, 8 predicted proteins | sample MB3enrmetagenome_FD_207602 | JGI IMG/M metagenome (GOLD analysis project Ga0326728, IMG submission 207602) | Lab enriched peat soil microbial communities from McLean, Ithaca, NY, United States - MB31MN | ecosystem: Environmental > Terrestrial > Soil > Wetlands > Peat | place: USA: New York...
GGGTACGAATGACACATTGGCGTCCCCTGGTGCGCAGCTCGACTATTATCAGTCGGTCATTGAGAAAATGGGCAGGAAAAAGGTCGATGAGTTTGCCCGCTTTTTCGTGCTTCCCCAGACCGGGCACGGTTTAAGCGGGACGAACTATTCGACCGACGGCGAAGGGAAATCCATTCCGACGGCACCTATTCCCAATACGTTTAGCCGGCTCAACCTGCTCGTGGATTGGGTTGAAAAAAATGTAGCACCTCCGATGTCCGTGACAGTGACGGGAGGGAACCGTAGTCTGCCAATGTGTTCCTATCCGATGTATCCCAAGTACGTGAGCGGTCCTGTTGAAACCGCGTCTTCCTATGCATGCACGGCTCCGTAGACGCGTACTGCGCGTACCTATTTTGAGGTGATGACATGAAAAACGAATGGTTGAAGACGTCAACGCTGATGATGCTGGTGGGCATCTTGATTTACTGCCAATCGCAGCCACTGAATGGAAGGACACAGAACGGGACAGGGCAGACAAAGGCTGGGTATGGGGGAGCGGGGAAGATTCTGATTCCGCACAAATCGTGGCCATGCGGGATGGCAGAGGGCATCCCGGTTCCGGAACAAGGCGTGCTGGTGTTTGAGGCCAACATGAAGCTGGACCAGGTATATGAAGTGGGTAAGACGCCGTATGGTCAAAGGGAGGTATTTGTTGTTCATGGTGGCACTGCATCGGGCGAGAAGTTCGCTGGTTCGGTCATGCCGGGAGGGCTGGACTTTCAGTTAAGTTTTACAAACGGCGGCATAGAAATTGAAGAGATATTCGTGCTGCGAACGGGCGATGGAAGGTACATCTATCTGCGGAGTGCCGGCACGGCAACGGACCGGAGTGACGTGAGGATGGTGCCGGATTTTGAAGCGCCGAGCGCAAGCAGTTACAGCTGGCTCAATACAGGGAAGTATGCGGGAAGGCGCAGCCTGGATTTGGCGGCCAAGACCATGAAGATAAGCGTTTATGATGTGTCAGGTGTCGCCTCGAACGCGGATACGACGAACTCGGTCCACGTGACAAAGCCAGCAGACGTCCAAGATCAGCCGTGGGACTATCGAAAGGCGACGGCGGAGGAGAAGCGAGGCGACCAATTGATCAGCGAGAATGTGACTCTGGGAGCGAGCCAATCAGTGGGAGCTACCAAGAGAGGCAACCGGAACATAATCCCGATCACGGGGGGAATTCTTAGCGGGAAGATCACAGGGAAGATTCTGGCGGGCGGAGCGGATTACCAGAACCTGGCGAATCCGATGACCATTGATGCGCGCTATCTCTGGCAGACGAGCGACGGTGAAGTGATCATTGTTCGAAATGGCGGCTCGTTCGGATTACTGGCGCCGGCATTTGAAGTTCGAGTGGGCAGCAAATACGAGTGGTTGAACAAAGGGCTGTACTTGAGTTCAAACCCGGGCATGGGATCTGGTGGCGTGGGGCTCACCTTTTATGAGAGCAGGCGATGATTTGTGAGCTTTCATGGATCGAAACTTCAGTAGGAACAAAACAGGAGATTTCAAGTTGAAGCCCAAATGGCTTGTGATTGCTTTGCTTTTGTTGATCAGCTCGGTGTCATTCAGTCAACAGCCGAGCAATGCGCCATACCTGGATCCGAATCTGCCGCCCGAGCGTCGCGCGGCGGATCTTGTCTCCCGCATGACGCTGGAGGAGAAGGTGCTCCAGATGCAGAGCACAGCTCCCGCGATTCCGCGCCTCGATGTGGCAGCCTATAACTGGTGGAACGAGGCGTTGCACGGCGTGGCCCAGGGCCGCGCAACCGTTTTCCCTCAGGCCATCGGACTTGCCGCCACCTGGGATACCGATCTGGTGCATCAGGTGGCCGATATCATCTCCACCGAGGCCCGGGCCAAGTACAACGACGCCCTGACGCGTCCCGCCCCTTCCGGCCCTGACGCACTCGCGATCCTTCCCAGCCGCACCGCCGGACTGACCTACTGGTCGCCGAACATCAACATCTTCCGGGATCCCCGTTGGGGCCGCGGGCAGGAAACCTACGGAGAAGATCCCTATCTGACCGGCCGCATGAGCGTCGCTTTCGTTACTGGAATGCAGGGGAAAGACCCTCATTACCTGAAAGTCGTCTCCACGCCGAAGCACTACGCGGTGCACAGCGGGCCGGAGCCGGAACGGCACGTCTTTGACGCTAAGGTGAGCGAGTATGACATGGTGAACACTTATCTGCCGGCGTTCCGGGCCACGGTCATCGAGGGCAAGGCCGATTCGATCATGTGCGTCTACAATTCCGTGGCTGGCGTTCCCGGCTGCGCCAGCACGGACCTGCTGCAAAAGCGCTTGAGGGAACAGTGGGGCTTTCAGGGCTACGTCGTGAGCGATTGCGGCGCAGTGAATGATATCTACCGGAACCACAAATACGCGTCCACACTGGGCGGCGCGGCCGTGGCGGCCGTCAAGGCGGGCACGGACCTCACCTGCGGCACCGAATATCGAACTCTGGTTGACGAGGTGAAGGCCGGCCGCATCGCTGAAGCCGAGATCAACCGCTCCCTCGAGCGGCTCTTTGTCGCGCGATTCCGTTTGGGCATGTTCGATCCTCCGGAGCAGGTCCCGTATTCAAAGATCCCGATCTCCGAGAATGATTCAAGAGCACACCGGCAAATGGCGCGGGACGCGGAGCGGAAGGCGATCGTGCTGCTGAAGAACGAGGGTGGGGTCCTGCCTTTGAGCCGGTCGGTGAGTAAAATCGCAGTCATCGGCCCTTCGGCCGACGACCCGATTGCGCTGCTGGGAAATTATAACGGCATCTCGTCCAAGCAGATAACTCCGCTGGAGGGAATGGAGCGGCAGTTCCCGACTGCGCGAGTGCGGTATGCGCTCGGCGCGACTTATACGGCCAGCACTTATGCGTTGGTTCATTCGACATTTTTAACGCCTCCGGAGGGCAATGGGCGCGGATTGCTGGCCGAGTACTTCGACAATCCCGATCTCAAGGGACAACCACAGCTCCGCAGAGCCGAGCCGCGAGCCTATTTTGATATGGGGATGGAAGACTCTGCCGTTATCGCGGCGATTGGCCACGAAAAGTACTCGGTGCGTTGGACGGGCACACTGACGCCGCCCGCGACGGGCGAGTATGACCTGGCCATTCGCACCGGTATGTGGAACCGCACCGCAACGCCTCGACTGTTCATCGACGACAAGGAACTCGCCTTCGGCACAGGTCCTTCCACTCAAATGACTTCGACACAAACAGCATCGGGACCTCGGCAGGGCGCGGGTGTTCGGGTTCAGTTGGAGGGCGGCCGGAGGTACGCCTTACGTGTGGAATACCGGCAGCCAGGTTCCGGAGGCACGATTCAGCTCGGCTGGATTCCGCCCGCCGCCGCTGCCCTTTCCGAAGCCGAAACACTCGTGAAGGATTCCGATGTCGCCATTGTCTTTGTCGGATTGAATTCCGAGTTGGAAGGGGAAGAGATGCGGGGAGTGAACGTTCCCGGCTTTCTTGGCGGCGACCGTACCAGTCTGGACCTGCCTGAGACGCAGGAGAAACTGGTGAAGGCGGCGATTGCAACCGGCAAGCCGGTGGTCGTTGTGCTGACCAGCGGCAGCGCCATCGCGGCGAATTATGCGGCCGAGCACGCCACTGCACTGCTCGCGGCATGGTACGGCGGCGAGGAGGCCGGCACGGCGATCGCGGAGACGTTGGCCGGGGTCAACAATCCGGCGGGCCGTCTTCCGGTGACGTTCTACAAGCGTGTGGATCAACTGCCTCCGTTCACCGATTACGCCATGAAAGGCCACACCTACCGGTATTTTAAGGACGATCCCCTGTACCCGTTCGGCTTCGGATTGAGTTATTCGGCCTTTGCGTATTCGGCCCTGAGCGCGAAACGGACGCCGAACGGCGCCGAGATCCGCGCGACCGTCAAGAACACTTCAGCCCGGGATGGCGATGAAGTGGTGCAGCTATACGTCGGAGGCGGCCCTGGAGAGGAAGCGCCGATACGGAGCCTGCGCGGATTCCAAAGGGTCCATCTGCGTGCGGGCGAAAGCCGTGAGGTGCGCTTCACGCTAGGTTCCGACGATCTGTCGAGATCCGCGGTGGACATCAGCATCGGCGGCGGACAGCCCGTAGGAAATATACCCCACGTGCAGGGCACGCTGTAGAGGCCGCGCGCGCTGCACGCAAGGTCCATGATCTTTCGCACTTGAATTGATATTTAGAAGGACGAAGAGTGTACATAATCACATGCATCCCAAGACGAGGTTTCAATTGAAGTCGGCCTTAAGTTACAGCTATCAGTACTCCCAATGGAGGCAGAAATGAAAAAGGTCTGGATTGCGATTTTTCTGGCATGCGCTTTCGCACAGCTCGCGGTTGCGCAGATTCAAACGGCCAAGGTGACCGGCGGAGAAGTGCAGGGTGTCGTCACCGAGGGCATTTCGATATTCAAAGGGATCCCATTTGCAGCACCTCCGGTAGGTGATCTGCGCTGGAAAGCGCCCGAGCCTGTTCAGGCCTGGACAGGGATCAAGAAAGCGGATGCTTTCGGGCTCGCCTGCATGCAAGCTGCCGGCTCGCAGGGGAACACTGCGCCGGTCGGCGAAGACTGCCTGTACCTGAACGTGTGGACGCCGGCAAAAAAGCCAGGCGAAAGGATCCCGGTGATCGTTTGGATCTACGGCGGGGGCTTTAGCGGCGGCTCGACCAGCGTCCCCATGTATGACGGAATGGGTTTCGCCAAAAAGGGAGTCGTCCTGGTGAGTGTTGCCTATCGGGTCGGCCCCTTTGGTTTCCTTGCCCATCCGGAACTCAGCCGTGAAAGCGGCAAGGGATCGGGGGATTACGGACTCGAGGACATGATCGCTGGGCTGAAATGGGTACAGACGAACATTGCCCGGTTTGGAGGCGATCCTTCCAAAGTCACGATCTTCGGCCACTCGGCCGGCGGCATGGCGGTCAACATGCTCGCGGCTTCCCCGGCCGCCAAGGGCCTTTTCCACCGTGTCATCTGTATGAGCGGAGGGTCTTTTGCTCCACTCCAGACTTCCGATCAAGGGGGAATAGGAATGGGAATCCCGGCGCTAAAACTGGCGGAGTCGACGGGCGAAGCCTTCCTGAAGAAATTGGGAGCAGCCGATATCAAGGCGGCGCGCGCAATGAGCGCAGAAGAGATCCAGAAAAATATTGGGGGCGGGATGAGATTCCGGCCCGTAGCCGACGGGTATGTCATCCCGAGCGACCTGTACTCGATCTATCAGGCGCACCGCTTCAATGACACCCCGATTCTGCTTGGCAACACTTCCGACGAATTGGGATCGTTCGGCGGCCGCGGGAACACCACGGCCGATCAATTTGAGAAACAGATTAGATCCCAATATGGCCCTCACGCCGATGCCATTTTAAGCGTGTATCCTCATTCAACGGACGCCGAGGCAGTGAAGTCGTCCAAGGGAATCTCGCGCGACAGCATGTTTGCCTGGAGCACGTGGACGTGGGCTCGGCTTCAGTCCGAAAAAGGCAAGGGCAAGGCCTTCGAGTACTATTACGATTACCACGCACCCAATGTGGATGGATCCGGACATGGCAGCGACGTCCCCTATGCATTCCAGACCCTAGGCGCAGGAAGGGGAGGTGCGCCTAAACCGGAGGATTTGAAACTTTCCGATGTGATCAGTTCTTATTGGGTCAACTTCGCCAAATCGGGCGATCCGAACGGGCCCGGCCTCCCCAAGTGGCCCGCTTTCACAGAGAACGGTCAGCAAGCGATGGTGTTCGATGCGACACCCAGCGCCAGGCCTGTGCCTAATCTGGATAAGCTGAAAGCCTATGATGCCTATATCTCCTGGCGCAGGGAAGAGCCGAAGAAAAACGGCGGGCAGTAGGCAATCCGCAGTGGTTGTCGGAATATGGAGTTGTGGCAATCCTGATCGCGCGGTGTCTAGGAGTTTAACTTGCGGCCGTGGTGGAAAGCCAACGGGTTCTCCTTATTCTGATACGCTCATTGGTAATAGCTGATGGAAGTGTAGGCGGTTTGGCTATGTTCGGCAGAGTTAGAAAAGGGCAGGGAATAAGGCTTAAGACCTTTGTTTGCAGCACTCAAATGAACATGCGCAGAAATCGGTGAATCGTTGGGCGAAAAGTTCGTCGCCTCATGTTGATTGCCCTCCGTCCTTTCTATAACTTGGCCCCGATCGGATCGCCGCTTTCGAAAAGGCGGTGATCTCAAGCTTGAACCGGATAGGGGACACGCGTTGGCAACAGCATCATCACAGACCATTTAATGAGGAGTTTTCCCATGATACGTTCGAATAAGCTGCGTTGGGGTTTTCTGGTAAGCTGCCTATTCGGGGCGGCATTGGTGCAGATGGCAGTCGGGACTCTGCCGACTGGACAGGCCGCTGTGCCGGTGCTGGCGAGCGCGGCCGTGGCATTGCCCAACCACGCGCCGGCCGACTTCACCCAAGTCCGGCCGGGTATCCCGAAAGGCAAGGTGGAAACTATCACATACAACTCCAAGAGCATCGGCGTCGACCGCAAAGCTGTGGTCTATACCCCTCCCAATTATGATGTGAATCAAAAATACCCTGTCCTCTATCTGATGCACGGCATTGGCGGCAACGAGACTCATTGGACAAAACCAGGTGCGGCCAATGTAATCCTCGACAACCTCATTGCGGATAACAAAGCCGTGCCCATGATCATAGTCATGCCCAACGGCCGGGCCACAGCCAAGCCCCCGACTGAAAATTTCATGTCGGATTTCGACTATTACGCCGACTTTGAAAAGGACCTGTTGCAGGATTTGATGCCCTATGTTGAATCGCACTACTCAGTGAAGACGGACCGGGACCACCGCGCACTCACTGGCCTGTCCATGGGCGGCGGTCAAGGCCTCAATTTTGGCATTAACAACATCGACAAATTCGCCTGGATCGGCGGCTTTTCCTCCGCGCCCAACCTCCAGCAGCCCAATGCCCTCATCCCAAAGATCCAGCAGGCCAAAGACAAATTGAGTCTGTTGTGGATCGGCTGCGGCGACAAGGACAACCTGATCACGGGAAGCTGGAATCTCCACCAGGGCTTGGTTGCGGCCAAGATCGATCACGTTTGGTATGTCGACTCCGGCGTACATGAGTTTCCCGTGTGGAATAATAATCTGTATCTGTTCGCGCAGATGCTGTTCAAGCCCGTCGGATCGGTTACGCCTCCGACCTCCATCGGGAAGTACAACGGTGAACCAGTAAGCGGATTCGCCGGCATGGGCATGCCGGGCGTGGGCGGCGGCCTGACCCAGGCTCAAACCCAAAAGATCACTGATGCGGTGCAGTCCGACATGGCCGAACTTAACAAACAACTGGCAGATGCCCAGAAGGAAGCCATAAAGGCGGCATTAGCCAAGGATGCGACTGAGGCGAGTGTCAAGGCGAAGATTGATGCGGTTGTCGCGGTCCAGGTGAAGCTTGCGATGTTGAGATATGCAAAGGGCATAAAGCCGATTGCGCAAGACATCACTGACGAGCAGAAAAAGCAGCTGAATGATATGGGCGCCCAGGGATACAACCAGTTGTTCGTTGGCGGCGCCCGAGGCGTGGGCGGCTTCGCCATGCCTGGTGGCGGTGGACGTGGAGCCGGTCCTGCAGTGAACTGAGTTACACACAAGAGGAATCAAGGGGGCATTCCCTGCGAACGCCCACCTCTGGATTCTTCCGTGTGTTTGTGGCAATAATCGCGTCGGCACAAAGCGACTTTGAAAAGAGGAGGAGTCTACAATGCGAAATATTTTATCGGCGCTTTCCATCGGAATTCTCGCCGTCATAGCAGTCCAGGGTTCATCCAGGGCTCAAGGGACTGCGAGTTCCAAACCCAAGGCGCCGGATGCCCAATTTGAAGTTCTCAGTCCATGGGCGGATGTCGATCCCATCCCGCTCCGTGGAATCTCCCAGAGAATCCCGACTCTCGCAGGAAAGAAAATAGGATTATTCGTCAATCCCAAGCGGGCGGCTATGCCGATTGCGGAATCAATCGACAGGAGATTGAAGACCATGTACCCCGATGTCCAGACAATCGTGTTCCATGACACCGAGGCAAACGTGAATGTGATCGAAACGAAGAACAAAGAGAAGTTTATTGCCTGGGCGAAAGGGATTGACGCTGCCATTGCCGTCGTCGGCGACTGAGGGTCCTGCACAAAGTTCCTCGCCTACAACACAATAGCGATCGAGGACTTTGGCAAGCCGGTCGTGCTACTGGCTAACAAAGGTTTTGTTACCGATGCTCAATCCGCTGCATCGAGCAAGGGAATGCCCGGAATCAGAATCGTGGGAGAATCCGTGGCTTGTGAATCCACCGTCAAGGCGGAAATAGAAGAGGGCATAGCGGCAGCCATGAAAGACGTGGTTGAAGGCTTGACCAGGCCGCTGATTCCCGAAGAAAAATCTCCAAAGCAGCAAACAGGCAAGACTCCAAGGGTCGCATTCAAAGGAAGTCTTCAAGAGGTGAACCGGTTCTACTACAGCAAGGGATGGACCGACGGTCTGCCGATTATTCCGCCGACCGAAGCGGCTGTGGCAGAGATGATGACCGGGACGGATCTGCCGCCCGACCATGTCGTGGCGACGCTTATCCCGAGAAAGGGAAAGGCCACGGTCGAAAAGATTGCGATTAATGCGGTGATGGCCGGTGCGCTTCCCACCTACATGCCGGTCTTGATCGCCGCGGTGCAGTCTTTTGCCGATCCGAAAACCAGGTTTGATACGTTTGAGGTGAGCACCGGATCGTGGGCGCCTTTCCTTGCCGTCAACGGCCGGATAAGAAACGACATCAATATCAACTGCAGCTCGGGTGCATTGAGTCCGGGAAATATCGCAAATGCCGCCATCGGGCGGGCCGTCGGTCTGATCGTCAAGAACATCGGCGGGGCAAGAAAGGCCGTCGAAGACATGGGAGTCATTGGCAACCCGGGCAAGTACAGCCTTGTAATCGGAGAGGATGAAGAGGAAAGCCCCTGGGAGCCTCTCAGCATCGAGCGCGGCTTTAAAAAAGAAGACAACACCGTTACGGTGTTCTTTCCCAACACATTCATTCAGACGGTCCCAGTTGGGACAGATGCAAAAGGGATCCTGGACACGCTTGCAGGCACGGTTACTGGCACCATGTCCAGTCTCATTCTTATTCCTTCATGGGCCAGGGTTTTGTCGAGTGAAGGATGGACGAAGCAGAAAGTCAAAGAGTATCTGGCACAGCATGCAGCGCCCAATACTTCAAGCGTCATACCTTCGACCGGCGCAAGTCCTCCGAAGGTGGACATGGACAAAAGCCTTATGATTTTGGTTGCCGGCGGACCGGGCTCGTTTATAGCTTTGCTGAGGAGTGCGGGACCTGGGTTTTTTGAGAACTCCCTTGTCACCAAAAAAATCGAGTTGCCGAAGAATTGGGACAAGCTGGTGGCGAAGTACAAGAATCTCAAACCGAATTACGAGAAGTACTGAAAGTGAGAGCCACGAATTTCACAAATCTGGTTCGTGAAATTCGTGGCTTTTTTTCAACTGTTAACTCAGCAGTATCTTGCGCACATCACCTTCCGGATCGTCAACCACCCGACAATTGTTATCAAACACCATCGTCTGGCACCGGGTCGGGTCGAATGGTTCCCAGGCCAATCCAGGCTGGCTGGGATTGCCCGTGCGAGCGAAATTAGACCAGGCTATGGCCATCTTCTTAGCCAATTCCTGTGCTTCCGGCCCGTTGCCGGTCCCCTGTTCACAGCGCTTTGTGTTATCAAAACAGAAGGCGAGCTCTGCGGTGTGCCACGCGCCTGCATCTTCCAGCATCGGCGATTGCCAGGTGAAATACCACGTGAACACCGGCGCACCTTTCTGGTCGCACTTCATGCTGGCCATGCGCGTAACGTGGTTGCGTATGTTGAGGCTGTTCAACCCGCCGCCGTTGCACATATAGGACAGCGTACGAATGCTCTTCTCCGGATGCGCCTTCTTCAGCGCTGTGACCAGCGCCCTGGCCTTGGCCTCGCCGTAGTTCTTTGTGAGGGTGCCGAGCCACTCTGCCTCCGTTGGCCGAGAACGCATAGAATTCCCCTCATCGCTCACCGAGCCCATCAGCATCGGCACGCTCTTCGAAATCTCAGGAGCAACATCGAAGAAGGAGCGCATGGTAATGATGCGACCGTCGACGGTCGGTCCCCAACCCACCCGCGGTTTCTCGGCGCCCGGCGGCGGGATCGGTCCCCACACACCCATCGGCGGGTTCATTTTGGCCGCGACGGCTTCGCCGATCGCGTTCAATTTGGCCCATTCCATTTTTTGAAGAGAACCGATGTCCCTGACGCCGAGTTCGGCGATAACCCGTTTGGCAAACTCCCTGGACTGCTCGCCACTGGGAGGATTGCCGCCGCCGCCCGATTGTGCCGAAGCGCGATGGATCAGTCCCTCAGCCGAAGGCATCCCCAGCAACGTAGTCACTTTTGAGCCGCCGCCCGATTGGCCATAAATCATGATGCAGCCCGGATCCCCGCCGAAATTGGCGATGTTGTCCCGAACCCAGCGAAGCGCCGCCACAAGGTCGGTCATCCCGACGTTTACCGAATCGGCATACGCCGGGCCGCCGATCGTAGACGCATCGAAGAACCCGAGGATATTGAGACGGTGATTGACCGTCACGGAGACTACGTCGTGATGCCGGGCCATCTGCGCCCCGTCCTGCGATGCAAGTTCGTAGGCCGACCCGAAGGAGAATCCGCCGCCATGAATGTAGAACATCACAGGGCGCTTGCCGGTCAGGCTGGGCGTCCAGATGTTCACTTTGAGCATGTCCTCGCTCTGCCATCCATCGGTCCACTGCTGAAGGAACGTCTGCTCGCTCGACCAGTCGTGAGGATGCTGCGGGCAATTGGGTCCATAGGTCAAGGTGGGCAGTTCGCCCTCCCACGGTTTGGGTGGTTTGGCAGGAAGCCAGCGGTTTTCGCCTCCCGTGTTCGCGCCATACGGAACGCCTTTGAATGTCAGGACACCATCCTCGACATAGCCGCGCACCTTTCCGTATTGCGTGTTCGCAACAGCTGTCCGTGGCGTGCTGCAGCTCGCAGCCTTTGGCTGCGGCGCCGCTGTGTTCTTACTGCTGCTCGAGCCGCAGGCGGTTCCGGCTAGGGCGGCCATGCCCGCCGTAGCCGAAAGCAGCAGCGCTTCACGACGGTTGAGTTTGGTACTGTTCTCCAAATTCGATTTAGACATATGTCTCCTCTCTGGGCCTATCAACGCCCATTTGCTGCTGCCGAGCTGCTATTCCAGCGTATCCAGCCAGGCATCTAGCACTTTTTTAAAGGCTGTGTACTGCTCGCGGCGTATGCTATGCCCTGCACCTTTGATGTAGACCCACTTGAACGGTTCTTTGGACTTCCAGAGTTTAGCCGCATTTTCAGCCGTTTCCCTGGACACGATGCCTGTTTCCGAGATGATGAGCAATGCAGGGCACTCAATCCTGGTAACGATCTCCTCATAAGGGCGTGAAGGGACACCGATTCTGTCAAAGAGGGCCTTGTCCCACAATTTTCTGGAATTTGCCCAGGTTATTACTTCATCTTCCGGCCAGGTCGGATTGTCCTTGCGGCATCTGGCTTTTATATCTTCCGGCGGCAGTCTGGCTACTTCCGTTTGATAGGCCCGTATTTCTTCATGATTCTTTCTGACTGCTTCAGCATTTTCCGGCTTTGGCGGAAACATGCCCCAGGCCGGGTCTTCCAGGACAATGGCTCTAAGCAGGGTAGGGTACTCCATCGCTAAATTACAGGTCGTCCCCGCACCCATGGAATGCCCTATAACAATCGGTCTTTCCAGCCCCAGCTCTTTTATCAGGCCGGCCGCCTGTTTCGTATGGCTTTCGAAAGAAAAATCCGGGCCTAATCTATCCGAAAGCCCGTGCCCTTGCGCGTCCGGCATGATGACGTCATATCGTTCCGCAAGTTCCTGCGCCGTCCGCCCCCAGCAAAGCCCGTCGTCTGTTGCGCCGTGCAATAGCACAATAGGCGGTTTCTGCCCGCCGGAACGGTAGTAGTGAATTTTTATCGCATCGATTAGGACATTGCCTTCTTGATATTGCATATTCATCTCCGTGGAGGTAACACCGCCGGATTGGGAGTGGAAGCTCTCTTCAATCGCCAAATCCTCGCCCGCCAAGGCGTGGTGTTGGTGACTACCCTTACTTTGACTTGGCGTGTTGATTGAAGAACTTGAACACATCCGGCATGCTGCCCCCGATAATCCCGCCGTGATCCAGACCTGGCAGGGACTTGTACTCGACACGGAAGTTCAAAACCTTGAGTTGATCGGCCAACTGCTGTGAACCGGTAACCAGCCTGTCCTGATCTCCCACAATGATCAAAAGCGGCACATTTTTCAGCTTCTGGTCCGCACTCCACTGGAAACCGAAAGCGGCCGGAGCTAATCCGGCAACCGCTGCCCAAATCGTCGAGTACTTCTCACCCATATGCAGCGCACCGCCGCCACCCAGAGAATGACCCATCAGATAGATGCGGTTATTGTCGACGTTGAATTCCTTGCGGGCTATTTCCAGAACATTCATCGCGTCCTTCTCGCTGAGTTCGGCAACCTTGGCCGGGTCAGTTTCCTTTGTTCCTCCGGGTCCGCCCCTCATACCCATGAACATGCCGCGTCCAGGCTGACCATCGCGAGCCGCGCCGGGTCCCGGCTGGGACTGAGGCGACGGGCCATTCGTCTGACCAGGCGCGCCGACGCGTCCGCCGGGAGCCCCTCGCCCGCTCATTGGCATGCCAAACGATCCGCTGGGGCTGTAGCCCATCGCACCCACGAGAATGTAGCCGTTCTTTT
>Ga0326728_10020000_pt1 | contig 12870 bp, 9 predicted proteins | sample MB3enrmetagenome_FD_207602 | JGI IMG/M metagenome (GOLD analysis project Ga0326728, IMG submission 207602) | Lab enriched peat soil microbial communities from McLean, Ithaca, NY, United States - MB31MN | ecosystem: Environmental > Terrestrial > Soil > Wetlands > Peat | place: USA: New York...
GTGCAACACCGCTTAACTCGGCTCCGACGTCATACTTGTTAATGATGCCTTGGACTTTTTTCAGAAAACGGCCTCCTTTTTCCCATATTTTGTCAAGGACATTGTCACGCTCTAAAATTTCAATGGTTTTGAGAGCGGCAATATAACCGTCACTGTTTGGGAAGAAGGTGGAGGATATAAAAAGCTTTTCCGCTGCGGCCATCATCACTTCGGCTTTTCCGGTCACGACACTGATGGCGTATCCGTTGGCCATTCCTTTTCCAAGGACCGTCAAGTCCGGGGTGACTCCATAAAGTTCTTGCGCTCCACCCATTCTGAGCCTGAAACAGGTTCGCACTTCATCAAATACCAAAACGGCGCCATACCTGGTAGCGATTTCTCTTACGCCTTCAAGGAACCCGGGTTTAGGTTCTTCCATCTTTTGATGGAGAGGGTGCCCGAAAGGAGTCATAATGATGGCAGCGGTCTGGTCGCCATATCGTTTCATCAAGTCCTTGAGCTGATCGAGGTGGTTGTATCGAAATTCATGGACATCCTCGTAGAACTTTTCAGGAATGCCTCCCTTCATCTCAACGCACCAGTCATGCCAGCCGTGGTAGCCACAACGCATCACCCTGATCCGGTTGGTGTGTGCCCTCGCAATACGGATGCTCGCCGTCGTGGCATCTGAGCCGGTTTTTAGAAAAATGCTCAATTGTGAACAGGGGACGAGTTCGCTGAGTTTTTTCGCCAGCTGATTCTGATACCTCTGTGTGAGTGTGAAGCAGAAGCCCTTGTCTCTGATTTGTTTAATGACAGCGTCGTCAACTTCTTCTTCCCTATAGCCTAGGATAATTGGCCCATAGCCACAGAGGAAGTCGATATATTCATTTTCATCAACGTCGGTTAATCTGCTGCCCTTGCCATATTCAAGAAAGATGGGATATTCCCCTACGATAAAATCGCTGGGTTTTCTGGCACCCAGGACCCCGCCGGGAACCAATTTTTTTGCCTGTTCAAAAAGATCCAGGCTTTTCGCTATGTTTAGTTTTCCAACGTTTTTCATAGAGAGTCTCCTTGCAACCTGTCCGATCCAGGCTAAAGTCCAAGCATAGAGTTTATTGTTTCCGTTTGATGTATTTTGGCGCCTCTTTCCCGCAATGCTGCAAGGAATTTTCCAGGATCGATGCAGCCTTCCGGGGCTACCACTCCCTTCACCGTGACATCGCCAGCATCCAGCATCAGGGCTGCAATAGAGGCGGGAAGTCCTGTTCCGGGCGCCATCCTGCCCACGATGTCAGCGGTGTATGTCACCTGTTTACCTTTTCTCTCTCCTTTTACGATCACTTTCAAGCCGGAAGCGAACGGTCCCTTATCTCTATTGTTGGGAATTGCACCCCAAAGCTGCAACGTCAGGTCGTACGGTGCTACCTTAACCCCCTTGACATCAACCGGCTCCTTGCTGAGAAAACCTGTCTCTCTCTGCTCTCTAATGAGCTGGTCTACCCATGCCGGGATGAGCGCGCCTTTGATGACCACCCTTCTCACCCCTTTTATATACCGTGGTATGGTGAGTGGCTGAGGATGGCCCACATAGCGAACCTGACAGGTGCCAAGGGGCTCAAGGAATTCAGCCGTCTCCTCGCCGGTACCACCCTCCACATATTCCAGCTTACCGTCCAAATACTGAGGGATTTTACCTAAAGTCATATGGAGGCTGTGGTCCCACGCTGCACCCGCGAGTTCGGCGATACTGACTACCCAGAATAAGGCGATCTCGTCAACACGATCCAGTTGATTTGCGTACCACTTGACGATGACGTTGTTTGTTCCCGGATCCGATCCCATTCCTGTCAAGACGGTTATTCCTGCCTCTTTGGCAGCGTTATCAATATCAGAAGAAAAAAGAATTTCAGTGGCCTCGTAGTCATCGCAAATGTCTATATAATTGACCTTCGCCTCAACGGCTGCCCTGGCGACTGCCACAGCCGTTTTGTAGAAGGGCCCTGCGCAGTTGACGACCACGTTGGCCTCCCGGATTGCCCTGACCAAGCCATTGTGATCGTTTACATCGATTCTACTGAGCGATACCTTTCCACTGGCGCGCAATTTATCTTGCACTCTACTTGGGTCTGTATTGATGTCCCCTAAAATGACTTTCTTAATCTGGTCCTGCTTGATGAGGTCCCGGGCAACCCCTTGCCCCATACCTCCCGTTCCACCTAATACTAATGCCTGCATTCTCATTCCCTCCTTATCAGTTATGATCCTTTGGATAGGAACTCGCTCTTGGACAACGTAAACGTAGGAGAAATCGAGTTGCACTTCTACCAGGGTCTGCGAATTTCGTTTTATCGGAGTATTTATCGACGAAGCATGAAGCACTCATGGCAGGGGATTGGCCGGAACTGCGGAGGTTCATGTGTCAGACTTCTTCTCCTCCAGCATGCGCAGCACTACTTCGGGTGTGACAGGAAGCTCCTTGGGCATAGCGCCGACGGCGTTCTGCACGGCATTGGCCACAGCTCCGGTCATGGCCACGGCGATGGACAAACCTCCCTCCTTGGCGCCGAACGGCCCAAAGGGATCGTTGGAGGTCACAACGATCGGGTCAATGTTGGGCACATCCGTGGAGAGCGGGAACCAGTAGTCGGCGAAGTTCGCATTAAGATTCTGTCCTCTGCTCGTCCATAGATGTTTCTCCATGAGGACACCCTGCGGACCCGCCTCCATGGCGGAGCGTTGGATCTGTTGTTCGACAGCCATTGGGTTAATGGGATAACCGCAGTCATGCGCCGCAACCATGTTGAGCAGCTTCACTTTGCCTGTTTCGGGGTCCACCTCCACCTCGGCCACTGCCGTGCCAAAAGAGAATGCGGACGCAATCTGCCCACGGGGGTTTTTGATCCAGTCCCGCTTGGGATCGGCGTCGGGCCAACGGTCGCCGCGGCCTAAGATCGCGCGATTCTGCGCCAGGGCGGTTCTGGCTACTTTAGTGATATCGACGGATCTCTCCGGTGCTCCCTTGATGAAAATGCGGCCATCACGGCCTACCAGGTCATCTTTGTTGGCTTCCAGCATTTGGGCGGCGACCTCGAAGAGTTGTTCCTTGGCATCGGCGGCCGCGGCTTTGACTGCGCCGCCGGAAATCAGTGTAGAGGCCTGGGAGTAAGCGCCTTGATCAGAAGGAGTCACACTGGTATCACCCGTAACGACTTTGATTCGGTCCAGAGGGATTCCCAGCTCCTCGGCAGCGATCTGAGAGATCATACTGTCGTTGCCTTGCCCGTTATCTATCACTCCAGAAATCACGGTGACGTCGCCGTCTTCATTGAACCGCACAAAGGCTGCGGACCCTCCGCGGATGCCCATCGGGAATCCGCTGATCATCGCGCCGCAGCCCATGCCGATGCCACGATAGGGGGGTAAATGGCCTCGCTTCTCTTTCCAGCCAGCCTTCTCCGTAGCCAAGCGCATGGTTTCGGCTTCGGCACAGGAGGTGATCACCGTCCTAGTAGGAGTAACATAGCCCTCGTGGACGGCGTTCCTAATTCTGAATTCGAGGGGGTCCATTCCAAGTTTCTCGGCAAGGACATCGAGCTGCAGCTCCAATCCAGCATAGGCTGTGCGGGGGTGATGCGGGTACATTCCGCGAGGGGGTTTGTTGGTATAAGACCGGATAGCCTCATAACGCAGATTGGCGAACTTGTAGGCCTCTTCAATCATAATGTAGGCGACAGAGGCAGCGATCGGGCCGGTGCTGGCGTAAGCTCCGCCGTCCATGATGACCTTCATATCAACGGCGGTGATTCTTCCTTCGGCGTCAACCCCCACTCTGGAGTGCGTAATACTGCTGTGCACCTGCCGTACGCAGTTGAAGTTCTCCTCGCGGGTGTAAGTCAATTTAACAGGACGGCGAGCTTTCCTCGAGAGAAGCGCGGCCATAAAATCGGCAGGTGAGACTTCGGACCTGCCGCCGAAATGTCCACCGATGGCGATCTTGCGGACACGCACGTCTGAGGTCGGTATGCCCAGAGCGTTGCTGAGCGGTCTCGCCTTCATATGCGGCCCCGCGTTGGGACACCATATGTCCAGTCCGGTGCTATCGAAGCTGGCCACGGCAGTGTAATTTTCTAACTGGCAATAGCTTTCTTCTGGAGACGAGAAGCGGCCCTCCTCTACGAGATAAGACTCGGCGAGAGCCCGGTCAACATTCCCTTCATTCACGAAAATGCGAACACTGACGTTTCCGGGTTTGTCATCATGAAGCTGAGGAGCGCCCTCAAGCAAAGCCTCTTCAGGATCGAGAACGTGCGGTAAAGACTCCCACTCCACCTTGATCAGGTCCACGGCCTCTTGTGCCGTTTCTTCGTCAGTGGCAGCCACAGCAGCAACCTCTTGGCCGAAGAAACGGGCCTTGTCCATAGGAAGGAACTGCATATCCCGGGTGTATGCAAATACGCCCCATCGATAGGGTATGGCGTCTTTGCCGGTGATGATTGCCCTTACTCCGGGAAGCTTCTCGGCTCGACTTGTGTCGATGTTCAGTATCCTGGCGTGGGCATAAGGGCTGCGGAGCACTTTAGCATAAAGCATGCCTGGTAAAAACAGATCGGCGGAGAACTTGGTTTCACCCTTCGCTTTGGGGACAGAGTCGGTTCGAGACGTTCGCTTACCTACTACTGAATGGTCTGGATTGACATCTTCCTTTTGCAAGGACGGGGCTCGCTGACCGGAGAGGGCCATCACGGATTCGACAATCTTGGTATAGCCGGTGCACCGGCACAGATTGCCAGAGATAGCCTGCCGAATTTCCCTTTCCGTGGGAGAAGGGTTCTTGTCCAATAGCGCCTTGGCCGAAAGTATCATGCCCGGGCTGCAGAACCCACATTGAATGCCACCGCATTTGACGAATGCCTCCTGAATCGGGTGCAGCTTCTCTCCGTCGGACAATCCTTCTATGGTGACAATCTCTTGCCCCTCAACTTCCGCTGCGAGAAGTAAACAAGAACGCACGGGTGCTCCATTTAGCAAGATCGTGCATGCACCGCAAGTTCCATCCTCGCACCCGCACTTGGTCCCCGTAAGTTGCAGATCATCGCGGATGACTTCCAAAAGGGTGCTGTGAGGAGTGATTTCAAGCTTTTCAACTCGCCCATTTATATTTAGTGAAACTGGAATCCTTCCCATGGTTCTCCTTTATGCCGGATAGGATGCCGACTCTAAGGTTCAATGATTCGTTGAGACCTATTCTCCAGCGCCACCGCCAGTGCTCGGCGCAGTGCCCGGATTACAAGCACTCCCACCATCTTCCGGCGATAACCGGCATCTATAGCCAGGTTTTCTATCGGCTGCGCTCTATCCATCACTTCTCGGGACACACCCTGGAGTAGATCCTCTGTAGGCTTGTGACCCTCCAGAAGTGCCGCGGCCTTGGGCACCTCTATTGGGGAAGGCCCCACCGCCCCCAGTACTATTTTGGCCTGTTCCATGGTGCCACTCCGGTCCCCCTTCACCATAACGGCTACTCCGGCCATTGGAAAATCCATGCCTTCGCGCACACGGAGTTTTTCGTAAATCCCGGCAGCCCCGCGGCTAGGAGTTGGGATCCGGACCTCTACCAGTATTTCGTCGGGCTTCAGAACGTTGGGCTTCTTCCCTCTTCCGGTGAAGAACTCGGCTGAGGGAATTATCTTTTCACCGTTCGCCGAGGCGATTTTCACCTCAGCTCCCAGCGCTATCAGAACTGGACCAAGATCTCCCTGGTAAACCGCCTTGCAACGCCGGCCTTTCTCGACTGCGTTGCAGACGTCTCCTCCCAGCTTGAAGCAAGCCCTTAGCCCACTTCTCCAGAACTCGGACTGGTTGTAGTAGATGCACCGGGTGTCAAGACAGAGGTTTCCTCCAATGGTGGCCTCACGGTGGATAGAAGGAATACCCACAAGTTGGGCGGCCTGAGCCAGGGGAGCGTATTCGCTCAAGACAAGGGGGGATTTCTCCAGGGTCTCCAAGGTGACCATAGAACCGATGGTAAGTCCGCCGATCTCGTTTCGGTGCACGTAATCCAGCGCCTTCAATCCCTTCAGGCCAATCACAACGGCGGGTTTGGAGAGTCTGTAACGAAGGCCAACGATGAGGGCAGTGCCGCCAGCCAGGATGGCTGCCTTCCCGTCATGCTCCCTAAGGATGGAGCAAGCCTCTTGCAGCGAGTGTGGTTGGATAAACTCGAACTGAGGCAGATTCATTTCATTCCTCCCGCTCTACTTCTCCCCCAAGACGTTTCCCTGGGTCTTTCCCACTCTATGCTGACGATCAGCTAACATACTTACCTATATAGGGGGGCAAACTTCTTTTGTCAAGACAACACCTAAAGGAGAATTGGACAAAAAGCCCGACCCCAAAACCTGCCGTTCGAAGAAAGGAACTGATCCCCGAAAGCTTCCCGTAAAATCTCCCAACAATAACGGTTTAGAAAAACAATTTCTGCGAAGAGAAGGTAGAGAATTACGTATCGGTTACTCATTAAGAACCTTTTTTAATTCTTCGGTTAATGCTGGCACAATCTGGAAAAGGTCTCCGACGATACCATAGTCTGCATAGTTAAAGATGAGGGCATTCGGGTCTGTATCCACAGCCACGACAGTTTTACACGTACCAATTCCAAGCACATGATGGACAGCGCCTGAGATGCCGAAAGCCATGTAGAGTTTCGCGGAGATATTCTTACCACTCTTTCCAATCTGATCCTTTTGATCTCTCCACCCTTCGTCGACCACTGCACGGGTTGTTCCTACGGAGGCATTGAGCACATCAGCTAACTGATCAATCATTTTGAAATTTTCAGATCCTTTAATTCCTCTACCTGCGGCTACCACTATGTCGGCCTCTGTAATATCTAACTTCGTCCCGGCTGCTTTCTCCACTCCAATTACCTTCTTCTTCAATGAAGAAGGATTGATGTGAGAGGAAATTAAAACGACTTGGGCTGACTTACCAAGGTTTTCGTTGATAATGAATGTATTATTCCTCACCGTAGCCATCTGAGGTCTCGCTTCAGAAAAAGTTATCTCTGCAAAGACCTTTCCTCCATAAAGGGGGCGTTTGGCTATAAGCTTTCCATTCTCTTCTACGGCCAGACCCGTGCAGTCAGGGGCATAACCTGTTTGTAAGTGCATGGCCAGCCTTGGGAAAAGATCCTTTCCCATAGAGGTAGCTCCCCCCAGAAGAACAGAGGGTTGATATTCTTTAATGAAAGGTGCCATATTGACCAAATAGGCATCGGAAGTGTATGAAGCAAGGGTAGGGTCATCAATAAGATAAATTTTGTCAGCATAAGGGGTGAGACCCTTCACGGCTTGTTGAAGGCCGCTTCCCAGAAGGATCACTCCGACCGCCTGATTTGTCTTTTTTGAAAACTCTGCCACGGCGGTGAGGAGCTCGAAAGTCACTTTTCTGACCTTTCCCTCTTGTTGTTCGGCAAAGACCCATATCTCATTAGGCATGATGTTCCCTTTCGGAATAGTTCGGAGTAATTTCGTTCGGAGTTCGGTGTTTTTTTTATCGCTCCGAACTCAGAACTTTGTTATCAGATCGCTTTGGCTTCTTCTTTTAGAAGTTTAACCAGTGTCTTCACATTCTTCGGAAAATCTTCTTCGATCATTTTCACGGGCGGTCTCTTAGGAGGTGGTAAATATTTCTGAACTTTTATTTTAGCCGCTTGGCCACCTGCATCGGTTGCGGCCAATCCCAAAGCAGCAAGATCTAACTTTTTAATCTGAGCCTTGATGGCCTTCATCACATTCATCACCTTAGGAATGCGAGGATCATACAGACCCTTCTGGCAAGTGAAGAGTGCAGGGAGGGAACAGGAGAGGATTTCTTTCCCACCCTCTACTTCTCGGATCACCTTCACCCCCTTTTGAGGGTCATCCACCTCGAGGCCGATGATCGCATTGACGTGCGGAATCCCCAATAGCTCAGCGACAGCAGGTCCGACGATTCCTGCATCATCGTCCATGGCCTGCCTTCCCGCCAAAATCAGATCAAAGGGTTTATCTTTGAGATAAGCGGCCAAGGCTTTGGCGATAGCAAACTGATCCGAACCCTCCAAGGCAGGGTCAGTGATCTGAATCGCATCATCCGCGCCCATAGCAATCCCTCTTCTCAGGGCGTCCACTTTCTTATTATCGACGGTCAACACAGTGACCTTGGCACTAAACTTTTCTTTCAGTTTTAGACCTGCTTCAATAGCAATTTCATCGAAAAAGTTGGTGAAATATTTATTTTCGATCTCCAGCTCAGAGTCCGATTTGACTTTTATGATCGCTTCCGGATCAGGAACCTGTTTCACCAAAACATAGATTTCCATGAATGAAACCTCCCAAACCAGGGGCCGCTATTAGCCTCAATCCTCACACTTTATTTTTTGAATCACTCTTTGCAAAACATCCTTCCTAAATAATCGCAAAGGACTTCATGGGTGCCCCCTCCATAAAGCAAGAACTTGGCATCTCTCCAATAACGCTGCGGAGGGTATTCTGTGCAGAAGGCATTCCCGCCATAAATTCTCATTGCCTCTTCAACGGCGTACATACACATCTCGGTCGCATGATATTTGGCCATCATGCATTCATTGGTGCAGGGAATTTTGGTTTGAATCATCCAGGCACATTTGTAAGCGTAATTCCACGAGGCCTCGTACCAGGCCCAATATTTTGCAAACTTTTCCCGGATCAACTGATACTTACTGATAGGGTTTCCAAAAGCAATCCGGTTTTTGGCGTACTCCCTTGCATCCTCCATGGCTCCTTTGGCAATGGCCAAGGCGTTCATTGCCGTCATGATACGGACTTCATTGAGAATATCTCCCGCATATTGAACGCCTTTGCCAACCTCCTCGCCCAGAAAGTTTTCGTCAGGGACAAAGACATTGTCAAAAACTAATTCACCTGTCACGGAACAGCGGGACCCTAACTTATGGAGCCTCTGGCCGGGCGAGAACCCGTCGCGATCTGCTGTCTTTTTTTCGACCAAATAGAAATTGAGACCTTTCAGCCCCAATTTTGGATCGATCGTTGCCATGCAGGTGCAAAAGTCAGCGATCGGTCCATTAGTGATCCACTGCTTTCTCCCGTTGATCCTCCAGCCTCCATCTACCTTTGTCGCTAAGGTTCTCGTTCCACCCAGATCTGAACCGGATTGGTCTTCCGTGAAGCAGATGGTTCCGATTTTTTGGCCATTTATTGCGGGTATGAGGACCCTTTGTTTGATGTTTTCGTTTCCGAACCGGGCAACGAAGTAAGTTCCCATCAGAATTTGCATGATCGCCGCCATGGCAAACCCGCAGGATCCCCTCGCCAACTCCTCATAGAAGATCATCTGCGAGATGGTATCCGTCGCCATTCCACCATACTTCTCTTCGTGCCTCAGTCCCAGATACCCGAGAGCGGCAAACTCTTTCCAAAGGTCCCAAGGGAATTCTTCTTTTTCATCCAGTTCGGCCACCCTCGGCATAATCAAACGGTTTACTGCATCCCGAACCGTCTGCCTGAAAAACTCCTGTTCCTCGGTAAAAGTGAAGTCAAGCGCCATCGATTACTCCTTTCGTCGTAGCAGTTCGGAGAATTTCATTTCAATAAACTCCGAACTCAAATGATATTTTTCTCCTTAAATTCCTTTAACTGGCTGGCATTATATCCCAACAGGCCAGCGTAAATTTCCTTATTGTGTTCCCCGAACCGGGGAGGGAAGCTCATCATCCGGTTGATCGATTTGAGATAAGGGTTACTGACTGGAGGAGGGGCAATGGCGATCTCCATCCCTGTCTTGGGATCCTTGCTCCGGATGAGATTCGGTTTCACGAGCGGATCCTCTATCACTTCTTCGATCGTATTCACTTTGGATATCGCAATCGTCGCTTTGTTGAAAACGTCGATCAATTGGCCCGTCGTAAACTTCTTGGTGACCACTTCGATCGCGTTATTCAAGTTGTCCACATCCGCGATGCGGCCGGCATTCCTTTCATATTCTTTCTTGTAAAGGGATTCAAATCCTGGAATTTTTGTCATGGTCTCCCACTGTTTATCATTTCCTACCGCAATATAAGCATAGCCATCTTTGGTCTCGTATACGGAAACGGGGGCAAAGAATTCGTGAGTATTCCCCCTTCGGGTCACCTTCTTCTTGAACGTCACTGTATGGGTGATGGCCTGCGTTAGCCACGAGACCGTGCTTTCGAACATCGACAGGTCGATGCGGCTCCCTTGACCGGTCACTGCTCTCTTGTAAAGGGCTTTCATCAAAAGGCCATACCCGTGTTCGCTGGCCCCCATGTCGGGAAGTGGGATTCCCATGACCTGCGGGGTCCCTCCTTTCTCTCCAGTGAGCTCCATTAAACCGCCTCTGGCTTGAAGAACGGGATCATAAGCTGCCTCATTGCTTTGGGGACCAAAACCGGTCATTCCCAGCCAGATGATATCTTCTTTTATCTTTTTGAGCATCTCATATTCGATTCCGAGCTTGGCATAGTTTCTGGGCAGTTGGTTGGTGGAAAAAATATCCACCTTCAATTTAATAATGAGTTTTTTGAGAATCTCCTGCCCTTCAGGGGTTCCTATATCCAGGGTGAGAGCCTTCTTCCCTGCATTGATGGAGAGGTAATAGGAGAACATCCTGTCTTCCTTTAGCACGTCATCACCTACGCGTCGGTTGGGATCCCCATAGATTGGATGTTCGAGGCGAATCACATTGGCCCCATCCTCAGCCAAACGGAGGGTTAAATAAGGGAGGACGGTTGCCTGTTCCAGGCTTAGAACAGTTATATTTCTAAATACTTGAGCGTCTTCCATGGACGACCACCTCCTCATTGTGATTTTGGATACTGTATACGAAAATCCTATATACCCAAAAGAGGAAGCGTGTCAAGCCCTTTCCAAGTTTTTTTGTCCATCGAGGCAAAAACTGGGAGTGGGCAAGCGCCAAAAAACCCTTGACAATCCAAGACCCTTAGCATATAAGAAAAATGTCATTCTGGATACAGTATACAGAATTTTCTATGAAAAAGGAGGGTTTTGTGGAGACGACATTGGGGGGTCTTCGGGTCCACAAAAAAAAGTCCCTGCGGGAAGAAGTCTATGAGTCATTAAAAAGATCTATTCTTCACGGAAAATTGAAGGGCGGGCAGCGTCTCATTGAAGAGCAATTGGCCGATCAGGTGGGAATCAGCCGTACCCCTGTCAGGGAGGCTTTCCACAAACTGGAAAGGGATGAATTAGTCACCCGACTTCCCAAAGGGGGTTTTGCAGTGAGGGAATTTACCAAGGAGGACGTGGAGGAAATCTTCGGGATTCGGAGTGCCCTGGAAAGTTATGCCGCTTATTTGGCCACCGTTCATATGGCTCCGGATAAAATCTCCAGTTTGGAAAGCAAATTGAAGGAATCGGAAGATGCCTTAGAGAAAGGAGACGATGATAAGGTCGTCCAGCTTCACACTGAATTCCATGATCTCCTTTACAAATCCTGTAAGAGCAAAAAACTGGTCGAGATGATCAATACCTTCCGCGACTATTTTTATCGGTATCGGTCTGCCTTGCTCCATATAGAAAATGGCATCAGCTACTCCAATAAAGACCATCGTCAGATGTTGGAAGCGATGAAGAAGAAGAACCCAAGATTGGCAGAAAGGCTTGTCCGAAAGCATTTGGCGAGAGGCAAGGAACTCGTTTTAAGGGAAATTGATGAGGGAAGAATGGTCCCTTAAAGGAGTAAAACGGTGGAGAAAAAAATTCGCATCTTAGTCGCAAAACCTGGTTTGGACGGTCATGATCGAGGAGCGAAAGTGGTGGCACAAGCCCTCCGCGATGCAGGGATGGAGGTCATTTACACCGGTCTTCATCAGACCATCGATCAGATCACGCACACAGCCATTCAGGAGGGTGTAGATGTCATCGGTCTATCCATTATGTCCGGAGCCCACCTGCCGATCTGTGAAAAACTGATGAAGGAGATGAAAAAGAAAAAGATCGATGACATCATGGTCGTCGTCGGCGGTGTCATCCCCAAAAGGGATATTCTTAAGTTACAAGAAATGGGAATCGAGGGAATATTCCCGGGAGGAACCCCTTTTGACCAATCCATCCGATGGATCAAAGAGAACCTAAAGAAAAGAATGTGATTCGTGCTGAGGATTCGTGATCGGTGATTTTAAATTCTCACTGTTCACGAATCACGATTCACCCTTCACCTAGGAGTTCACTATGGGCGTTGCAAGATATATCAAGAATGAGAAGGACGAAATCCAGGATGTCGTCCTCCAGTCGGGCATCCATATCAAGCCCCTTTATACAGAAAAGGATTTAGAGGAAATCGGTTTTGACCCCGTGCGAGATTTAGCTCCTCCAGGAGAATATCCCTTTACCCGCGGTATCCATCCGTTGGGTTATCGAAGCCGGGAGTGGACCACTCGACAGTATACAGGTTTCGGAACGCCCAAGGAAACCAATGAGCGTTTCAAACTTATGATTTCTCATGGCCAGACAGGACTCAATGTGGCGTTCGATCTCCCTACCCAGATGGGGCTCGATTCCGATGACCCATCGGCTGAGGGTGAGGTGGGAAGAGTCGGTATGGCAGTCGACTCGCTGCGTGACTTTGAAGTAGCCTTCCAGGGAATCCCACTTGACCGAATCGGTGTTGGACTCACTATCAATGCTGTGGCGAGCATCATGCTGGCGATGTTCCAGGCGACGGCTGAAAAATATGGATTTAGAAAAGATCGGGTGAGCGCTACTCCTCAAAACGATATTCTCAAAGAAATGATCGGGCGGGGAGCATGGATTTTTCCAGCAAAACCAGCCGTACGGCTCATCGGTGATACGATCGAATATTCGATGA
>Ga0326728_10020004_pt1 | contig 12869 bp, 10 predicted proteins | sample MB3enrmetagenome_FD_207602 | JGI IMG/M metagenome (GOLD analysis project Ga0326728, IMG submission 207602) | Lab enriched peat soil microbial communities from McLean, Ithaca, NY, United States - MB31MN | ecosystem: Environmental > Terrestrial > Soil > Wetlands > Peat | place: USA: New York...
GCTCTCGACCACGATTACCTGATGTTCCTTGAGAACCTCGAGTATTCGTTCTTTCTGCTGATAGACCGGAAGTTCGCGTGGATCCATGTCTTCATTCTACTCGGCATGAGCGACTTAAGCCAGAGCGCCATTCAATGCGCTTGCAGAAAGGACCGACCGCGGCGTATCGTAGGGCCGTGAACAGCGACCTCGAAAGGGCCTTGAGCGTCTCCGAGCTCACGGCCCTCGTAAAAGAACTCCTCGAAGACTCCTTGCCTACAGTACTCGTCGAAGGCGAGATATCGAACTGGCGGCCAGCGAGCTCGGGGCACGCCTACTTCACGCTGAAGGACCGCGGCGCGATGCTCCAGGCGGTCATGTTCCGCTATCGCTCGCGAGAGCTAGGTTTCGAGCCTACTGACGGCATGCTCGTCCGCGCGCGCGGGAATATCACGGTCTACGCGGCGCGCGGTCAATACCAAATGATAGTCGAGCGCCTCGAACGAGCAGGAGAGGGAGACATCCTCGCTATGCTCGAGGAGCGCAAACGCCGTCTCGCAGCCCTGGGTCTCTTCGACGAAGAGCGCAAACGTCCCTTGCCTCGCTTCCCCTCGCGCGTGGCCGTGGTCACTTCGCCAACTGGCGCCGCGATACGCGACATTCTGAACGTCCTCGGCCGTCGAAACGCAGGCATGGACGTCGTGATTCTTCCCGCAGCCGTCCAAGGCGAGCTAGCGGCCGTTCAAATCGCCGCCCAGATAGAAGTGGCCAACCGCTTGCGGCTTGGTGACGTGCTTATCGTCGGTCGCGGCGGAGGCTCGCTCGAAGACCTCCTGCCCTTCTCCGACGAACACGTGGTGCGCGCCATCGCAGCCTCACGCATTCCAGTTATCAGCGCTGTCGGCCACGAGATCGATTGGGCTCTGTCCGACTTCGCGGCCGATCTCCGCGCGCCCACGCCAAGCGCGGCCGCTGAGCTCGTATCGGAGAGTCGCGGGACACTGCGTCGCGAGGTCGAGCAGTTCCGCTCCGAGCTCGAGACGGCCATACGTTCTCGCATCGAGCGAGCACGCCTTCTCGTAGACCGATTCGAGAGCTCGGCGGTGGAGGCCAGGCTCATGCGCATCCTCATGCCCGTCTCGCGCCGCTACGACGAGGCGAGGGAGGACCTGGCACGCGCCATGCACGAAGCCATTGCCTCCCGTACTCAGCGTGCGGAGAACGCGAGCCGCGATCTTTCGGCCATGAGTCCCGCTGCGGTGCTCGCACGTGGCTTTGCCGTCGTGCGCCGTCTACGCGGCGAAGCTGCCGGGGCGGAGAGCGCTGTTATACGCGACTCGGCCGATCTGAGGCCGGGAGACGAACTCGACATAACCTTCGCGCGGGGTAAAGCCCGTGCGCAAACCCTGGAGGTCGTCGAATGAAGAAATTCGAAGAGCGGCTGGAGCGGCTCGAAGAGCTTGCGCAGAAAATCAAGGAACCCGATCTCCCCCTCGAGGACGCGGTGGCCGTGTTCGAGGAAGGAGTGAAGCTCTCGAAAGGCCTCGAGCGCGACCTTGCCAAGATTCAGGGAAAAGTCGAGATACTCCTTGGAACGAGCGAGACAGAAGAGGGCGAAGAGAAAACGGAGTTCGGTCTCTTCGAGGATGAAGAAGAATAGGAAGGACCGGTTCGACGTGAATAATCGACCGCGGAGGGTGAGCGAGCGAAATGACCTCTACCAAGTCCTCTCCTCGCTCAAGCAGAATCGCAAGAAGCGGAACGAACTCGGCGAGCTCTTCGTCGAGGGTATCGAAGCGATAAAACAGGCGCTCGCCTCGAGCCGTGTGCGCCCCAAGAAACTCCTCTTCGCGGAGTATGAAGGTTTGTCCGATTGGGCCAGGGATCTCGTCGGCAGGGGCGTTTTCGAAGAGAGTGTAAGCCTCGAGCGCGAGCTCTACGAGGAACTCGCGGACAGGGCCGAGCCGTCGGAGATCATGGCGACCTTCGGCTACGATAGGTTCGCGTTAGCCGACATCGCTTTGCCGCCGAAGCCCTTCATCGTCGTCTTCGACAGGCCCAGCGACATGGGGAACCTCGGTTCCCTCATACGGTCCGCGAACGCATTCGGCGTCGACCTCTTCATCACCCATGGCCATTGCGTCGACCTTTTCGAGCCCAAAGTAATCCGCTCGAGCCTGGGCGCGATCTTCCACACCCCTGTCGCCCATGTCGAATCCTTCGACGAGCTCTCTCTCTTCCTGGGCGAACTAAAAAAAAAGCAGGGCCTCGTCGTTGCAGGCACGGACTCACAAGGCGCTGAAGCGCTCGGGTCCTCGCCGCTCGCGCCGCCCGTAGCCTTGATCCTCGGGAACGAGGCTAAAGGCATGAGCGTGAGACTCAAGGAGATGACCGACGAAGTGTTCAAGATACCCTTGGACGGGGAAGTGAATTCGCTCAACGTCGCCTGCGCGGGCTCGATCTTCTTCTACGCCATAGCCTCGGCTAGGACATGAGCGGCAGGACGTAGGGCAGGAGGTCGCGATCGGAATCGACGAGATCGAGAGCGGAAAGCTCCTCGGCCGATACCCAGGCGATAGCCTCATGCTCGAGGAGCTTCGGCCTTTTATAGCATTCCATCTCGATTTGGTAAGCCGCGAGAGTCCTATCGATGCCGCGGTGAGGGAAGACCACTTCTCCTAGTAAACGCAGGGCATCGACATGGACGCCGAATTCCTCGTTGAACTCTCGCGCCACTGCTTCCTCGTCCCTTTCCCCTGGCTCGACCTTGCCGCCGGGGAACTCCCAGCGTCCGCCGAAGCTGCCATCTTGCCCTCGCCGCGCGACAAAGGCCTTACCTTGGTGGAGGAGGATGCCGGCGACTGATCTTTCCATACTGAGGGCTAACTTTAGAACATAGGCAGAGCGCGGTCAAGGATCATCGCCGCGAATCCTAGACGCCGCTCGTGGCGCCTAGGATTCGCGCGGCCTCTTCGCGCAACGCTCCGGACTCGAACCATCCGCATCTCGCTCGCAATGTACGTCCGGCAAGGCCATGTGCTATCACGGCGGCCCGGGCTGCGTCGAAGGAGCGCTGTGCAGGGGAATCTGTCGCTAGTCGGGCTAAAAGCCCTGCAACAAGGCCTGCAAGGACGTCCCCAGATCCAGCAGTTCCGAGACCGGCTTCGTTGCCGTCCCAGACTGCGAGCTCCCCAGAGCTTCCGGCTATCCAGGTGACATTGGACTTTAGGATCACAGTAGATCCGAGGCTTTTCGCGACTTCGCCGAGGATTGTGGCGGGGGATGCGAGGGCGATACGGCTTTCGATGCCCGAGAGAGCGAAGAACTCTCCAGGGTGCGGGGTAAAGATGATCGGGGACATTGTCTTGAACCCAGAATCGAGGAGACCGCGGTAGAGAGCGATGGCGTCGGCGTCGAGGACTGCCGGAATGCCAGTCTCGAGGAGGGCGGCGAGCTGTTTCGATCGTTTAGCGCTCCTGCCCCAGCCGGAACCTACGAGGATAGCGTCGTACTTCGAGCACAACTCGCCGAGGTGCTCTGGCTCTCTCTTGACCATTACGGCTTCGAGCATCGGGGCGACGATGGGATAGAGCTCGTCGGAAGCGAAGAGCGATACGATGCCTGCTCCAGCAGCGAGGGCGGCGCGGGAGGAGAGAGCAGCCGCGCCGCTCGTTCCAATAGAACCCGCGAAGACAGCCACCTTACCTCTTGTGCCTTTATACGTGGACTCTGGAGGCATCGGTGCAAGGGTTTTAAGGTCCGCGGCTTCGAGAAGGCTTGCGGCCCTGGCTACTTCGGCGTCCCGCGGAAAGACGCCCTCGATGGGAAGGATCTCGCCGACCGAGTCGCGGACCGCGGGATAATAAAGGCAAGCTTTTCGCGGCTCAATAGAGAGCGTCCAGGAGGCACGAGCGATCGGCCAGCCAGAGGCATAAACGTCGGAGAGTCCCGAGGGCAAATCTATCGAGGCTATTTTTGCTTTTCCAGCGAGGACGACCGCGTTAGCCGCCGCAAGGAGTGAAGCCGCATTTTCGCGAAGGGGCCCTAAAAGTCCAGTGCCAGAGAGACCATCGATGATGAGGCGGGCCTCTGCGATGAAGCTCTTGCAAGCTTCCTTATCAATCGACCAGTCAAGGACGGGGACGCCGAGCTTCCGCAAGGATGCGGCATGGATCGAGGCAAGCTCGCCCGGAGCCTTCGCCGTTATCGCCGCAATTCGGCTGAGACCGGAGAAGCGGGCCAGTCTTAGTAAAGCGAGAGCATCGCCTCCGTTGTTGCCCCCTCCACAGAGCGCCAGGAGAAAACCGCCTCCATCGGATTCGGAGCCCGCCTTTCTAACTGCCGCGAGGGGGGCAAGCTCTCGCCAAAGGGCGACCGCCGCATCCTCCATGAGGAGTAGCGGTTGTAGGGCAGATTCTGCCTGCGTCGCCGCGTCGAGTCGGGAAGCTTCGGCGCAAGCCACGAGCGTCCTCATTTATCTAGCCCCGGGCTCGAGGCGCCTAGCTGTTTGTCGAAGCGCCACCAGACTATCTTCGCTTCGTACTTAGTACCCAATAGGGCGCAAAGCACTCCGCCTTGCGAGAGGAAATAGGCATTGTAGTACATCTCGTCGGGGGATATATCGATACTAAAGCGCGCGGTATCCTTCGTCGTTCGGTCGAAAATGGAAACGTAAGTCTTGCCGTCGTCATCGGCGTAGAAAAGGAATAAACTCCTGCCGGTCACGCCAAGCAAGGACGGCACACGGGAGTATTTGATACTGCGACCATCACTCAGCTTGGTGCTCTTCTCCATCGCGCGGATCTGCCAGCGATCGCCGAACTTCCCATCCATGAGATCCATGCGATAGACCCAGGAACTCGCGAAATCGACGCCGGGCGCGCCGGCCGAGGCATCGGTCTTCGCCCCTTGATCGACGGCCTCTTTATAATAATCGACTTTGAGGATGAGGGCCCTGCCGCTCGTGTCAGGCACTATCTTGTCGAGGCTGGCGACGAAGCCGGGAGTTTTATCGGGCATGGGTAGCTCGTCGCGCCTGAGCCGTAAAGAGCTTACGAGTACGCCCGATTTGTCGAACCAATGCACGAGCCATGCCGATTGGAGCATAGAGACGACGACGCAATCGTCCGAGGCAGTTGTATAGATCCCCAAAATATAAGGAAATGGCGTCCCTCCCAGACCTTCCTGGCCAAGGTAGCCGAGGGCCTGTCCATCCTTGCCGAAGCGAAGCACGATACGGTCCAAGATGGCGTCCGAGTCCTTATCCTGGACCCTACGCTCGGGAGGCAAGCGGTCCTCGATATATACGTTTTGGTTCGAATCCACCGCGATCTCGCCCGCGGAGCGAAATGCGAAGGGCACAGCCTTCCGCCCCAAGCCCTCATCTTCCGACGAAACTGCGGACGATAAACCTGCGGCACTGACACTATCTTGCTTGGAAGGAACGGCCTTGAGCACTATGGGAACTGGGTTTTTAACGGGATTGTAGATCATAGACAGTGGATCGCCAAAGGAAGAATAGCGTACAACTTTACCGCCTGCTCCGTTGGCGATATAGAAGATCCCCTCGCGCATTGTAATACAGGTTTTTTGAGTGGTTTCCGTCCGATCTACCTGAAAAAGGTCGAGCTGATTCTCGGCTGCGCCATAGCCTAATGTAAAAAGCTGCTCGCGCTTGATCGCGACGCTCGGTTTATCAACTCCGCCGCAGGAGGCCAGGGGAAAAGTCGAAAGGGCCAAGGCGAGGAGAGCGAGGATAAATAAACCGTATCGCGTCGCGGGACTCCCCTGCCTGAGGGACTGCATTTGCGTCATGCATAGGTTCTATCGTCCCACGGAGAGGCCTGTCAACGAGACAGGCTTTACATGGAGCGCATAAGTCGCTAACGTAATTCCAGAGAAAGGCCTGGAGTATGCCCACCCTATTGCAGCGCTATAAAGGCGCGGAAAGATTAGCTTATAAACGAGTTACCGCGCATATAGGGCTCAGACTGCGTGGTGCTGTTGGTTTATGGAAACGCTTCATTCGGGGCGGCCGACAGAGCGTGTCCATCCTCGTCGTAGCCCATACCGAAACCCCGCCTAAGGGGATACGTATCTCCCTCTTCGGTCTCGCAGGTATCTTCATTGCAGGCTTAGCAGTAATACTTCTAGGCATTGCCTTCTCGGGCAGCGTCGGCGGAGCCAGGGCAAGAGTCTCGGCCTCGAATGCCGAGCTCGTACAGGCTCAGGCTGAGCTTGACGCATTAAAAGACCAAACGGCTAAACTCTCTGCCGCGTACAAAGAATTCCAAGCGGCCCTCTCCCCGATAATGGCGGCGAGCGGCGCGCACGACGCGGTTCCTTCTTCACCGCGGCTTTCGGTAACCTCTCTTTTCGCAAAAAAATCCGACGACGAGATCGAATCTCTCGAGGGAATGAAGGCTAAGCTCGACCAGTCTACGCCGATCGTGGCCGAATACGGGTCCATGCTCGGCCAGATCGATTCGGTCAAGCATATGGTGCCCGCCATTTGGCCTATCGGCGGAAACATTGGCCATATATCGACGATCTTCGGCATGACCTCCAACCCCTTCACCGGCCAGAGCTATTTTCATACGGGAATCGACTGTTCGAACTACCGCTCGGGCGACCCGGTCGTGGCGACGGGGGACGGCAAGGTCACCTTCGCGGGCTGGGAGGGCGGCTATGGCCGCTGCATCATCATCGCCCACGCCTTCGGTTATATGACTCGCTACGGCCATATGGAGCGGCTCTTAGTCAGCTCTGGCCAGCTCGTTAAGCAAGGCCAGGCGATAGGCCTAGTCGGCAACTCGGGAGTCTCTACCGGGCCCCACACGCACTATGAAGTGCTCATGGGAAAGCGCTACCTCGATCCAACCGAGTATCTGTGGGCGGGGGCCCGTTCTCACCCGATCATCAGCGGCGGCAGCGTCGATTGATCCTTGACCCCCATTCTTCGATATAGGTATTGTAAGAGTTATGAGTTTGAACATTCTCGCCCTCCTATTCGGCACGAAAAAAGAACGTGACGTCAAAGCACTCCTTCCGCTGCTCCATAAAGTCAACGCTAAGGAAGCCTGGGCCCTCTCCCTCGTACCCGAGCAATTCCCCGAGGAGACCGCCAAGCTGAAAGCCCGCTACAAAGGCGGCGAAACCCTGGACGACCTTATGCCCGAAGCCTTCGCCTTGGTTCGAGAGGCGGCCAGGCGAGTCCTGGGCGAGCGGCCCTTCGACGTCCAGATACTGGGCGGGCTAGTTCTCCATCAAGGCAAGATAGTCGAGATGAAGACTGGCGAAGGTAAGACACTCTCCTCGGTCAGCGCCGCCTACCTCAATGCCCTCTCGGGCGACGGCGTCCATATCGTCACGGTTAACGACTACCTCGCCGAACGCGACTCCCAGTGGATGGGCAAGGTGCATAAGTACCTCGGCCTTACGGTCGGCGTCATTCTCTCCAACATGGACAACGAGGTCAGGCGGAAAGAGTACGCCTGCGACATCACCTATGGCACGAATAACGAGTTCGGTTTCGACTACCTGCGCGACAATATGGCCTGGACCCTCGAACAGAAGGTTCAGCGCGGGCACAACTACTGCATCGTCGACGAGATAGACTCCATCCTCATCGATGAGGCTCGAACTCCGCTCATCATCTCCGGCCCGGCAGAGGACGACACTTTTAAGGTAAACGAGGTCAACCGCCTCGCGCCCCAGTTCGTCGAGTGCAAGAAGGACCCCGCTACCGGCGAATACCCCAACGAGGACGAGGGCGAAAAGCTCGAAGGCGACTACAAGATCGACGAGAAGTCCAAGCGCATCTCCTTCTCCGCCGAGGGCATGAATAAGATCGAGGACTTGCTCAAAAAGCGGGGCCTTATCAAAGGATCGGTCTTCGACGAGGAAAACTTCGAGTACGTCCACTACTTCACCCAGGCGGTAAAGGCCCATATCCTCTTCGAGAAGGACGTCGACTACGTCGTCCAAGAGGGCCAGGTACAAATCGTCGACGAGTTCACCGGCCGTATCCTCCACGGGCGTCGTTACTCCGACGGCCTGCACGAGGCGATCGAGGCCAAGGAGAAAATCAAGATCGCAAGGCGCAACCGCACCCTCGCGACGATTTCCTTCCAAAATTACTTTCGTTTGTATAAAAAAATATCCGGCATGACCGGCACCGCCGACACTGAAGCTCCCGAGTTCCTCAAAATCTACAACCTCGATGTCTGTGTCATCCCGACCAACCGTACTGTCCGCCGCATGGACGAAAACGACTTCGTCTATATGGACGAAAACGAGAAGTTCAACGCGATCTGCGAGGAGATTGCGACAGTCCACAAAAAAGGCCAGCCCATGCTCGTAGGAACCGTCTCCATCGAGAAGTCCGAGCGGCTCTCAACCCTCCTTACACGTAAGGGCGTCAAACACGAGGTCCTCAACGCCAAGAATCACGCCCGCGAGGCCCTCATCATTTCGGAGGCCGGTGCCAAGGGATCTGTCACGATAGCGACGAACATGGCTGGCCGCGGTACGGATATAAAGCTCGGCGGAAGTCCCGAGTACCGCGCTCGGAAGAAGGTCGGGACCAATGCCACGGACGAGGAATACGAAAAAGCGTTAGCAATCGAGTACGAGGCATGGCGCAAGGACTACGATGAAGTTCGAACCTTGGGCGGCCTGTACGTCCTCGGCACCGAGCGCCACGAATCGAGGCGTATCGATAACCAGCTACGCGGCCGCTCGGGTCGCCAGGGCGACCCGGGGCACTCACAGTTCTTCCTTTCTCTTGACGACGATCTTATGCGGCTCTTCGGCGGAGAAAACCTCAAGTCGTTGATGAGCAAGGTGGGAATGGAGAAGGGCGAGCCCATCTATCACCCTCTTCTGAACCGAACGATCGCCAACGCTCAGAAGAAGGTCGAGGAGCGCAACTTCGAGATCCGCAAGCACCTGCTCGAGTACGACGATGTGCTCAACGAGCAGCGCAAGTTCATATATGATCAGCGCAACGCTATCCTCTCTGACACGAACCTACGCGACAGAGTCCGGGACTCTGCTCAGGAGATGGTCGAGGATCTCGTCAACAGCTTCGAGGATGCACAAAAAAAGGACGGTACCAAGGCCTTCGCCGACCTTCAGGCGAGGCTCAAGGAAGATTTCAACATCCAGCTCCCCTTCCACAGCGATTCCGCGGAAGCCAAGGATTCCGAGCAGCTCCTCCCCGCCGCTATCGAGTTGCTCCATGCTGACATGGCCAAGAAGCTCGAGTTCGCCGGCGAGGACAACCTCAACCATTTCATCCGCTATCAGTACCTCCAGGCCATCGATAACAAATGGCTCGACCACCTCGAAAATATGGAGTCCCTGCGCGAGGCCGTGTACCTGCGTTCCTACGCCCAGAAAAATCCCCTCGTCGAATACAAGCTTGAGGGTTTCGATATCTTCGAGCAGATGATCGAGGATATCCGCAGGGCTATCGCCACGAGGCTCTTCCTTGTGCGCATACAGAGCCCGGAGGAGCGTCAGGCTCGTCCGGCGCCGACCGTATCGGCGACCATGCACGACCAAGTCGGACAATTCGGCGGCGCCACAGCGAGCTCTAGCGGCTCTTCGGCGACCGCGGCGGCCTCTAAGCCCGAAGGCGCGACTGTTGTGCGTTCAGGCGTCAAGGTTGGCCGCAACGATCCCTGTCCCTGCGGCTCGGGGAAGAAGTACAAGCATTGCCACGGTAGATAATGTCGCTGAATTGGAAGGAGATCGATCTCGTGCTCTCCGAGCTCGATCTCCTCGGAGCAAAAATAGAGCGAGTTGTCCAACCGAATTATGATTCGCTCTGCCTGAGCTTATATAAGGGACACTCCACCGAACTTTTTTTCTCGATAGCCCAGAGCGCATGCCGCCTGCACCGTCTCTCGTCTTCCCCACCCAAGCCCAAGCATGCCCTTCGATTCCAGGAATGCCTTAAGGCGCGTCTCGTCGGCGGCAGGATAGACGGCATACGCCAACTCGGGAGCGAGCGAATCATCCGCATAGATATTACCGCCCCAAGGAACGAGTCTAGTGGTTCGAAAGTCATGGTTTATAAGACGATCGGAGCCGGGGCCCGCAAGAGTAAGAGCGGACGCGAGGACGACGAGGGAGCATTCCCTACGACGCGGTACCTCCTCTACGCGAGGCTTTGGAGCGGAGCGGGCAACCTCATCCTCGTAGACGAGGACGGAAATATCGTAGATGTACTCGCTCGCAGGCCGAAGCGCGGCGAGCTCTCGGGCGAGGCCTGTCGCATCGAAGAAGAAGCCGCAGGAGCCAAGAGCCCGACTAAGGTTTTCGATATCAGGGAGCTTCCTGCTCCCTGCGACCAAGCGGACTTCAACCAGAGGGTCGAGGCCTTCTATGCCGCCCAAGGCGGAACGCTGTCGCGGGAGAAACTCCTCGAAAGCGCGAGAGAGAGCTTCGGCAAGAAGTCGCGCGCCCTCGAAACAAGGATCGAGGAGCTTGAGGCTCGAGCGACAGAATTCCGCGACGCGGAGAGAGTACGCGAGCTTGGCGATATTCTGATGGCCAATCAAGGACTTACTCTCGAAGGCAGATACCTCGAGTGCGACGATTTCTACCGAGGCGGTAGCGTCAGCATCCCTGTTGATCCTACGCTCTCAATAGTGGACAACGCCCGAGCGTTCTACGAACGCCAACGCAAGGCTAAATCCGGGCTTGCGGAAGTCGAGTCCCAACTCGACCTCGCCCGAAGCTTGCGCGAGAAGCTCAGTCGCGAGCTCTCATCAATAGAGGCGACGGAAGACCCCTTCCTTATAGCCCGTGCCCTCGCCAAAGGAGGAGCCGGACGAAAAGAGTCAGGCGGCCCGCAGAGCCGAAGCTATCCCGGTCTTTCTCTCGAGGTCGTAGGCTGGACTATCCTCATAGGTCGCAGCGCAAAAGAAAACGACGAACTCCTTCGACACAATGTCCGCGGTTCTGATCTCTGGCTCCATGCCCGCGATTGGGCCGGCTCCTACGTCTTCATCAAGGCCCGCAGAGACAAGAGCGTACCGCTCGAAGTGCTCCTCGACGCAGGCCAACTCGCGATCTATTATTCGAAGGGGCGGGCGAACGGTGGCGGGGACCTCTACTATACGCAGGCAAAATACTTGCGACGCGCCAAAAATGGTCCATTGGGCCTCGTTATACCGACCCATGAAAAAAATCTCTCGGTAAAGATAAGCGACGAGCGAATAAAAGAGTTACGCTCGCTGATTGGCGAAGAGTCTTAACGCATGTCACCGCCGCTCGGACTTCCGTGCAAGCCGCTCGATTCTCCTTCGGGCCTCGGCTCTCTCCCTCTCGCTCCTCGCGCGCAGCTGGGCCTCGTTCGCCCAGCGCATCGCCTCGTCCATGTTCCGCCTACTACGCTCGTAAAGCTTGGCCCTCTCGATGGCCGCGTGATAGCTCTCCGGGAGAAACGCGTCGAGGGATAGGGCCTCGTCCGGGCGAAATGTGAGACGGAAGCGGTGAAAGAGCAGGGCTGCGGCGCGCACATCGCCAGATCTCGCCGCCGCATCGAGGAGAGCCTCGCCCTCCTCCTGTCGGCCGACGGAGAGGAGCGTACGGCCCAGGCCCGCTCGGTCTATGTCGATACTCTCTGCGTAGGAGAGCGGCGCCTCGAAAACTGAAGCGATGCGCGCTACTATCTTTGCGAGCCCTACGACGTCCGATGCGTTGTGCGATAGTACGAGGCTCATGAGGGGATTATGCTCGCCCTTCGCGAAAGCGAGCCAAACTTCGGGGATCATAGCGCCGGGCAGGTCCGCTCCCCGATCTATTCCGAGTACCTCGCTCTCGATGAGACCGAGAGAAGAGCCGCCATGCACGCGTCGCCATAGCCGCCTCGCCGCAAAAAGGGCGTCCACCTGTGCATAGGAAGGCAGAGGGTTGCCGGTCATCACGCACCTTGTGTGCAAGAGCGGCAGATCGAAGGCCTTTCCATTGTAACTCACGACCACAGGCTGGGCGCCTAGGAGTCCGAGAACGATGCCTACGAAGTTTCCTTCGCCAGGAAAGTCCTCGAGGAAGACCTGGGATAAGGAAAAAAGACCGTTCTCGGCGACCTTTCCGACCGAGGCCAGAAAGGCAATCGTTCCGGTCCCACCCGATAGGCCCGTGGTCTCCAGGTCAAAAAAACGGAGCCTCTCTGCCGCGATGCGCGATACCGCCAAGCTCTCGGAACCTGACGAACGACCTTGCCTGCGCAAGGGGGCGAAGGGCTCAGGATCTATGCTCGGCGGTAGAGGATTGGGATAGCAGAGGCTCCGCGTCCAGACGAGCTCTCCTGCCTCGTCCCAGGCTTCGAGAAAATCAGGTCGTGCGCGGTCCGTAGATTTGACGGCCTCGGCTCTCGCCCTCTTTTTTTCGCTGTCCCTCAGGCGCGAAAGCCTGCCCTTAAGGTTGGACGCCATCCTTATCCACCTAAGACCTCAAGTAATTCTTTCACTTTTGTCTTTACATGGTCACCATCCATGACGGAAAAATCTACCCCTATGCATGAAGGGCAGCCGTCATGGCAGTCACAAGCGGCTAAACGCTCGCTCGCAGCGCGCACCGATTTTGAGAGAAGGGACGCAAGACCCTCGGCAAGTCCGGTACCGCCGGGATACTGATCGAAGAAATAGATGGCGGGGCAGCCGAAGTGTGGATCGCGTACGCGCTCGGCCCTGCCCAGGTCGCGGGGATCGCACATGAGAAAGGCGGGCGCTATGTCGCCGAGGAGCCGTCCGACCCCTGACAGGATCGCGGCATTAAGCGCCTCGTCTCTATCCGAGAGGGCCAGACGGCCGCGAGAGAGGTCAGGGAAGAGGATGGCTATGGCACGAGTCTGCATCTCCTCGGGAGGCAGGTTT
>Ga0326728_10020006_pt1 | contig 12869 bp, 10 predicted proteins | sample MB3enrmetagenome_FD_207602 | JGI IMG/M metagenome (GOLD analysis project Ga0326728, IMG submission 207602) | Lab enriched peat soil microbial communities from McLean, Ithaca, NY, United States - MB31MN | ecosystem: Environmental > Terrestrial > Soil > Wetlands > Peat | place: USA: New York...
CCCTTGGACCGGCCGAGGGTGAAACCATGCCGAGCGAGAACAAGCATGCGGCTTACTCCTGGGTCAAAGCGCCGCGATACGAGGGCAAGGTCTACGAGGTGGGTCCGCTTGCCAGGGTAATGTCGAGCTACGTTTCCGGCCAACCCGAGTTGAAATCCCTCGTCGATTGGGCGCTGTCCGCGGCCGGCATAGAGCCTCGATCCATGTTTTCCGTCCTCGGCCGGCACCTGGCGCGGGCCCTTTACGCCAAAGTACTGGCCGATTCCATGGGAGACTGGCTGCTCCGGCTCAAACCGGGCGAACCGGTATTTGTACCCTACGAAATCCCCGAGGAGTCAAAGGGCATGGGCCTGATCGAGGGCGCCAGGGGCGCGCTGGGCCATTGGATAGAGATCCGGGAAAAAAGGATCAGCCGCTATCAGTGCGTAGTGCCGAGCACATGGAATATGTCGCCGCGAGACGAACTGGGGCAGCACGGGCCTCTAGAACAGGCCCTGATCGGGACAAGGGTCAGAGACGAGGCCAATCCATTCGAACTGGTGCGCATCGTGAGGTCATTCGACCCATGCCTAGCATGCGCCGTTCATGTGCTGACGCCGAAGGGCCGGGACCTGAGCAGGTTTCGCGCGGACCCGCTGATATGAGCGAAGGACGCAGCGGCAGGATAGTCGTCATGGGGGCGGGCAACGAACTGCTGAAGGACGACGGGGTCGGAGTCCACATAGTTCGGGAGCTGGCCCGGCATACCTTCAACTTTCCGGTGGAGATCATCGATGCCGGAACGGTACCCGATTGCTGGCAGGGGGACGAACCGGTGCGCAAGCTCGTAGTCATCGATGCAGTCTACGGAGGCGGGGAGCCCGGAGCTGTCTACAGGTTCGGCCCGGAAGATGTTGAATTTGAGCCCCTCCTGATGACTTCGGTTCACCAGCTCAGCTTTGTAAACAGCCTCAAACTAAGCGAGATCGCCCGCTGCAAGCCTGAAAAGACCGTGATCATCGGAGTCGAGCCAAAAGAGGTGGCCTGGGGGATGGAACTCTCGGAGGAACTGCGCGGCCGCATCCCCGATATCGTCAGGATGGTGTTGGAAGAGATTATGCCGGATAAGGGCGCCGGCGGGATGAGGGACTGACATGCTGATCAGCGAACAAAAACCTATGGAAGAGATCCTCTCGTACCTCGACGGTGAAAAGAAGGTGTTCATTGTGGGGTGCAAGGGTTGCGCCGAGGGATGCCAAACCGGCGGAGAACTCCAGGCGGTGGAGATGAGACAGAAGCTGGAGGAGGCGGGCAAAACCGTCACCGGCATTTCCCTCATCGACTTCGCCTGCAACGAGCAACTGACCCGGATGACCCTCCAGGCGCACGAGCGCAAGATCGTGGACTCCGACTCCCTGTTGATGCTCTGTTGCGGCGTCGGCGTCCAGGCCGCGGCATCGGTAGTCGATAAAATGATTCACCCCGGCTGCAATACCGTTTCCCTCGGCGGCCGCCACGGCGAATGGCGGGACGGAGAACGATGCATGGAGTGCGGCCGGTGCGTGCTCGAATATACGGGCGGCATCTGCCCTATCGCGAGGTGCGCCAAGCAGTTGCTCCACGGCCCCTGCGGAGGCTCCGTGGACGGGAAGTGCGAGGTCTCATCGGAGTTGCCCTGCGCCTGGGACCAGATCATAAAGCAGCTCACCAGGCTCGGCAGACTCGACCGGTTGACGGATGTCCTGCCGCCCAAAGACTGGGGAGCAAGTCTTACGGGCGGCCCACCGGTTCGGCCGGTAAAATGAAGGCCTGTCATACGATTGAGGGAGAACTGGGTTGGAAACCGCCGCGATTTTGAAAGTGCTGGAAGAATCCTGTCTTTTCAATGACTTGAACGATACGGAGAGGGGCAGGATCGCCCGGTTTTCCAGCGGGATCGTTTTTGAGGCCGGCGATACTCTGTTTGGCGAGGGCGATCCGGCCGAGAACATCTACATTGTCGCGCAGGGAACGGTGGCAGTCGAGGTGGGACTGCTCGGCCGCCAGAGGCGCCGTTGCGCCACTGTTGCCACGGCGCGGCGCGGGGAGTCCGTGGGATGGTCGGCGGGGGTCGGATCGCAGAGGTACCTGTCCTCGGCCTATGCCGTGGAAAAGACCACGGCGCTCGCCATAGACCGAGGGGCCGTCCGGGCCCTCTTCGACGAGAACCCTTCTTCGGGGCTCCTGGTGATGGAGAAGCTGGCCGAGGTGGCGAGGTCGAGGCTGTCGCGCACCGCCGGGATACTGGCCGATATGCTCTCGACCGCATCCCACGACCTGAAGGCCCACCTGGCCGCCGTAGAAAGCCTTCACCAGGTGATTCTCGGCGGATATGCCGGAGAAATAACCGAACAGCAGAAAAACCTGCTGGTCAGGGCCGGGGACAGGATTAAGGGTCTTGTTTCCATTATAGACGACATCTTTGAGATTCCCCGTATCGAGCCATGCAAGCTGCAAATAGAGTGGGCGCCGCTGGAGGAAATCGCGCGCGGCTCCATTGAGAAGGCAAGGCCCAAGGCCGCCGCGAAGGAGATCGAGCTGGCAGCCGACTGGAACGGGGAGCTGCCGGCCGTCCCGGCGGACCGCGTCCGGCTGGAGCAGGCGCTGAACAACCTGATCGGAAACGCGGTCAAGTTTACGCAGAACGGCGGCAAGGTTACCCTGAGGATTACGGATGACAGTGAGGGCGGGCAGATCGTTATGGAAGTCATCGATAACGGGCCGGGAATCGATGCGGAGGAGCTTTGCAGGATCTTCGATGACTTCTATCGGGGAAAGGATGCCCCAAGGGATGGGGCCGGCCTGGGGCTATCGAATGCCAGAAGGATCATCGAGGCCCACGGCGGGCGCATCCGGGCCGAAAGCCCGTACCCCGGGGCCGAAAATGGCGCCAGGTTTACCTTCACCTTGCCAAAGCCGGCAAAGCAGCCCGGTACCGGAACGAAAGAGGAGATGTCCAGCGATGAAATCAGGAACTAATCTGGAAAAGGTGCTGGAGAGCGGGAGGTTCGCCGTTACCGCCGAAGTGGGTCCTCCCAAGGGAGCGGGAACTTCGGGAGTGTTGAAGAAGGGCGAAAGACTGAAGAACTTTACCGACGCCGTCAATGTAACCGACAACCAGACGGCCATAGTCAGGATGTGCAGCCTCGCCGGATGTACGCTGCTCAAGCGGTTGGGGGTGGACCCCGTGCTGCAGATGGTTGTGCGCGACCGCAATCGCATCGCGATACAAAGCGACATCCTGGGAGCGGTGGCGATGGGCATAGGAAACGTTCTGTGCCTGTCTGGGGACTACCAGTCCTTCGGCAACCATCCTACGGCCAAGGGGGTCTACGACCTGGATTCGATCCAGCTCATCGGGACCCTGAAAAAAATGCGCGATGAACGCAAGTTCATCTGTGGGGAGGACATCAACGGGGAGGTCCCGCTCTTTATCGGGGCGGTCGAAAATCCTTTCGCCGATCCCTTCGAATACCGCGTACTCAGGCTGGCAAGAAAGATCAGGGCCGGGGTCGATTTCATCCAGACCCAGGCCGTGTTCGACGTTGCCAGGTTCGAAGAGTGGATGAAGATGGTCAAGGATAAGGGACTCGACAGGCAGGCGCATATTCTGGCGGGCGTAATACCGGTGAAATCGGCGGGCATGGCCCGCTATATGAGAGACTACGTCTCGGGGGTCAGCGTCCCCGACAGGGTGGTGACGAGGTTGGAGCAGGCCGGGGACGTCAAGGAAGAGGGAACGAAAATATGCCTCGAAATCATCGAGCAGATTATGGAGATACCGGAGGTTCACGGAATACACATCATGGCGGTGGGATGGGAAGACATCGTACCGGTTATCGTGGAGAAAGCCGGCCTTTTGCCGAGGCCTGAACTCTAAGGGATGGGAGATAAGATGGAGGAGATAGCAAAGATACTGCTGGTCGATGACGACCCGGATATCCTGGAGGCGGTCTGCGCGGTGCTGACGAAGCATCGGTACGCAGTGGTCACCGCCCGGGACGGTAAGGAAGGGCTGGCCAAGCTGAGGTCCGAAAAGCCGGACTTGATGATCCTGGACCTGATGATGCCCAAGATGGACGGTTTTGCGGTTTGCGAGGAGCTTCAAGACCCCAGGTGGGCAAAATACAGCAACATTCCCATAATCATACTCTCATCGGTGAAGGAAGACGCCGGCCGACGCCGCTACGAACTGGGGACCGGCTTACAGATGAGCGTCAGCGACTATGTCGAAAAACCTATCGATTTCCCGACCCTGCTGGCTCGAGTGCAGACCTACATCAGGAAAAAGGAGTCGTAGCCGGCGCGCACCCGGAATCGCCGCTCCAGGGTCAACGCACCCCCGTCACAGGGCGCCGATGTTTTCCAGCCTGGCCTGTTTGGCGGGCAAGCGGATTATGAACGTCGAGCCTTTTCCAGCCGCGCTCTCGGCCCTGATGTTTCCCCCATGGCGCTCGATGATTTTGCGGCATATGGCCAGGCCCATGCCGGTCCCATCATATTCGTTGCGGCCGTGCAGCCTCTGGAAAGGCTTGAAAATAATATCGGCAAACTCAGGCTCGAATCCGATGCCGTTATCCTGTACGCAAATCTCAACTGTCCCATGCTCATCGAGTCTCCCATAAATCCTGACGTGCGGCGTTTCGTCCCCGCGGAATTTCAAAGCATTCCCGATAAGATTCTGAAAGAGCCTTAAAAGCTGACTTTCATCAGCCTCGATGGCGGGCATGTTTTCGATTTCGATTCGGCACCCCGTTTCTTCGACCGATGCTTCGAACACGTCCGCCGCCTCCCGCAATATCCGATCCAAGTCCACTTCCCTGAAAGGCTCGATTTTCGCAGCTACCCTGGAGAACTGGAGCAGGTCGCGCAACAGTTGCCGCATCCGGCCCGCCGCATTGATTACCCGTTCCAGGTAATCTTTACCGACATCGTCCAGAACGTCGGCGCATCTTTTCCGGGCCATGTCGCAGAATGTCTGTATCTTGCGCAGCGGTTCCTGGAGATCGTGGGAAGCGACATGGGCAAAATCCTGAAGCTCGTCATTCAAAAGCTCAAGTCTTGCCATATTCGACCTCAGGGCCTCTTCCGTCCGCTTTCGGGCCGTGATGTCCCGGTTTATCTCAAGAAACCCGATTGGAATGCCATTCGCATCCGCTTCCAAGGCCCAGCGGCTATCGATGATGATCTCTTCTCCCGTTGCGGTGGTATGTCTCAGCTCACCGGTCCACCGCCCTTTTGTCAACACGTGCTCCCTGATTTGACCCACAGGCTCGGGAAACTTTGTCTTCAGGAGGTCATGGGCGACCTTGCCCAGGGCCTCCTGTTTTGTGAACCCGTAGGTCTGGACGGCCCCGTTGTTCCAGAATGTCACGATGTCATCTATATGCCGCACCAAAACGGCATCGTGCGCCAAATCGAGAAGAGCAGCCTGATTTCGTAATAAATCGTTTGCCCTGACCAGTTCGGCGGTTCGCTCCCGCACACGCAATTCAAGCTCGTCACGCGATTTGTGAAGCTCATCTTCCATCCGCCTGCGCTCGGAGATGTCCCAGATAAGGCCGATAAGCCTGACCGGGCGGCCCTTGTCATCACGGACCAGTTTCCCACGGCTGGCGATGTAACGAATCCCGCCATGCGGCAACAGCACCCGGTAGTCCTTTTCGAAGGGCACACCTTCTTCAATGACTCGGGACAGCGCAGCCCTGATCGTCTCACGGTCGTCAGGATGCAACACCTGGAAGAACTCTTCGGCGACCCCGGTGAACGTCGCCGGATCGATGCCCAGGAGGTAACAGGCCTGATCGTCGAGGCTGCGCCTGTTCCCCGCGAAATCCAATTGCCATGCCCCCATACCAGCGGACCGCAGCGCCAGGTCGAGGCGCGCCTGGCTCTCCCGCAACTTATGCTCGGAGCGCTGGTGGGCAAGGCGCAATCTGAGTACAGTAATCCCATAAGCGAGGTCGTCAGCCAACTCGGCAAGCAGCGCCACCTCATCGTTCGTAAAGGAGTTGGGCTCTTTGGAATAGATTGTAAGCGCCCCCAAGGTCAGCCCGCCGGCCCTGAGCGGAAGCGCCGCCGAAGAAGCATAACCCCGCTTCAAGGCCTGTTCGCGCCACGGCCTCATCCTGGATTCCGTCAGCATGTTCCTGCAAACATCGGGTTTCCCGGTCCGTATCGCAACACCCGTGGGACCGCGCCCAAGTTCCGTATCCGCCGACGTAATGTTTACAGTCTCCAGGTACCCTTCCTCGAACCCGGCCTGAGCAACGGGCCTGACGGTCTTATTTGCATCGTCTTCGGCAAAGCCGATCCACACCATCGGATGGCCGCAGTCTTCTACGATAATCCGGCAAACCGCGTCCAAAAAATCAGGTTCATCCACCGCGCGGATCGCTGCCTGATTCGTATTGCTGAGCGCCCTCAGGATCTGGTTGAGCCGGCGCAGCTCGTCTTCCTGTTTCTTGACCTCGGTGATGTCTTCGCTGAAGATCACTATGCCGCCCACATCGCCGGCTGAATCCAGCCACGGCCGAACTTCCCACCGGAGCCACTGAGCGGAGCCGTCCTTCCGCTCGAACCGGTCGGCATCCGAATTGACCACCTCACCCGCGAGCCCCCGGCGATGGACTTCCTTCCAGTACTCGGGAATTTCCGGGAAGACCTCGTAGTGGGACAATCCGACAAGGTCACGACCGTCCATCTTATAATCGCTCAACCAACGTCGGCTGACACTCAGGTAGCGCATTTCGAGATCGAACATGGCCAGTGAGGCAGGCGCATGCCTGATGAAGAGACGGAGCCGTTCCTCTTTCTCCCGAAGCTCCGCCTGCGCCCTGCGCTCCTTCGTGACATCATGGAACGTCAGCACGACGCCCAGGACTTCGCGCTCCCTGCCCAGTATGGGCGCCGCGCTGTCTTCTATGGGGATTTCACGGCCATCACGGCAGATCAGGGCCGTGTGATTCGCCAGGGCGGCGATCCGGCCCTCGCGCAGGACGCGCCCGACGACATCCTCGGCCGGTTTTCCGGTCTGTTCGTTTATTATCCGGAACACTTCGCCAACCATGCGGCCGCGCGCCTCACTGTCTTCCCATCCGGTCAGGGCCGCGGCCAGGGGGTTGATGAGGGTGACCGCGCCCGCCGAATCGGTGGCGATTACCGCGTCTCCGATGCTGGTCAGAGTGACCCTGTAGCGCTCCTCACTGTGCAGAAGCGCTTTTTGCGCGCGCACGATGCTCCTGCCCGACAGAAAGTAAATGAGGCCGTTGGTAAGCGCGAGAATGGCGATGAGGGCAAGGATCGTGGCGCCGGCTTTTTGATGCGCCGAGATGATCCTGTCCTGGCTGATATCTTTTAGCCGATTGGTGTCGTCCGAGATAGACAGGACTTTCATCCATATCCTGGAGGCAAGAAAGTCTCCGCTTTCCCTTTCCGTACCGTCTGCTGCAAACATCCGGCCGATTACAGCTTCAAGTTCCTCGTTATTCTTTTGCATCCGGCTGATAAGAGCTTCTTCACCGGGGGCAAGGGCTGTCATTTTCTTAAACAGGACATCTAAAGAGTCGAGTGTTTCCCTGACCTTACCAATATCGATCCGGCCGGACTCCTCGTTTAGGGACGCCACCAAAACATTCAGGGCATGCGTCTTGTCGATAATCCGGTCACACATCCTGATGCGGGCAAGTTCATCGTTCGCCCGGTGGAAGATGGAAAAGGCAATGAGAGCCACCACGGCAGCAGCAGCCACCGATGCGACGATACTGACCAGGATCTTGGACTGCACTTTCATGACGAGTCTACCCGCGGATATGTTTAGCAATCATTGGAGTGGATATTTTTAACGCATTGAAAAAATAAAGTCGAGGCAAGGATACAGGCGCCAAGGCGCCCGGGGAATTTTCTGCCGGGGTCCGGAGCAGACGGAGGGGCACGCATTTTATGTTTCCATCCTAAAGCATCGGCGCCGAATTCGCTCCGCTCAGTTCCGCGCGCCGGGTGATAGAATTAATGCTAAACTATAAGCGGCCATCTCGATACAGACCGCGGAACCATGAACCCGAACGTGAGCCGAAGAGCACAATCATGCCCGAACAAAGCGAAAAGCAGTTTGACCCGAGGATGCACTCAGCCGAACATATCGTAAACCAGACGATGATCCGGATGTTCGGCTGCGGCCGATGTTTCAGCGCTCACATCGAAAAGAAGAAATCAAAGCTCGACTACCGCTTTGAGCGGCCCTTGACCGATGAAGAGGTCAAGGAGTTGGAGAGGCGGGTAAATGAGGTCATTTCGGCCGATATGCCGGTCAGGGAGCAATTCATGCCAAGGGCCGAAGCCGAGGAGCATTTCAGTCTCACGAGATTGCCCGAAGATGCCGGCGAGATCCTCCGGATTATCAGGATCGGTGACTACGATGCCTGTCCGTGCATCGGCCCGCATGTGGAATCGACGGGGCAAATCGGAGGATTTCGAGTTGTATCGGCGAGTTTTGACGGCGGCGTGTTGAGAATCAGGTACAAGCTCACAAAACCGCAAGGCGGCGAAAAAATCTCATCGCCGTGAACGGCAAGGGGCCGATCCGGGTAACCGAATCAGGCCCCGATCAATATCTCTTTTGACTTCGGCCCGCAGTTGAAGACGAGGTCGAATGCCGAAAGGTCCCGGATGAAATCCCCCCAGAGCTGAGGGTAGACGGGAGACGGAGGCTTGAAATATTCGAGGCTTATGCCCGATTCGCGGAAGAGGTCCGGATCGAGATATTTCCTGGCCGAGTATTGAGCCGCGAAGCGAAGGCTTCCCATTTTCCTGCATATTTGCACGGGGAGGAGGCTTCCCTTTGCCTCCAGTCCCAATTCGGACAGCAGGACGAGTTCCGTACGGATTTGAAGCTGCTTCAAAATATATCTTATGATGCTCAGGTTGAGGTCTATGAGCCTTTCAAAGGTCCCTGAAAACAGCTTTTCCACAAACGGCAGGTGGTCCGCGAGATAAGGCGAGTTCGCGTAGGCGACCTTCAGGCTCTCCAGGTGCTTCCTTGTCCAGTGGAAGTCATAACAGATCCTCACGTCATCGATCTTTTGCAGCCCAAGGCCCTTCTTCCAGACCGGCACAGTCATCCACAGCGTCCCCCGGCTGTTTTTGAAGCGGTTTCTGCTTATCCAGGTCGTCCCCAGGGGAAACTGCACGCTGTCCAGAACAACGAGGACGTCGGAAAGGCGAGCCTTGTAAAAAAAACCGGGGAAAGGCGCGAAATAAGGTTGGCCGGCGGACACAATCATTGCGCAAAGTAGTCCATTACCAAGGCATTTCCCGGCCGGTGTTCGTTCCGAGCCCTGCCGCTTGTGTCAGACGCCGCCGAAGGCAGCGCCCATCCTGGTTGCGGCCCCGCCGCTAGATCGACAGGCTCTCGATGCTCTTTAGCAGCGCCTGGATATCCACCGGCTTGGGGATATAATCCTCGGCCTCCATGGTCATGCCGTTTGCGTGCGAATAGGAAGTGGTCTGCACGGCTTCCCCCACGGCGGTCAGCAAAATGATGGGGATGTCTCGCGTTTCTTTCTTTTTCTTCAGCTCCGAGCAAAGCACGTATCCGTTCTTCCGGGGCATCATGACGTCGAGGATCAGAAGGTCCGGCCGCCTTTTGCCGATGGATTCCTCCCCCTCGATCCCATCATAGGCCTTCCCCACTTCATAGCCTTTGCTCTCCAGCATCATGGCGACGGTCTCGACGATATCCGGATCGTCATCTACGATCAAAACATACCTGTTTCCCATTGTGACCTCCTGGGCTGCCCTGGGTTAAAAGCCGCCATTGGGGATGATGCGCCGGCAGTTTCCGAAATTACTCAAGAACCGGCAGAAGCACTCGGAAAGTGGATCCCAAACCCGGCTTGCTTTCGACCTCCACGGACCCGCCGTTGGAATCGACGATTGCCTTCACAATCGAAAGCCCAAGACCGGTGCCTCGAACATGCCTGGCCCTGGGGTCCTTGACCCGATAGAACTTATCGAAAATTTTAGGAATTTCCTCCGCGGCGATCCCAATGCCGGTGTCGCTCACGCACACCTCCAGGAAGTTTCCCTTCAAGGCGGCCGATACGACTATTTCTCCGCCTTCCGGAGAGTAATTGATCGCATTGCCGAGCAGGTTGGAAATAAGTTCTTCCATGCTTTGAGGATCGGACTGAATGAGAGGGAGTCCAACCGGTATTTCCAGCCTCAAGGCGATATTGTGCTTTTCCGCCCCGGATTTCATCAGCGCAGCGGTGTGTTCGAGGATTTCACCCATATCGAGGGGCGCCTGTTGTCGAACTTTCCGGCTGCTCTCGATTTTGGCCACATCGAGCAAGTCATTGATGAGATCGAGCAAACTGCGAATCTTGAGTTGAGAACGGTTCAAAAGGTCCTGTTGCCGGGCCGTGAGTTCACCGGCCAGGCCATCGAGCACGACCGTCAGCAGTTGCATGATCGAGGCCAGAGGGGAACGCAGTTCATGGTAAACCAACTGGACGAAACTTGTTTTCATTTCATCGAGCTGTTTGAAAATGGTAACGTCCTGAAAAACAGTTACCGTACCGATGACCCCGCCGTCCAAACTTAGAACCGGAGCGGAAACTGCATGGACATACCTGTCGCCCCTGGAAAACTCTCCGGAAATCTGACCGGCCCCGCCGCAGGGCGAATCCAGAATGCTTCCAAGGGCTTTGTTGAGGCCCACTTCGGCCATACAGCCGGACAGGGCCGAGGGTCCGGACAAAGACGGCTGAAGATCGAAAAGCCTCATCAGGGCCGGATTGCAGAGCACGATCTCAAGATCTCGATTCGTAACCAGGACGCCGTCCGCCATGCAGTCGACAATCGTGGCGATCCGGCTTTTTTCGACCGACAGGTCGTACAGATTTCTTGCCTGTTCTTCCTGCAGTTCTCGAGCGCGGCATTCCAGGGCCCGTTTTTCCAACGCCCTTTTGACAATAAGAGTCAAATGGTCGGCCCGGAAAGGTTTCGTTACGAAATCAAAGGCGCCCTTCTGCATCGCCTCGACGGCGTTCGCCACGGTGCCGTGCCCCGTGATAACGATCAGGGGCAGATCGGGGTAGTTTGCCCTGATTTCTTCCATGACCTCGAAGGCGCCCATTACCGGCATCACCAGATCGCACAGGATCAAATCCGGGGCTTCAAGGGACAGCAAATCCAGCGCCTCCCTGCCGTTTTCCGCCGTCAGGATTTTATAGCCCTCGGGCTCCAAAAGGCGGCGGCAGCCTTCTCTTATGACCCTTTCATCATCGACGACCAGAACCGTTTGCACGTTCTCAACCATGCGAGTCCGGCCTCCATCCGAAATCAAAAGGAGAACTCAATTGCCTTTTCGGGACATTCCAACGGCAAGGTGACGGTGAATACGGCGCCGCCCGAAATAGAGTTGTCCGCTGAAATCTGGCCGCCGTGCTGCTGGATTATCCCGTATGCCACGGAGAGCCCAAGCCCTGTGCCTTCTCCGGGTCCCTTGGTGGTAAAAAACGGCTCGAACACTTTGCCGATGACCTCGGACGGAATGCCCGGACCGTTATCGGCGAACTGCAGGCTCACCTGTCCGGAAACCGGATCGAAGCTACTGGTGATAACGATCCTGCCTCGACCGTTCATGGCCGTACCGGCATTGATTATGAAATTAATAAAGACCTGCTGAAGCTGTCCGGGGTCGCCGGTCATCGGCGGGATATCGACCTGGAGGTCGATCACGAATTCGACATTTTGGAAAAGCCCCTGGTGGGCCAACAAATCGACGGAGCGTCTAACGATGTCATTTATATCGTAGCTGAATCTCTGATTGACCGACTGCCTGCTGAAGTCAAGCAGGCGCGCTACGATTTCCTTGCAGCGCATGCACTGATCGATGATTTCCTGAAGGTCCGCGCCCCACTGTGAATTGTGGGAGGCCACACTTTTGTGCAGCATCTCGGCAAATATCAGGATGCCGGAAAGAGGGTTGTTGATTTCGTGCGCTATACCGGCCGCGAGCCTGCCGATAGAAGCGATCTTATCGGCCTGCATGAGCTGCATTCGCGCCTCTTCCAACTCTCTGCGCATCCGGACCTGTGCCCTGAGGTCCGAAAAGATACCAACGGTGCCCATCTCATTGCCGTTGTTCTTTTTTATAATTGCCGCGGAGAAGCTTACGGGCACCTCCTCGCCATCTTTTCTGACCAGGGTTATCCGGGTAGAGCTGAGCTTGCCGGGCGGACCGTGTTCGCCGCTGCGCATTCGACGCATATTCTCTTTTGCAAGCTCAGGTGCGGCTATTTTGGCCAGAGCACCCGGGACGTCCACCACTTCATCGGCGCCGTAACCCAGAATCCGCTCGGCCGCTTCGTTATAGATGAGTATGTTGCCGTGCATATCGGCCACCACGATGCCGTCGGCCGAACTCTTGATGATGTTGCCCAGAAAGCTGTTGGCTTTGATCAGTTCCCGTTCGATTTCGATATGCTTGGTAAGGTCCTGGAAATACAGGCATGTTATGAAGCCCTTGCCGAACCGGGCCACGACTATGCAGGTTTCAAAAACCCGGTCCTCCCGATGGGAGGCCGCTCCAGGCTGGATTGTGCTGCAGAAGCGCACCTCAAGGAAATGTTCCCGGTCTATCTTCAGGGCCAGATCGCGCGCCATGCTCCAGACCTGTGGCGGCAGAAGCGCCCCGGCATCTCTGCCTACCAGGTCATCTCTGGGATGATCGAGTATTTCAGCCATCTTAGAGTTGACATAAATTACCCGTTCATTTTCATCGACCATCAGGATGCCCTCCTGGGTAATTTCCACGAGCATCCTTATCTTCTGTTCGGCCTCGACGA
>Ga0326728_10020007_pt1 | contig 12868 bp, 15 predicted proteins | sample MB3enrmetagenome_FD_207602 | JGI IMG/M metagenome (GOLD analysis project Ga0326728, IMG submission 207602) | Lab enriched peat soil microbial communities from McLean, Ithaca, NY, United States - MB31MN | ecosystem: Environmental > Terrestrial > Soil > Wetlands > Peat | place: USA: New York...
TCTCTAAGAGCGGTGGGGACGGCCGTTCCGCGAGCTAGTCTCAACCGCGTCGAGTACCAACGCGGGTGGCTGACGGAATGGTATGTGAACGGGCCGCTGGGACTGGAGCAAGGATTCACGGTGAACGAACCGCCGCGCCCGGCAGGCGCTGATACCATCGGCCCGGCCGCGAGCGGCAACCAGCCCTTGACAATTGCGCTGGCACTGTCGGGAGATTTGACGGCTACCGTGGACCGGGGCTCGACAGGCTTGGCGCTGAGGAACCGCGACGGCCAAGCGCAATTGCGCTACAGCGGCCTCGCCGCCTACGACGCCACGGGCAAGGAGCTGCGAGCCTGGCTGGAAATGCGGGGTGAGCGATTGTTGCTGAAGGTGGAGGACGCGAGGGCCCGCTATCCGGTGCTGATTGACCCTTGGGTGCAACTGGCTGAACTGACCGCGTCAGACGGGCAATCCGACGACGAATTCGCCTGGTCGGTGTCCATCAGTGGCGACACGGTAGTAGTGGGAGCGTCAGGCCCCTATGACGGCACGTCGCCGGGCGCGGCGTATGTGTTTGTGAAGCCGGCGAGCGGCTGGGCCGACATGACTCAGACCGCCAAGCTGACGGCCTCCGACGGTCAGGCTGGTGATTCATTGGGCTCTTCCGTGGGCATCAGCGGCGATACGGTGGTGGCCGGGGCTCCGCACGCCACCATCGGCTCCTACCAATATGAGGGCGCGGCCTATGTGTTTGTGAAGCCGCCGGGCGGCTGGGCCAACATGACTCAGACCGCCAAGCTGACGGCCTCCTTCGGTCAGGAGGCTGAAGGATTGGGCGACGCTGTGGCCATCAGCGGCGACACGGTGGCGGCCGGAGCGTCTGGTTGGGATTCCGCGGGCGCGGTTTACGTGTTCGTCAAACAGGCCAACGGGTGGAGAAACGCGAACGAGACCGCCAAGTTGACCGGCTCCGACAAGACAAGGTTCTTCGGCGACGCCGTGAGCGTAGACGGCAACACTCTGGTAGTTGGGGACCCTTTGGATTGGTACGAAGGCAAAGTCTATGTGTACGTCAAGCCGTTTGCGGGCTGGATCAGCATGACGGAGACCGCCCAGTTGACCGCCTCAGACGAGTCTGACATCGACGAGTTTAGCTCCAGCGTGGCCGTCAGCGGGAACGCGGTGGTGGCCGGGTCGCCTTACGCAGTGGTCAACGACATCCAAAAGGGCGCCGCCTATGTGTTCGTCAAGCCGCCAAGGGGCTGGAAGACAACCGACCACTTCAAGGCCAAGCTCACAACCTGGGATGGGGCGTCGCAAGACGCTTTCGGCCTTTCCGTGGCCATCGGCGGCAACACGGCGGTGGTCGGGGCGGCTTGCACCGTCGGCGGCAATCAGGCTCAAGGCGCCGCCTATCTCTACGTCAGACCGCCGAGCGGCTGGAGGACGACCGACCGGTTTAATGCTAAGTTAACCGCCTCGGACGGGGCGTGGGAGAGCCTTTTGGGCCGCGGCGTGGGCGTCAGCGGCAACATGGTGGTGGCCGGGGCGCCTTACGCCAATGGAGAACAGGGCGCGGCGTATGTGTTCGGAAAGTCGCATTGAGCTGCGATCGACGCCATCCCCCATTCGACGGAGCAGGGAGCGCGTAGCAAGCGTAGCGCGGACCTGACTTGCAGGTCCGCGGCTTTGGGTTTCAAATCCTCGCCTTCTGACTGCTCTCAGGCTACTTGGGATGAGGGATGATGTTCAAAATGAGGTAGGTGTCACCCCTGATGACAAAGTAGAAGCGCCAGTCGCGGTTTACGCGGGCCTGCCACACACTACGGGGCGCATCGTATTTCTTGGCGCGGAGCGAGGGGTGGCGAAAGTTCTCCACCAGCAGCTTTACTTGTTTGTCGAATGCTTTCCCGGACTGCGCGGGGAGCCTCAAGGCAGTCCTTAACCGCCAGGCGTCAGTTCGCGCTTCATCGGGCAGCAGGTTTACCGGACGGCGCCTTCTTGACTTGGTTTTTCTGACCCCGCGGTAGTCTGGTCCAATCGCTCAGACGCGAATGACAGAAAGGCCTGGAATGAGTTGGAAGTGACGAGGGTTAAGTGTGGCCACTGAAAAGCCGAGATGAAGCGCAGTGACGCCGATCAAGAGGTCCGGGAGGGCGATCACGACGCCCTTCGCCGCTTGCTCGCCTTCGATTCTTCCGGCAAGTTGCGCGATTTCCAGACTTACCGGCTCGACAGGAACCGCTCGGCACAGTTCTTCAACAAACGCCCGTCGCCGTTTGGCATCGGTTTCTGACTTGGCGCGATAGATCCCGTGGGTCAACTCAACGATGGTAATGGCAGAGAGGGCGCTCTCAGTTTCTCCCTGGACGGCCTGCACACGTTCGAGAATGTCCCAAACCCGTTGGCCGCGACGCTCGCCAGCGATCAGTAAACTCGAATCGAGGATCAGTCCCATGGGGCCCATGCGGGCGGATTCAGCGGTTTGCGGTGGCTGTTGATAATTTCTTCAACGTCGGCTGCGAAATCAGCGTCCATCGTGGGTTCGTAGCCCAATTCCTTTGCGTGCGCCTTTGCCAAGGCGATGGACTCGGAAAGCAAACGGCCGTGTGACGCCTCCGGTGGTCGCACCACAGCCACGGGGCGTGAGTCTCTCTCGATAATGACTTCGGCCCCCGCGCGAACACGGTCCAAGAGCGCGCCCAAGTCGTTTGCTGCCTCCGCGTCCGAAATATGAATCGCGTTCTTTGGCATGTTCCCCATTATACTCCAGAATAGGACCCGTGATGACAAAGTAGAAGCGCTGGTAGTGGTACAGTTTGCTGTAGCGGCGGTCTATGACCGCCGGAAATCCTTGACCAACCAGCAACTTCGGGACGGCGGTCATAGACCGCCGCTACAGCAAACTGCACCACTACCGAAACGCCAGACGCGGTTTACGCGGGCCTGCCACACACTACGGGGCGCATCGTATTTCTTGGCGCGGAGCGAGGGGTGGCGAAAGTTCTCCACCAGCAGCTTTACTTGTTTGTCGAATGCTTTCTCGACTGCGCGGGGAGCTTCAATGTAGTCCCTGACCGCGGCAGGCGTCAGTTCGCGCTTCATCGGGCAGCAGGTTTATCGGACGGAGCCTTTCTTGACCGGGCTTTTCTGACCTCGCGGTGGAGAAAGGCGGTCATCTCTTCGTGAGTGTCAAAAGGCCCGTACGTTTCGCCTTTTTTCGCCTGTTCCAATGACTCAGCAAGCCGAGCATCAATGATGCGGCGCTGGGCGGGCGTATACTCACGGTCAACGATAGGCTTTGGGGTGAGAACGATCTTCCGTCTTTCCACTTTGGCTTCCAACAGGTCGCCGTCAACCAAGCCCACCCGGGCACGGAGGCGGGTGGGAATGGTCACTTGGCCCTTGCGCTGTAGTTTAACGATGGTATTCATGACGATAGCCTACAGGTTTGCCTTGTCCACCACGAAGTTTCCCAGCACCAGGGAATCCATCTCGCTCGTGGAAAAGGTGTGGAAGGCGTTGGCGGGCGTGTTCACGATCGGCTCGCCGCGGAGGTTGAAAGAGGTGTTGAGCACCACGGGAACACCCGTCGCCTGGCCGAAGCGTTCAATCAAGCCATAGTAGCGCGGGCTCTGGTCGCGGAAGACCGTCTGCAACCGTCCCGTGCCATCGACGTGAGTGATGGCCGGCAGCGTCGAGTAGTGCTCCGGCCGCACCGGCACCACGTAAAGCATGTAGCGCGCGGGGTAGTGCTGGACGGCGTGAGGCAGGTCAAAGTAGACTTCCGCACGTTCGGCAAGCACGGACGGCGCGAAGGGGCGGTAAGGCTCGCGGAACTTGATCTTGGCGTTTACGATGTCCTTCATCTCAGGATTCCGCGCATCCGCTAGGATGCTGCGGCTGCCCAAGGCGCGGGGTCCCCACTCGAAGCGCCCCTGAAACCAGCCCACCACCTTGCCGTGAATCAGCCGCTCGACGGTCTGATCCAGTAATTGGTCATCGTTTTCGACCAGACGATACGGGATGTTGTTGCCTTTGAGAAAAGTGCTGATTTCCGCCGGGGAATAGGATTGGCCCCAATAGGCGTTGTCCATCCGGAAGACGCGGGGCTTCCCCAGAAGCGTGTTGTAAGCCCACAGCGCGGCTCCCAAGGCGCCGCCCCCGTCGCCGGCCGACGGCTGAATGTACAGCTCCTCGAAGCCGGTTTCACGCAGGATGCGAGAGTTGGCGACGCTGTTGAGCGCCACGCCTCCCGCCATGCACAGCCGCTTGAGGCCGGTCTGGCGATACAGATTCTTGGCCATCCCCACCAGCACTTCCTCGGTGACGCGCTGGATGCTGGCCGCAATGTCCGCGTAGTGCTGATTGAGCCGGGACAATTCCTGATAATCCGCCGGGCGGTCTCCAAAATACTTGGGAAAGCCGGTGGAATCCGTGAAGAAAAGCATCTTGGGCGGGCGCGGCTCGCCGAAGAGCTCCACAAAGCGGCCGTTGAACGTCTGGTCCGTGGAATGATGGAAGCAGAAGTAATCCATGTCCAGCGCGATGGATCCATCGTTATTCTGGTGGATCACCTTCCAAACCTTGTCGACGTAACGGGGCTGGCCATAGGGGGCCATACCCATCACCTTGTATTCGCCCTCGTTCACCTCAAAGCCCAGGAATGCCGTGAAAGCGCTGTACAAGAGCCCTACCGAATGGGGAAACTCGATCTGCTTGGTCAGGCGGATGTCGTTGCCCCGGGCGACCCCGGTGGTGGCAGTCACCCACTCGCCGACGCCATCTACGGTCAGGATGGCCGCTTCGTCGAAGGGCGAGCACAGATAGGCGCTGGCCGCGTGGGACAGGTGGTGCTCGGAAAACAGAACCTTGCTCTTGGGGATCCCCAGCTCGGCTTCGAGCGTGCTGGCAATCCAGAGCTTGTCGAGGATCCAGGTGATCATCGACTCGCGGAAAACCTTCCAGGATTTCGGATAGGTTTGCAGGACGGTCGCCAGGATACGGTCCAGTTTCCGGAAGGGTTTTTCGAAGAAGACCACGTAGTCCAGGTCCGGACCTTTGATCCCTCCCGCGTCCAGACAGTACTGGATAGCGTGCTTGGGAAACTCGTAGTCGTGCTTCTTGCGGCTGAAGCGCTCTTCTTCAGCCGCCGCCACGAGCCGGCCGTCGCGCAGCAACGCGGCGGCTGCGTCATGGTAGTAACAGGAAACTCCTAAAATGTCCAAGGGATCACTGCCTCATGGCCCATTCCATGGTGTTGGCCTCGTCAGGGTGGTCAACCCAATGGGCAGGGCGTTTCTTGATGTGAAGGGGATCTGCGAATAAACGAACCATCAAGCCGAAGGGAAGCACCAGAACGGCATAAAGAAGCGTCAGGAGCACTCGAGCCTGAAAATTCCCGATCTTGCGGGCGAGGCGCGTCCAGGCTTGCCAGAAGCGCTTCAACCCTTCCCAGATGTCTCGGAACATTCCCCATCCTTTAGAAAAGCGTGTAGATGAACGGCGCGATCACAGAACTTTGCGCCAGAATAATCAGGACGCTCAGCAACAGCAGGACGACGATCATCGGCACCATCCACCAGCGCTTGTGGCCCCAGAAGAAGGCGAGCAATTCGCCCGCAATTCCAAATCGCCGCTGAGCTACCCGAACAAAACCCATGAATCCTCCTCAACTGACCAATCGCACCAAACTCCCGGCAGCACCTTTCCGCTGTCCCTCGGTTATGGGCTAAGGATTAGAATACCACGGCCTGCATCAGGATGCAACACATTGTCGGGTAGTCTCACGACCGTGCTTGACAGTCCGAGGAATGGGCCATAGAATTGAAAGTTTGCGGGGTAAGAGATGGTTTCAGCAGGGAACCTCATGGACAAGAGGAAAGTTGAAATCTACAAGAAGCGGCTGCTGACGAAGAGGGACGAACTGCTGCGGCAGGTGGTGCAGTCGGAACAGGAAGGTCGCGAGTCCGATCAAGAGGGCACCCAGGATCTGGCGGACAAAGCCGCCAACGCGTACACCAAGGAATTCCTTTTCCACCAGAGCGACGACAGCCGACGCATCCTTCAACTCGTCAATGAAGCGCTCGAACGCATCAAGAGTGGAAGATATGGGCTCTGCGTGGCCTGCGGCAAGGAGGTCCAGCAGAAGCGCTTGGAAGCGGTGCCATGGGCCCGCCATTGCATCGAGTGCCAGGAAAAGCAGGAGAACGGTCTGCTCTGAAATCGGCCGGCGGGAGCCAACGCTCTCGCGGGTTGCGCCCGTGCCTTCTTTGACCCGATCCGGCGCCTAGCCACTGCGTGCGGTGGTGGCGCGCGAAATGAGGTTGGCCTTCTCCTCCGATACCGACCGTCCGATTCGTTCCTCCTCTCCCCTGGGTGAATGTGTCGATACTTTGTTTGCCGTGGTCTTCCCTACGCCGTGCTCCCTCTGTGGGGGCGAGTTGACCAGCGCGACCAGCCTGGGCATCTGCCGAACGTGCTGGGCAAGCCTGTATCCCTGGAGAGGAGCCGCTTGCGCGCACTGTGGGGAACCATTGGCGTCAGAGGTCGTGTCCTCGACCAGCGCCGAAGCCGGCGAAGTTCTCTGCGGCTCCTGCCGCCGCGGTGAACACGAGTTTGACAGGGCCGCCAGCTTCGGGCTTTACCGCGGCAACCTGCGCGCCGTCATCCTGCAACTGAAGTTCGGGCAGCGCGAGCGGTTGGGGGAACGGCTTGGGGCGTTGCTCGTGCCGGTGTGGTGGCGGGTGGTTGCGCCCGAGCTTGCGGAGGGCGAACGGCCGCTAATCTTGCCGATTCCTCTCCACGCTTCCCGTCAGCGCGAGCGAGGCTTCAACCAGGCCGAACGGCTGGCTCGGGGTGTGGTCCGCGAGTTGGCTCGTACCACTGGGGCGCGTGCTCTTGGCATCGAGTCGCATTGCCTTCGCCGCACGCGCGCCACCGCGCCACAAAGCGGCCTGAGCCTCGCGGCACGGCGCGAGAACGTGCGCGGCGTGTTTGCCGTGGCGCAGCCTGGCCGCGTTCGCGATCGCGTTGCCGTCCTGGTGGACGACGTGATGACCACCGGCGCGACGCTTTCGGCCTGCGCCGCATCCCTCAAAGCTGCAGGCGCGCGGCGCGTATTGGCCCTGACCGTGGCCCGCGCCACACCGGAGTTTCCCGACGCCGTGCTCTAACCATACGGAGCGCAACTCCTGACTTTACCTCTGCGTCATGGGCACGACGCGAAGGTTGACGATTCCGGCGGCTAGCAGACATAATAGAGTCTCGGGCGACGATTGCTCTTGTCGGAGTACTGGTGACGGCGGTGTTGGCCCGGCACGCTGGAAGTTGAGCCGCTCCGGCGACGGAAATAAGCATGATGGAGGCTAACCAACGATTGCTGCAGGTGCCGGTGCTCGTGCTGAATGCTTCGTACGAGCCCATCAACATCACTCCGGCGCGCCGGGCAGTGGTTCTGGTTTTGAAGGGCGTCGCCACCGCGGAAGAGGAAGACGGCGGCTTCATCCACTCCACGCGTGCCTCCTACCGCGTCCCCTCCGTTATCCGGCTGCGTGAGTTCCGACGCATCCCGCATCAGGCCCGCGCGCTTTCGCGTAAGAACATCTTGTTGCGCGACCGCTTCACCTGCCAATTCTGCGCGCGCACGCTGCCAGCCGCCGAACTGACGCTCGACCACGTCATTCCACGCTCGCGGGGCGGGCACACCGACTGGGACAACCTCGTTGCCTGCTGCCACGGCTGCAACAATCGGAAGGGTGATCGGCTGCCGGAGGAGGCTGGGTTGAAGTTGCTGCGCCTGCCGCGCCCCTTCACTCTGCACACCAGCCGGATGCTGATGCGCCTGATGGGGAGGTCCGACGAGCGCTGGCGCAAATACCTCTTCTACTGAAGAGCGCGCGTCGTCAAGGTCCAGTGTCAGTCGAGCAAGACAAGGCTGTTGCGAGTGGGGCAATTTGCCACACTTGATCTTGCCATTGGTCTGGGTGACGGCAGGCTAACTCACTAAAGCGCAATGGCTTAATGTCTAAATGTCAAAGCTTCAAGGCTGCGCGATATCGGGTTCGGCTTCCGATAAGAGTGTGGCAAAATACCTCACTTTTCTATGTCAACCTGACGACTCTATCAATATAACTCGCAGATAGAAAAGCAGTTAAACACCAAACGCGCGACTGGCCAACCACGTGCCAAGTGCATAGGGGTTGGAGGAGTATCTGTGTCGCTACCCAAGATTCTAATTGTTGACGACGACGAATCGAGCCGGCAGCTCCTCTCGGAAGTGCTGGAGGCTAACGGCTACGAAGTGGGAGCAGTGGAAGACGGGACTGCCGCCCGGGCCGAGCTGAGCCGGGACGGAGGCTATCGCATCGTCGTGGCGGACCTTCGGATGCCCAAAGAGACCGGGCTCGAGCTGCTTCGTAATCTGCGGCAGCAGAACTCCAACTACGAGATTATCCTGATGTCTTCGTTTATCAGCAGCAACGAACGGGAAGTGGCCCAGGAACTCGGTGCGCACGCTCTGCTGGAGAAGCCGTTCCGCCTCACTGAGCTCCTGGAGGTGGTCGCCGAATTGGCCAACAAGAAGACGATGAGTATCACGAAATAGCCGCACTAAACTGGCTGGGAGTGACAAGTGACGAGTGGCGAGTGACGAGCAAGAAAGTTCTTCGCGCGCCGAGAACAACTTCGCCGCTGGTGTTACCCAGCTCAATGCAAAACGAGGAGTAGAGAAAAGCGTGGCGGAAAACAACATTGGCGAAAAAGTGATCGAGATTATCACCCGCGAACAACACCTGGAACCCGGCGTGGTCAAGCCGGAGTCATCGTTCGCCGAGCTGGGAATCGACTCGCTGGACGCCGTCAACATTCTCTTTGCCCTGGAGGAGGAGTTTAAGATCGACATTCCGGACACGATCGCTCAGAACATGAAGAGCGTGAGTCAGGCCGTCGATGGACTCACTCGGGTGACCGAGGGTCGGGATATTTCCGATCTCGTGGCCATGGCTAAGCGAGAGACGACCCCGGCCACCAGCTAACTCTTCCCGAGAACAGGAACCAGCGTGAGGAGAGTTGTCATTACGGGCATGGGCGTCTTTGCCGCCTCGGGCAAGGAGGCGGAGAGTTTTTTCGCGAGTCTCGTAAACGGCCGGTCCGGAATCGGCCGGATCTCCCTGTTCGATCCATCCGCGCTCAGCGTTCAGATTGCCGCTGAAGTACCGGCGTACACGCCCACCGATTACTTTCCGGCAAAACGGCTTGAGTTGCTGGACCGCTTCAGCCAGTTTGCCCTGATCGCGGCGCGGGAAGCGATGCAAGCAAGCGGGCTTGCAGTCCGCGAGGAGGAGCGGCCGCGCTTCGGCGTGGTAGTCGGCTCGGGGATGGGTGGCGCCCAGACGCTCGACCAGGGATACCTGAACCTTTACGCCAAGGGGGCCACGCGCCTGCATCCCTTCACCATCCCCAAAATGATGCACAACGCCCCCGCGTCGCAGATCTCGATGGAGTACGGCGCCCAGGGCCCGTCGCTCGCCACTTCCACGGCATGTTCCTCCTCGGGTCACGCCATCGGGGAGGCCTTTCACCTGATCAAGTTTGGCTTGGCTGACATGATGCTGGCGGGGGGAAGCGATGCGCCGATTACCTACGGCATGCTGCGCAGTTGGGAATCGGTGCGCGTCCTGGCCAGCGGGAACGGAGACCCAAGCCGAGCCTGCCGTCCGTTTTCCGCCGACCGTGAGGGCCTGGTGATGGGTGAGGGAGCCGGCATCTTGCTGCTGGAGGAGTTAGAGCACGCTCGCCAACGTGGCGCAACGATCTACGCGGAAGTGGCCGGGTACGGCCTGACCTCGGATGCGAGTCACATCACCCAACCTTCGGTGGACGGACCGGCACGGGCGATCCGGATGGCTCTCGATGAGGGTGGCACGAATCCCGAAGAGGTGGATTACATCAACGCCCATGGTACGGGAACCAAGTTGAACGACGTCACTGAGACACAAGTGATCAAAGAAGCGTTCAAAGAGCACGCCCGGCGGCTGGCGATCAGCTCAACGAAGTCAATGCACGGCCACGTGATGGGAGCGACAGGGGCGGTCGAATTGGTGGCCACGGTTATGGCCCTCCAGCGCGGCATTATCCCTCCTACCGCTAATTACAATTGCCCTGATCCCGAGTGTGACCTCGACTACGTCCCCAACCAGGCGCGCGAAAAGCCGTTGCGGACAGCCATCTCGAACTCGTTTGCGTTCGGCGGGCTCAACGCTGTGCTTCTGGTGCGACGTTTTTGAGTAAGTTATCAGTTGTCAGTTTTCAGTTCTCAGTCAGCTTTCAGCCATCAGCTCTCAGCAAGAAGAAGCAGCTTGGTTGCTGATAGCTGAGAGCTGATGGCTGAAAGCTGACTGAAAACTGAAAACTATCCAATGAAAAGAGTCGCGATCCTCACGCTTTCCATCGGTTCGGGGCACGTACGCGCTTCCCAAGCCATCCAGCGGGCGCTTTCCGATGGCGGAGAGAGCTTCGATGCGAGAGTCATTGATGCGACGGAGTTGGCGCGGCTGTGGTTCCACTCGGTGTACGTGCGCCCTTACTGGTGGATGCTGCGCCACACGCCCTGGCTATGGCAACATCTCTTCCATCGCCGCGAGCGAAGGCGTCACCGGGCTACGGCCCCACGCTGGGTGTTCCGTTATGGGTGCGCGAACGTGCTGCGGCAGCTCCGGCAGTTTGCGCCTCACCTGGTGCTGGCGACGGAAATCGCCGCCGTCGAAATTGCCGCGCTTGGCAAGCGGGAGGGCTGGTTCAATGCTCCGCTGCTGGCAGTGCACACGGATTATCACAGCGAGCCGCCGTGGGTGCAGTCGGAGGTCGACTTCTATTGTGCCGCCAGCGATGAGGCGAGGTCCCAGTTGATCGGCTGGGGGATCTCGCCGAATCGGATTCTGGTCTCGGGCGTTCCCATCGACCCGGCCTTCGCCATGCTCTTTGACAAGCCCGAGATTCTGAAATCGCTGGGGCTTGCCCCGCGTCGCCCCGTTGTGCTGGTGATGGGCGGCGGCATGGGGCCCATGCCGTTTGACGAAATCGTCCGGAGCCTGGAGCTGTGCCGGCTGCCGCTGCAGGTGATCGCGGTTTGCGGCCACAATCAGGAGATCAGAGCGCGACTCGAGAGACTGCGCGGGAAAGTAACCCTGGACCTCCGCGTGTTTGGTTGGACGGACAACATCCCCCAGTTGATGGCCGCCGCCGACCTGCTGGTGACCAAGCCGGGTGGGCTGACCGCCGCCGAAGCGCTCGCGTCTGGACTTCCGCTCGTGCTCACCAGCCCCATCCCGGGACCTGAAGTGAGGCACCTGCGGTTCCTGGAACAGAAGGGCTTGGCTCTGGTGGCGAAGACCAGCATGGAAATACCGAAACTCGTCGCTATCCTCCTGACCAACTCCCATGCCCGGGCCGCGATGGCACTTCGGGCGCGCGACTTGGCGAGACCCGATGCCGCCTACGCGGTGGCCCAGGTGGCTCGCGCTCTGCTCGAGAGTGCAACCTATATCGACTTGTTGAGCTCGCCGCCGGCCCGGTCCGGCGAGTCGGCGTACTTGATGTGAGACGTCCTTTGTCCTTGGTCCTTTGTCGGTCGTCCGTTGTTCGATGCTTGGGGGGCTCCACCCCGATGGGCCGCCCGCAACGGACCTCTTCACAAGGGACAAAGGACAAGGGACAAAGGACGACCCGTTGCTGACTTCGGTCCGAAAAATCGTTGAGCAGACGGCCATAGGGAATTCCGCTTCGGCGCTGGTTCGCTGGGGCAAGAGAGTGCCGCGCCCGCTCATCCGGAGTATGCAGGAGAGCGCCTTCCGCTCCATGGTGCGATACGCCGCGGAGCACCAGCGGTTCTTTCGGCGGAACCTGCGTGAGCACGGCATCGACCCGTCGCGCGTCCAAGGCCCGGAGGACTTGGGTGACGTCTTCACCACCTCGGGTGATCTATTGACGTTTCCTCCCGAAGATTTCCTTTGCCGGGAACCCGACTCGGTGTTTGAGACGACGGGGACTTCCGGAGCGCCGAAACGAGTGTATTTTGGCTACGACGAGTTGGATTTCGCGGCTCGCTACGAGGCGGCCGCGATGTATGAGAATGGAGTGCGGCCGGGTGACCGGGTGGTCTGCGCCTTCGACGCCGGCTATTGGATCAGCAGTTGGGTCACCTTTCTTGCCTGCAAGCAGATGGGGGTGTTTTGCTCCGCTACCGGCAAGCCGCGCCCGCGGGACCTGTATTCTCGGATGGGGCTTTACGGCTATAACGTCATCGCCGCCGACCCGACCTGGCTGGTGAGCCTGAGCGAGATTGCGGAGAAGGAGGGCGTGTTCCCTGTCAAGCTCATTCTGGCGGCAGGCGACCGGATGACCGGCGTCTATCGCGACTACGTCGAGGCCGTGTGGAAGGCGCCGGTAGTACTGGGCTACGGCTCTACCGAGGCCGGCGGCGGACTGGCGATGGAATGCCTCGAGCGGAACGGCTACCACATCGACGAATTCAATTTTCTGTTTGAAATCATCGAGCCGGATGCGGAAGGCTACGGCGAACTGGTGATCACCACTCTCTCGCGCCGGACGATGCCTCTGATCCGCTACCGCGTGCGCGACATCACACGTTTCATTGACGAGCCCTGCCCCTGCGGCGCAACCTTGCGGCGCATTGCCAACATTAAAGGTCGCCGCGACGAAATGGTGGTGATGGGGGCGGGGAATATGTACCCGGAGATTTTCGAGCGGGTGCTCCACGATGTGGAAGGAGTGACGGAGAACTGGCAGGTGGCGGTCCGGCAGGAGGGGTTGCGAGACATTCTGGAGTTCCGGATCGAGCTCATCAATGGGACCGGCGCCGCGACGA
>Ga0326728_10020008_pt1 | contig 12866 bp, 9 predicted proteins | sample MB3enrmetagenome_FD_207602 | JGI IMG/M metagenome (GOLD analysis project Ga0326728, IMG submission 207602) | Lab enriched peat soil microbial communities from McLean, Ithaca, NY, United States - MB31MN | ecosystem: Environmental > Terrestrial > Soil > Wetlands > Peat | place: USA: New York...
GGCAAGGTGGCGGATTTGCATCCGTCCTTCCTCCGTTTCCCGGGCGGCAATTTTATCGAGGGCTTCAATGTCCGCAACGCGGTGCGTTGGAAGACCACGATCGGGGACATTTCACATCGGCCCGGTCACTTCAACGATTCCTGGGGCTATTGGTCTTCGGACGGACTGGGCGCTTACGAATTTTTTCAATTTTGCGAAGACACCGGCATGGAACCGCTGTACGGAATCAACGCCGGCCTCATGCTCAGTTACGACGGCAAGGAGTGGAATACGGTTCCGATGAACCAGTTGCAGCCGTGGGTTCAGGATGCGCTCGATCTCATTGAATATGCCAATGGCGATACGAACACCGCCTGGGGCTCGCGCCGCGCCGCGGACGGCCATCCGGCGCCGTTTCATTTGAAATACATGGAGATCGGAAACGAAAATGGCGGACCGCTTTTCAACGAGCGTTACGCCAGGTTTTACGACGCCATCAAATCGAAGTATCCGGACATGCATTTGATTGCGCCGGGCAACTGGACGGGCGGCAGGCCCTGGAGCCGTCCCGTGGAAATTGCCGACGAGCACTATTACGACAGTCCCGCGACTTTTATTTCCTATGCAAACAAGTATGATAAATACAGCCGCGACGGGTCAAAGATTTTTGTCGGGGAATACGCCGTGACCTCCGGTTTTGGCACTTATGGAAACCTTGCCGCCGCCTTGGGCGAGGCCGTGTTCATGACCGGATTGGAACGAAATTCGGACCTCGTGCGGATGGCTTCCTATGCTCCTTTGTTCGCCAACGTCAACGGCATCCAATGGCATCCGGACCTGATTTATTTCGACGGTTCACGGTCCTTCGGAACCCCGTCGTACTATGTGCAGCAAATGTTTTCCCGAAATCGCGGGAATGTGGTTCTGCCGACGAGCGTCGAACTTTCGACGGACACGACCGCGACCGTCATGCATGGTGCCATCGGACTGGGGTCGTGGAGCACGGCCGTCGAATACGCCGACCTCAAGGTTCAGAGCAATGGAGCGACCTTGTATCAGGACGGCTTCAATACCCCCGGTTCCCGGCCCTGGCATGTTTTCCAAGGCGATTGGAGCGCGGCCGACGGCCACCATCGGCAGGCTGACAGTTCGATCCAAGCCGCCCGCATGACCATTGGCGACACCAACTGGGCCAATTACACCATCACCTTGCGCGCCCGCAAAACCGGCGGCAGCGAAGGCTTCCTGATTTTGTTCAACTGGCTTGACGACACCAACTGGACCTGGCTGAACGTAGGCGGCTGGAACAACACCCTGACCGGCGTCGAGCAATCCATCAACGGAACAAAAACCACGCTGGGCGCGCTCGAGCCTCAAACCATCCAGCCGAACAGGTGGTATGATATTCGAATCGAGTTGTCAGGCCCCAATATTTATTGTTATGTGGATGGCCGGCTCGTTCAAAAAGTGAATTATCCACAGGACATTTATGTTTCGTCCACCTATTGCCGGGCCGATAAACAGGTCATTCTCAAGGCGGTCAATCCATGCAATTCCGAAATCCCCGCCAGCTTCAAGATAACCGGGGTGGATTCCATTGCGTCGGAAGCCGACGTCATCCAGCTCACCTCGCCGGGCTCCGGCGATGAAAATTCGCCGGCCAGTCCCACGCAGGTTTTTCCCTCGGCTCATCACCTCGCCAACGCCGGCAGGGAATTCACAGCGATGCTGCCGGCGAATTCACTGTCCGTGTTCCGGCTTCACGCTTCGGGCATGACCGTTTTCACCAACTTGTCAATGCAACTGCCCGCAATCATCAACAGCGGAGAAACGGTCAAGGCGGATGTGCGGGGGCAAAAGGCCGGCTCTTCCGGGTCGTTTGGTTTGATGCCGGACAACAACCATGCCCTTGCCTTCGCCTCGGACAATCCCGGGGTTGCCACGGTTGATGCGTCCGGCAATGTCACCGGCGTCACCGGCGGACTGGCCCGGGTGATCGCCACCTATGAGAGCCAGGGCATTTCCGCGACCCAATCCGTCAAGGTCATGCAGGCCCCGGTCCAATTGGTCCATGAATACAGTTTCAAGGAGACGGCCGGAGCCGTGTGCAATGATTCGATTGGGGGGCCGCGCTGGAACGCAACGCTTCCGTCCGGCGGGAACCTGGACGGCGGAGGCTTGAAATTATCCGCCGCGCACTCGCAATATCTGCGCCTGCCCGCCGGAATTCTGAGCAATTATGCCTCGGTGACCATTGACGCCTGGGCAACGTTTCCGGGCTTGCTGCCAACGAATTGTTTCTTTTTTGGCTTCGGCAGCACTGCCGGCCGTGACGGGACCAATTACATTTTCTGCTCCCCCCAATCCGGTCGCGCCGCCATTTCGGACGGCAATTATTCGCGGGAACAAAATGCCTGCGGCCATTTTGACGCCAGTTTCAATTCCCACCTTCATTTGACCGTCGTTTTCAATCCGCCGGAACATTACATCTCGATCTATACCAACGGCATGCTGGCCGGCATCAATTCGGATGTGCGCGTTCCGATGAATTCAGTCCGGGATGCCTTCAGCTATGTCGGCCGTTCATTGTATCCCGCCGATCCGTACACGGACATGGCCCTGGACGAATTTCGGATTTATACCGGCGCTTTGACGGCGGATGAAATCCTGGAGGAGCAGCGTCTTGGGCCGGACAAATTGCTGCCCGCCAAAAAGTATTTCTCGGAGCGGTAGAGCCAACGCCGGTTGAACTGAATGAGCATCAGGATGTGCAGCCTCGTCGCGATGCTCGTGATGGTCGCGATGCTCGTGGTGTGCGCTCATTCCTTCGCCCAAAGAGTCTGTTGCGATCGCGTCAATCCGCACTGGTTCGCGGGCGCGGACGGTGTGACGAATCATTTTTGGTATCGCATCGCCCGGCCCGGCGGGAAGGATGAAATCGTCACCATCAACGCGGACACAGGCGGGCGGAAGGTAAAATACCCGGAAACGGAGGGGGAGGTTGATGCCTTGTCTCCCCTGGAACGACCTCACCCGTCGGCGGACTCTTCCTGCGAGACCGAAATTCATTTTGTAAATCGTCTTAAAACGGCGGTGGAATTGTTTTGGATCACTCCGGAAGGGAAAAAGATTTCCTATGGCTCGATTCCGGCGGGCGGGGCGCGGCTGCAGCACACATACGCGGGGCATGTTTGGACGATGGAAACCGGGAACGGCACCCGTTCCTCCATCTTTGCCGCCGGGGAAATGCCGGGAACCGCCATCGCGGACGCGGAGACAATGCGAATACCTCCGCCGGCGGAAGAACCGGCGCCGCCGTCCACCGCCTCTCCGGACGGCAAGTGGAATGCATTCGTGTGTGATGACAACCTGTTTCTCCGGAACACGGCTTCGGGCGCGGAAATCCAGCTCACCACCAATGCCAGTCCGCATGACACCTACGCCAGGAACGCCGACCTGGACCGCGGGGTCGGCCTGGACTACGACGCGCGCGATCCTGAAACGCCGACACCGGAAGTTTACTGGTCCCCGGATTCAATGCATCTGGCTGCCATGCGCTACCGGTCCGGCGCAGAACGCAGGGTGTACCTTGTGGATTCGGCGCCGCCCGGCCAGCTTCAACCCAAATTGCTCTCGTACCCTTACCTGAAACCCGGCGACGCGGTCCCCGTTCGTAAACCGCACCTGTTTGACGTGGCGGCCCGCCGGGAACTGCCGCTGAACGATAACTTGTTCAAGAACCCCTGGAGCATTGACGGGATACATTGGGAAAAGGACTCTTCGCGGTTTACGTTCCTGTTCAATCAGCGGGGCCATCAGGCATTGCGTTTGCTTGCCGTGGAGGCGTCCACCGGGACGGTCAAGCCGATCATTGACGAGGAGAGCAGGACGTTTATTGATTACTCGGGCAAGTATTTTTATGACTGCCTGGATGCCAGCGGTGAGATTATCTGGATGTCGGAGCGGGACGGCTGGAATCACCTTTATCTATACGATGCGAGAACCGGGGCGGTTAAGAACCAGATCACCAAAGGTCCCTGGGTGGTGCGCCAGGTGGACCAGGTGGATGAAACCCGGCGTCAGATTTGGTTCGAGGCCCGGGGCATCATGCCGGGGCAGAACCCTTATTTCATTCAATTTGTCCGGGTGAATTTTGACGGCACGGGCCTGACTCTTTTGACCGCCGGCAACGGCACGCATACGGCCCTGTTTTCCCCGGATCGCAGATATTTGATCGACCGATGGTCGCGGGTGGATGCGCCTCCGGTCACGGATTTGCGCCGTTCCGGGGACGGGAGCCTGGTCTGTCATCTTGAAAGCGCGGAAATCACCGGTCCAATGCCGATGCCACAGGCATTTGCCGCGAGGGGCCGCGACGGCGTCACCGATATTTACGGCGACATCTGGTTGCCGGCCGGTTTTAACCGGCGAAAAAAGTATGCGGTCATTGAAGATATTTATTCAGGGCCGCAGGATTCGTACGCTCCCACGGCCTTCCATCCCTCCTACGAACAGCAGGATCTGGCCGATCATGGTTTCATTGTGGTGCAACTGGACGGCATGGGCACCTCGAACCGTTCAAAGAAGTTCCACGATGTTTGCTGGAAAAACCTTCGCGACGCGGGACTGCCGGACCGCGTGCTGTGGATCAAGGCGGCGGCGGGCAAGATTCCGGCAATGGACCTGTCGCGGGTGGGGATTTACGGCACGTCCGCCGGCGGCCAGGGCGCGGTGCGCGCGTTGCTGGATTACGGAGACTTTTACCGTGCCGCAGTGGCGGATTCAGGGTGCTATGACAATCGCATGGACAAGATTTGGTGGAACGAACAATGGATGGGCTGGCCGGTCGATGACGGCTATGCCCGCAGTTCTTGTGTGGTGGACGCGGCCCGGTTGCGGGGCCGTTTGCTGTTGCTGGCGGGGGAACTGGATCACAATGTCGATCCTGCCAGCACCATGCAGTTGGCGGACGCGCTGGTGAAGGCCGGCAAGGATTTTGATATGTTCATCATGCCCGGCCAGGACCATGGTGTGCTCTCAACTTCTTACGGCTGGAAAAAGATGGAGGTTTTTTTCATGCAAAACCTGGGTGGTCCAAGATAATGTTCAGATTAAATGAAGAATGGTGCGCGGTGGAGGTTTCGAACCTCCGACCCCTACCGTGTCAAGGTAATGCTCTACCACTGAGCTAACCGCGCAGCAAATGAATGCGGCAAGCGCCGCCGCCTTCGGCCTGGAAGAAAACAACTGTTCCAATCGTCGCAAAGGCGGCGGAAACCATACAAGGAACGTCACTTGATGGCAATCTTTTCCGGTTATTCGCCCTTGGATGAGAATTGGTCTTCCTTGTTCTTGAACAGCAGGTTGAACGTGGTGAGCGACCCGTAACACCGCGAAATGTATTGCTGCATTTCCACCTTGTCACCGTCGGTTAGCACCGGATGCGCATTCAGCTTTTGTTCCAGGACGCGCAACTGATTGCGGAGCCCCACGAGCTTGTGGAAAAAGACCTCCAGCGGAATTTCCTTGGTCTGCAACGTGCGGTCCGCCGGATGCAGCACCATCTTTCCGTTATGCCAGCGCGGGCCCAGATGCTCGACCACCGTGTCGGGTTTTTCCAAACCCAGCCTGGCAATCGTCGCTTCGACGGTCTGGCCGATGAACTGCGCCAGCGGCAGGCCCAGCCCGCTGACCGATGCCTGCGGTTCCAGCGGTGCCAAGCCGCTCGGTTCCGGTGCCACCGCGCGTTTGGCGCCATCGTCGAACTGAATTTCCGCCACGGCCTCCGAAATGGTCTTCACCGTGCCGCTGCCGTATTCCGGATGCCGCACCCGCTGGCCAATATGAAGGGACTCGATTTTCATGGCTGTTTGAGACAGCTAAACACAGGTCGGGCCGCGTCGCAACCAAATGCGTGCGCATTGATGAATAATTGCCACAGAGACACCGAGGCACAGAGTTAAGAAGAAAATTACCTGTGTCATTGCTATACGACCAAATTTTTGCGCGCCACGAGGATTTTTCGAAAGCAGCGGAGCGCCGGCTTGCAGCCGGCTTTTGGCCACCGAACGCAAAAAACCGGCTGCCAGCCGGCGCTCCACTTTGGTTGCGGCTTCGCCGCGCTGCGCCTCTGCGGCTGGCATCACGGCGTGAAAAATTTGTTTTTACCTCTGAGCCTCTGTGGCTCTGTGGCAAGTATAATGGTTTTTTATCGCGGGACTCAAGATGAGGACTCCAGCCGCTGCCGCAAGTTTTCAAGCTGCGCGGCCAGGGCCGGCGGCAGTTGCGCGCCGAATTTCCTGTAGTTGGCGGCGACGTCGGCGATTTCCTTTTCCCATCCCTCATGGTCCACGGCCAGAAGCTGTTCGCGGTCCCCGGCCGAAATGTCCAGGCCATCGAAGTCGAGGGCCCCCGGCGCGGGCAGGTTGCCGATGGGTGTTTTCCGGGCCTGGGCCGTGCCTTCCACGCGTTCGCAAATCCATTTGAGCACGCGTGAATTTTCGCCATAGCCCGGCCAGAGGAACTTGCCGTCCGGGCTTTTTCTGAACCAGTTGACAAAATAGACTTTTGGCAGTTTGGCGCGGTCGGTGCGCTGCGCAAAGGAGAGCCAATGGCCGAAGTAGTCGCCCATGTTATAGCCGCAAAAAGGCAGCATCGCAAACGGATCGCGGCGCAACACTCCCGCCCGGCCGAGGGCCGCGGCGGTGGTTTCCGAACCGCAGGCCGAGCCCATGAAGACGCCGTGCTCCCAGTCGAACGCCTCGTTGACCAGCGGAATCGTGGACGGCCGGCGTCCGCCAAAAAGAATGGCGGAGAGCGGCACACCCGCGGGGTTCTGCCATTCGGGGTCAATAACCGGGCATTGGGCCGCAGGCGCGGTGAAACGCGAGTTGGCATGGGCGCCCTTCTTGCCGTTGCCGGGCGTCCAGTCGTTGCCTTCCCAGTCAATGCCATGCGCCGGCGGGGGCACGCCCATGTCCTCCCACCAGACGTCGCCGTCGGGCGTCAAAACGACATTGGTGAAGATGGAATTTTTTGCGCACGAAGCCAGCGCATGGGGATTCGATTTAGCCGAGGTGCCCGGCGCCACCCCAAAGAAGCCGGTTTCCGGGTTCATGGCATAGAGCCGTCCGTCGCGGCCCACGCGAATCCAGGCGATGTCATCGCCCAGCGTGGTCACTTTCCAGCCGGGCAGGGTGGGCTGCATCATGGCCAGGTTCGTTTTTCCGCAGGCGCTGGGAAAGGCGGCGGCGACATAATATTTTTTGCCGGCGGGCGAAGTCAGACACAGGATGAGCATGTGCTCGGCCAGCCATCCCTCGCGTTTTGCCATGCAGGAGGCGATGCGCAGCGCGAGACATTTTTTGCCCAGCAACGCGTTGCCGCCATAGCCGGAACCGTAGGACCAGATGGATGGCTCGTCGGGAAAATGAACGATATATTTCTTCCGCGTATCCGGTTCGCACGGCCAGGGCACATCTTTTTGCCCCGGCCCCAACGGCATCCCCACCGAGTGCATGCAGGGGATGAAACTTCCCTTGCTGCCCAGCTTGGACAATATCTCCCTGCCCATGCGCGTCATGATGCGCATGTTCACGACCACATAAGGCGAGTCGGTGATCTCGACGCCGATTTTGCAAAGCGGCGAGTCCAGCGGGCCCATCGCGAAGGGAATCACATACATGGTCCGCCCCTCCATGCAGCCTTGGAAGCGCTCGAGCATGGTCTTTTTCATCTCAAAGGGGTCCGCCCAGTTATTGACCGGCCCGGCATCTTCCTCGGATTGCGAACAGATAAAGGTGCGGTCTTCCACGCGGGCCACGTCGCTGGGATGCGACCGCGCCAGGTAGCAGCCGGGGCGCTTTTCGGAATTGAGCTTGATGAAGGTGCCGTTCTTGACCATCAAGTCGCAGAGCGCCTGGTTTTCCTCCCCGGACCCGTCGCACCAATGCACGGTTTCGGGCCGGCACAATTCAGCCATCTCCCCGACCCATGAATTCAATTTTTGATTTCTGGTGTTTGGTTTGACTGGCGGGACTGAAATCGTCGTCATATATCACTGGAACAAATACTTCGAGAGCGAACATTGCATAAGAAGGCCATGGGAAACAACCTCTAAATTGAAATAAACCGGCCACGACTTGCTGGATGGCAAGATATGGCTGGCAAACGGCAAAAAGTGGCTTGTACCGCACAACCATTACCGATGATTCAGTGAAGCTAATGCAAGCCGTAATCGGGATTTTTCGTTCCTCGGACGTGGAAATCCCCTGCCCTGGCGGTTCCGCTCACTCGAGCTTTTCCCGGCCTCCGTAGCCGGTTTCCAGGTCGTGCCAGAACTCAATGTCATCCTCGTCGGATTCCCAGCACAGAAAGACTTCCTTGCCGCCGATGAGGGCGGGGAAATCCACCAGCCCGCGCGCCAGGTCTTTCACAAAAATTTGGCGGGCCTGGAAATCGGCGAGGATTTCCTGCATTCCGGCGAGCGCGCGAATCCAGTGGTTGACCGTTTCACCGCCGGTGTCCTGGCCCTCGGTGTTGAGGCCGCTGAGGCGTTTGTCGTAGCGTTCGACTTCGGAGCGGAGCCGGTTCAACGTCGCCAGGTGCTCGCGTAGCCGGGGCAGCAGCGCCCGGGCTTCGTCGCGCGTATAATGTTTGGTAAAGCGGTATGACATGGGCAGAAAAGACCGTTCGCGGCGGCTGCGCAGGACAACCACCGCGAACGGTTGAAATCACATGGCGATGGCAGATTATTTCTGCCAGGTGCGCTTCTTGTGACGGTTCAAGCGCAGCTTCTTGCGCCGTTTATGTTTGTTAATCTTTGCCTTGCGGCGTTTTTTCAGTGATCCCATAGTGGATGTCCTTATTTTATTAACAAAAATCGTGGGCGATGCCAAATACAATTTATTTAATGTCACAAACTTCGTTTGTAACGTTTGGAGCGCGGGGACCGTCAAAACACCTGGAAAGGAAAAACAATCATTATGAAAACAATCGTTTCTAAAGCTCAATTCGGTGGTTTGGCGCTGGCCCTGGCCTGTTCCGTGCAGGCCGCAACCTGGCAGGCTTCCTCCCTCATTGCGGCGTCGGGAACCACCCTGGCGCAGTATAATTACTTTGATAACTACAGCCCCGCTTCCATGGTTTTCCGGGACAGCACGGAGGCCCAACTGCTGCGCGATGCCTATCGCATCCTTGCAACCGGCGACCACGACTACAGCGGACACCGTGTCAACGCCATGAAGGCCGTCGAGGCGGCCGGCACCCGCCTGGGCATGGACTTGCACGGCGATGCCAAGGGATGGCAGCCGCAGCCGTTGTCCGACGAAAAGCTTCGGGAAGCCCGCCATTTAATCGTGCAGGTGCGCGACTCGGCCGAAGTCAAAGACCAGGACCGCGTGGTGAAGCATCTCAACGAAGCCGTCAATCAGATTGACAAAGCGCTCGACGTGCGCTGAACGCTTCCTTTGCCGCCTGTTACATGACGCGGTCGGCCAGCGCTTCACCCCGGGTGAAGCGCTGGAGGTTGCGCAGAAAGTGCCCGACCAGCGCGGCAAATTCGTCCGCCCGTCCACCCGCAGTATGCGGTGTGATAAAGCAATTGGGCAGGTGCCGGAGCGGATGCGAGTCTGGCAGCGGCTCAGGCTCGGTAACGTCCAGCCATGCCGCTTTCAACGGGCCGTTCCGCAACGCCTGGACAAGAGCTTCCTGGTCCACAGTGGTTCCCCTTCCTATATTGTAGAAGACCGCTCCAAGTTTGAATTGCGCCAAGCGGTCGGCGCTGAAGAAACCCCGCGTCTGGGAACTGTCCGGCAAAATGTTTACGACATGGTCCGCCCGGCCCAGTGTGGCGGCCAGGCGGGCTTCCGTGACCACTGGCACAGTTTCATCGCCCCGCGCGTGGCGACGATAGGCGATGACATCCAGCCCAAAGGGTTGAAGCAGTTGCGTCAGGCGCTTGCCGATGGTGCCATAGCCAAGTATCAGAACCGTCTCGCCCTGCAAGGTGGAGCTGCCCGCCCGCAGTTCGAGCCATTCGGCAGTGCCGCCGGCGGCGGCAGACTTGAGCCCGGCGGGAAGCCTCCGCGCCTGCGCCAGCATGAAGCTCAACACATGGACGGCGCACGCTTCGCAATAAACCGCGGCGCTGTTGGAGACTTGAATTTTGCGGTCCGCCATCAGCCTGCGGAATTGCGGATTATCGTAGCGCGTGATGCCCGAACTGCTGATGTGAATCCATTTGAGGTGTGGCGCGTCGGCAATCATGCCGGGATCAGGCTGGCCGAAGGCGACATCGGCGGTGGCCAGCAGCGGGTCGGGGTCAGCCTTGGCCAGCACTGAGGCGGCGGGCCTCCGAGGCAGGAGCAGTTCATGCCCTGAAAGACCTTCCCGGAGCAAGGCTAGGGCGTCCGGCGGCAGGGCTAGATCCACGAAAATTTTCACGGCCGAATGATACCGCCAAAGCACGCAAAATACAGGTGTTAAATGACCGCGCCACGCCCCAATCTTTCTGCTCGCACCGGCGCTGACGGCGCACCAAAACCCGCTTGTGCCCATGTGCGCCGGCGCATAGAATGGCGGATGATGATTCGTAAGCACCTGGCTTTATTTGTTAATTTGATTGCATGTTCTGTCGCAGTTCTTGGTAGCGCCCAACCGTCGAATGAGGTGGGTAACGCGGGCTCAGCCGCGTCCCTCAGACCCGTGGGATCGGGCAAGCTCGGCGATCCGGCCCCGCCGATCACCGTTTACGAATGGATCAAGGGAAAGCCGGTTCGGATTCAAACGGGTACGAATCAAACGGGTACGAATATTTACATTCTTGTCTTCTGTCAATTGACCCGCGCCAACGAATTCGCCCTGACCAACCTGAGCGCGCTGCAAAAGCAATATGGTGATAAAGGCGTCATTACGGTCGTCATCAGCCCCGAATCGCCTGCCGTGCTCAAGACGTTTATCTTGGACCACGGCAAGGACGTCAATTATACCGTGGCTGCCGACGACATGCCGGACCGAACCGCGCGGAACTATCTCCAGGCCTTTGGTGTGCATCAACTGCCCCGCGCGTTCGTGGTGGGCAAGGACGGAAAGGTGCTGTGGCACGGGCATCCTTTGACGGATGGATTGGGCCGGGTGGTGGACGAGGTGGTTTCCGGGCGATACGACCTTGCGGCGGAGGCGAAACGGTTGATTCCGCGTGAGGAAATGGCGCAATATTTATTTTATGCCCGGCAAGATGACCCGGCGGCGGAAAAATACGGGCGGATGTTGCTGACCATCCGCACCAATGATGCGGTCGCCCTCTGCGAGCTGGCCTCGAAAATTGCCACCGATCCCTCGATTCCCAAGCGCGATGTGGCGCTCGCCACGGAGGCGCTGGACCGCGCGAAACAACTGGCCTCCACAAACGGCACCGATATCGCCATCACCAGGGCCATTTTGCTGTTCCAGACTGGCCGGCAGGACGAAGGATTGGCGCAGGCGCAAAAGGCCTTGACGGAAGCGACCAGCGACGACGCCAAGGAAGAAGCCAGAATTTGTGTCCACGCCATGGAGGCGCGGTTGGCGGCGCTGAAAAATGCGCGGACCACTCCCGGGGGTGTCACTACCAACGCCTTCTGCCGGTTGACAATTTTCGGAAATTTCCAGGTTCCGCAGAATTTTGTCTCCCGCCCCCGGTGCCGCGCGGTTCCGTTCGGACAGCTCCGTTTGGAACTTGTGCCGTAGCGGACTCCTATGTTAACCTTTCAAATTATATGTTGAAGATCATCTTGCAATTTTTGGCCGTCGTTTCCCTTTACGCCGCGCCGCTCCTCCAAGCCCAGTTGATTGGCGATCCCGCACCGCCCTTGGCCGTCATACGGTGGTTCAAAGGCCCGCCCGTGGAAATCAAGCCGGGCACGAATTTGTACGTGGTGGAATTCTGGACTACAGCCGATACCAACAGCCATGCCGCCACTGGCATTTTGAATGAAATCCAAAAACGGTTCGGCGCCCGGGGGGTGGCCGTGGCGGCCGTGACCGATGACAAGCCCGAGAAGATCACTGATTTCATGGGTTCCGGGGGCAGGGACATCAGTTTTGCCGTGGCGGGCGATGACGGGCGCAAAACAATTTCGACTTACTTTAAGCCCATCGGCCACGTGGGAATTCCCTATGCGTTTATTGTTGGCACCAACGGCAATGTGTGGTGGCACGGCCCGCCGCAAGCCGGGTTGACGGAATCCCTGGATGCCATCATGTCCGGACGCTACGATCTGGCACGGATGCAAAAGATGGACCTTGTCCACCATCAAATGGCCCAATACCTGCAGCTGGCACACCAAGGCAGTGATCGGGTCAACTCGGCTGGCCGTAATTTGCTGGCCGCCTGCACCAATGATGCGACCTTGCTGTGCGATTTGGCGATCAGAATTGCCATCGCCCCGAAACTGGCCATCCGCGATTTCGCGCTGGCCAGGGAGGCCTTGAACCAGGCGGGCAATTTGGACAAGACCAACTTTACAGAGGTCACCTTCTGTCGCGGGTTGGTGGCCTTTGAATCCGGCAAGACGGAGGAAGGTTTGGCCTTGGGCCGACAGGCACTGGCCTCCGCCCAAAGTCCGGCGGAAAAGAAGGGCATCCAAGCATGGATTACGGCCGTGCAGGCCCGCTCATCTTCAACCAACAGCGCGGAATCCAATAGCAGCCACACTGTCGGCGCCAGCACCAACCAAACGGATTCCGCCCACGGAAGCGAGGGCAGGGGTGGTGCCGGGGCGGTGCCCGGTACCTGAGGCCATTTGCCTGGACTGTCCCAAATTTAGAATGGAGGGCGGGCTGGATGGGCAAAAATAGGTGTTGACGCGGGGGCGCTGGGATGTTAAACCATCCTCACAACGTGGGTA